>Ga0105247_10001245_pt1 | contig 18879 bp, 13 predicted proteins | sample KBSS24metaG_FD_81519 | JGI IMG/M metagenome (GOLD analysis project Ga0105247, IMG submission 81519) | Switchgrass rhizosphere microbial communities from Kellogg Biological Station, Michigan, USA - KBS S2-4 metaG | ecosystem: Host-associated > Plants > Roots > Rhizosphere > Soil | place...
CACAAACTCAAAGATCAAATACTGCGCCGCGCGTACGAGCTCTACACCAAGACCACCGACACTTCGCTGCGCAGTGCGTTTGAAACGTTCGCGCAACGGCAGGCTCACTGGCTCGAAGATTACGCGTTCTTCCGCGCCCTGAAAGATGCGCATGGCGGGGTTGCGTGGAACGAGTGGGAGCCTACACCCGAGAGCGCGCGCGACGAGCTGCGTGAAGAAGTCGAAGCGCACATGTTCTACCAGTTTCTTTTCTTCCGGCAGTGGTTTGCTTTGAAGACTTACGCGAACGAGCGCGGCATTCAGGTTGTCGGCGATCTACCGATCTTTGTCGCGCAGGACTCGGCCGATGTTTGGACCAACCCCGAGCAATTCAAGCTCGACAAAAACGGCAAGCCGATCGTCGTCGCAGGCGTGCCGCCGGATTATTTCAGCAGCACCGGACAGCTCTGGGGCAATCCGCTTTACAACTGGGAACGCATGCGCGCCGACGGCTTCAAATGGTGGATCGAGCGCGTGCGCGCGACGCTCACTGTTGTCGACATCGCGCGCGTGGACCACTTTCGCGGCTTCGCGGCGTGTTGGGAAATTCCCGGCGGCGACAAGACTGCCGAGCGCGGCCAGTGGGTTGAAGCGCCCGGAAAGGAATTGTTCACGGCGATTCGCAAGACGCTCGGCGAGCTGCCTATCATCGCCGAGGACCTCGGCGTGATCACACCCGACGTGGTTGCATTGCGCGAGGAGTTTGGCTTTCCGGGGATGCGTATTCTTCAGTTTGGTTTCGGCAGCGATTCGAAGAACATCGATCTGCCACACAACTACGTTCCGAACGTCGTCGCTTACACCGGCACGCACGACAACGACACGACTGTTGGTTGGTTTCAGAGTGTCGCAGGCGAGGGCTCAACGCGCACCGCGGAACAGATCGAGCGCGAGCGGAAGTTTTGCATGGACTATTTGAATACTGAGGGCAAAGAGATCCATTGGGACTTCATTCGCGGGGTGCTCGCTTCCGTTGCGAATACGGCAATCATTCCTTTGCAGGATCTTCTTGGCCTGGGAACCGAGGCGCGCATGAACCTCCCGAACAGCACCGACGGAAACTGGGCGTGGAGATACAAACCCGGCGCGTTGACAGACAAGATCGCCGCTCGACTCAAACAGCTTTCTGAACTTTACGGAAGAAACTAGTCCACAGATTACACAGATGACACAGATAAGAAAAATCATGAAGGCTTTAATCGGTGTTATCTGTGTACATCTGTGGTTAAGTATTAGTGTTGCCGCGCAGGCGCCCGAGATCCTCAAAGTTGATCCACCGAGTTGGTGGACCAGGAGCACGGTTAATCCTGTGCGGCTGATGATTCACGGGCGTAATTTACAGGATGCGCGAGTCGAGGTTCAGGGACTTCGCATAATCAATACAAAGATCAGCGAAAGTGGCACGTATGTCTTCGCAGACGTCTTCATTGCACCAACTGCAAGACCCGGCCGGCGCTCGATCTCAGTCACGACGCCGCGTGGCTCGGCGCGCTCTTCCTTCGAAGTGCTCGCACCACTGAATCGCCCCGGGCGCTTCCAGGGTTTCTCACCTAACGACGTGATGTACCTGATCATGATCGATCGTTTCGCTGACGGTGATCCTTCAAATAACGGTGGCATCTACGATCGCAAGAACAAGTTTTATTACCACGGCGGCGATCTTCAGGGCGTGATCGATCACTTGCCCTATTTAAAAGATCTCGGCGTTACCGCCATCTGGCTGACGCCGTGGTACGACAACTACGATCGCCTCAACCAGATCGAGCTGAAGGAAGACAAGCCGAGCACCGGATTTCACGGCTACAACCCGCAGGATTTTTACACAGTCGAGGAACACTTCGGCACGCTCGCGAAGTTGCGTGAGCTGGTCGAGGCTGCGCATCGCTCGGGCATAAAGATCATCCAGGACCAGGTGATGAATCACACTGGTCCATATCATCCGTGGGTCGATGATCCGCCGACGCCGGCATGGTTCAACGGCACCAAGTCGAAGCATCTGAACAACGTCTTTCAAACGTGGGCACTACACGATCCGCGCGCGGTCGAGTCGTTGAAACGCGAGACGATGGAGGGCTGGTTTCTCGATTTCCTTCCGGATCTGAACCAGCACGACCCGGAAGTGTCGCGATATTTAATTCAAAACACGCTCTGGTGGATTGGCACGACCGGACTCGACGGCATTCGCATGGACACCTGGCAGTACGTGCCGAACTCGTTCTGGCGCGATTGGACCAGCGCGGTAAAACGCGAGTTTCCGAATTTCAAGGTTGTCGGCGAGGTAAAAGATGGCGACGTGGTCCATACGTCGTTCTTTCAGGGCGGCCGAGTACGTTTTGACGGAGTTGATTCCGGGCTTGATTCGCTGCTCGACTTCCCGCTTTTTTATCCGATTCGACACGCGTTTGCCGAGGGCAAGCCGATCGATGAGATACCGAAGACGCTCGCGAAAGACTATCTGTACACCAACCCCGAGATACTCGTCACCTTGCTCGGTGGTCACGATGATGGTCGCTTCATGAGTGAGAAGGGCGCGACGATCGAAGGTCTGAAGCTGGCGAATGCGTTTGTGTTGACGACGCGCGGTGTGCCACAGCTTTACTATGGAGATGAGCTTGCGCTGGAAGGTGGTGACGAACCAACCACGCGAGGCGACTTCCCCGGCGGATTTGCGGGCGACAAACGCAACGCATTTTCCGTCGGGGGTCGCAATAAAGACCAGCAGGAGTTGATTGAGTTCATTCGAAAGCTCACGAAGTTACGGCGCGACTATGAACCACTACGCACCGGCGCGCTCGTTAATCTCTACGTTTCCGAGCAGCAATATGCTTATGCGCGCAAGACACCGCGCAATGCGGTTGTCGTGGTATTCAACAACGATAATAACGCGGCCACGATAGAGTTTGACGTCTCACGCGTCACAGCGGGTGGAGTTTGGCAGGATCAACTCGGTGTGAGCCGGCCCGTGCAAATCGTAGATGGCAAGATGCAGGTGAGTTTACCGAAACGATCAGCGGCAATCTTTGTCAGGTAATCTCTCTGCGGCCCTCTGCGTATCTCCGCGTTCTCTGCGTTAGGGGGAATATTCAACGCAGAGAACGCAGAGGCACGCAGAGGGCCGCAGAGATAAGGAACAGTTTCTATGCAGAAACCACGCTTGAGCTTCTGGCAGATCTGGAACATGAGTTTCGGATTTCTCGGCATTCAGTTTGGCTGGGGTTTGCAGCTCGCCAACATGAGCCCGATTTACAAGTACCTGCACGCCGAGGAAAGCTCGCTTCCGTATCTGTGGCTCGCTGGTCCAATCACCGGCCTGATCATTCAACCCATCATCGGCTCGATGAGCGATCGCACCTGGAACCGGCTCGGGCGTCGCCGTCCTTATTTTCTTGCCGGTGCGTTACTCGCGAGTGTCGCTCTCTTCATCATGCCTGATTCCTCCGCCGTGTGGATGGCGGCGGGCCTGCTGTGGATACTCGACGCGAGCATCAACATCACGATGGAGCCGTTTCGCGCGTTTGTCGCCGACAAGCTGCCGGAAGAACAACGCACGCTCGGCTTCGTGATGCAAAGCTGGTTCATCGGCATCGGCCAGACGCTCGCTAATGGTTTGCCTTACTTGTTCACTGCGCTCGGCGTGGTGGGCGTGATGGCGAGTGGAATTCCTCTTTCCGTCGATTACTCGTTCAAGATCGGCGCGATTGTGTTTCTCGTCGCTGTGCTCTGGACCGTGATCACAACGAAGGAATATCCACCGGAAGACATGGCGGCGTTCGAGCGCATGCGACAAGAGAAGAAAGGATGTCTCGGAGGTTTCGCGGAGATCTTTTCCTCGCTCGCAGAAATGCCGACGACGATGAAGCAGCTCGCGGTGGTCCAGTTCTTCACGTGGTTCGCGTTGCCGTGTATGTGGCAGTTCTTTGGGATAGCTGTGGCCCGACACGTCTTCGGCGCCCCGAATGAGACGTCGCCGCTGTTTGCAGCGGGAACGGAGTGGGGCGGTTTGTGTTTCGCTGTTTATAACGTGGTGTGTTTTATGGTCGCGTTCATGTTGCCGTCGCTTGCGAAGGAGACGAGTCGTAAAACTGTTCACATGATCGCGCTGGTTTGCGGCGGTCTCGGTCTGATCTCGGTTTTCTTTATAACGAATAAATTTCTGTTGTTCGCGAGTATGGCCGGCGTTGGAATCGCGTGGGCCTCGATTTTGTCGATGCCGTACGTGATATTGTCGACTGCGGTGCCGCCGTTGCGCATGGGTGTTTACATGGGTGTGTTCAATCTCTTCATCGTGATTCCGCAGATCGTGATGTCGCTCATCGTGCCGAGGATTTACAACAACTTGCTCGGTGGGGATCCGCGGAATGCGGTCGTGCTGGGTGGGATCAGTCTTTTGATAGCGGCGGCGACAGTGTGGGGAGTGCGTGATGTTCATGCTGAAAACCAGGCCGCAGATTAGACGGATTGTCTTCGGATTGATCGCGTGTTTGGTCGCGGCGTCTGACTGTGTCGCACAGCAGGCGGCGCGGCCGGTGCGTGATTGGGTGCGGGATGGAGTCGTCTATGAAATTTATCCGCGCGCGTTTTCGCAACAGGGGAATTTTAATGCGATTACTGCGAGACTCGATGAATTGAAGGATCTCGGCGTCACGATACTTTGGTTGATGCCGATACATCCGATCGGACAGGAGAAGAAGAAGGGAACGATTGGTAGCCCGTATGCAGTGCGCGATTATTACGGGATTAATCCGGACTACGGCACTGCTGAAGACCTCAAACGACTCGTGCGTGAGGCGCACGCGCGCGGGTTGAAAGTCATCATCGACATCGTCGCCAATCACACGTCGTGGGATAGCGTGCTCATGAAGCACCCGGAGTTTTACAAGCGCGATGCAAAGGGCAACATCACTTACCCGTACGATTGGTACGACATCGCCGCGTTGAACTACGGTAACCAGGAGTTGCGACGTTACATGACTGATATGCTCAAGCACTGGATCCGCGAGTTTGATCTTGATGGGTTTCGTTGCGACGTTGCGGGTGAAGTGCCAACAGACTTCTGGGAGAACGCGCGTCGCGAGCTGGAGCAGATCAAGCCTGACATCGTGATGCTTGCGGAAGCGCACAAAGCCGAGCTGCAAGTGACTGCATTCGATCTTGATTATTCGTGGCCGCTTCACAGTGCGCTGACGAACGTACTGCAGGGACGCGCGCGTGCTTCCGATCTGCGTGATGAGTGGGAAAAGGAAGTGAAAGAGTGGCCCAAAGGCGCGTTGCACATGAGGTTCTCCGATAACCATGACGAGCGTCGTGCGATCGCGCGTTTTGGTGAACCGGCCGCGCTCGCGGCGTCTGCGTTTGTGTTTACGCTCGATGGCGTGCCGATGATTTACAACGGCATGGAAGTTGGTGATACGACGGAGTCGGGTGCGCTGGCGTTGTTTGAGAAGCTGCCGATTTTCTGGCCGATTGCCGAGCGGCGGAAAGAGTTTCCGGCGTTCTACAAAAGCATGATGGCGCTGCGGCGGTCGAGTGTGGCGTTGCGGAGGGGAACGCTCGAGTGGTTGAGAAACTCGGATGAGTCGCGGGTGGTGACGTTCGCGCGCCGGGCCGGGAATGAAGAGGTTCTGGTGGCGATTAACTTTTCGAGCCGGCCGTTTTTTGGCTCGGTGGAGGTGCCGAATGCGGGCAAGTTCGAGGCGACGGGATTACCCGTGCTGTCTTTGGACGCTTGGGGCTACCGCATATTTAGACATGATTGACAGGATTTGCAGGATAAGCTTGGTCGTTGCGGTCGCCTCATTCGCGGTGATGGCGCAAGATGCGCATTGGGCCACCGCGGCGAAGAATGGGTTTGGAACGTCGAACACTCTCGGCTCGAAGGTTTGGTTCACGCTTGCTGATGGTGTGATGACGGAAGTTTTCTATCCAACGATCGATATGCCGAACCTGCGTAGTCTTCACTTTCTGATCATTACTGGCGCGAAGACTGAAAACGAAACCGACGACACAGTACATAGGCTCGAACTGCCGAATCCGGCGTCGCTTACCTTCCGGCAAATCAACCGTGCCAAGAGTGGTGCTTACACGATCACAAAAACTTACATCACCGATCCGCGGCGCAGCTCGGTGTTAATCCGTGTCGATTTCACCGCCGGGCCCAACGCGCAGTTGTTTATCAATTACGTTCCTTTGAATGATAAGTCGTCTGTACTCATGTCGAATTGCGGTCTTCCAACGCTACAGCGGAGACAGTGTACGTTAGCACTTGGATTCGGTGAGACGACAGCGAAAGCGATGGCGACAGCGCGTGCTTCGCTCGCCCGTGGTTTCGCCGCAGTCATGCATGAATATGAGCTCGGTTGGCAGGAATACGTCGCGACGTTGCCGCGTGTCGAGAAGCATCAGCAGCAATTCAACATGGCGGCGATGGTCTTGAAAGGACTCGAAGACAAAACTTTTCGCGGCGCTGTGATTGCTTCGCCTTCGACGCCGTGGGGAGGTGGTCAAAAGCTGAATCAACCGCCGGTCAGTGGCTACCATGCTGTTTGGGCCCGGGATCTTTATCACGTGGCCACAGCTTTTGACGCCATGGGAGATCGCGGTACCGCGAATCGCTTGCTCGACTACCTGTTCCGCGTGCAGCAAAAAAGCAATGGCAGCTTCCCGCAAAACTCCTGGATCGATGGACGCCCGATCGGCAACGGTTTGCAGATGGATCAGGTGGCGTTGCCGCTCGTGCTGGCTTATCAACTGGGTCGTAACGATCGAACAACGTGGCTCAGTCACATCAAGCTCGTGGCGGATTTCATAGTGCGTAATGGACCACGGACCGATCAGGATCGCTGGGAAGAGAAGTCTGGCTATTCACCGGCGACAATCGCCGCGCAGATCGCGGGACTCGTGTGCGCGGCTGAGATCGCGAAGGCGAATAACGATGCTGCGTCAGTTACAAAATATCTCGAGACTGCCGACAACTGGGCGCGGAACGTCGAAAAGTGGACCGTCACAAAGTCTGAGGGCGCGAGCGGTTACTATTTGCGCATCACTGCTAACAATGATCCAAACGACGGCGCGAAGCTGGAGATCAATAGCAGCAGCCTGGTTGTCGATGAGCGAAAGATCCTCGACGCCGGTTTTCTGGAGCTCGTCCGGCTGGGTATCAAAGCGCCACGCGATCCGTTGATCGTCGAGTCGCTGAAACTTATTGACCAATTAATAAAAGTTAAGACGCCGGTTGGTGATGCGTGGTACCGCTACAATCATGACGCGTATGGCGAGACTCCGGACGGCGGTAAATACGATGGTCGCAACGGTGTTGGCAGGCTCTGGACTTTGTTGACTGGCGAACGCGGTGAGTATGAGCTCGCTGCGGGTGATATTGCGTCGGCGCGCAAGCGATTGGCTACACTCGCGGGTTTCGCGAATGATGGATTGATGATTCCTGAGCAGGTTTGGGATCGAGCGGAGAGTCCCGCGCCGAGTCTGCGTTTTGGCGCCGGAACGGGATCGGCGACGCCGCTGGCGTGGTCCATGGCGCAGTTTATTCGTCTGGCGATGAGTATCGAGCGCGGGCGGAATTTGGAGACGCCGAGAGTCGTGTGGGAACGCTATGGTAGCCGCGGATAACACAGATAAAAAACTGATCTTCGCTGCTGATCTGGGCGGGACGTATTTGCGTGCGGCCACTGTCGACTCGAAAGGAAAGATACACTCCAGGTTCAAGCAGAACACGCCGCAGGTTGCAGACGCTAATGCGATTGTCGATGCAATCGTCGCCGCGGTTCATGAGTTTCAAAAAGAGACTGAGATCTCTGCCGTGTCGCTCGTCGTGCCGGGAACGGTGAAGGTCGAGGAAGGGGCAGTGGTGAAAGCGCCGAACCTTCCGTGTCTTGACGGGTTTCGGCTCGGTGCGGAGTTGTCGAGCCGGCTCGATTTACCTGCGATTCTCGAGAATGATGCGAATGCGGCGGCAGTCGGCGAGATGTGGCAGGGTGCGGCTGTCGGTTGCAAGACGATCATTTGTTTGACACTCGGCACGGGTGTGGGTGGCGGCATCATTCTCGACGGCAAATTGTGGCGCGGTGTGGATGGTGCGGCGGCTGAGATTGGGCACATGTGTGTCGATCCTTTTGGTGGAGTTGCGTGTCCGTGCGGCAGTCGTGGTTGTCTGGAGGTTTTTGCGTCGGCGACGGCGATCGTGCGGATGACGCGTGAGGCGAGTCCGCGCTATCCGGATTCGATCTTGCAGGCGAGAGAGAACCTTACTGCGGCGATGATCTTCGAGGCCGGAAAGCAGGGTGACGAGCTGGCGTTGGAGATTTTTAGACGCATGGGAGTTTATCTGGGGATAGGGCTCGCGAATCTGATCAATATCCTGAACCCTGAGATGATCGTGATTGGTGGAGGTGTCGTGAATGGTTGGGCGTTGTTTGAGAAGCACATGCACCAGCAGGTTGAGGAGCGTGCGTTTCCGTTGCTGGCCGCGCGCGTGAAGATCGTGCGGGCGAAGTGTGGTGATGATGCGGGCTTGCTGGGGGCCGCGCGCCTCGCCTTAAAAGATTAGACAGGATTTACAAGATTTTTCAAGATTGACAAGATTTAATCCTGTAAATCCTGAAGCATCTTGTAAATCCTGTAAAAAACTATGTTTCGTCTTCTCGTACTCACATTGCTGTTGACGACCTCGGTATTCGCGCAGGACATCACAACACTCGAAAAGATTGGCGACGTTGTTAGCCTCACCAAAACCGACAAATCAATAACCCTCATCTGTAATGACAATTCTCAGGTCCAACTAACTATCCTCGCTCCGGATCTCGTTCGCGTCCGCGCATCATTCACCAAACCAATCCCAGCAAAAGATCACTCGTGGGCCATCGCCAAAAACGACTGGTCCACGCCACGCTGGACGGTCAACGAATCGTCAACTACGATCATCATCACCACCGACGAGCTCGAAGTCACGATCCAGCGTTCCCCTTTATTAATCTCCTTTCGCGACGCCCGCACTCATCAACTCCTCAACGCCGATGAGCGCCCGATGTCGTACGATGCGAACGCAAGCCTCGCCGGCATAATGTTCGATCCCAAAGCTGGACCATTCGTCGCCGCCTCGAAAAAGCTGGGCTTCGACGAACATTTTTACGGTCTCGGCGAAAAAGCTTCTCGTCTCGACAAGCGCCGCAGCTCCTTCATCAACTGGAATTCAGACACGCCCGGCTATATCGAAGGCAAAGATCCGATCTACCAAACCATTCCGTTTTACATCGGGCTCCAGCGCGGCATCGCTTACGGGATCTTTTTCGACAACAGTTATCGCAGCTATTTTGATTTCGGAAAGTCGTCGCAGCAGCGCGCGTGGTTTGGCGCTGAAGGCGGCGAGATGAATTACTACTTCTTTCATGGTCCATGGATTAAAAAGATTCTCGGCCGCTACGCCGACCTCACGGGCCACATGCCGTTGCCGCCGCTCTGGGCGCTCGGCAATCAACAGAGTCGCTGGAGCTATTATCCCGACACGATGGTTGAAGAAGTCGTGAACGAGTATCGCAAGCGCGACTTGCCGCTCGACGTAGTGCATCTCGATATCGACTACATGCACGGCTATCGAGTCTTTACGTTCGACAAAGACCGATTTCCCGATCCAAAAGCACTGACAGACAAGCTGGCTCGTCAGGGCGTGAAGGTTGTGACGATCGTCGATCCCGGCATCAAGCATCCGGTGGACAAGAACGAGCGTTATCACGCGTTCGATCAGGGACTCGAGAAAAACTACTTTCAGCGCCGTCGCAATGGCGATCTGTTTGTGCCGCGCGTCTGGCCCGGCGAGAGTGTTTTCGTCGATTACACGTTGCCTGAAGCGCGTCGCTGGTGGGGTGAGCTCCATCGCGTTTACACCGACAACGGCATCGCCGGCATTTGGAACGATATGAACGAGCCGTCTGACTTCGTCGACCAGACGGGCAAGAACCAGTTGGATGTGGTCAGCTACGACGAAGGCGAGAAATCAACGCATGCGAAGAATCGAAATACGTTCGCGCTGTTGATGTCGCGTGGGACTTACGAAGGACTCGAACGACTGCGGCCCGACCGCCGGCCGTACGTCATCACGCGCGCGGCATATGCGGGTATTCAGCGTTACGCGACGATGTGGACTGGCGACACGAACAGCACGTGGGATGCTTTAGCGCTTAATATCCCGATGTTTACTTCGCTTGGTTTGTCAGGCGAGCCGTTTGTTGGCAGCGACGTCGGTGGATTTATCGGTCGTGGCAATGGCGAGCTGCTGGTGCGATCGTATCAGGTTAGTTTTCTCGCGCCGTTTTGTCGTAACCATAAAGTGATCGATGGGTACGATCAGGAGCCGTGGCGCTTCGGCAAGTATTACGAAGACATCATTCGCAAGTATCTGAAACTGCGCTACTCGTTGATGCCATATCTCTACACGGCATTGGAGGAAGCGCATCGCACAGGCGTGCCGCCGTTTCGGCCATTGTTGCTCAACTACCAGGACGATCCGAGTACGTACAATCTCGACGACCAGTTTATGGTCGGCAACGATCTTCTCGTCGCTCCGATCATGAAACCTGACGTGACGCGCCGTCTGGTTTATCTGCCGTCGGGTAGTTGGTATGACTACTGGACGAACAAGAAATACGCAGGCGGGACGATGATCAGCGTCGACGCGCCGCTCGATGTTGTGCCGATGTTTGTGCGCGCCGGGGCGATGATCCCGATCTGGCCATCGCTCAATTACATCGGCGAAAAGCCCGTGAGTACCATTTCATTCAATATCTATCCTGATGATTCCGGCTTGGCCTCGGCGACACTTTACGAAGATGATGGTTTGAGTCCGTCTTACAAGACTGGCGTCTTCCGCCGCACCACGTTCACTGCACGACGCGGACCGGGGGGAATTACCATCTCTATGGAATGGGCCGAGGGCAGCTACATTCCTGGCCCACGAAAATTCAGCTTCGTCGCGAAGACCGGCGAACGCGTCAATTTTTAGCCACGGATGGACACGGATCCGTGTTCATCCGTGGCAAATAACTCTTACAACGACTCAAGGAACGAGATTAGCTGTTTCTTTTGAGTCGGGGTCAACGCAGCGTAACGATTGCGTACCTGCGTTGCCTCACCAGCGTGACGTAGGATCGCTTCATTGAACGTCAGCGATTCGCCGTCGTGCATGAGGTTTGTGCGTGTGCGCACGCCCCAGAGTGGCGCGGTGCGAACACGCGTGCGCGTGATTGGACCACCGTTCTGAACGATGAAATCTCCGGTGCCAATGTCATGCATCAGGAAGTCACCGAACGGGTGAATGGTTTTGCGGGCCAACGCCTCGGGCACGCGGAACGCACCGCCATTGATCGGCTGGCACCGATTCGCCGTCGTGATCGACGGCACGTGACAAACGCTGCAACTGTATTGGCCATTCATCGACTCAAACAGCGCCGCGCCTGCCTTGATATCAGTCACGAACTGCTTCTGGATGTCGCGATCCTGAGGCGGCGCCTGCGTCGCACGCATGAACTCCGCAAATACCTCCACATCCTGCTCGACGTCTTCACCACACAAGATTGATGGATCGTCTTCGCACGGAGTGTTATCCGGAACGACGTCAAAAATGGTTCCGAAACCAACGAACCTTCCCAGTGACGTGTTCTCATCGCGCACCAGAAAATTCGTGATGCCGATTTCGTTCAGGTACGCATCGCCTGAGAACGAAAGCAAACTGGCGTGCTGGTTTTTCCAACCAAAGCGACCAACGCGCAATCTGCCACCGGCCTCGAGCACAGGCACGTTGATTACGAGTCCATGAACTTCCTGGTTGGTCTGTCCTTTTTGTTTGTTCGCGATCGCTATCAGCGTGCCGTCAGCAATCGCTTCGACGAAACCGTCACCGAGCGTGTTGAGCGACGTGCGAAATGTTCGTGTCGGCTCTTCGTCGGTAATTGCAGTGCCGCCCGGAATGATCGCCGCAGTGAACAGTGGCGGCACACGTTCCTGCACTTTCGCGCTCTTGTGATCGTCACTGTAATTCGGCGTCGGGATGCCACGGTTGTTGATTAATGAGCCGCCTGGCGCATCGAAGAAAGTGTTGTCTTTGGTGTGTCCGGCACGCAGCTCCGTGATCTGGCTGATGGCGCCGGTGACCGGATTCTGGTGACACTCGCGACACGATTGCGCGTTGTAAACTGGTCCGAGCCCGTCGGCGACTTCGTCAACGTCTTCGAATATCGCCTTGTCATCTTCGAAAGTTCCCGGTACTGGCTGGGCGCAATCCTCCAACGGTTTCCCCTGCGGAATCAGACCGTTGGTCTCGCCGTCGAAGCCGTTTGCGAGAGCTTCGCTAAACGGCGGCTGCGTACATGTCAGATCTACGACGCCGGTGTTTGTGGTCTTAGCGGCTTCCGGAGTGTCCGTTGTACTGAAGGTATATGTCGTGGTGTCGTCTTCGGCTACTCCTTCAAGATCGACTGAGCCGGTTGTGTAAGTAGAGTCAGTAGTCTTCGCGACGTTCGCCTGATCGGCTTGTTGTGTCGTTTGAAGAGCTGCGGTTACGGTGGGAACAGTACGATTGGTGGCAGGCAAAATCAGGAGAGCTGCCAGGATCACGCCTAATGCAATAAACCTAAAAGCACTCATTTGTTCTCCTCGATAGTGGATACAATCCACCGGTAGACGGAAAGTTTGGGCTTTCCATCGGACAGAGATAGAGGGCACAACTAAAGCAAGGGCTAAAACCTGGAGAACGGATCGTAAGCAGAGCGCGTGCGTCGTACAGACTGGTCGGGAAGGGTTGGAGAATGTCTGGCGGCGGATCTTCGCCTGCTAAAGTCTTGTCGTCTCAACTCGGACCAGACGCGGATTGAGTTTTGAAGGCTCTCACTGGTCGTTGAAGCGTGGCGAAAGAATAAACCTGTTTCTGACTTTGTCAAATTACATCATTGTTACAAAGCTATCGCGCAGAGTTCGCTGCGCGTTCGAGAACGATATCGAAGACGCCCGTTTGAAACTTCTGACCATTCACCTCACGATCTTCAACTGCGATCGCATTCTCGATTCGATACATCGGATCGTTCTTGTGTGGGTCGCCCTGGAAATGAATCTCAGTCACGAGTGGTTGATAGCCAGGACACACCGCGACGAGATGAAAATGAGCGCAGCGCCAGAAGTCACCGTTGGGATTGGGTCGATAGGGAATCGGGCGAATACTCTCCAGTTCGTACAATCCAGACTCCGAAGAGATCAGTCGGCCACGATTGCGAAAGTCGGTAGTGCCGTTTGAATACTTCTCCTGCATGTCGACATGCCAGAAGTCCAGTACGACACCCGGCAGCGGGCGCTTTGTATCGTAAGCCCAGACGCGACCGGAGAGTACGAACGTCGTGCCGGGTTCGCCGGGCACACTCAGCTTGCCTCGAAATGGCGCGCCCGTTCTGTAGAAAGGTCCGTACGGCTGTGGCGTTACCTTCCTCAACTCGCCTTTGGGCGTGATCTCCTGTTGTGCCGGTCCCATCTGAATAAACACGCCGTTTGAAGCATCGCGATTTACTTGCTGCGTGGGCTGCGCGTGTGAACACAGAACGAGACCCGACACGCCGGTAGCAGCGAGTCCGAGGGAGGTCTGGCGGAGAAAATTTCGTCGTGTTGAATCAAACATGTTTTGGCTCCTGTAGCGTAGAAACACCGTAGCACGGATTTTTGTGGTAAACATGTGACGAAATGGCCTGAGCTGGTGACGAAAAGGGAAGGTATATGGCGCTAAGATTTTGTCTGGGAGTTTGTCTCGTCGTCCTGTTTGTGTTTGGGTCGGTACCGGCGCAGGTCCCACAAATCAATGCACGTTTGGTTACTGATGAAGCCGAAGCTGTGCTTGTCGTGCTCGCGAAACGCAAGGCGAATCAGGCGATCGCCGAAACTGACTGGCAGCGAATTTTTCAGAGCGAAGGTTATGTGCGACTGAAGAAGCGCGAGACTTCCATGCAGCGTTCGTTCGAAGACGCTGACTTCAAGAAATTCGTGTTGTCTGACGAATTGGCCCAGCGGGCGCCGTCGCTCGAAGAAACACTCGCGCGTTGGAAGAGCGCTGACGTTTCCGGTGCGGCGCGATTGGCGCTCACTTATTTACCGAAAGACGCGCAGATCCGCGCGAAGATTTATCCGGTGATCAAGCCACGCGAAAACAGTTTTGTGTTCGAGGTGAAAGAGGATCCCGCGATCTTTCTTTATCTCAATCCGGCAGTGAGTCAGAAGAAGTTTGAAAACACGCTCGCGCATGAGCTGCACCATATCGGCTACGGCGGTAGTTGTCCGGCAACTGGCACTGCCGAGGAGATCAAAAAGTTGCCGGCGAATGTGCAGACCGTAATCACGTGGGTAGGTGGATTCGGTGAAGGATTCGCGATGCTCGCCGCCGCGGGTGGTCCAGACGTTCATCCACACGCAGTCAGTAACGCTGACGAGCGCGCGCGTTGGGACAAGGATGTCGCAAATTTCGATGACGATTTGAAGAAGGTGGAACAGTTTTTCCTCGACATCCTTGGAAACAAGTTAACTGAAGATCAAATTCAGAAGACCGCGTTTTCGTTCTTTGGTATCCAGGGACCGTGGTACACGGTGGGATGGAAAATGTCGGTTCTGATCGAGAAGACTTTCGGGCGCGCGAAGCTGATCGAATCTTTCTGCGATCAGCGTAAGTTACTCGAGACATACAACGAGGCTGCCGCGAAATACAATCGCACTTCGGCCAAGCCTTTGCCGCTGTGGTCCAAGTCTATTGTCGACGCGTTACGGGGATAAGGATTTCGCGGCGACCGAACATGCGTGCGTCGATCGAGAATGCGCCCGGGCCGAGTAAGGCGATCACGACTGCGAGCACCACGATGTCGACGTCTTGAATCGGATAAGGCTTCGTCCAAAAAGCGAGGCCAAGCGAAAGTAATCCAATCAGGACTGCTGCGATCGGAGTAACAAACCCAAGCAACAGACAAGCGGTGCTGGCGAGGAGCAGCACAACGATCGACCATCCCGCGACACTCTCGACTGCTCGTAGGTAAGCAAGCGTTTGCACGATCACCGTCACTCCAACGAGCACACGCAGCAGCAGCAAACCAAAACCCGGCCATCTATCGGGAAACGCAGAGAAGAACCGTTGCAGATGAGTATCTCCTTTACCGGAAAACTCTATCTGTTCTGAAAAAAGGATGAATCAAGAGATGCAGGTAACTTTGGATACCACTTTGGTGTTATGCCACAAGAGGCACAGAAGAATTTTAGCCACAAAAAGGCACAAAAACACAAAATGCTTGAATGAGTTAAGGCGCGTAATTCTCCTACGGAAGGGTTAGGCGCCTTAACTTCTCAAAGACTCTTTTTGTGTTTTTGTGCCTTTTTGTGGCTAGAGTTGGATGATGCCGCGGCGGACGCCGATGGCGACGGCCTGTGTACGGTCGGCGGCGCCGAGCTTTTCCATGATGTGTTTGATGTGAACTTTGACGGTCTCTTCCGAGATGAAGAGCCGCTCGGCGATCTCACGGTTTCGATTGCCGTCCGCGACTTCACGCAACACTTCGACTTCACGCTCCGTCAGCCCTTCATCACTCATGTGCTCGAGCAGTTGAGACGCTATCTCCGGCGGGATTCGTTTCTTCCCGGCGTGAACCTGACGAATCACGTCCAGCAATTCTGAAGGAGGCATGTTCTTCAGCAGGTAGCCGCGCGCGCCTGCCTGCAGCGCACGTTGGACTTCGACGTCACCTTCAAAAGTCGTGAGCATTACGAGACGAGCTTCGGGAAACTCACTGCGGATCGCGATCAACACGTCGATGCCACTCATGTCCGGCAGTCGCAGGTCCAGCAGAGTAACGTCCGGCACGTGTTCCTTGAACTGTTGAATCGCCTCACCGCCCGTCGCTGCTTCACCAACGAGCACCATGTCCGGTTGATTGTTCACGAGGGCGGCGATGCCTTCGCGCAGCAACGGATGATCATCAACACTGAAGACTCGAATCGGTTGTTTATCGCTCATGGTTCTAATTCGCTTTCTGAAACGCGACGTGACTTGGAATCAATAGTTCGACTTCTGTTCCGGCATTGGTGCGACTCAAAACTCTCAGCCGCGCGCCGATACTTTCGGCACGCTCGCGCATGCCTGCGAGTCCCCAGTGTCCGTCTTTACCAGTTTGCAGCACTTGCTGATCGATCCCGGTGCCGTCGTCACGGACCAGGATACGCAAATGCTTGGTGGCGTATTCGAGCTCGACCTCGATCTTACTCGCATGCGAATGACGAAACGCATTCGCCAAAGCCTCGCGGCCGATACGATAAGCTTCATCGCGAATGATCGGGTGCAACTCGCGCGGCGCTCCCTCGACGATCACGCGGTAGTCTTTCACCTGTTCGTTGCCAAACTCCTGTGCGGCTCGCGAGAACGCGGTTTCCAAACCGTCGGCATTACCACTCGTCGAACGAAGACCGCGCACCGCGTCGCGTCCTTCGTCAATAACCTGGCTCATCAACTGCATCACCCGGGCGACGAAAGGTTTGGCAGGTGAGTCTTCCGCCAGGTGATCGTTGGCAACGTGCAACTGCATCGACGCGCTGACGAGTCCCTGCAAAAGAGTGTCGTGAAGATCCTGTGCGATGCGTGTGCGCTCGGCGAGTCGTTCTTCGAAACGGAGTGTGAGCTGAGTGTGAAGCTGGTGCATGCGCCAGCGATAAAGCGCAAACAAAGCAAACAGTGCTGCCAATACGAGCGAGAGTCGAAACCAACGCGTGCGCCAGAACGGTGGCCGGCCCTCGACGATCGCGACCGCCACAACGCCATGACCAGGCGCGGGCAGCGTGGATGTTATAAGTGCAGGCTCGTAATTGGATTCGACGAGCAGCGCAGCGTACTCGGTACCGAGATGTGTTTGATTACTCCAGGTCGAATTTGACTCGATTTTTGTAAACGTATGATCGGCGAAAGGCTGCACGTACCAGGCCCCGCTGCGCGCATACAGAACAATCTTTTGCTCACTGCTCGCGCCTTTAACGCGTCCGCTGATCTCGTCGAGCTCGCGTCCACCACCTTTCTCAGCCGGCGGCACAGTTGTGATCTCGATTGATGGTTGTATGTTCGAAACAGCACAACCACTGATCAAAACGGTCAATAGGCACACTACACCGATCGCTGGACCAGTACGACGCGGGATCATGATGAGACGATTATCTCCCATCCTGTGAATGCAAATCTAGCAGTCCTGTTTAAACCTGCACTACCTCAATAGTGTTAGCAAAAAAGTCTCCGATAGCGGGATGTTCAGCCACTTCTTTTTCAGTAACAATCTCCGGAAAAATTTATTGGAGGATTTATGGGCACGATCACAACCATGGACGGTACGCAGATTTATTACAAGGATTGGGGCACTGGCCAACCGATTGTTTTCAGTCATGGCTGGCCGTTATCGGCTGACGCTTTCGAAGATCAAATGTTCTTTCTCGCAGCGCGTGGGTTTCGCTGCATCGCGCATGACCGGCGTGGACACGGGCGCTCGAGTCAGCCCTCGAACGGGAACGACATGGACACTTACGCCGACGATCTCGCGGAGCTCGTCAAAGCACTCGATTTGAAAGACGCCGTTCATATTGGCCACTCGACCGGCGGTGGCGAAGTCGCGCGTTATATCGGTCGTCACGGCACTTCGCGGGTCGCGAAAGCGGTGCTGATCAGCGCAGTACCGCCGTTGATGTTGAAGACTGACGCAAATCCCGCGGGCTCGCCGATCGAAGTGTTTGATGAGATTCGTAAAGGAGTTCAAACCGATCGCTCGCAGTATTTCAGGGATCTTAGCGCGCCGTTCTACGGCGCGAATCGACCAGGCGCACAGGTTTCGCAAGGGCTGCGCGACTCCTTCTGGTTGCAGGGCATGCTGTGCGGATATCCGGGAGCTTACGAATGCATCAAGGCGTTTTCTGAAACAGATTTCACCGAGGATCTGAAGAAGTTTGATGTTCCCACACTGATCCTGCATGGCGATGACGATCAGATCGTTCCGATTGGCGCTGCGGCGTTGTTGTCGTCAAAAATCGTCAAGGGAGCGACGTTGAAAGTCTATCCGGGATATCCGCATGGAATGTGTCAGACAAAGAAGGATGTGATTAATGCGGATTTGCTGGCATTCCTGAAAGGTGAGAAGGCGGTATCAGCGTAGGTTGTTAGCCGCGGATTTCCGCGGCTAAAATCTCTACATGGGTAATCCGATTCACATTTTATTGCAGACCACGATTCCGAACGTTGCAGACGATTGGAATATCGATCGATTTTCTTTAATGCGTGACCATCTCGCTTTGCTCGGGTGTTACAAAGTCACGACGCGCAATCGCGAAGCGAACGCTGAAGGCGACGACAAAGTCCTGAGTGTTCTCGACACGACGGACGTCGACGAGCTCTGGCTGTTCGCGGTTGATACTGGCGATGGTTTGAGCAAGGCAGACTGTGAAGGCATCACGCGCTTTCACCAACGAGGCGGCGGGATACTGGCGACGCGCGACCATCAGGACCTGGGCTCATCATTGTGTACGCTCGGGGGTGTTGGTCGCGCGCATTTCTTTCACACGCAAAACCAGGAGCCTGATGAGTCGCGCCGCGCTCGCGACGATCAGGACAACACGACGATCGATTGGCCCAACTATCACTCGGGTGCGAACGGCGATTACCAGTCAGTCACGGTTGTTGAGCCGGTTCACGAGTTGTTACGCGGCCCTTCCGGCGTTATCGAATACTTCCCGGCGCATCCGCATGAAGGCAGCGTCGGTGTGCCTGACGGTGAAGATCGCGCGCGCGTGATCGCG
>Ga0105247_10001247_pt1 | contig 18874 bp, 17 predicted proteins | sample KBSS24metaG_FD_81519 | JGI IMG/M metagenome (GOLD analysis project Ga0105247, IMG submission 81519) | Switchgrass rhizosphere microbial communities from Kellogg Biological Station, Michigan, USA - KBS S2-4 metaG | ecosystem: Host-associated > Plants > Roots > Rhizosphere > Soil | place...
ATTGGTGCATGCACATCTTCCGGAAAGAAAATGGCAAATTGTCCATTAGTTAATTGAAAATACATATCTGGAGCATCACTGAATAATTGTACATCTTTTTCTTCATTATATCCGCCATTCTCCATCTCGCATTTTTCACGGGGCTTCCATCCTATTGTTTCATTTCCGTTTATGCAAAATTGTATGTCGATGTTTTTATTATGACATTCAAATTTTGCAATGCTTGCTTCTTTTGTTTTCCCAGGGCCATTGCTTATGATTGCTTTTAATCCATCAGTAATATCATATTTACCAACTTCAGTTTTTGACCAGTCAGTTTTATTAATGTATTCAAATGCTTTTGCAAACAACGGATGAACATTGAAATATTTAGATGCGTTTTTTAATGTATCAATTATCATAAGTGAGTTTAATTTTTTAACTTATAGCCTATCTCTGCACTCTTCCACTCGCATCACCCTTCATTAATTCTTTTACATCACTCAGTGTTGCATGATTCAGATCACCGGGAATGGTATGTTTTAATGCACTGGCCGCTACTCCAAACTCAGCTGCATCTTTCATAGCCATGCCTGTTATCAATCCGTAAATAAAACCACTTGCAAAACTGTCGCCACTTCCTACACGATCAACGATCCTTACTTCATACTGTCTTGTGTGATAAAATTCATTACCATCATATACCAGAGCACTCCATCCATTATCGCTTGCACTATGGCTTTCACGTAATGAAGAAGCAATGTATTTGAAGCCAAATTTCTCTTTCATTTGCCTGAATACATCTTTGAAACCTTCAAGATTTAATTCCCCTTTGGTTACATCCGTATCTTTTGCTTTAAAACCAAGTGTTGTATCTGCATCTTCTTCATTACCGATACATACGTCCACATATTGACAAAGCTTTGTCATTACTTCTCTTGCTTTTTCTTTGGTCCAAAGTTTTTTTCGGTAGTTTAAATCAATACTTGTCGTGATTCCTTTTGCTCTTGCAGCTTTTAATGCGGCTTCTGCTAAAGCAGCAGCTTTATCACTTAATGCCGGTGTAATTCCCGTTGTATGAAACCAATCAGCTCCATCCAATATTTTATCAAAATCAAACTCGTTTAATTCAACTTGTGCAATAGATGCCCCGGATCTATCATATATAACCTGTGATGCTCTCATACTTGCACCTGTTTCTAAGAAATAAATTCCTAACCTGTCTCCGCCTTTTACGATGTATTGAGTATCCACCCCATAACGGCGCAAATGATTGATTGCCGATTGCCCAATTGCATTATTGGGAACCTTGGTTACAAATGTTCCATTCAACCCGTAATTACATAAAGCCGCTGCTACATTGGCTTCCCCGCCACCATACGTTACATCAAAAGTATCAGCCTGTACAAAACGTTTATAGTCCGGAGTGGACAAACGCAGCATAATTTCTCCAAGTGTTACTACTTTTTTAGACATAATACCCCCATCTCCTAAAGGGAAGTTTTAGACGCCCCTGGTATAGAGCATGATTTAAAAATTGATTTGTTTATATAAAATATAAAATCGTTAATAATGAAATTAATAAACGAATTACATATAAACAGTGAAGCAATAACTATTGCAGTTGTTCCCGATAAATTAAAACGCAAAAAATCTACCATTTCAAATTGAAACTTTAGCAGTGACCGGTTGCGGATTCAATTGCCAGTTGAAATAATTTTTACTGTTGTAAAAACAAATATTCTGGATGATCTTACCAACCCAGTTCACATCATTGGGTAATTCACCATTTTCTATTTCATCTCCAAAAAGATCACATAATATTCTTCGAAAATATTCATGCCGAGGAAAGGACAGAAAACTTCTTGAATCTGTAAGCATGCCGATAAAACGACTTAACAAACTCATATTTGATAACGTATTCAGGTGGCGAGTCATTCCATCTTTTTGATCCAGGAACCACCAGGCTGAACCCCATTGTATTTTACCGGCCACAGAGCCATCATTAAAATTACCAGTCATGGTCGCCATTAATTCATTGTCGGCAGGATTTACATTATATAAGATTGTTTTCGCCAGTCTGTTAGTCGAATCAAGTTTATCAAGAAATTTTGCTAATGCAGTACCTTGTTGAAAATCGCCGATAGAATCCCAGCCTGTATCAGCTCCTAAAGTTTTCCGCATCCTGGAATTATTATTTCGCAATGAACCGAGGTGAAATTGCTGCACCCATCCTTTTTCCCAGTCCCATTCTGCAAATTGAATGAGCATTGCCGATCTGAACTTTAATTGCTCAGTTTCATTTAATTCTTTTCCTCCATATATCTTATTAAATATTGAATTAACTTCTGAGCTTGTAAATTCTTCTGCGCAAATATTTTCTAATCCATGATCTGAAACACTGCAGCCCACTGAAGCAAAAAAGTCATGACGATTTTGAAGTGCGGATAAAAAATCATCGAAAGATGAAATAGCAATGTTCGTTACAGACTCAAGTTTCTTTACATAAGCATTAAATTTTTCAGCACAACTCACATTCATTGCATTGTCGGGACGAAACGCAGGTAAGATGGGAATTTCAAAATTGTCCTGCTTTATTTTCAAATGATATTCCAATGAATCAACAGGGTCGTCAGTCGTACAAACCAGTTTTACATTCATGCTTCGAAGCAGGTTGCGGACTGAATATTGCGATGTGTTTAATTTGGCAGTACAGGTATCATAAATTTTTTTAGCTGTATCGGGATTCAAAACATCCTTTACACCAAAATAACGCTGCAATTCAAGATGAGACCAGTGATACAAAGGGTTTCTTAATGTATAAGGAATGGTTTCTGCCCATTTTTTAAATTTCTCCCAATCGCTTTTATTACCAGTGCAGTAACTTTCATCGATTCCATTGGTACGCATGGCTCTCCATTTATAATGATCGCCGTGAAGCCAGGCCTGAGTAAGATTTTCAAATTGTTTATCTTCTACAATCTCTTGCGGAGATAAGTGGCAATGATAATCGATAATAGGCATGTCTTTCACAAACTCATGATACAAGCGTTGAGCTGTTTTGGTCTTCAGTAAAAAATTTTCATCGAGAAATTGCTTCATACAAATCGCTTTGGTTTCGTACTTCCAGTCATAGAGTCAAATAGGTCATATACAGGTTATGATTTAGTATTGATTTATACGATTGATTTGATTTCTATGACTTTTATAAACTCACTCCACGCTTCCAGGGAATAAAATCATCCTGCCCATGAATGACAGATTTCGCTTTTACTTCACCACTTGCCACTTTTATTACAAAATCCAATATTCTTTCACCGGCCTGCTCAATTGTTTCTTCACCATCAATGATGTCCCCTGTGTTTATATCAATAATATCCGGCATTTTTTTATACAACGCGGTATTGCTTGATAATTTAATAACCGGCGCGACGGGATTACCAGTTGGTGTGCCAAGCCCGGTTGTAAATAAAACCACCGTAGCGCCACTACCAACTTCTGCGGTAGTTGATTCCACATCGCCACCGGGAGTACATAATAAATTCAATCCGGGTTTTGTTACTTTCTCCGTATAATCCAATACATCCGCTACGGGTGAAGTTCCTCCTTTTTTTGCAGCACCGGCTGATTTAATAGCGTCCGTTATTAGTCCATCTTTAATATTGCCCGGAGAGGGGTTCATATAAAAGCCCGATCCTGCTGCAACAGCCCTTTCATTATAAGTTTTCATTAACTCGATAAACCGCTTTGCAGATTTTTCATTTATACAGCGATCACTTATTTCCTGCTCTACACCACATAACTCCGGAAATTCGGAAAGAATAACCGAACCGCCTGCAGCAACAACTAAATCAGATGTATAGCCAATAGCTGGATTAGCAGAAATCCCAGAGAAACCATCCGAGCCACCGCATTCCAAACCAATACAAAGTTTACTGATCGAAGCTGGCTCTCTTTTGCATTGATCTGCTATCATTAAACCAGTAAATGTTTGCTTCAATGCAGCAGCGATCATGTCTGTTTCCAATCCTACCTTTTGCTGTTCCAAATAATAAACAGGCTTATTGAAGTTGGAATCTTTTTTTGCTATTTCTTCCTGTAATAATGATATCTGTGCATTTTGACAACCGAGACTTAATACAGTTGCCCCGACTACATTTGGATGAGTGATATAGCCTGCAAGCAATGCGCACAAAGCTTGTGAATCCTGCCTCGTTTCACCGCAGCCACCCTCATGATTTAAAAATTTTACGCCATCTACATTTTTAAACAAAGGATTATATGATTGTAATTCATCCTGCTTTTTAAATTCGGTTGCTAATATTTGTTCGACTGAAGCTCCCGTCTTATATAGATCAACTAATTTTTTTGAAAATTGGTTATACTTCTTCAGTCTTGCATAACCCAATTCCTCGAGCAATGCTTCACGTATAACATCTACATTCCTGTTTTCGCAAAAAACTAATGGCACGATCAGCCAGTAATTAGCTGTGCCTACACTTCCATCGCTTCGATGATAACCCATAAATGTTTTCCCTTTCCATTTACTTTCATCGGGTACATGCCAGTTTGTTTTCCTGTTTGCAGACAAACTATAATCATTCGTAGCATGTTTAAGATTACTTGTGGAGATTTTTGAACCGGCTTCAATTTTCTCAATTGCCTTGCCAACCAATACACCATACATTATTACCGGATCACCTGCATTTAAAGATTGGGTAGTGAATTTATGCTTTGCCTCCACATCAGTTCGAAGGGTATAAGAACTTCCATTAAATTTTATTTCCTGCCCTTTAGAAAGATTCTGCAAAGCAACCAATACGTTATCCTCGGGATGTACTTTTAATACCTGGTGTTTCATTTCAAACCCTTGTTTTTTGTAAATACCTGTTGATAACAGGCATTACTCCTTCTTTTTCTATTGATATAAAATTTTCTTTCACGGATTGTGCAAAACCGGTCAATAATGAAAGATCAGTTCCCCACAAACTTTCATTAGCAATGACCATATCGATAACCTTGTTTGTATCATTTGAAGCCCAGAGGTTAGAAAAATACCCGGCTTTTTCGTCTTCTGGTTTATAAATCGTCTGCTTCATAAATAAAAGATAGCCCGTAAAACCAAGAACTATCAGCGCAGGAATCTTTCCTGTTTTGCTATAATACTTTTCTAACAAAGATATGTTTCTTGCCTGCATTTTCGAAGTATAATTCATTGCTATGCTTAACCATTTGTGCTCGAGAAAAAGATTGCGAAAACGGTCCAATACTTTATGGGCAAAGTCAGATGCTTCCTGCGAATTGATAAGGCCATTGCTGATTGCAGGGATCGTTTCATGCATTACAAGATCGTGAATGAAAGAGCCCATAGCCGGATCCTCCATTGCTTCTTTTACTGTTTTAAAACCCGCAAGAATAGCAAGTGCACAACTGGCAGTATGCGTTCCGTTCAGCACACGGAGCTTTAATTCCCTGAATTTCTCAATATCATCTTCTATTATCACACCATCATCAGCTTTGCTGAATGAAAGGATCTCTTTTACTTTTTTACTTTTTGATTCAATTGCCCATAAACGGAAACTTTCTGACATGATCATGAGATCATCTGTATAACCCAGTTTTTTCTCGGTGATCAATTTATCGGTATCATTCAATGCGCCGGGAACAATACGATCGACCAGTGAATTACAAAAATGATTAGAGGCTTGCAGCCAGCTTATGAATTCATCTTCAAGCTTATTCATTCTTGCCAGTTCGATAAGGATTGAACAGAGCTTCGTTCCATTATCTGTAATAAGTTCAGTTGGAATGATGATCATTCCTGATTCATCAGTACCATTAAAAATTTTATAACGTTTATATAAAAATGCCAGCAATTTCCCTGGAAAGGACTGCGGAGGGGACAAGTGAATATCATCATCGGTCAATGTAATACCTACTTCGGTTGTATTAGAAATAATGATTTGCATTGCCGGGTTACCAGCATAGTTCAAAATGTCGTTCCAATTTTCAGTGGCAGAGAGCACACAACTTATGGATGAATTGATAATAGTTTCTTCTACCTTTTTCCCATTTTCGATTCCTTTTATACAATGTGTATATAGACCATCCTGTTGGCTGAAACTATCTGTACTTCCTTTTGAAGTTGACTTTATAACAACAATTCTTCCATTAAATATTCCATTCCGATTGGCTTTATCAATAAAATAATCAGGAAGCCCACGCAACAGAACACCTGTGCCGAATTGCAATACTTTTTCAGGCAGCTCAAATATTCTTTCATCCGGAATCACTAATCCAGGTTCTGGCGTAATATTTTTTATCTGGTGTTTTGATAACTTCATAATCAATTAATGTAAGGCTTTCAATTGCGAAAGCTAATGCTACAATTTTTTCTCATGTAATTTTTTAGCCGGGCGCAAGATAAATGATGCAGCGGAATTACTTTGTTCATGGAAGTTATCAGGCATTGGCCAAAGCTCTGTCCAAATGAACGTATCCACCATCTACATGGATAATTTGTCCCGTTGTATGACTTGATCTTTCAGATAATAAAAAGGCTACGGCATTGGCGATTTCTTCCGTGGTAGTCATTCGATGACCCAATGGGATTTTGGATTCTATTTCTTTTAATTTTTCTGCGGGGTTGGGTAAAGTATTTATCCATTTTTCATACAAAGGCGTAAATGATTCGGCGACAATAACTGCATTTACCCTGATTCCATATTTTAATAATTCAACTGCCCATTCTCTTGTCAATGCATTGCGGCCTCCGTTAGCGGCTGCATAGGCTGATGTATTTCCCTGCCCGGTCTCAGCAGTTTTTGATCCAATGTTTACGATTGAACCTTTTGATTTTATTAATTCAGGTAAAGCAAAATGAGCCAATAAGTAATAATGAACAAGGTTCTTGTGCAGCGAAGCCATAAACTTTTCATAGTTGCCATTTTCTAAACCAACGCCATCGTTCACGCCGGCATTATTCACAAGCCCATCAATGCGATTAAATGCTTCTATTGTTTTCTTTACTGCTTTTTCACATTCTTCAGGCATTGTTAATTCAGCAACGATTTGAAATGCCCTGCCGCCGGAAGCTTCTATTTCTTTTACTGTTTTTAAATTATCATCTTCATTGCGGCCAATTATAACTGGTATAGCTTCTTCTTTCGCTAAAAGTTTTACAATCCCTTCGCCGATGCCTTTGGCACCCCCGCTAACGATTATGACTTTGTTTTTTAATTCAAGATCCATAGAAATTATTTAAGGGCTAAAGCTCCAACCTGAGTTGTTTTTGACAACCCCGGCCTTAAGGCCGGGGTTAATAATTCGATTATTGATTGGACTTTAGTCCAGTTATACTAAATTATAAAACCGAACCGCATTTTCTCCAAATACTTTAACTCTGTCTTCTTCAGCAAAGTTCTCCATGTATTTTTCCAATAAACTTTTCCATTGTACATAAATGCCTGAAAGCAATATCACCGGCCAATCGCTGCCAAACATTAACCTGTCTGTGCCGAATGCATCGAATACTACATCAAGATAAGGATAGAACTCACCTGCGCTCCATTCTTTCCACTTAGCTTCCGTAAATAGTCCCGAAAGTTTGCAAAAAACATTTGGATGCTTCGCTATTTCCTGCATCAATGTTTTCCACTCATCTATTTTTTTATTGGCAATATCAGGCTTGGCACAATGATCAATTAAAAATTTTTGATCAGGAAATTTTGATACGAACTCAAGAGTAGGTTTCAACTGATGATGATAGATAAGTACGTCGTAAGTGTATCCGTAAGGTTGTAATGCTGCAATGCCTTGTTGAAAATTTTTTCCCAATAAAAAATCATTTGGCTCTGCCTGTGCTACATGTCTCCATCCTTTGATAATAGGGTATTGGGAGAAATATTGCAATCGCTCCTCAATGTTTTCTTTTTGCAGATCGACCCAGCCGACAATTCCTTTAATGATCTCATGCGTTTTGGAAAGTTCCATCAGGAAAAGTGTTTCTACTTCGGCCTGGCTTGCCTGTACAGCTATACAGCCATCTATATTATTTCTCTTAAGAGTCGATGAAATAGTTTGAGGAAGATAGTCCTGTTGAAGAATTCTCATGTTATCGGTAATCCAACCATCTCTTTCTTTATTATACTTCCAGAAATGGACATGCGCATCAACCTGCATAAGCAATACAATTTTGTTTACTGGTTCCCAAGCCATCAATTCCTAATTCCATTATATCACCGGGATTTAAATAGGTAGGTGGATTCATTCCTAATCCAACGCCTGCAGGCGTACCAGTTGAAATAATGTCGCCTGGCAATAAGGTCATGAATTGACTGACATATGAAACGAGGTAGGGAATTTTGAAAATTAAATTTGCAGTTGTACCGTTCTGCATTATTTTATCATTCACTTTTAGCCAAAGATTTAAGTTGTTCACATCAACAATCTCATCTTTTGTTACGAGCCAGGGCCCCAAAGGAGCAAAGGTGTCACAACCCTTTCCTTTATCCCATGTTCCCATTCTTTCTAATTGAAATTCTCTTTCACTAATATCATTATGCAAACAATAACCTGCAACATAGTCCATAGCGTTTGTCTCATCAACATAGCTTGCTTTTTTCTGTATTATAACAGCTAATTCTACTTCCCAGTCTGTTTTTGTTGATTTTTTTGGAATGATAACATCATCATAAGGCCCGCATATTGCCGTTGTAGCTTTTAAAAAAATAACCGGTTCAGATGGAGGCGCTGCTTTAGTTTCCTTTGCATGATCAGCATAGTTCAATCCGATACAAATAATTTTTGAAGGTCTCGCAACAGGTGCACCCAACCTTATACCTTCAGGAGCTTTTCGCAGCATCTCTTTGTGCTGTTCTAACATCCATGCGAGATGTTGTAGTCCGCCATTGGCAAAAAAAGCTTCATCATAACCTTTGATAAAGCCTGAAACATCATAGGCAACATCATTGACCATGACGCCAGGTTTCTCTTTACCAGTTTCTCCAAAGCGAATCAGTTTCATTATTTAATCTTTTGTTATTGTAAGTTCAATTGAATGATCGTATCAATATCATCCCACTCTACACTGTCCGTATATATAAATAAACCTTCCGGTACTTGTTTAAACTTCAATTCTTTTTTATTAGCCATTAAAAATACTCTATTAACTTTTTGCTGAAGTGTCGGAATAAAGATGTAAGCCTGCGAAGGCTTTTTTATTACATGGGCAAATATCGATTTGTCTTTTGTAGCGATAACTCCCCAATCCTGGGGCGGAATTATATTTCCTTTTGTTCCATAAATACTTTCACCATATTGCTGCAGCCATTTACCCATTGCTTTTAAGGTGTCGGTAAATTCAGGTTGAATATTACCATCAGGCATTGGGCCAATATTCAATAAAAAATTAGCATTATGTCCTGCAGCATTCACCATATAATGAATCAGCCGCTTCACTGTTTTATAAGAGGTGTCGGTAATATTATAACCCCATGAATTATTAATGGTTTCGCATGTTTCAAGCGGCAAGGGTGAAACAGATGCGCCACCAAACCCCGTTGTGTTACTACCGGGCAAATCTTTTTCAAACATTTGAAAATCTTCGCCAGGCAATGGAGTGATGTGATGATTGTTGCCAACCAAACATTGAGGTTGCAGCTTATGAATCAGATCATATAATTCTCTTGAATGCCAGTCAATTTTCGGTGTAGGATTGTCATGGTTATCATTGCTTAGTTGATCCCAGTAGCCATCGAACCAAATTCCGGCAATTTCACCGTAATTGGTTAACAGTTCTGTCAATTGATTTTTCATGAACTGGATATAATTATTCCAATCGCCATGAATAGTTCTTCCCGTTCCATGACCTGTGTTGCCTGTCCAATACGAATAATCATCCCGCCGCCAATCGAGCAAGGAATAATAGAAAAATAATTTAATGCCTTGTTTATGACATTCATTGGCAAGCATCTTCACAATATCTTTTTTATACGGCGTGTTCATAATATTGAAATCAGAAAACTTTGTATCCCACATGCTGAACCCATCATGATGACGGGTAATTAAGGTGATATACTTCATGCCGGCACTTTTGGCAAGCCCGACCCATTCAGCTGCATTAAATTTAATCGGGTTAAAAAAATCTTTTAGACGAGTATAATTTTTTACGGAGATGTTCCTAACCTGCATCACCCATTCACCAGCGCCGGGAATGCTGAAGGGCCCCCAGTGAATGAATAAACCGAACCTTGCATCGCTGAACCATTCTCTTGCTTTCAGATTTTCTGGTGTTGGAGTATATGATTGTGCAATTGCATTCAGATAAAATACAAAAGCAAGCGATGTAATAAATATTTTTTTCATCTTAGCCAGGCGTTAAGTATTTAATTTGGTAAATCCTCCATCAACAGGATAATCGCAACCGGTAATAAAAGAAGCTTCATCAGAACACAGGTAAACAATAAGACTTGCAATTTCATCCGGTGTTCCCATTCTGCCAATAGGTTGTGTTTTCGACAGGGCTTCATACATTTCCTTTTCTTTGCCAGGATAATTTTTTTGTAAATATTCGTCCACAAATGGTGTATGAACACGGGCTGGTGAAATGCTGTTGCAACGAATATTGTCATTCAAATAATCTTTGGCAACTGACAATGTCATTGAATAGATAGCGCCTTTGCTCATGGAATAAGCAAACCGCTCGGCAATTCCCGTTTGTGCAGCAACAGAGCAAACATTTAGTATTACACCTTTACCCGCCTTTTTCATCAATGGAATTACTTCGTGCATACAATTGTAGTAGCCCTTTACATTTACATTAAATACCCTGTCAAAATCAGCTTCGTTAGTCGTATCTGCCTTTCCGATATGAGCAATTCCGGCATTATTTACTAAAACATCAATGTTCCCGATTTCTTTGAAGATTTGAGATACCTGTTGTTGATTGCTCACATCACAATTATGAGCGGAAGCCTTACCATCATCTATTTTAATTGAAGCGACAGTTTCTTCAGCTTGTTCTTTATTTAACTCAATAACATGAACAATCGCTCCTTGTTTTGCAAAAGCTAATGAAGCGGCTTTGCCAATACCGCTTCCACCGCCAGTAATAATTATTATTTTATTTGTAAAATCTAACATGTTTTCCGGCCAAAGCAAAAGACTATCTTTTATTCAATTGATTTCAATTTATAACCTTTCAACCCGAAAATCAAAACAACAATAAAACACAAAAGAGGTATTATATACCCAGTCTGAATATTTTTAGTTACATCGGCAATATAGCCAAGCACTGGCGGCAAGGCAGCTCCTCCTACGATTGCCATAATGATCAAGCTCGACCCGATTTTTGTTTCATGTCCAAGACCTTTTATTCCCAGTGCAAATATGGTAGGAAACATGATCGACATAAAGAACCCCATTCCTATCAATGCATATACTGTTATCATTCCTTCGCTGAATATGGCGAGAAATGAAAGAAGAATATTCATGGCTGCATAAATGGCGAGTAGCCGGGCAGGCTGTATATATTTCATGAAAAAAGTGCCGGAGAAACGACCTGTCATAAATGCGATACCATAGCCCCAGCCGAGATATTCAGCAGCTACTTTTTCATTAAGCCCGGCTGAACGATGAGCAAGATTGATAAAAAAACTTGTAACACATACCTGTGCGCCTACTAAACAAAACTGCGCAATTACAGCCCATCGGAGATGTTTATGTCTTAATGTATGCAAGAGTCCCTTTCTCTCTGTTTTTTCCTCTTTTATATCAGGGAGATTTGTGAGAAAAAACAACAATGCTACTGCAAGTATTACTAAACCAATTATGACATAGGGACTTTTTACACTGGAAGCTTCTGATTGCAAATAAATATTTCTTGCCTGTTCATCCATTTGTGCAAGATCAGCCTGACTATATTCTTTACCTGAAAGAATGAAGCGACCTCCGATCAATGGAGCAACTACTACTGCAAGACCATTAAATGATTGGGCAAAATTCAACCTTTGCGTTGCGGTGTCTTCTGAGCCAAGTACTGTTGCATAAGGATTGGCTGCTGTTTCCAGCATTGCAAGACCGCAGGCTATTACAAATAATGCAGTCAGAAAAAAAGCATACTCTCTTGTATTAGCTGCGGGCACAAATAAAAATGATCCGATTGCGAAAAGCAAAAGTCCGATAATGATCCCCGATCTATAACCCAATCGTTGCATGATCATTCCGGCAGGTATTGCCATAAGAAAATAAGCAATATATACAGCTGAATCAACTAATGATGATTGAAGCGTATTTAACTGAAATGCTTTTCTTAAATGGGGGATGAGAATAGAATCAAGGTTAATGATAAGACCCCAGAAGAAGAACAAACTTGTTACAAGAATAAATGGAATGAGATACTTATTTTTTTGCATAATGGCAGCAGGTTTAAAATTTATTTATTGGTTTGTTGAATATCAATAATTTTTTTCTCCTTATTACTTTGATAGGCTGCTTCTATGATGCGTATCACATTAATTCCATCCTGGGACGTTATAGCAGGTGAAGAATAATTTATCAATGAATTATAAATACTATCATAGTACTCCATATAATTTCCTTGTAAAGTGGGTATTCGCTCCCGGATGATTTTACCATCTTTTTCTGTATGTAATAAACCACTTTCAGATTCCGGCTCAGTGCCCCAACTTTTTGAACCCGGTAATTTGCCGGATTGTAAATCAGATTCCTGTATATCGGCACGGCTTTTTATAAAAGACCCTTTTCTTCCCTGAATAATAAAGCCTTGAGGCTCTCTTGCAAAATAAGTTGCTTTTAATCTTACCCGCAATCTCGGATAATATAAAAGCACCTCAAAATAATCATCAACTGCTGAACCAGGCCTCATCCTGAAAATGTCGGCAAATATAGCTTCTGGCATTCCAAATAAATTCATCGCCTGATCAATAAGATGCGATCCAAGATCAAAAACTACCCCGACAGCAGGTCCCGGTGTTTCTTTGTGTGGCTTGGGGCTTAAGGAGGAATTATAACGGTCATAATGTATTTCGGCTTCGAGTATTTCACCTAACAAGCCATCATTGATCACCTTTTTTACTATTTTAAAATCGCTGTCGAAACGACGATTCTGGAAAACAGATAACAATTTGTTTTTTTCTTTGGATAAACGAAATAGCTCTTCAGCCTGGGCAACAGTTGCTGTAAAAGGTTTTTCAACAATTGTATTCTTTCCTGCAAGCAAAGACTGTTTTGCATAATCAAAATGAGTGTAGCTGGGTGTATTTACAATAATAAGATCAATAGAATTATCTGCCAGCATCTCATCATAGCTCCTGTAAACTTTTACATCGGGATATTTTTCTTTGGCGAGATCTTTTGATCTTTCCCAAACTGCATAGAATGTAAAACCGGGATGCACCGTTAGAAAAGGTGCATGAAAAACTTTACCGCTTAAGCCAAATGAACAAACGCCTGTTTTAATAATAGTCATAAAACAATCGGTCTTTAAAAAAGGAAGTTAATCAGGTTTCCACTCATGAAAGACATTTGAGAATATATTTTTCCCGATATTTTTTGGCAGAAATAAAAAACAGAGCAAAAAATAGTAACCTGATTTTGTTTTGGCGACGAATCAATCGGCTAATATATTTGCAGTCCTTAAATAGTTCTTTAATTGGGGGTTTAGCTCAGCTGGCTAGAGCGTCCCGATGGTTCGGGAAGGTCAATAGCCATCGCTTAACGAAAAGTTCAGTTCTTAAATAATATGGAGATGTAGCTTAGTTGGCTTGAGCATCCCGATGGTTCGGGGTCAAGGTGATTACATTTTTAAAAAAGTTCTTTAATAAAATACCGGGGATGTAGCTCAGTTGGCTAGAGCATTAGCATGGCATGCTAAGGGTCAGGGGTTCGAGTCCCCTTATCTCCACTAGTTTTAAGTGTATCATCTTTCCCAGTCCTTTTATGTTTACATCTTATATTCTCTATCAAAAGATAAATATTATATTGGAAGTTGTGAAAATGTAGATATCCGATTGATAAGGCATAATTCAGGAAGAAATCATTCTACAAAAAGTGGAATTCCCTGGGAGCTTAAAAAAATTGAAGTCTATAATTCACGTAGTGAAGCATATCAGCGGGAGGTTTTTATTAAAAGAATGAAAAGTAGAAAATTTATTGAACAGGTTATAGCTGGTGAGCGATAAGGCAAGGAGCGTCCCGAAGCATCGGGAAGGTCACCGGTTCGACTCCGGTAATCTCCACTAACTTTCAATCTCTATAGATTTTAATCAGTTTCCGGGGCTAATGGTAATGTAAAAGAGAAAGTGCTACCATGTCCCGGTTCACTTTCGATCATCATGTGGCCATGATTTTTTACCAAAAACTCTTTACAAAGCATAAGTCCTATGCCTGTGCCTGTTTCATTACTTGTTCCCTTGCTGGTATAATAATTATTTTGATTGATCTTTTCCATCTCATACCTGCTGATGCCAATACCTGAATCCTTTATGTATATTTCAGCATGATCCTGGGAGCCATGCGTTCCTATAATAATGCGTCCGCCGGCAGGAGTAAATTTGATAGCATTGGATAATAAATTCCTTATCACAAGATTGATCATGTCTTTATCTGCATATACATAAGAAGATAATTCTGTTTTCTTTTCGATGCGAATCTGTTTAGCGCCACTTTGCGAATGCAACAACTGCACTACATCACTGATCATTTGACTAATGTCGAGTTTTTGTGGTCTTACTGTATTTGTCTGCATCTGGCATTTTGCCCATTGCAATAAATTTTCCATTAATGCTGTCATCGAATCAAGGTCGTTCACAACTTCTGGTATCATTTCTTTTAGTTCGCTACCGGAGAGATTATTTTCATTGGCATTCCGGAATAAATTTCTTAAGGCATATACCGGGGCCTTCATATCATGAGAAACAACAGAAAATAATTTTGTCTTAACGGCATTTAATTCCTCGAGTGCAGCTGCCTGTGTTTCCAGCAGTGTTGCTTTTTCTGAAATAACACTTTTTTGCTTTTCTATTTCGAGATTCTTTTTATGTAGTTCCCTGTTTTTTGCCAGGATGCTGAATTGTGAGTCTGTATTTTCTTTTTTGACAAGGTATAATCCATAAAAAATATAAAGGATAGCTAAGCCTTCATTAACCAGGTACGCAAAAGGATTAGCGCTTTGAAGCTGGTATGGATAGCTTTTCCATACAATGGAAAGAATAAAATAACTTATCATAGAAAGCCCTACTGCAAAAAGCATATAGCCAATATCCTGCAAAAAGAATACAGAAAGAATGCCGTACAAGACAAAAGATAATTCAATACCAAGGTTCATTCCATTCATATAAATAAAGCAGGTAAACACAGGGTAAAAAATAAAATAACAAAGAAGGGCAAATTGATATTTTTGATAAGCATTTAAAATAATAACGACAGCGCTGATAAAGGCCGGAATGCAGGCAGTAAGCCAGGCAGAAGCCGGGAATTTTTGATTTTGAAAAAGAATGGATATCGGGATGATGATCCCTGTTATAAGTTGGAAAAAATTAAGTTGGTTAAAAATTCCTAATTTTCTTTTTTCGTATTCATCCAACGTATCAATAACGCCGAAAGACCTGATCTGCTGAAGAAAAGTTAATGTCCTTTGCTTAACTGTTATGAGAAAGCCATTAACATCAAATGATTTTATTTTACCATGAAGCTGGCGTGGCAAATGCTTAACGGAATATTCCATTAGTTCGGTTTTGGGTTTTTAATAGGATGAATTGAAAGTAATAATTTTTCTAAGGGGAAAACAATCTACACCCTTTTTTAATGTGAGGAATCGTACTAATCCTAAAATGGTCAGGTAAAAACACTAATCTTTATGGTTTTATCCTGATATCAGGATCAAGCAAAAGAACTTAGAAGTTATATCAGCATCCGCATCAAGGCAAACCATTTAATTTTGCTGATGTTATAATACCAGTACGCAATTGTATGGGCATCTGGAAACAAATATCAGAATATCTCTATCTCAGGAAACCTGATCCCAACAGGCCCAAAAGTAACTTTGTGCGATACATGCATGGCATCAATCGTATCAGCTTGCTGATCTTTATTCTTTGCCTTATTATACTTGCTATTAAACTTTTTTGGAAGTAAGAAATTTATAAATGCTTGCAGCAGCATTGGCTGAAGCATTCCCCCCGGCACTTAATAAGTTTTTTAAAACAGCATAATCTTTTTTAATCTCGTTAATTCGATTTTCATTCGTAATTAATTCATGCAGTTCTTGTTTTAAATTTTCAACGGTAAGCTCATCTTGAATCAATTCATGTACTACCAGTTTATCCATTATAATATTTACCAGGGAAATGAATTTTACTTTTACTAATCGCTTACCGATCTGGTAAGATAGAAATGAGCCTTTATAACAAACCACTTCAGGCACTCCAAACAATGCTGTTTCTAAAGTTGCAGTGCCAGACGTTACAAGCGCTACCTTGGCTTGCAGTAATAATTCGTATGTTTTATTTTTTATAGTACGAACATTAGAGTATGCCCGGGTAAATTTTTTATAATATGCACTTTCTATTGATGGAGCTTCAGCTACTACAAACTGATGATCCGGAAAAAATTTACTTGTTTCTAACATCAGGGGAAGCTTTTTGTCGATCTCTTGCCTGCGACTGCCCGGCAGTAATGCAATAACATTAGAGGGATGTGTTGCACGATAGCCTGTAAGTCTTAATTCATAATTTTCCACAACTTCAATAAGCGGATGACCGACGTATTCCACATTCCAGTTCCATTTGTTTTTAAAATAATCTTTTTCAAACGGAAGGATAACAAACATTTTATCGATACAATTTTTCATCATTATTACCCTGCTCTCTTTCCATGCCCATACTTGCGGTGAAATATAGAAGATCACTTTTAAGCCCTGTTGTTTTGCCCATTTTGCAATACGAAGATTAAAACCCGGATAATCGATAAGAATAAGTGTATCGGGTTTAAATTGCAGAATATCTTCCTTACAGAATTTTAGATTACGAAAAATCGTTCCTAAGTTCATTAACACTTCTGTAAAACCCATAAAAGCCAGATCCCGGTAATGCTTTACTAACTGACCGCCTGCTTCCTGCATTTTATCACCGCCCCAGCAACGAATTATTGCAGCATCATCAAGCTTTTTTAATTCTTTAATAAGATTACTGCCATGGAGATCACCCGATGCTTCGCCGGCAATGATGTAATACTTCATTATAAGCAAAAGTAACGGGCAAAAGTTAATTCATGATAAAGAGGAAATAAAAAGTGACATGCTTAATTTAAAATTTTCAAAACCAATATTCCTATGCCATATATAAGGGTGATGAGAAAAATCCCTTTGGCTGTATTGTCCCGATGGGTATTGATATAAATAGTAAATAAGATCACATTTGCCAGCAATGATAAAGACCCGATAGAAGTAATAAGTTTGTTTGTATTAATAAAAAGCTCAAAAAAGTCTTTAAAAGAAGAGGCCGAATAACTCACAAAATAAATTACTACTAATCCAAGTATAGGCCCTAAAAGTCCAAGTATTAATCCAAGCTTAAGGTTATCTTTTTTAAAGATCATTGTTGCCACAGTTTTTCAAGTTTGGTTTTTAAAACGTAATTCGTAAGATCAAATTGTACAGGAACCACACTCACATAATTATGAGCCAGGGCCCATACATCTGTATCCTTGCCTTTATCGAAGTTAATAAACTCGCCGGTGAGCCAGTAATACTTACGGCCATTTGGATCATGTCGTTCTACAAAATCTTCTTCATATTTGGCATAAGCTTGCCTGCAGATCTTTAAGCCTTTTATATCTAACTCCGGTACGGCGGGAATATTCACATTTAAAATCATATGCTTTTCGTTATTTATTGCCAGCATTTTTTCTACTATTAGCCGGGCATATTTTCTTGCGCCGGAAAAATCAGCTTCAATACTATAATCAAGTAAGGAGAAACCTACTGAAGGAATGCTTTCGATAGCCGCTTCAACAGCCGCAGACATCGTACCGGAATAGATGACGTTTATGCTATGATTAGCTCCATGATTAATGCCACTGAGACAGAGGTCTGGCTTTCGATGCAATACTTTATCCACTGCAAGCTTTACACAATCGACCGGCGTGCCCGTACAGGACCATGTTTCTACATTTTCTACTCCATTTATCTTTTGTAATCTTAAAGGATGACCAATCGTTATTGCATGGCCCATACCGGATTGCGGTTTGTCAGGTGCCACTACTATTATTTTGCCAAGATCCTTAACTGCTTCTACCAGGTTTAATATTCCCGGGGCTGTTACACCGTCATCATTAGTAATAAGAATTACCGGTTTGCTTTTAGCCGACGCAACAGACGTATGAGTTGTTTGGATGGTTTTTTTTGAGGAAGATCTTTTTGTTTTTGCCATAAGTATTCAACAGCAAAAATGCTGAATATTTTTCAAATGTTCATTTAAAAGCATCACCGGGATAGTGATAGCTACTATTTGCAGAAACCAATTTAATTAGTATTTTGCAGCTAAATTAATTAGTTCGTTATGGCACTTTCTAATCAAAATATGAAATACCTGCGTAAACTTCGTGGATGGACGCAGGAAGAATTTGCGCAGAAACTTCGTATCAAGCGTTCGCTGCTCGGAGCTTATGAAGAAGAAAGAGCAGAGCCGAGAATAGATGTACTTGAGGTGGTTTGTAATATTTTTAAGTTAACACTTGATGATATCCTGCGCAAAGACCTGAGTGATAATAAAAGTAATTACCTGGCCAAACGCCGGGCAATGAAACTTACCAATGGCCGCAGCGATATCCCATTCGTGCCGGTAAAAGCTGCTGCGGGGTATATGGCGGGTTACGG
>Ga0105247_10001248_pt1 | contig 18862 bp, 17 predicted proteins | sample KBSS24metaG_FD_81519 | JGI IMG/M metagenome (GOLD analysis project Ga0105247, IMG submission 81519) | Switchgrass rhizosphere microbial communities from Kellogg Biological Station, Michigan, USA - KBS S2-4 metaG | ecosystem: Host-associated > Plants > Roots > Rhizosphere > Soil | place...
AGGGTAAGCCTATTCTCTTTGTGGCCGGAAAGCTTCCTCCGGATCTTGAAAATTTATTGAATAAAAATTTTGGAGATCTTCCTGGTATCAAAATAAAAGCTCCGGAAGCACCAATTCAATCATCCATGGAAAAAAAGTTTCGTATAAACAATGACCCTGATGGAGCACAGGGAGCTATTCGTATTGCAAGGCCGTTTCCCAATCGTCATCATCCTGATTTTTTAAAAGCACAAATGCTAAATGCATTGTTTGGAGGATTCTTTGGTTCAAGGCTTATGAAAAATATCAGGGAGGATAAAGGTTATACTTATGGCATTCATAGCTATTTGCAAAATCATGTTCAGCAATCGGCATGGATGATAAGTACAGAAGCAGGTAAAGAAGTATGTGAAGCAACAATTGAAGAGGTTTACAAAGAAATGAAAGAATTAAGAGAAGAATTAGTGAAAGAAGATGAACTGAAACTGGTTCGGAATTACATGATGGGCAGTATTCTTGGTGATTTGGATGGGCCATTCCAGATCATTGCTCGTTGGAAAAATATTATCCTCAATGATCTTGACGAATCTTATTTCTATAATTCTATCAATACCATTCGTACTATCACAGGAGAGGAGATCAGGGACCTAGCATTGAAATATCTGCAACCCGAACAATTCTATGAACTGGTGGTGGTATAGTTATTGATTGTTTTCAGGAAAAAAATATGAGATTCTTTCTTCGCATACTTATTGTTGCCATTGTATCATTTGGTTTGGCCCAGGTGCTTTCGGGAATTCATGTAAAAGATTTCTGGACAGCTTTTGTATTTGCACTTGTACTCGCTGTCCTGAATATTTTCATAAAGCCATTGATTATTCTTTTTACATTGCCTGTTACCATCATTACCCTCGGGTTATTTCTTTTTATCATCAACGCTATTGTTGTACTGATTGCCAGTAAGTTTGTCGAAGGATTCAGTATTGTCAATTTTTGGTGGGGCTTATTGTTCAGCCTGATTCTTTCTTTATTTACTTCCATATTTGACAGGGAAATGAATAAAGAAAAGCGCAGATCTATTTGGCGATAGCTATTGAATTATCATATTAAACCGCCTCGCCTGTTCTTTAATGATCTTTTCAATTTCAGTTTCCAGGGTAGGAGTATTGGTTTGTACGGCTTTAGCTTTTTCTGCAGCTATATAATTTTCCCGTTTATTGTTTATGCTTAGAATCTCTTTTTGAATTGCTCCTCTTTCCTCTGTTTTTTCTTTTACAATTTGTTTTAACTGCGAACGGGATTTATTTTTTAAACTGTCGGGCAACGTTTTTATATCAACTTTTGAAACAAAGCTACTGTCCCGTTCCAATGCATCAACCATATCCCATTCGGAATTATTGTATAATTGTTTATTAGCTTTAATAGCTGTTCGTTTTGCTGTTGCTGATTTATTAAAATTCATATTCATCGCATCTACGGTGGCTTGTTTTGAATAATTTAAACCACCTGAATAACCATATGCCAGATATGTACTATTCAATTTTTGATTTAATAAAAACAAAGTACTATCATAAGGTGTTGGTATGTCTTCCACTTTAGCATCCTGGTTAATATTGGAAAAGCTGCCGCTACCGCATTCTGCGTTGAGATTCCAATGCTCTTTGATGCCCTGCATCCTGTCACCACAATAAATTGTGTTAACGATCACCCCCTTTTTTCGTGCCTCATTGCAAGCTAATGTGTAAGTAATATCCCCTTGTAAAAAATCCTCATTACCGGCAATAAATATTACTTTATAATCAGACGATGAAGTATCCCAATTAAGCTGATCAACCGAAGTATGAATTACATGACCACAGTATTCATCGCCACCATTGGTTGTTAGTTTGAATAACTCCTGCGATAATTGGTCAAGATCAGTAGTAAATGACGAGATTTGTTTTACGTATCCTTGTTTAACGTCGTTAGTGGTTCGTCCATATTCATATAATGCTATTTCAATTTTTGGAACAGCCTCATTGCATTTTGCTCTTCCCATTACGCTTACCATATTCCAAAGTTGTGCCTTAGCCTGATCAATGAGACCATCCATACTATTGCTTACGTCGAGTAATATGGCAGCCTGTATCTTAGTATTACTTTTTTCACTGTTAGTCGATATCGGCTTTTTTTCTGATCCTTCTGAAGTGGGTTCACTGAAAATAAAACATGCGGTAAGAACGGCAGAGATAGGAATGAGCAGCGGTTTCATAAATAATAATTTCTTCTAAGATGCAAACAATTCTGATTTTACATACCGGGGAAAATATGTTTGTGTTGTCTTTAACAATTTTAATTTTCAGGTCTTTAAAAACTTATAGGTTTGCAAAATGAATTTTGACCAGAAAGATTTATCGAACGAAGAACTTATAAGGTTTTACAGATCTCTTCTCTGGCCACGGATGATAGAGGAAAAAATGCTGGTCTTGCTTCGCCAGGGAAAAATTTCAAAATGGTTTAGCGGTATTGGACAGGAGGCTATTGCAGTAGGAGCCACACTTGCTTTGGAACAGGATGAATGGATAATGCCACTACACAGAAACCTTGGAGTGTTTACTATACGAAATATGCCTTTGCATAAATTATTCATGCAATGGCAGGGAAGTAAAGAAGGATACAGTAAAGGCAGGGAAAGAAGTTTTCATTTTGGTTCCAAACAACATCATATCTGCGGAATGATCTCTCATCTTGGTCCGCAATTAGCCATTGCCGATGGCGTATCGTTAGCATACAAATTGCAGAAAGAAAATAAGGTATCTCTTGCTTTTACAGGCGAAGGAGGAACAAGCGAAGGAGATTTTCATGAAGCATTAAATGTTGCTGCAGTCTGGGATCTTCCTGTAATTTTTTTAGTAGAAAACAATGGTTATGGATTGAGCACACCAACATCTGAACAATATCGTTGTGTTAGTCTTGTTGATAAAGCAAAAGGCTATGGAATGGAAGGAGTAACTATCGATGGAAATAATCTGCTCGCTGTATATGATACAATAAAAGGTGTAAGAGATTTTTGCATCAAACACCAGAAACCGTACTTAATAGAAGCAATGACATTTCGTATGCGTGGACATGAAGAAGCTAGTGGTACAAAATACATTTCTCAAAAACTATTCGAGCTATGGGAAATGAAAGATCCAATCAGGAACTATGAACAGTATTTAATTGAAAGCAATGTGATAAATGAAATGCAGGTTACTGATATAAGAAATGAGCTTAAAGAAAAAATAGAAAGTGAGTTGGCTATTGGATTTAATGCAAAACCTATTGTTGCAGATACTGAAGAAGAACTGGAAGATATATATGCTCCGAAGCCTGAAGTCAGAGGTCAGAGATCAGAAGTCAGGCTTCTTAATAATTCAACAGCCAATTCTAATATCGGGCATCCGACATCGGACATCCGACTCATTGATGCTATAAAACAAGGTCTTCATCAGTCCATGCAACAACATTCCAATCTTATTTTAATGGGGCAAGATATTGCAAAATATGGCGGCGCATTTAAGATCACTGAAGGATTTATCAATGATTTTGGGAAAGAAAGAGTAAGAAACACGCCGCTTTGTGAAAGTGCAATTATTGGAGCTGCATTAGGATTATCGTTGGAAGGATATAAGAGTGTGGTTGAAATGCAGTTTGCTGATTTTGTAACAATGGGTTTTAACCAGGTCATAAATAATCTTGCAAAAATTCATTACCGCTGGGGGCAAAATGCAGATGTAGTTATTCGTATGCCAACGGGAGCTGGTGTAGGCGCTGGCCCATTTCATTCACAAAGTAATGAAGCATGGTTTTTCCATACACCCGGATTAAAAGTTGTTTATCCATCCACCCCGATTGATGCAAAAGGGTTATTGATCGCAGCTATCAATGATCCAAACCCGGTATTATATTTTGAACATAAAGCACTATACAGAAGTGTAAGCGGTCCTGTGCCTGAAGAATATTATGAAATTGAAATTGGCAAAGCAAGACATGTAAGAGAAGGTGATGAAATTTCTATTATCACTTATGGTGCCGGTGTTCATTGGGCTGAAGATTATGCGGCAGAGCATCCCGAGATATCAATCGATATTTTAGATTTAAGAACATTGTTGCCTCTGGATTATTTTGCTATTCGTGAAGCAGTTCAACGTACAGGCAGGGTATTGATCCTGCATGAAGATGTTTTAACAGGCGGCATTGGCGGAGAGATAGCCGCATGGATCGCTGAAAACTGTTTTGCCATTTTAGATGCGCCGGTAATGCGTTGTGCTTCGCTTGATACACCTGTTCCTTTTTCAATAGAGTTAGAAAATAATTTTTTGGCAAAAGCGAGGTTGGATGAAAGTGTACAAAAGTTAATTGCTTATTAGTTATTGTTTAAAAATCAAATTGATACCGCTAAGCAAAAATTGATTGGATTGTTTGAATAAGCCGATGATAAAACAATTTAAAAATTTATTTTAGATGTAATTCCAGGCCCATATAATGCTTCACCGGCACGGGCACCAGTGTGTTTTTCATTGTCAACAGTCAGTACCCCATTTACAATTACATAATGAAAACCTTTGGAATAAGCATGTGGATTTTCATAAGTAGAAATATCCTGCACCTGCTTTTCATCAAAAATAACGATATCGGCGGCCATGCCTTCTTTCAGCAAACCCCGGCCATGCAGTTGAAATTTTTGTGCGGGCAATGATGTCATCCTTCTTATCGCTTCTTCCAAAGAAATTACATGCTGATCTCTTACATACTCTGCAAGCACTCTCGCATTGGTTCCATATCCTCTTGGATGCGGAACGCCTGCACCCAGAATTCGTATAGATGCATCACTCGCAAACATGTTGAAAGGATATTGCATGATGCGTTTGATATCTTCTTCACTCATGCCATGAAATACGGCACTTGCTCCCCCATGCATCATAATATCAATAATTGTTTCAGCTTCATATTTGGCTTTATGTTTTCTTCCTTTCATTAGATTGATCTGCTCAATGCTTTTGCCATTATAAGTTGTATCAGGTTCGTAGTAGGCAACCACTGCATAACTAAAATGTTTTAGCTTTCTTTTCCTCAATCTTTCCAGCATTGATTTAATAACATATTTTTTTATTCCCGGATTTTGCAAACGGGCATTTATAGAATCCTGCCCATCGGCAAGAATTTCATCCGGTATCAATGTACTTATAGAAGTGCTGCTCGCTGTATAAGGATATTGATCAATGGTAACTTCTATTCCTTCTTTTCTCGCTGCTTCGATCATGGGAACTGTTTCTTTGCTTCGACCCCAATTTTGCTGACCACTTAATTTAAAATGAGAGATCTCAACAGGGATCTTTGCTTCTCTTCCTACTGTCAATGCTTCATTGATCGCATACGTTACACTATCACCTTCGTCTCTCATGTGCGAGGCATATACTCCATTATATTTTGCAGCTACTTTTGCCAGTTCAACTATCTCCGGTGTCTTTGTATAAGTGCCGGGTATATAAATAAGACCTGTAGAAAAACCAACGGCTCCTTCCCGCATAGCTTTGTCAACAATATCTTTCATTTGTTGCATTTCAGCAGCAGTAGCATCCCGGTTGACACGACCCATTACTTGTTTGCGAACATCATTGTGCCCGATCAGGGTGGCTACGTTAATAGAAAGTTTCAATGAATCAATAAAGCGCAGGTATTTTCCTATATTCGTATTGGATGAACCGCAGTTACCGGTAATGCAAGTGGTAACTCCGTCCATGATAAAGTTAGTAGCATTGAAATCTTTAGTTTCATCATCTTCCAAATGGGTATGAACATCAATAAAACCCGGCGCTACTATTAATCCGTTAGCGTCAATTATTTTTTTGGCAGAAAGATTTACATCTCTTCCCATTTGCAGGATCTTTCCATCTTTGATGGCAATGTTTCCATAATACCAGCTATTGCCGGTACCATCAATGATCTTACCGTTCTTTATCAAAATATCACAGTCGGCGATTTGAGCAAAAAGCCATGACGACAACAAAACGGAAACAAATAATAACATCCATTTCATGTATTCAAGTTACGTATTGAAGCAGCAATAATTTGTTAATGGATATGATATTTTTGAGCAATAGTAGCCAAAAGATTGTTTGCTTTTGCTTTTGCAGTATCTCCGGATTCACGACAAGTCTCAGAAATTCTTTTTGCCTGGTAAAGAGCTCCTGCCACCTTATTGATAATGGTTGGCGATGCCGGCAATAATACAGATTGCATATTCTTTGACATCAGGCCCTGCACATCGAATAGCTCAAATCTTAATTGTTTATAATAATCGATACGGCTTGCTTCGGTATGATTGTTCCAATCCACTTCAGAAATGATATAATTATCATACTTCATAATCTCCGAAGCAACTTCTTCTTTTATTAATCGCATACCAGCTGCGGATTTTAATTGCTGTATCGTCCTGTCATTTCTTATAAAGGATTCATAACCTTCAGTCGACTTTACCAGCCGGTAAATATCATTGGCATATTTATCCCTGTCTTTTTTTATTAATAAAGAAATAAGAGACTCAATGCTGTCTTCTCTTGCAATACGCAACGGACGAATGCGGTCAATTTCATTAATATCTCCTTTAAGATCTTCTGCCAGCGTATGCATGTATTTGAGCTCACGATGATGCTCTACATTTGCTTCACGAAGATTATCAGCAAAAAAACCCGCTGTTACTGCAAGAAACAGCATCAGGAATTCAAACAGGTAATGATATACCTGCTTACGGGAAGATTTTATTTGATGCATTTCCAATGATTTGTTTTGAGTTCGTCAGTAAAAATTATTGTAAATGATACTCTTCTTTTATGATATCAAGGGTTTGCGTGGCCGTTTGTTTTGTTTTTCTATAATTGAGAATTAAATAAGAGTTGGCAGATTTAAGAAAGTGAAGTTTGCCGATAAATTCAAGGATTGTAGATTGATCATTTTTAACGAGCCGGGGGTTTCCTGGTGGTCTTATAAAGCCAAATTCCTGTAATATCATTTTATCGAAAACCCTTGTATCGCATACTGTTTCCAGCCATTTTACATAATCTCTTACATAATCTTCTTCCCTTTCACGAATATTTTCAAGAAAACGAATCTGCCGGTCATAATCCATCATGGCATTAGAAACAAGTTGTTTTGAGATAAGTCGCAGGTTGCCGCCGTTTTTTAATTGTTGAATAGTGCGATCATTGCTAAAGAAAGGAAAATTAAGTGTAAGCAACCTTGCATAATAATATAAATCTGAGCCGTGCGTATTTTCAGGAGAACTAAGAAGAAACGTAAGAGAATCGGTTAGCATAACCCGATAGCTGCATCGCTCTATCATACTATCAAGTTGTTTGATATCAACATGCAAATCCTCTATGTATGATCTTATGTATTGAATTTCCCTTTTATGTTCAACGAAATGTTCTCTTTGATTTTCTACCAAAAAACCGAGGGTAACAGCAAGGAATAGCATAAAAAACTCCCAGAAGTAATGATGCCATTTTTTTCTTTCAGTATGTGAATGGTGGTGAACTTCCATATTGATTATTTATTCAAGATTATAGGCTTCCTTCAATGTGTTTAAAAGATTAATAGCCTGGTGTAAAAGCAATCTGGCATCTCGCCGGTTAGCCCTGTTAATCCCTTTTAATCCATAGAGCCTGTAATTCCATTCATAAAGTTCCCGCTTATTATATGACTGCAAGTCAGGTTTATCAGAATGTAACCCGATAAGGTTTAAATTTTCATCAAACATTTTGTCAAAAACGAGCGCATCGAAAATTTTTGCTGCCGCAGTCCTGTAATGGTCGATCAGGGCTTCTTCCACAGCACCCTGCCCTACCATATTTCTTACGCTTACATCATATTTTGCAATACTGTCGGCAACCGCCCTATTGCGGATTAAGCGCAGTGCGCCTGAGTTTTTCAATTGTTGTATAGTGCCATCATTGGGAACGAAACGATATGGAAGAGTGCGGGATATGCTGCCTGCATAAAAATATATTTCTTTCGTAAAATTTTTCGAAGAATCGCTGTTCATCAAATATAAAAGCGAATCGCCTGCATGTTCTTTTGCTGTTCGTGCATTGATGATCCTGGCAAGGTTATCGGTATCCGCTTTGATATCATTAAACAGCGATTGGATAAATTGTTTTTCCCGCTGATGTTCTACCAAATGTTCCCGTTGATTCTCTACAAAAAATCCTGCAGTAACGGCGAGAAACAGCATAAAAAACTCCCAGAAATAATGTGTCCATTTTTTTCTTTCTGTATGTGAGTGATGATGAACTTCCATGATAGTAGTTTTTGAATTTATAATTATGAGTTATAAATTAAAATGGTTTTTTGTTAATACTGCACTTCCGGCTCACAATTTGTTTTCATTCCAGGTAGTATTCTTTTTTTATCAGGGTTATTAAAAGATTTGCTGCACTATCAGCCTGTTCAAGTTCCGTTAAATAGATCCTTGTGCGAAGTGACTTAGTGTGAACCCTGTTGATGTATTCTGCTATTAACCTGGGATCGTCATTGATAAATTTGGCGCCGGGTTTTATTTCATTGACAATATCGAGAGGGTCTTTCGGAAAAACAAAAAAACTATTATAAAAGATGCGTGAACTCACATCTGCGATATTTTCTCCTGCTAATTCCAGGCGATCTCTTACTCTGTAGACTGTTTCAACATGATCCCAATATTGGCGAATGGAATTACTGACCTTATCATTTCTTATGAGCCGCATTCCTCCCGCATTTTTTAATTGGGAAGAAGTGCCATCTTCAAAATGAATGTTAAGAAAACGTGTCGTTTTGCCCTGCAACAAATAAAGTTTACTGACATCAGCATCCATTATAGAACTATGATTACCTAATTCAATCAGGGAATCAATAAATGTTATTTGAACCGAGGCCCGGTTATAAACTCTTTTGATTGTTGCCGTATCTGAATATAAATCTTTCAGCATGCTGCGCATGTATTGTTTTTCCCGTTGATGTTCTACCATGTGCTCCCTTTCGCTTTCTGCTATAAACCCGCAGAACACAGCGAGGAACAACATTAAGAACTCCCAGAGATAATGCGTGAATTTTTTTCTTGGTGTATGGGTGTGGCTATGTACTTCCATAAATTTTTTATTTCAGGTGGTATTCTTTTTCTAAATATTCCATTAACTCAGCTCCTGCAACTTTTAATTCTTCATCAGCTCCAAGTATTCCTTGCTTGGTGCCATGCATGTAAACCGAAAAAACAGATAGCTCTTGTAATAACTCATTATCTGTTGAACGCAAAGGAGGGTTGTCATTTGTTCTTTTAATTTCACCGTTATTTCCCTCCATTTGTAAAAACACTGCGGGGTCAATAATTTTGGCAGCTATCTTTTTGTATTCGGTGAATTCTGTTTCATTGACTGATTCCAATAATCGTATCAATGGGAATTTTTCATAATAGCTCATAATTTTATTAGAAGTATTTACATCCCTGATAAGTCTGAAATTGCCCGAATTTTTTAGTTGTTCAAAAGTCCTGCTGTTTGTCGATAATGGATTTAGTCGCGGTGCCAGTCTTGCGAGATAATATAACTTACCTGTATTGCCATTAATCAACGAAGGAGTATTTAAAAAAGTGATTACACTGTCCATCATGGAAAGCCCTGTTTTCAAATGTAAAATGTGTTGAGACAAAATTTGCTGATCACTTTTCAAATCGGCTACGAGGGATTCTATGTATTGCTTCTCCCGCTGATGCTCTACCAGATGTTCACGAAAGTTCTCGGCCAGGAAACCACAGAACACAGCAAGGAACAACATTAAAAATTCCCAGAGATAATGTGTCCATTTTTTTCTTTCAGTATGACTATGATGATGAACTTCCATAAATCTATTTGATATGATAATTTTCATTTATCAGCATGATCAGATTAGTTGCTTGCCGGCGTGCTTGTATTAAACTTGCCCTTATCGGAGTATTTGCCTGGGCATATAGATTGTAAATGAAATTAGCCAGTTTTATGAATTCCTTTTTGTCAATTGAATTAAGCTTTGGCGAAACATCATCTTTTAAGACGAAATATCCTGTCTCTTTGTAGTAGTCAAAATTGAATAACGAATAAGAAATATTTTTCACCTCGACCCTTGAGAGCTCGTATCCCGGCAATAACGTATTATTTATTAGATCAATTCTCTTCCGATACGCAATGAGGCTATCTGTTACTGTTTTGTTCCTCACCAATCTAAAATTTCCAGAGCTCTTTAATTGGTTTATCGTTCTGTCTTCAACATTTAAATAAAAAAAACGTGAACAGCGGGGAACGTTCACATACATTTTCCGTATTACACTATCAGAAATTTGCTGGCTGTATAAAAGTTCCTTTGATGCCAGGAAAAAAGGTATCATCGCCGTGTCTATAAATGTTAATTTGGAATTGAATTCAGCTGTGTCAAGCATCAGGTCTTCCACCATTGATCGCATGTATTGTTTTTCTCTTTGGTGTTCTACTAAATGCTCTCTCTGATTTTCTGCCAAAAAACCACAGAACACAGCAAAGAACAACATTAAGAACTCCCAGAGATAATGCGTCCATTTTTTCTTGCCCCGATGACTATCGGGGTCAGCTGTATGTGAATGATGATGCACTTCCATAAAATTTATTTCAGGTGATATTCTTTTTTAAGCAAGCCCAAAAGAGCATCGTTTTTTCTTAACAGTATTTCCAACCATTTCCTAAGCACTTCGTTTCGGGTATGAATCTGCGCCGCCAAACCTTTAACCTGGTTTAGTATTGCTGGATCCTTTGTCAGCAAAGGAACATTTGTTTCTGGTTTATTATATATGTTAGGACTTATTGAATCTTCCATCGCTATCATTACTCTTGCATTTAATAAAAAGCAAATTGCTTTTCTGTATTCCTGCAGAATGTCGCTTTCGTCTTCTTCCCTTAATTTATATAGGTGAACTTCTATATCATAAGAAGCAATTCTATTGGCAACATTCTCTTTCTTGATCAGCCGCATAGACCCTGAATTTTTTAATTGTTCGATAGTGACATTTGAATACCCAAAAATTCTGAGAGGAGTGAGGTAATAAGCATGCAGATAAATGTTTGCAGTATTTATTATTTTATCTGTTGAGTCTAACTCCATGATTAACGAATCAGCTTGCATTGATCTTCGTTTTCTCAGGCGGGTTTCCTGCGCAAGAGCAGTAGAATCCCTCTTTAAATCCTGTAATAAATTCTGGATATATTGTTTCTCTCGTTTGTGCTCTACCAGATGCTCTCTTTGATTTTCTGCTAAAAATCCGCAAAACACAGCGAGGAATAACATGAGAAACTCCCACAGATAATGAGTGAATTTTTTTCTTTCGGTATGGGTGTGACTATGTACTTCCATAAAATTCTTTATAGATGATATTTGTTTTTTAATAATCTTATCAATTTCCTCGCTTGGTTGATCAATGAACGTAATTCATCATCAGCTCTTATCTCGAGGTTTCTGCGTATGTTAAGTTTTTCGTTTAAAAATATCTTTAAGCTTGCAGTATCGGTAACAAGTAAAGGAGTTTTATCATTGGCTGCAATTTCCCGGTAATAATTTGTAGCAATAGTCGAATCAAAGTCCCGGTATAGGCCATATGCTAATTCATTGGGATAACTTATATCAATGATCTTATCTCTTGATGCAGTGGCACGGTTTGCCATTTCCTCATCATTGTGGTGATCTTCATCCATATGTCTTGAAAGTGCATCATAGGAAGATATATATTGAACCATTGTATCACCAAAATAACGCAGGCTCCCCGAGTTCTTAATTTGCTCAAGTGTTGATCGGCTCCATCGATAAGCCGGATAACGATCTATAACAGTAAGTGCGAAAAGATCAATATTTCTAATTTCACGGAACTTATGCGTTTTTAAATAAGTGGTAAAACTATCAGTGTTTTTAACCTGAATTTTAATACGATTGATAATATAAGTCATGTTTCCTGTATCCCTTGCCAGGTCAGCACTGAGGGATCTTGCAAATTCTTTAACCCGCAAATGTTCTATATAATGTTCTCGCTGATTCTCTACAAGAAATCCAAGAGTCACCGCGAGAAACAACATAAAGAACTCCCAGAAATATTCTGTCCATTTTTTTTTGCCATGGTGTGAGTGTGCATGTACTTCCATAAATTTTATTTCAGGTCATATTCTTTTTTAAGAAAATTTATCAAGTCAATAGCATTCTGTTTAAAAAGCTCTAAATAGACGAGAACCACTTGATTTGAAGTTCGTAAATAATACGCCTGGAGACACAATTGATTAATGATCACCGGATCTTCTGTAAAAAATTTTGGCGTTCCCAGGGGTCTTCGCAAGCTAATTCCATCAATCATCGAATGAACAACAGAAGCATCAAATAGCGATCCTGCAATAACCCTGTAATTATTCCTTGTATCTGCTTCACTCTCCTCGAAATATTGAATTCTGCGTATTCTGCTATCATAAAGGGTAATGCTGTCCGAAGCATTCTTCTTATGTATAAGCCGCATTCCACCGGAGTTTATTAATTGCCGGATAGTCCGATCATGATACTCGAATGTACCTCCTCTTTGAATGTTTTGTGCATCTAAATAAATATCGCTGGCATAGTTATTCCTGTCAGGTGATTTGATATGAGGTATCAATGAGTCAATTATTCTTTGTTTATTTATTCGTATTCTGATTTGGTCATTAAAACTGGAAGTATCAAAGCGCAGATCTTCGATGTAAGAGATTATATACTGCAGTTCCTTTTTGCGCTCAAATATATGTTCCAGCTTATACTCTGCCAGAAAACCACAAACCACAGCCAGGAATAACATAAAAAACTCCCAGAGATAATGCGTCCATTTTTTTCGTTGGGTATGTGAGTGGGCATGTACTTCCATAAAAACTATTTTAGATGATATTCATTCCTGATCAATTGAATTAAATCTTCTGCTGATCTTTTTAGCCCTTTTTTAAATTCAGTCAATCCCTGTACAGAGCTCTTTATATATTGTATCCATCCGGAAAGATCAGCTAAAAGAGCCTGGTCCGAGGTTCGCAGAGGTGAATTGCCGATGGGTGATATAATACTGTCTTTGATTGTACCCATGGAATTAAAGATAAGCGGGTCAAAAACTTTTACTGCTAATTTGCGATATTCATGTTCTTCCTCCTTTTCTATTCCTTCAAGCATTTCAAGCAATTTGATCTGGCGGTAATAGCCCATGATCCTGTTGGATACTTGTTGCTTCTGTATCAATCGAAACGCACCTGAGTTGCGCATCTGGTCAATAGTTCTGTTATTATAATTAAATATGGCATGCCGGGAGGCCAATCTTCCCCAAAAATAGATCCGGCTATTTTGGTTTTTACTGATGGTGTTATTTAAATAAAACATTAAGCTGTCCATTTGAATAATATCTATATCCCCATCAGCAATCTGTTTGCTAAGAATACCGATGTCTTCTGTTAAATCTTCTCTGAGTGAAACCATAAACTGTTTTTCCCGCTTATGTTCAATCATATGTTCTCTTTGGTTCTCTACAAAGAATCCAAGAGTTACAGCAAGGAACAACATTAAAAACTCCCAGAGATAATGTGTGAATTTTTTTCTTTCGGTATGTGAGTGGGCATGTACTTCCATAAATGTTTATTGAAAATGATATTCCTTGTTAATTAATGAAATCAGGCGTATGGCTCTTTCTTTTTGTGCTGCCAAAGCATTGAACTGCGATTGATAAAGAGCCGACAGGAAATCAGCATACGTACAAAACTGGTTAATGATTTTTTTGTCTTCAGTTATCAATGGCTTTGTTTGGACCGGCCTGTTGACAAATGAACCTGAACCGTTATTGGTGATGGAACGGATATTGCTCATCTCATTGATTACCCCGGCATCAAAAATTAAACCCAGCGAGGTGCGAAAATCACGGATAAGACTTTGAATGTTTTCGTCGTTCGTAAGTATTCTTTGCGACCATACATCATATTGCACCACGCTGTCAACAAGCGATTCATTTTTTATTAATCGCAAAGAACCCGAGCTCTTCAATTGTGTGATAGTAGCATTAGAAGGGGAGAATGGATTCAGTATGGCCAGTATTCTTGAATAATAATACAGATCCTGAATATACTTGCCCCGGTCCTCTAAGTTCAGTATGAAAACAAGTGAATCAGAATAGGTAACAGCCCTTTGTTGAAACCTGTGCTGACTTGATATATGTGTGGTATCCCGGGCAAGATCCTGAAGCAGATTTTGCATATATCTTTTTTCACGCTGATGCTCTACACGATGCTCTCTTACATTCTCTGCCAGGAAACCGCTGAACACAGCAAGGAATAACATGAGAAACTCCCAGAGATAATGCGTCCATTTTTTTCGTGGCGTGTGAGTGTGTGCATGTACTTCCATGAGTTAGTTTGTAGTTTATGGTTTGTGGTTTATAGTTGTATAGCTAATGGTTCACAGGGTTTCTCACTCTTAACCATTTCCCTCCACAATCCGTATCTCTTCTTCCGTTAACCCATACAGCGCATACACCATTGCATCTATTTCTTTATCGGTGGTATCAATAATGGTTTGCAAAGCAAGGGCTTTGGTTTTTTGTTCTTTAAAGTATTTCATCCACTCTGCCTGCTGCGGCAGCGAAGGTTTTATTTTTTGTTTACCCAATTCTTTTAAAAATTCTGCAAAAGAAAGCGATGGCCATTGCTCTAATTTTTTATTTACCTGCACAGCCGGAAAATTACTTTGCAGCAATTGCAGCAACTGTTGGTTAATTACATTTAACTCTTTATTCTTTTCCAGTAAAATATCTGCCCTGTTTGCTAATGCTCCTTCTATTTGAGCATCCGGCTCTGCTGGTATTGGAAAAGGTTTCAAATAGTTTGTTTTAAATCTAAAATACCCACCCCTCAATTCAGTGCCAGTATTTTTTAAAAAGAACCAAAGCAAATTAGAATTAAGTAGTGCTAAGTAATATTTGTAGCTTGATTTAAAAGTTTTATTTCTGACAAATGAATAGCAAGTTGTAGCATGGTAAAAAACTCCATCTTTATCATAAGCTAGATTACAACCCAATGATATTTCTTGTGATATTATTTTTGGTTGACCAAAACTGGCTAAACTTTTAGGATAGATATACTGAAACCATTTGCCATCAACATTCATCTTATTGCTTTCTCTTGCCCTCAATTGTGTTTCGCATTTTTTTAAGTAGGAATAGCCTTTGGGGAATTTTTCTTGAATATATTTTTCGGACATGCTTTCAGCTTTATCTTGTTTTATTAAATATGGAAATATTACAAATGCGCTGTTCTCAAGATTTTTATATCGAGAGATATCTTGCCCTTTTAAGAATGGTTTTACAAAATCTCGTTCAATCTCTATGTTTTCCTCAAGCGAATTACTGTAACCAACAACTATTCCGTTATTTTCTTTTGCATTATCGAGAACATAGACTTTATCTGCGCTTGTTTGTAAGCCAACAAAAATCTTTTCAAATGCATTTTCCAAAGTGTAAGGCTGTGTTTTTAACTTGTCTAATATTTTGGTGATTTCATTATTACTTAATTGCCAATTGTCACCAGATAACTTTTCAAATGGTATTGCATTAAATGAAATGCTCTCTTGTAGTTTATGTGGATTTATCTGAGTGTATAATAAAGCCTCGTTGATACGATTCGACAATTCGATTATACATGTATATGTTGAAGCTTCTTCAAATACTAAATCTGAGCCGAAGTGAATTAATTTTGAAACTGCTCTTTTTTGTGCAAATAATTCTCTAATACCAATCCCAAAATCGGCAATTAAAAATTTATGTGGTAAAATAAAACTTATTTTACCATTCTCTTTTATAAGCGATAATGATTTTTCCATGAAAAGAACATATAAATCATAATTCATTGTTGCTGATTTAAAGTACTCTTCAAAATATTTTACTTGTTCAGCATGATGTTCTTTTAAACCTTGAACCCTCAAGTAGGGCGGGTTTCCTATCACGACATCAAACCCTCCTTTCTCAAAAACTTTTGGAAATGCTTTTTGCCAGTTAAATGCTTTATCACCTGCTACTGCGGGATCAGCAATCAAACTATTGCCGCATTGTATATGGCTGGTAAGGCTGCTCAGCTTACGGTCTTTCTTAGCCGTGCGCAGCCAAAGGCTAAGGCGGGCAATCTCTACTGCTTCTTCATTTATATCTACACCGTAAAGATTATGCTCTAATATTTCATTATCCAAATCGGTCAATACAAAAGCATCTCCAAATAAATTTGCTTTCAGTTCATCAATATAACGATGCTCTGCTATCAGGTATTCGAGAGCCTGGTTAAGAAAAGCGCCGCTGCCGCAGGCCGGGTCGCAGATAGTCAATTGCAGCAACCAGTGGCGGTAATCATCTAACAGCTTAACAAGGTCTTCTCTTTTTTTATCTTTTCGTTTCCGGTAGGCAAACACTTCTTCATTAATGGATAGTTCTTCTTTCTTTTGTTCGCATAATGCGCCAACGGTATTAGCTACAATATATTTGGTAATGTAGCGGGGCGTATAGAAAATGCCTTCTTTCTTTCTTCTTGTTCTGGATTTATCTATTGCATCGCCTTTGGCTTCGGCCTGCAGTTCTTCTATTTCATTCAGGCTATGTTCAAAAATATGGCCGAGTATGTTTACATCTATCTCTGTTTGAAAATCATAATTGCTCAATGCATAACAACTGTCGTATAATATGGCGTCAGCAATTTTTATATGGTCCAGCATTTCATCAGTGGCGAAGAGACCGCCGTTGTAAGCAAATATTTCATATTGTTTTCCCTGGTGACCGGTATTCAGGTAACCGAAATATTTTTTGAATCGATCATAGAGCGGTACTTCCGCATCCATCTCTTTCAGTTGCTGCCATTGTCTTAAAATTTCCCGTACTGAGTTGGGCGGCAGCAGCAGCCTGTCTTCAGCAAAAAGAATAAATAAAAAACGGTCGAGCAGTTTTTGTGTTTTTTGAAACAGCTCAATCTTTGGGTACTGCGGGTTCAGCTCAATAATATTATGAAATAGTTTTTTGCGAAAGCCCGAGTAATCGTCATAGAGTTTTTTGGTAACGGCTTCTTCCTGTGTAAGCGATGCTTTTTTTATCAGCAGCGGAATATTCTTAAAAATAGTTTGCTCACTGAGGCAGATGTATAACAAGGCAAATCGTTCCTCTGTGAGATTAAACAGATCAAACTCTTCGTATTCGATGGCATCATTAATATAGAAGCGCAGCTTTTGAAAATTAGCGGTGATGACATAAATACATTCACGATGCCGGTGCTTATAACCGAATGCCTGTTTCTCTACTTTATCAAGATCAGTAGTGGCGGTATCTTTTAATTCAATTATACCAACTACTTTATCGCCTTGTAAAATGGCGCCATCACTTTTTGTACTATCAGACTCGGTTTTCTTTTCCAGAACAAAATTATAATTGGGTTGCGGGTTCAGTGTGTAGCCCAATACATTTACAAACAGATCTCTTACAAAACCTTCCTGGTATTCTTCTTCTTTTGCATTGATTATGTTTTGTTGTATAGAGGGATTATGAAAATGTGCAGTGAAAACAGTCCAGCGTTGTTGCAGCGTTTCTTTATCAAGATCGTTTAAATATTTTTTTACAACAGACTGCTGGAAGAGAGGCATCGGTTAATGAGATTGGTAGCCAAATATAGAAGTTTATTGTTGGAGGTTTGAGGTTTGATGTTGTTGGCTTCCAGCTAAAAGCTAATAGCTTTTCTATTCCAGGTGATATTCTTTGTTAATTGATTCCATCAGGTCTTCTCCTTTCGCTTTTGCGTTTTTAATATACGTATTTAAAACGCCCAGCATGCCTTTCCAACCCCTGATGTATTCATACCCCCAACTCAGCAGTTTCCTGTCATTGCTTATAAGCGGAACATTTGCCCTGTCATTTTCATTGGCAAAACGGGCCGCATCAAACAATTCCGTTTTTTTAAACTGCTGAAGTAAATAACCATTCATCACTGACTGGTGTATTTTTATTAACTCTGTTACCTTGTTATAATCCATCAGCCTGTTCACCACTTCCTGCTTTCTTACCAGGCGCAGGGCGCCGCTGTTTTTTAATTGCTGTATTGTTCCGTCATTGGGAATAAAATCATTGAACCCAATCATAGAATTCCAAAATTTATAAGCAGGATATGAATTGACATTGATCTCTTTACCGGTCAGCATTATCAGCAGGCTGTCGCTTAACCGCTGAAAAAATTTGTTTTGCCTGTATAAGCTATCACTTTGTTCAGCGTCTTTTTTTATATCACCCATCAATGATTGCATAAATTGCTTCTCCCTGTCTTTCTCAATTTTATGTTCCAATTGATACTCAGCAAAGAATCCGCAGAATACAGCGAGGAACAACATTAAAAACTCCCAGAGATAATGTGTTCATTTTTTCCTTGGAGTGTGAGTGTGTGCATGTACTTCCATAAATAATTATTTCAACGTATATTCTTTTTTTAATTTGTTTATCAATACAGAAGCCTGATGCAGTAATGAATCTGCATAAACTACATTTGTATGCATAAATCTTGAACGAACTAATTCAACGTATTGATTGAAGATAGTTTTATCATAACTTAACAGCGGAGGATTACTTCGCAGGAAACTGTCTAATTTTTCCCGGCCAGGTTTTCTTTTTAATAGCTGGACAATATTATTTGCCATATCATTATACCTGAAATCAAAAATACCGGCCCTGCTTTTTCTTACCTCGGTATATATATCCCTGTTCATTTCATCATTGGTCTGCATTAAGCGGCAAAGCAAATCGTATTTTGCCACTTCAGGAGCAACCGTTTTTTCA
>Ga0105247_10001250_pt1 | contig 18843 bp, 20 predicted proteins | sample KBSS24metaG_FD_81519 | JGI IMG/M metagenome (GOLD analysis project Ga0105247, IMG submission 81519) | Switchgrass rhizosphere microbial communities from Kellogg Biological Station, Michigan, USA - KBS S2-4 metaG | ecosystem: Host-associated > Plants > Roots > Rhizosphere > Soil | place...
CGCCGAGCGCACATCTCGTCCGTCGGTGCCGCCGTGGCGTTCGAGGAGCCAGCGCAGCGGGCAGTCGGTGAGCATCTGCAACGTCGACGGCGACAGCGTAACGACGTGGTTGTCGCCATCCCACAGCGGCTCATCGCAGGACAGCGGCGTCATGCCGTACCACTGGGCTGGGTCGGCGCCTTCGACGCCTGCCGTCGCGAGCCGCGCCAGTTGCGTTGCAGCACAAGCCCGCACCGTCTCATCGACCGCATCCGAAGCTGTGCACACCACCGCGCGCAGCCTGCCGACCACGGCGGGCGCAGCCAGCACCCGCGGCGCGTGGATCGGTGGGGCAGGCTCGGAGTCGGGCTCGGTCGCCAGCGCTGCCAGCTCATAGCAGAACGGCGAAGGGAGCATCGACTCGTCACCATTGTCGCTGTCCACCGCGGTCACCAGCAGGCGGCGGCGGGCGCGACCCATCGCGGCGATCAACAGCCTGCGCTCCTCGGCCAGCAGCGGGGCCCTGCTCGAAAGTCCGCGGTCGACCTCGGTTGCGACGCCGTCCATCACGTCGACGAGCTGTTGAGTGGCCAGGACGCCGCCACGGGGAATCATGTTGGGCCACAGCCCTTCCTGCAGGCCCGCGATGACGACGAACTCCCATTCCCGGCCGAGCGCCGCGTGGGCGCTGACGACCGCGACTGCGTCGGGCTCCGGTCGTTGGTCGCGGGGTGTCGCGGGCAGCCCCATCGCCTCGACGTGGCCGATCACTCCGCGCAGCGTCGCGCCGGCTGTTCGCGTCACGTATTGTTCGACCACATCGAACAGCGCGGTCACCGCGTCGAGGTCGCGGTCGGCCTGCGCGCCGGCGAGGCCGCCGCGTTCGCTGGCCGCCAGCCAGCGCCGCTGCAGGCCCGATCGATGCCAGGCCTGCCACAGTGTGTATCGCGGGTCTCCCCCGTCGTCGGCGCTGCGGCGCGCCGCCGCGAGCACCGCGCGCAGCCGGCGCAACGGGCAGCCGAGTTCGGCCGCCAGGTCATCGGTTTCACTGTCGAGCGCCTCGACGAGCAGATCGGTGAAGTCCCGCGGCGGCCGGCAGCCATCGGCACGGCGCAACGCCCGTCGCAGCTGGCGCAACGACACCGGATCAACCCGGCCGATGGGCCCGGTCAGCAGCGACAGCGCCCGATCGCCGTCGAGACCGTGAGCAGTCGCGTCGAGCACCGTCAGCAGCGCGCGGACGGCGGCCTGATCCGCCAATGGAACACTCGGTGCCGGGGAGTCCACGGGCACCCCTGCCGAGACAAGCGCTCGCGCCAGCGGCGCACCCAGCCTCGGCACAGACCGAACGATCACCGCCATCTGGGACCACGGCACGCCGTCGATCAGATGCGTGCGACGCAGGGCGTCGGCGATCATCGCCGATTCGGCGTGGGCCGTCGCGGCGATCCGCACGGTCAGCGAGCCCGGGCCGCCCTCGGCACCGGTGACGGCACGTGCGCCGTCCGTACCCGGCAGCCGTCGCATGACCGCGGTGATGGCGTCGGCGACGACCGGTGCGCAACGCAGCGACCTGGTGAGCGTGACGGCAGGCTCGTCACCGCGCAGCAGCGAGGGATCGGCGCCGCGGTAACCGAACACCGACTGGGTGGTGTCTCCGGCGATGACGGTCAGCTCCGCGCCGGCCGACAACACGCGTACCAACCGCGCGGCCTGCGGATCGAGGTGCTGCGCGTCGTCGACGAGAAGTAGCTTGATCCTGTTGCGCTCCACTGACAGCAGGTCCGGGTCGGTGGCGAAGGCTTCGAGCGCGGCACCAACGAGTTCGGCGGCGCCGAGCGCGGGCACTGTTGCCTGTGGCGCCGCCATGCCCACTGCGGAGCGCAGCAGCATGATCTGCTCGTAGGCCTGCGCGAACTGGCCTGCGGCCAACCATTCGGATCGGCCGCTGGTGCGCCCGATGCGTTGCAGCGCAAGGGGATCCACGCCGCGTTCGGTGCAGCGCGCCAGCAGATCGCGCAGTTCGTTGGCGAAGCCGACGGTGCTCAGCGCGGGTCGCAGCTGGGCTGGCCAGGCCACCGGCGACGCGTCGCCGTCCTCCAGGTCGCCCGCGAGCAGTTCGCGGATGATGCCGTCCTGCTCGGCGCTGGTGATCAGCCTCGGTGGCGGGTCGCCGTTGCGTTGCGCCGCCAGCCGCAACACCGCGAATGCGTAGGCGTGCACGGTGCGCACTAACGGCTCACGGACCGCGGCGCTGCTGCTCGCGGACAGCAGGGCCAACGTGATTGCCGCACGCGCTTGGCTGCCGAGCCGGGCCGAACCCGTCAGCATCAGAACCGATTCCGGATCGCTGCCCGCGGCGATATGCGCCGTTGCGGTCTGAATCAACAAGCCGCTCTTGCCCGTACCGGCGCCGCCCAGCACGCGCACGACACCGCGGGTTCCCGGTTCGGTGAGGGTGGTCGGCGTCAGTTCTGCGTGCGGTGCGGACATGAAGGCATGACACCATGGGGGTCCGACAAGCGGCCGTTACCGGGTGCTGGCAGCATCGAGGTCATGCCCGATCTGCTGCACGTGCATCGATACGGACCGACCCGGCCGCCCCAGATCCTGGCCATCCACGGCTTGACCGGGCATGGCAGACGCTGGCAGACGCTCGCAGCGCGGCACCTGCCCGAGTTCGCGATCCTCGCACCGGACCTGATCGGACACGGCCGGTCGTCGTGGGTGGCGCCGTGGAGCATCGACGCGAACGTCGGCGCGCTGGCCCGGCTGCTCGACGCGGAGGCGGACGGCCCTGTTGTGGTGGTCGGGCATTCGTTCGGCGGTGCGGTCGCGCTGAATCTGGCTGCCGCACGCCCGGATCTGGTCGCAGCGCTGGTGCTGCTCGATCCCGCGGTCGGCCTGGACGGCGGTTGGATGCGCGACATCGCCGACGACATGTTCGCCTCGCCGGACTACACCGACCGCGAGGAGGCCCGCACCGAAAAGGCGCACGGCTCGTGGGGCGAGGTCGACCCGGACGAATTGAACCGCGAACTCGACGAGCATCTGGTCGACCTGCCAAGCGGGCGCGCGGGGTGGCGGATCAGCATCCCTGCGATGTTGTCGTATTGGAGTGAGCTCGCGCGACCAATTCAGTTGCCGCGAAACGGGATACCCGTCACCTTGGTGCGCGCCGCGAAAACCGACCCGCCGTACGTCAGCGACGAACTGCTCGCCGCCCTTGGCGAGCGACCCGACTTCACAGGGCTGGAGTTCGACTGCGACCACATGGTCCCCCAGGCGCTGCCGGCCGACACGGCGGCGGTGATCCGCAAGCAGTTGGAGCGGGGCTGAGATGCCTGCGGTGACCGACGAGCAGGTCGAAACGGTGCGCGGCCTGGTTGCGTCGATCCCCGCTGGGCGGGTGTCGACCTACGGCGATATCGCCGACGCCGCAGGCCTTTCGAGTCCCCGCATCGTCGGCTGGATCATGCGCACGGATTCGTCGGATCTCCCGTGGCATCGGGTAATCAGGGCATCCGGCCGACCGGCGCCCCACCTCAGCACGCGACAACTCGAACTACTGCGCGCCGAAGGGGTGCTGGCCGACGACGGACGGGTGAACCTGGCCGAGGTCCGCTACGAGTTCTGAGGGCGGAGGAACACTGTCCCATTCAGAGCACGAGCCGCACCAACGCGGCCGTGCGCGCCAGGCCGGGGAACGCCGCAGCCGTCGACCGCGGATGCAGTGCGTGCACTGCGAGCCGGAATATCAATGCGCGCAACAACATCTGCGGCCACTCCGGCAGCGGGCTCCAACGCTCGATCAGCCCATCGTCGGCCTCGCCCCACGACAGCGCGTCGACGACCACCACCCCTGCCGCCCATGACGAAGGTCGCCAGTACGGCGTGATGTCGGTGATGCCCGGGGCCGCGGTGCCCGCGAAAAGCACTGTGCCGTAAAGATCTCCGTGCACCAGTTGACTGGGGCTCTTCGTCGGCCTGCGCAGCGCGGCGAGCTGGCTGATGAGCTCGACCGATCGCTGTCCGTCCGCCGAACCGGGTGACACCCGCGCCCCCGGCGGCAGCGAGTGCAGCGGCCGCTCCTCCCACGCGGCGCGGTCGGCGGCGATGAACACGTCGACGTCGGCCCACGGCGCGACAGGCGGCTGGGTCAGAAAGCGGGGCCGTTCCAGTTTGGCCGTCGCCTCGTGCAGCCGCACCGCCGCCGACACCACCTCGTCATGGCGTGGCTCCGGCGTTCCCGCGACGTATGTGTCAGCGCGCCACCCCGCCACCACATAGCGGCCGTCGGTCGAACGCACCGGCCGGGCCAACCGCACACCGTCGACGAACAACGTCTCGCGGATCTTCGCAGACCATGCGGCACGGGCGTGATCGGCAACCATCGACAGCACGACCTCGCCGCAGCGCCAGCCGCCCTCCCAGCTCGAGCCGAGCGGAACCGGTTGCACACCGGCTAATCCGAACGCCGCCAGCACATGGTCCGGCGGCCGTTCGACAGTCACCACCTCAGCCTAAGCCGAGTTACGGCAAACGAGCTGTTAGTACATCACCATGTCGGGTTCGAGTTGCTTGCCCCACGCGACGATTCCGCCCTGCACGTGCATCGCGTCGGAGAAGCCCGCCTTCTTGACGATGGCCAGCACCTCGGCCGAGCGCACACCCGTCTTGCAGTAGAACACCGGCGTCCGGTCGATCTGCAGTTTGGACAACGCCTCACCCGTTTCGAACGCACCCTTCGGGATCAGCTCCGCGCCCTCGATGTGGTTGATGTCCCACTCCACCGGTTCGCGAACATCGATCAGCGCCAGCTGCTTACCGGAGTCCAGCAGCTCGCGCAGCTCACGCGGGGTGATCGTCGAGTCCGCCGCGGCCTCCGCGGCCGCTTCGGACACCACGCCGCAGAACTCCTCGTAGTCGATGAGCTCGGTGATCTTCGGTGTGGCCGGATCCTTGCGGATCTTGATGGTGCGGTACGTCATGTCCAGTGCGTCGTAAACCATCAGCCTGCCCAGCAGCGGCTCGCCGATGCCGGTGATCAGCTTGATGGCTTCGGTGCCCATCACCGAGGCGATCGACGCGCACAGGATGCCCAGGACACCGCCCTCGGCGCACGACGGCACCATGCCGGGTGGCGGCGGCTCCGGGTACAGATCGCGGTAGTTCAAGCCAAGGTCGTTGGGCGCGTCCTCCCAGAACACCGACACCTGACCCTCGAAGCGGTAGATCGACCCCCACACGTACGGCTTGCCTGCCAACACGGCGGCGTCGTTGACCAGATAGCGGGTCGCGAAGTTGTCGGTGCCGTCCAGGATCAGGTCGTACTGCTCGAACAGCTCGACGGCGTTGTCCGGCTCCAGCCGGAACTCGTGAAGCCGCACCTCGACCAACGGATTGACCTCGAGGACGGAGTCACGTGCGCTCTCGGCCTTCGACCGGCCGATGTCGGACTGACCGTGGATGATCTGGCGCTGCAGGTTGGACTCGTCGACCACGTCGAACTCGACGATGCCGATGGTCCCCACCCCCGCGGCCGCCAGGTACAGCAGGGCCGGCGAACCCAGCCCACCAGCGCCGATGACCAGCACTCTGGCGTTCTTGAGCCGTTTCTGCCCGTCCAACCCCAGGTCCGGGATGATGAGGTGGCGGCTATAGCGCTGAACTTCCTCGCGCGTGAGTTCAGCCGCCGGTTCTACCAGCGGCGGCAACGGTGTCGACACCGAGTTCTCCTTGATTGACATCTACTGACCATCACAGCAGGTACTGCAATCAACAGCAACGAGCCTGGTCTGCTTCCCGGGTGCTAGGCGATCGGGTAGGGCCAGGGGTTGAACCGGCATGTCTTGCCGTCGGGTTTGACCGAGTCCGGGTCGAAGCGGGAGGCGTCGTTGTTGTTGGTCGAGAACGTCTGCTGCATCATCACCGGGGCCAGCCCGCCGTTCTCGCCACACGGCTCGTGGCGCTGGTAGCCGATCGCATGGCCGACCTCATGATTGATCAGGTACTGCCGGTAGGAGCCGACGTCGCCCTGGAACGGCACCGCGCCGCGCACCCAGCGCGCCTCGTTGATCAACACGCGGGGCTGGTTGTCGTAGGCCGGGTTGTAGCAGGACGCCTCGAGCTGGATGTCGTAGCCGCAGCCCTCCCGCACTGACATCGGCGAGCTCAGCGAGATCCGGAAGTCCGGCTCACCGTTGTCGATGCGGGTGAACGCGAACTGCGGGTTGTGGGTCCAGCTTTTGGGGTTGGCCAGCGTCTCGCTGACCATCCTGGCGAATCCGTCGTCACCCCCGAACGTCGTGGTGTCGACGCCGTCCTCGACCTCGACGGTGTACGTGAACTCCTTCGCGGTGCCCTCACCGACCTTGGGTGTGGTGCCGGGCACGATATGCCACGTTTTGGCGCCGGCCTCGGTGAACGGTCCGCCGTCAGGCAGGATCCCGGTGGGCAGGTTCACGTCGAACTGCGTCAGCCCCTTGGGCGGCGCGCCGATGATCTGCGTGCTCGCGACGCCGATGGTCGGCGGGCCCTGCACCGGGCCCTCGGCCTCCTTCGGCACGGGCGCACTGGTTCCGGTGACGGTCTGGACCACCACGATGCCCGTCAGCGCGATCAGCACCGGCAGTGCGTAGGCACGCCAGCCGTAGGTGGAGATGAAGCGGCCAAGCCACGTCTGCTTGCGGGCCCGGCGATGCTCGTCGCGATTGGACCTGACCCGGCCGGAGTCCTCGGCGATCGGGTCGCGTTGCGCGCGCAACGGCTCTCGCCATTCGTCACGCAACACGGGCACGCGACCGCTCCCGTGACGCCCCGGGTCGTAGGTCACCGGAACAGGATGGCACAGTCTGCTGCGCTTGCACTTCTGGCGCGCCACCGTCACCGCACATAGGCATCATCCGCAACGCACAACCAACGGTAGTAGTGTCGTTGCGAAACGCATTCAGACAAAGGACGTGATGAGCGATCTCGCCAACTCCGCCGCGACAAGGGGCAGGCAACCGGCCAACGGCGGCGTCGGCTCCGGAGCCGGTCGGCGCGGGAACAGGATGCCCCGCGACGAACGCCGCGGGCAGTTACTCGCTGCTGCCAGCGAGGTTTTCGTCGACCGCGGCTACCACGCCGCAGGAATGGACGAGATCGCCGACCGCGCGGGCGTGAGTAAACCCGTTCTCTACCAACACTTTTCGTCCAAGCTCGAGCTGTATCTGGCAGTGCTGCAGCGGCACGTCGACAATCTCGTCTCGGGTGTGCGCCAGGCGCTACGCACCACCACCGACAACCGCCAGCGGGTGCGGGCCGCGGTGCACGCGTTCTTCGACTTCATCGAGCACGACAGCCAGGGCTACCGGCTGATCTTCGAGAACGACTACGTGACCGAGCCTCAGGTGTCCGCGCAGGTCAAGGTGGCCACCGAGGCGTGCACCGACGCCGTGTTCGACCTGATCAGCCACGATTCCGGGCTGGAACCGCACCGAGCCAGGATGATCGCGGTCGGGCTGGTCAGCGTCAGCGTCGACTCGGCCCGGTATTGGCTGAACAACGACCGGCCGATTACCAAGGACGACGCCGTGGCGGGCACCGTGCAGTTCATCTGGGGCGGCCTGTCCCACGTGCCGCTTACCCGGTCTTGACGGCCTCCGAGCCGACTGCACCGACGCCGAAGCCCACCCGCCGCACATCTGCGGCGCCGATCTCGACGTAGGCGATCTTCGTCGCCTGCACCAGGAACCGGCGGCCCTTCTCGTCGGTCAGGCTCAGGACGCCCGAGTCCTTGCTCAGCGCGTCGGTGATCAACTTCTCCACCTCGCCGGGTGTCTGCGCGCTGTTGAAGATCAGCTCGCGCGGGCTGTCGGTGATACCGATCTTGACCTCCACGCTGGACCCTTTCCGTTCGTGTGTTCCTCGTCAAGAAGGCTAGTGGACGGCGCTGGTGCAGCGCCGCGCCGGCCACTACGCGAATAGCGAAACAGCCGCGACCGAACCGAGTCCGGACCGTGATCAAAGGCCCAGCGCGTCAACCTCATTCGTCACATCTGTCTCGATAGCATCAGCCCCGACTATTGCACGCAACGACCGGGGTAGCTGCATGAACAGGCCATACACCGCACATTCACCGTATTCCTTGAGCCCGACCGAGCGGATTCCCAGCCATCGGGACGACGGCGAAACGGTCGACGATCGCGATCGTTACGACGACAACGAGGACCCCGACGACTACGACGACTACGACGACTACGGGGAGATCGAGGAGTACTTCGAGCCGATCGATCGCCGGTGGATCTGGGTCGCCGGCGTGGCAGGCGCGATTCTGCTCGTCGCGGTGATCTGCACGGTGGTCATCCTCGGCGGCGGTGACAGCGGTTCGGTGTCGACGACGGTCGCCCCGCCGGTCACCACAAGTCAGCCGGCCGCGACCACCTCCGCAGCGCCGGTCACGACTACGCCGTCGGCGCCTCCGCCAGTGGCATCGCTGCCGCCGGAAACCGTTACCACCGTGACCCCGACGGCAAGCGTCCCGCCCAGCACCACGCCGACCCAGGCGGCGCCTCCGCCGGCCCCTGCGCCTAACGCGATCACCTACCGGGTGACCGGCAACCGCAACCTGCTCGACCTGGTGACGGTGATCTACACCGATTCACAGGGAGCACTGCAGACCGACGTCAACGTCGCGCTGCCGTGGAGCAAGACCGTCGTGCTGGATCCGGGTGTGACCCTCAGTTCGGTCACCGCGACCAGCCTGACCGGTCAGCTGAACTGCAGCATCACCGACGCGGCGGGCGCGGCGATCGCCGCGCAGAACAACAACACGATGATCACGAACTGCACCAAGTAGGCGGAGGTGGCGGCCGAGTGAGCATCGCAGGCGCCGCATGCGCCGAGAAGCGGAGGGCCCACGCCTGAAGGGCAGGGGACGAGGCCAGAACCGACCGTCAGGTCAGGCCAGGCCCAGCTCGTGCATGCGGGCGCTGTGGGTACGCTGCAGCCGGTCGAAGAACTCGGTCATCTTGGTCAGGCCCTCTCCACCGGTCATCACCAGGTCGACGAGTTCGTCGTGGTCGGCGAGCACGTACTGGGCCTGAGTGATGGCCTCACCGAGCAGCCGGCGCGACCACAACGCCAGCCGGTGGCGCTGCTTCTCGCTGGCCGTCACCGCGGCCTGCACCTCCGCGACGACGAACTGCGAGTGCGCGGTCTCCGACAGGACCGCGCGCACCACATCGGCCACCTCGTCGGGCATCGCGTCGGCGATCTCCAGGTAGAAGTCCGCGGCCATCGCGTCGCCGACGTAGGTCTTCACAAGCGCTTCCAGCCAGGTGCTAGGCGTTGTCAGCCGGTGGTAGTTCTCCAGCGCCGAGGCGTACTTCGTCATCGCGGGCACCACGTCGACTCCCCTGCGCTCCAACGCATCCCGCAGCACTTCGTAGTGGTTCATCTCCGCGGCGGACATGCTGGCCATGTTGATGCGGCCCCGCAGGTTCGGCGCCATGCGCGCCTCTTCGGTGAGCCGATAGAACGCTGCCACTTCGCCGTACGCCAATAGCGCGAAGAGCTCGTTGACGCCGGGATGGTCGGCCGACACGCCCGATGTGGTCTGCTCGGGAGAAGGCGCAGGCGGCGTCGAATTCATGGCCCAACTCTAGACGGCTGGTGTTGTTGGCTGGGATCACCGACCGCCCGGCAAACCCGACCAGCTATCATGGATGTAGGCAGCGGCATCAATGTCGTCGAAAACGGCCAGTCGCTACCTAAGAAATGTGCGTGCACGCAGTCGGCCCGCGACCTCAACGCAGGGCCCTCGGCCGTAGCTTCGTCGAACTCGTGCGCGCGTGGAATCCGCGAGGACATACGAGGTTCGACCCAGAAAGGCTACAACCCCAAAGCATGACGCATCTCAATCCGAAGTTTGCCGAAATCGGAGTTCGCGACGAAATAGTGCGCGCATTGGCCGAAGACGGCAAGGAACATCCCTTTGCTATCCAAGAACTGACGCTGCCGCTTGCACTCGCAGGCGACGACCTCATCGGTCAGGCGCGCACCGGCATGGGCAAGACCCTGGCCTTCGGGGTGCCCCTGTTGCAGCGCATCACCACCGACACCGAGCGCCCGCTGACCGGTATTCCGCGCGCACTCGTCGTGGTCCCCACCCGCGAACTCTGCCTGCAGGTGTCCGGAGACCTCGCAATGGCGGCGAAGTACCTCACCGCCGGTGAGCGCAGGCTGACGGTCACGTCCATCTACGGCGGCAGGCCCTACGAGCCGCAGATCGAGGCGCTGGCCAACGGTGTCGACGTCGTCGTCGGCACGCCAGGCCGGCTGCTCGATCTCGCGCAGCAGGGCCACCTGCAGCTCGGCGGGTTGTCGGTGCTGGTGCTCGACGAGGCCGACGAAATGCTCGACCTGGGCTTTTTGCCCGACATCGAGCGAATTCTCAAGCAGATCCCGGACGAACGGCAGGCCATGCTGTTCTCTGCGACGATGCCGGACCCGATCATCACGCTGGCCCGCACGTTCATGAACCAGCCCACCCACATCCGGGCAGAGGCCCCGCATTCGGCGGCTATCCATGACACCACCGAGCAGTTCGTCTACCGGGCCCATGCGCTGGACAAGGTCGAACTGGTCAGCCGGATACTGCAGGCGGAGGGCCGCGGCGCCACGATGATCTTCACCCGCACCAAGCGCACCGCTCAGAAGGTGTCCGACGAGCTGGCCGAACGCGGCTTCAAGGTCGGCGCGGTGCATGGCGACCTGGGACAGGCCGCCCGCGAGAAGTCGCTAAAGGCGTTCCGTACGGGTGACATCGACGTGCTCGTCGCCACGGACGTGGCCGCCCGCGGCATCGACATCGAAGACGTCACCCACGTCATCAACTACCAGATCCCCGAGGACGAACAGGGCTACGTGCACCGCATCGGGCGCACCGGCCGCGCAGGCAAGACCGGTGTCGCGGTCACGCTGGTGGACTGGGACGAGTTGACCCGCTGGGAGATGATCGACAAGTCGCTGGGCCTGGCCTGCCCCGACCCCTCCGAGACCTATTCCAGCTCACCGCATCTCTTCGAAGAGCTGGACATCCCGACCGACGCCAAGGGCACAGTTGGCGAACCGCGCAAGGCTCAGACCAAGCGCGCGCCAGCGGACAAGTCCGCAGGCAAGCAGCCCGCCCGCAACCGCACCCGCAACCGCAAGCGCACACGGGCAGGCAAGTCGGCCACCGGCCATCCCGAGGCAACGCCCGAACAGGCCGAGCCCGCCCAAAACGACGCGACCGCCGACGGCGCTGAGGAATCGCACTCCGGCCGGCGCCGTCGTCGCCGTCGCCCCCGCAAGACCGCCGCCGCGAACGCCGGCTAACCCGAGGTTCACCTCCGTCGGATGGTCAAACCCGAACGCCGCACCAAGGGCGACATGGTGGCGGCCGCGACGATCGCGGCAGTGGTCGCCATCGTCGCCGCCCTGATCTGGTGGACCAGCGACGCCAGGGCCACCATCAGCAAGCCCGCCGCGGAGCCTGGGCAGGCCCTGGCGCCCGCCAAGGCGGTGCCCACGGCACTGCGGCAGCTGTGGACGGCGCCGAGCCCGAAGACCACCGCGCCGGTGGTGGTGGGGGGCAGCATCATCGCAGGCAGCGAGCGAGAAGTCGACGGCCGCGACCCGGTCACCGGGGACACCCGGTGGACCTATGCACGCGACGTCGAGTTGTGCGGCGTCACGTATGTGTACAACTACGCGGTCGCGGTGTATCCCGACGTCCGCGGGTGCGGTCAGGTCAGCACGATCGACGGCAACACCGGCCGGCGCGGGCCCACCCGTACCGCATACGCCGATCCCGAGGTGACGCTGGCGGCCGACGGCACCACCGTGCTGTCGTACGGGGACAGTCGCCTGGAAATGTGGCGCTCGGACATGGTCCGGATGCTGTCGTACGGCGCGCTCGACGCGCGGATCAAGCCGGACGTGCCCGCCGCGGAAATCTGCAGGCTGGTGTCGGCGCAGGCGAGTTCCACGGCCGTCTCGGTACTGGAAGCCTGCCCGTCACAGGCCGACCTGCGGCTGACACTGCTGAAGCCCGCCGACGAGGAAGACACGCCCAACCTGAAATACGTGCCGCAGCCCGGCGTGCGCGACGACTCCGGCGCCCGCGTCGTGGCGGTGTCCGACACCGCCACCGCGGTTTACATACCCACCCCCAACCCGACGGTCAACATCGTCGACGAGACCGGCACGACCGTCGCCAGCACGCTGGTGGCGAAGCCGCCGTCACCGAACGCGACGATGTCGCGTGCAGGCGATCTGATCACATGGTGGACGGGCGACTCGCTGATGGTGTTCTCCGCCAACGGACTTCGCTATCGCTACACAGTCAGCCCGTCGGGCGACAACATGCCGCTCGGGCCAGGGACGATGATGGCAGGACGGTTGCTGGTCCCCGTCACCGGCGGGTACGACGTGTTCGACCCTGCCACCGGCACCGGTGTCGAACACATCCCGCTGCAACGGCCGCCGAGTTCCGCCGCGGTGGTGCCCGCGGTGGCGGGTTCGACGATCATCGAGCAGCGCGGCGACCAACTCGTCGCGCTTGGCTAGTCAGAGCCGAACACTGCGGACACTCCGATATCACGCTGTGCTCGCAATGGGCGATGTGCGCGAGGAAGTTGTCGGCGAGCCGACGGCTTGAGACCTGCTCGGCGATCTGCGCACGCTTGCTGTCGATGAGGGCGTTCCTGTCCCCGCGGTCGCCGATGCCGAGTTCTTTGATCTCGGCGAGCGATAGGCCCGCACGCTGACAGATCTGGATCATTCGGGCTTGGCCGATCGTCTGGTCGTCATATGCCCGGTGTCCCGACGAGAGCCGCCTCGGCCTCAGCAAGCCGACATCCTCCCAGTGCCGCAATACGTGGGTAGCGACCGCCAGCGTGGCCGCCGCGTCGCCGATCCGCCGGCCGTTTTCGGTCACATTCGCCCTTTACTTCAGGTCGACCTGAAGTTCTAGCGTTCCACGAATGTCCAGAGATGTGAGATCCCCGTCCGTCGCCGCGTGCTGCGGCGCCCTCCTCGGTCTGGGTGCGGGAATCATTCGCCCGCGCCGCGCCGACCCCCGATTCCTCGCGTCGCTGAGGAACGCCGGACTGCCGAAAGCCACTGCGACAGTGTCGGTTTCCCCGCTCAGGCAGGTACCGCGTTCCGTCCCGACAGCTTTGATCGTGGAGGGGCGCAGGCGTCCGCGACGGATCGAGAATTCCCTGGCGTCCTTCGTGGTGACGCATCCCACGGCCACGTTCGTCGTGGATCCAGGTGTCTGCGTCAACGTCGGAGAACGCGCCGTCGCGCAACTTCCTGCTGTGTTGAGAGCGGCGGTCAAACCCTCGGCCGACGTCGTCCCGACGGCAGCGGCGCTTGCCGAACAGGGATACGCCATGGCGGACATCGATTTCGCACTGCCGACGCACGCACACTGGGACCACGTGTGCGGGCTTCTTGATCTACCCGGACTACCGGTGTACCTGCACCGGACCGAACACGACTGGGTCACAACGGGATCCGTCGCGCCGGTGGGAGGGGTTCGCGATTCGCTCGAAGAGCGTCCGACGATCGACTACGACCTCGACGGTCCACCGGTGCTGACCTTCGCCCGCAGCCACGATCTGTTCGGCGACGGTTCTGTCGTCGTCGTCGACCTCGCCGGGCACACCCCCGGCAGTGTCGGCGTGCTGCTGCACACCGCGGCAGGCCACATGCTGCTCGCAGGCGACGCCGCATGGCACACCTACCAGATCGACGACATCCGCCAGAAGTCCAGCTGCCCGGGAGGACTCGCGGACGAAGACCGTGTCGAGGCCTTCCGGACGCTGCACCGGCTGCACGCCGTCAAGGATCGCGTGACGGTGGTGCCCACCCACGATCCCAGCGCAGCCAGGCGGCTGTGGCGCTCGGCTAACCCGAGTTCGCTTGTGCCTTAGCGCGTTCGGCCGTCGCCAGTGCTGCGTACTGCCGCTCCAGTGCCTTGGCCGGACCGCTGCGCCAGCCATCCGCCATCGATGCCGACATCGCATCCGGGAAGATGTCGTCTTCATTGTTCTCCACACCGTCGAAGATCGCTCGCGCGACGGACTCCGGCGAAGCCTTCGGCGCGTCGAGACCCCTTGTCATGTCGGTATCGACGATGCCGGTGAGGACGGCGTGGACGGTGACGCCCCGCTCGGCGAGAAGAGGACGCAGGGACTGCGTGAGCGAGAATGCCGCGGCCTTCGAAATCGAGTATGCCGGGATCAGCGGCAACGGGGCGAGGGCGTTCACCGACAGGTTGTTCACGACGGCTCCGCTGGAAGCGCTCAGCAACGGAAGGAAGGCCTGAGTGACGCTGTATGTGCCGAACAGGTTGACGTCCAGGTGACGTTCCAGCGTGGCCCGATCGCTCAAGTCGTCGTAGAGCGCGATGCCGGCGTTGTTCACCAGGACGTCGAGCGTCCCGATGTGGTCCACGGCCTGCTGGATCTGGGCCGCGTCGGTCACGTCGAGTGGCACGGGTGTGATGCGCGCATCCGAGTGGGCCACGGGTTTGCGCGTACCGACGTACACGCGTCTTGCGCCTCTCTTCAGGGCTTCAGAAACCAGCGCCCGTCCGATGCCGCGATTGCCTCCGGTGACCAGAACTGTGTTGTCCGTGATTGTCGTCATGCCCGTTCAGATACGCGGCACATCCGCGATTCATCGGCCGACGTGCTGTTCGGGCGTCAGATCTCCGGCATGAACGTGGCCAGCGCCTTGCCGCTCTTCCAGTGCTTGAGCAGCGAGTCGGCCAGCTCGCGATAGGCGTGTGCGCCCTTATTCTTCCGGCTCGCCAGCACCGAAGCACCCGATGCGCTGGCCTCCGCGAACCGCACGGTGCGCGGGATCGGCGGCGCCAACACCGGCAGGTCGTATCGGTCGGCGACGTCGAGCAGCACGTCACGGCTGTGGGTCGTTCGCGAGTCGTACAGCGTCGGTAGCGCACCCAGCAGCTTGAGGTCGGAGTTGGTGATCTGCTGCACGTCGGTGATCGTGCGCAGGAACTGGCCGACGCCGCGGTGCGCCAATGTCTCGCACTGCAGCGGCACGATCACGTCGTCGGCCGCGGTCAGCCCGTTGAGGGTGAGCACCCCCAGCGATGGCGGGCAGTCGATGATCACCACGTCGAAGCTGCCGGAAACCTTTGCCAGTGCCCGCTTCAGGGCGTACTCGCGGCCCGCGCGCATCAACAACATCGCCTCGGCGCCCGCCAGGTCGATGTTGGCGGGCAGCAATGTCATCCCCTCCGGCGTGTCGACCAGTGCCGCGTCGGGTTCTACCTCACCGAGCAGCACTTCGTGGATCGACACGGCCAGCTTGTCGGGATCCTGGCCCAGCGAAAACGTCAAACATCCCTGTGGATCCAGGTCGACGAGCAGGACCTGTTTGCCCTTCTCCTCCATTGCCGCACCCAACGACGCGACCGTCGTCGTCTTGGCAACCCCACCCTTTTGATTGGCGACCGCAAGTACCCGCGTCACGGTGTTCATCGTTGCATGAGTACCCACACTCGACGGGGTGTGCGGCAGAATCTGTCTTCGTGGGCCTTCTGCAGCATCGCCTGTTTCTACTCCGGCACGGCGAAACCGAGTGGTCGAAGTCCGGCCAGCACACGGGCCGGACCGAACTCGACCTGACCGGGACGGGGCGGGAGCAGGCCAAGCTGGCCGCCGACGCGTTGTCGGTGCTCACGCTCGACAACCCGTTGGTGGTGTCGAGCCCACGGCGGCGCGCAGTGGTCACCGCCGAACTGGCCGGCCTCAAAGTCGACGAGGTTTCTCCCCTTCTGTCCGAATGGGATTACGGCGACTACGAAGGCCTGACCACCAAGCAGATCCGGGAGAAGGTGCCCGACTGGCTGGTATGGACGCATGGCTGCCCCGGCGGTGAGAGCCCGCAGCAGGTCAGCGACCGGGCCGACCGTGCGATCGCGTACGCGCTGGACCAGATGGAGTCCCGTGACGTGCTGTTCGTCGGGCACGGACACTTCTCCCGCGCGATGGTGACGCGCTGGGTGGAGCTGAATGTGTCCGAGGGGATCAGGTTCGCCATGGTGGCTGCATCGATCGCGGTGTGCGGATTCGAACACGGTGTGCGCCAGATCAGCGCACTGGGACTGACGGGCCACCGCCACCCGTGCCTGCCGGCGTGACGCGCGAACCGACCTTCGTACTCGCCGGACGCACCGGCGTCGTCGTCGCGGAAGGCGTGCACACCGCGTTCCCCAGGCTCGCCGATGCGCGTGCGGCGCTGGCGTCGCACAGCGCACCAATCATTCTGGGCGCCTTACCTTTTGACCTCACCAAGCCGGCAGCACTGATCCGCCCGCAGACGGTCCAGTTCACCGACACGCTGCCGGACTGGCCGCTGCGCGAGCTGCCGACGGTGCGGATCACGCAGACGATGCCGGAGCCCGAGGAGCACCGCGCGCGCATCGGCGCGGCATTGCGCAGGCTGCAGGACCCCGGCAGCGGCCTGCACAAGGTGGTGTTGGCCAGGGCGCTGCGGCTGGCAGCCGACGGACCGCTGGACGCCCGCACCATCGTGCACCGGCTCGTCGCCAACGACGCCGCGGCGAACGCGTATCTCGTCGACCTCACGGCCGCGGGCGGCGGGTATTCCGGCGCGGCGCTGGTCGGTGCGAGCCCCGAGCTGCTCGTGGCACGGCGCGGCGAACAGGTGACCTGCCGTCCGTTCGCCGGGTCGGCGCCGCGATTGGCCGACCCCGACGCCGACGAGGCCAGCGGCGCCGCCCTCGCCGCGTCGGTCAAGAACCGCCACGAGCATCAACTGGTGGTCGACGCGATGCGTGAGGCGCTGGACACGTTCTGTGTCGAACTTCAGATCGCGCCGGAGCCGCAGCTCAGCAAGACCGCGGCGGTGTGGCATCTGTATACCGCCATCACCGGCAGGCTGCGCGAAAACTCGACCACGGCATTGGATTTGGCGCTAGCGCTGCATCCCACTCCCGCGGTGGGCGGCGTTCCTGCGACCGCGGCCGCGGCACTGATCAACGAGCTGGAGGGCGACCGCGGCTTCTACGCAGGCGCCGTCGGCTGGTGCGACCAGCGCGGTGACGGCAGGTGGGTGGTGTCGATCCGCGGCGCGCAGTTGTCGGCCGATCGCCGCACTGCAGATGCGCACTCAGGTGGCGGCATCGTCGTCGAATCCGATCCCGATGACGAAGTCGCGGAAACCACAACGAAATTCAACACCATCCTGTCGGCCCTGGGAGTTCAGCCATGACCGAGATCATCCGCCCGGCCAAGCCCGGCGATGAGACCGAACTGACCGCAATGATTCACGAACTGGCGCAGTTCGAGCGCGCCAGCGCGGACTGCACGGTCACCGAAAATCAATTGCGCGAAGCGCTTTTCGGCGACCATCCGACGGTGTCCGGGCACATCGCGGAGGTGGACGGCCAGGCCGCGGCCGGGGCGCTGTGGTTCCGCAACTTCTCCACCTGGGACGGCGTCGCGGGCATCTATCTGGAGGATCTATACGTGCGCCCGCAGTTCCGCCGTCGCGGGCTGGCCCGCAAGATGCTGGCCACCCTGGCCAGGGAATGCGTCAAAGGCGGATACAGCAGGCTGTCGTGGGCCGTGCTGGACTGGAACGTCAACGCGATCGCACTCTATGACGCCGTCGGCGGGCGCCCGCAGACCGAATGGCTCACCTACCGGGTGTCGGGCCCCGAATTGTCGGCCTTGGCGGGATCCTGAGCGCCCAGCCACTGCAGCGTCGACGGACTGAAGAGCAAGCCAAGTGTCAACAGCGCGACTGCCGCGAGGGGGATCCCGTAGAGCCACTGGTGTGAACCGACGGCCATGTACCAAGCCACGGGCAACACGAGTAACTGTGCGAAGACGGCAACGCCGCGGCCCCACCGCCTGCCGGTCCACAGCGCCCACCCGGCGGCGAGAATCGCGCCACCGATGATGGCGAACCAGGCGGCATTGCCGAAACCGCTGACCGTGGATTGATCGGCACCGCCGAGTCCGCGCACCACGAACGCGACCGCCGCGACGATTCCGGCGACGCCTTCGAGTGCCACCAGCGCAGCGGCCTGACGCACGGTTGCCGGCGAGGGAACGGTCACGAGGCAAGCCTCCTGTCGGTCATCGTCGTACGGTACCGAGGCGAACTGGGCACAGAGCGGCCACGGTTAAGGAGCCCATGAGCCCACCATCCCAGCAGATGGTGATAGGATGGCCTGTGGATGGCAGGAGTGGTCTATGGCCGAAGTTGACAAGAGCGAGAAGATCACCATAAACGTGGGCCTGGTCGACCTCGGCCAGATCGATCTACTCGTCAACGAGGGCTTTTACGCCAACCGCACTGACTTCATCCGCACGGCGATTCGGCGTCAGCTCGAAAGCCGGGCGGAGGCGGTGAACAACACGGTGGCACGCCGAGCGCTGACACTCGGCACACGACATCTCAGCCGCCGTGACCTCGAGGAACTCCGCGACGCGGGGCAGACGATAGACCTGCACGTCCTCGGGCTGGCGACTATCGCCAACGACGTGAGCGCCGATCTCGCGCTCGCGACGATCTCCTCGGTCGAGGTGCTCGGCGCTTTCCGGGCGCCGAAAACCGTGAAGGCCGCCCTCGCCAACCGCACCACCTGAGCGTCAAAGACGCCGACCGACCGGTCGACGACGACATCACACCCGAAGGGCTCCCATGGACGACGATCACCGCAGCACCGGCATGTCCGAAGCGCTGAGGCTCACCCGCGCAGGACAGCTCACGGAGGCCTTCGCGGTTCTGCAGCGCACGCTCGGCACTGCCCCGGAAATCCCA
>Ga0105247_10001252_pt1 | contig 18828 bp, 10 predicted proteins | sample KBSS24metaG_FD_81519 | JGI IMG/M metagenome (GOLD analysis project Ga0105247, IMG submission 81519) | Switchgrass rhizosphere microbial communities from Kellogg Biological Station, Michigan, USA - KBS S2-4 metaG | ecosystem: Host-associated > Plants > Roots > Rhizosphere > Soil | place...
CTCGTCGCTGCTTCGTTGGGAACGTTCGTCGGTTACAAGAGCATGGAGCAATTCAACGGCATTTACGACGGCGCTCTTTGTTTGTGCACCGCCGGTGCGGGTGCTACCAAACTCTGGGATAGCGGCGTTCCGCTTTATCTCGCTTACGACGTCGTCTTCGGAATTCCCGCGTCGTGGGGAACAGTCGGCGAAGTGAGAAACGATATCGACTTCGACACCGAAGTGCTCGCGAAACTCGCACCCGAGCTCAGCAACATCGCAAACTTTCCGAAGTTTGAATTTATTCGACTGGTCGCGAAGAACCCGGGTCGCGGTATCACGCCGCCACCACCGCCGGCGTTCTACCCAGGCTGGGCCTTGACGGACTTCTTCTTCATTACCGAAGCACGCGCCGAGCTACAACGCCGCGCTGGTGGTCCAATCGTGCAGAACGTCGATCAAACTTACGATCTGCTTCCGGCAGAAAAAGCGTACCTCGCGGGTATCGGGCTGCCGACGCCAGTGGTCGATGCCTGGCTGGCGCAGATGAACGCGCGCCCCAAGATCGAAGCGAAACAGTCTGCACGAAACTACGTGCGCAACAACACCGACTTCAACGGCAAGATCCGCAATCCGATCCTCAGCGTCCACACGATCATCGATCCATTGCTCGTGGTCGCGAATGAGTCGGCATACGCGGAAACGAATGCGGCGGCGGGTAAGCAGGATCTTCTGTTTCAGACGTTCACGACCGGAGTCGGTCACTGTAACCTGACCGGCCCGCAGATTCTGACGTCGATTGGCGCGATCGATTCGTGGGTACGCACTGGCGTTCGTCCGACAGCGGCGTCGTTCCCGGCTCCGCTCGGATTCAACTCGGCGTTCGTACCACCGCCGTTCTAAGGGTTTTCCTGTAGAATAACGCACGAGCTCCCCTCTTGCTGTTTTTCGGAGATTTACAAAAGGGACCGTGCGGTGAGTTATTCCCTACCATTGACCAACGCCGTTACGAGCGGCGATGAACAAGCTGTATCTGCAATACTGGCCAATGGCGCGGACGTAAATGAAACTACGGGCGGCGGGCAAACGGCCCTCATCCTCGCCGTCATTTTCGGCCACACAAACCTCATTAAACTCCTGATGAACGCGGGCGCCGATCCGCAGCTACGCGACAATCTCGGCCTCAACGCGATCGAGTGGGCGCAACGTAGAGGCTTGACCGAAGCGCACGGGATTCTCACGAACAGCCACCGGCCGAGCACGCCGCCACGAAAGATCGTGATCCCGCTCGAAGAGCCGCCTCAAAAAGCAGCGGCGAAAGAACCTCCGCCGCCGAAGCGTGCTGATGAAGAAGAAGCTGAGAAGAGTCTGCGCTGGATCGCAGGATTCAAGCAGCGGCTGCACGAGCAGGAATTGCGCCGGCTGAATCGAAACGAGCCGGTTGTCGAGCAGCCGCCACCGTTGATGTCGACAGAGACGAAGGAAGCGCCGGCAGTAGTAAGCGAACCCGAACCTCCAAAAGCTCCTGACCCGACACCCGAGCCGCCACGATCAGTCGCTCCACCACCGCGGATACTGATACCAGCGCCGACAACACCCGAGAAATCCAGCACGCGCAAGCGATGCCCGCAGTGTAACGCGATCTATAACAGCGATCTGGTTGCGTACTGCGCTCATCACATCGTTCCACTCGTCCCTGCTGATGACCCGATCATCTCCGAGCCACCGAGGTCGAACGTACCACTGTTCTGGATCCTGTTGATCATCACGCTCGCCGGTTCGATCGTTCTCGGCTCACTCATCACGACTTATATCTACAGATCGAGACAAGCCGCGGCGCGAACTGCGGCCGAGCAAAGCAGACCGCTACAAAAGGGAACGCCAGAGCTCGGCGGTGAGCTCGTCGGGAAAGCCGTGTCATTGCCGGAAGCCGAATGTCCGATTAAAGGAACGCAGCCGGTGACAGGCACCGTGACGGTGCGCGTGATGGTTGACCAGAACGGCCAGGTTTACTGGGCGCGCGGCGCGGGCGGCGATTGGCTCATGCGCGGCGCCGCCACCGAAGCCGCAATGAAATCGACCTTCTCTCCCGAAAAACTCCGCGGCCGCCAGACTGAAGGCACCATCACCTACACCTTCAAACCCTGAGCCGACTGTATAGGACCTGTACGTCCTATAGGACCTATTCTCAATCTGGTATCCTTTGAGGCATGGTCGACTCCCAGCAGACGCGCATCCTTCCGGATGAGCTACGCGCGACGACTGTCCCCGCTCCCGGCACAATCCTGCGCGAACGCTACCGGCTCGATAGTGAGATCGGTCGCGGCGGCATGGGCACCGTTTTCCGCGCCACCGATCTCGAGCTCCAGCGCGAAGTGGCTGTGAAAGTTCTCTCCGCTCAAAACTCCGATTCGCGCGAACGTCTGCTCCGCGAAGCACGCGCCGCCGCGGCACTCAATCATCCACACATCGTCACGATTTACGACGTCGGCGAAGTAAGCGGCTTTCCATTTCTCGTGATGGAATACGTCTCCGGCCCGCGACTCTCGCAAGCTCGTCCAACTGATTTCTCGCGCGTCGTCGCGATCGCCGTCCAGATCTGCGACGCACTCGAACACGCACACAACAATCACATCGTCCATCGCGATCTGAAACCCGACAACGTTTTGTTATCCGGAACAAGCGACGCCAGCAGCGTGAAACTCGCCGATCTCGGACTCGCCCTGCCTGCGTACGCGGCACGCATCTCGCGCGCCGGCGTCGTCGTCGGCACCGCCGCTTACATGGCGCCCGAACAAGCGTTGGGCCAAACAATCGATGGCCGCGCCGATCTCTACGCGCTCGGCGTTTTGCTTTACGAATTGACGACCGGCCACATCCCTTTTCACGGCGACGATCCGTTGACGATCGTTTCGCAACACGTTCACGCGCCAGTCGTGCCGCCGCGCGTCCGTCGTTCCGACATCCCGCCCGTTCTCGAAACGATCATCGTGCGGCTGCTCGCGAAAGATCCGTCACAACGATTCAGCTCCGCGGCCGAGACGCGCGCCGCGCTACTCGAGTCACTCAAAACCGAATCGACACCGTCTGAAGCAGCGCCAGTCGCAGCTATTCTCGACGCACTCGCGCGCGGACGACTTGTCGGTCGCGGCACCGAGCTCGCTGAAGCGCGCGAGCTCTGGCAGCGCGCTCGTGAAGGACGTGGTCACGGAGTATTGCTCAGCGGCGAGCCCGGCGCAGGCAAGACGCGCCTCGCGCGCGAGATCACGATCCAAGCGGCAGTCGACGGCGCGCTCGTCTTGTCAGGCGGCTGTTACGAGTACGAAGCGGCAACACCTTACCTGCCTTTCGTCGAAGCCTTTCGTCGCTGGGTACGCGAAGAACAGAACAACGACCGGTTACGCGAGATACTCGGCGACACCGCAACACAGATCGCGAAACTCGCACCCGAGATCGAAACCCGACTCGGTCCATTCGCCGGACGACAAGAGCTCGCGCCGCACGAAGAACGACTGCTCTTCTTCGACGCGGTCGCGCAGGTGTTCTCGAATATCGCACGACGGCAATCGCTGCTTTTCTACGCTGACGACCTGCACTGGGCCGATCGCGGCACGCTCTGGCTGCTCAGTCACCTGCTGCGACAACTGCGCAACGCGCGCGTGCTCATCCTCGGCGCGTATCGCGAAACTGAGCTCGACCGCGCCCACCCACTCGCGAAAGCACTCGTCGACTGGAACCGCGAACGCTTGACCACGCGCATCATGCTGCGTCGCTTCAGCGAGTCGGAAACAGGTGATCAACTCGACGCCCTCCTGGGCGAGCGTGTCAGCGGCGAGTTTGCAGTTGCCGTACATCGCGAGACTGAAGGCAATCCGTTCTTCGTCGAGGAGGTGTTGAAGGCGTTGATTGAGCGAGGCTCCGTGCGGCGCGAGAGTGGGCGCTGGCGTCGCTGCGACATGGACCAGATGCTCATTCCGCAGAGCGTGAAAGAAGCTATCGGCAATCGTCTCGATCGCGTCAGTGAAAACTGCAACGAGGTGCTGCGCGTCTGCGCGATTCTCGGCAAAGTCTTCACGTTCGAAGAGCTCACGGCTGCGGCTGAACAGAACGAAGACACTTTACTCGACGCGCTCGATGAAGCCGCCGGCGCCCAATTGATCGCAGCCGGATCAGGCGACTCGTTCAGCTTCACGCACGACAAGATTCGCGAAGTGCTTTACGAGGAGATGAATCCGATCCGGCGCCGGCGCCTGCACCGCCACGTCGCCGAAGGACTCGAGCAACATTGCACGCGATCTCAGTGCGCCGTCGAGAAGCTGGCTTATCACTACATCCAGGCAGGCGATCACCAGCGCGGCCTCAAGTATGCGAAGAAGGCTGCTGCCGAAGCGGTGCGCGTCTTTGCATTCGACGATGCGATTGCGGCTTACGGTCGCGCGCGCGACTGTGCCGAAGCGCTTGGTCTGACGGAAGAACAGTTGGCCCAGGAAGAAGCGATTGGCAAAGCGTTCATGCTGCACGGCGACACGATCCTCGCCGCGGAACACTTCGAGCGCGCGCTTGCTTTGGCTACTGAACCCGCCACACGCGTGCGTTTGCAATGCCAGGCGGCGGCTTCGCTCGTCACTATCGGCGATCCGCGCGGCAATGAATACCTGCAGGAAGCATTGAAGATGCTTGATCCAGTCACGAGTCCGCTCGAAACAGCAAACGCGCTTTCGACCGAAGCGCGCTTTCATCATCTCGCCGGGCGACACAAGAAAGCGATCGAGTTGTTGCGGCGTGCCGTCGAGCTGGTTGGACCAACGGCGGAGAGCGAGAGTGTCAGCACGTTTGCCGCGCCGATGATCTCGCAGATTTACGCTTACACTGCGGGTGGTTATCAACACTACGGGCTTTATGACGAAGCCGATCGCTGGGCGCGACGCGGGATCGAGTTTGGTGAAAAGCACAACGTTCTCTTCGCGCAGGCGGCGGGTTATGAGTTTCTGGGTGAAGACGCGGTGCACAAAGGCGATTACGAAGCGGGGTTGAAATACGCGGAGCGCGAGCTCGAGATCGCCGAGAAGCTGCACTCGCGCGAGCGCCGCGCGTGGATACATTTTTTCTCGTCGCAGTGCAGGTTGTTCATGGGTGAGATGGAGCGCGCCGAGCAGGAGCTGCTGGATGGGATCGCGCTCGCTGAAGCGATTGGGGAAAGGCGGGTATTGGCGTTGTGCCGGCCGAGTCTCGCCGTCGTGCAGGTGATGCAGGGTCGTCGTGATGAGGCATTGCAGACGGCGTTGGCGAATCTCGAGCAGTCGTCAGCGAGTTTGTTGTACACACACTTCGAGGCGCTCAGATGTTTGGCGGAAGTTCGTTTCCGGCGTGATGAGCTCGAAGAGGCTGAAGCGGTCTGTCGTGAAGCGGACGCGTTCGTGTCACCAACCGACTCGCGTGTGAGTCAACTGTGGCTTGGGCCACTGTACATTGACGTGTTGATGGCGCGCGGTAAAAAGGTGGAAGCAGCGGAGAGATTGGCCAGATATAAGTTGTTAGTTGCGGAGTGTCAGTCGGCGCGCTTTACGGCTGAAGTAAGTCGTTTGACAAGATTACAGGATTTGCAAGATTAACAGGGATAAATCCTGTAATCCTGCAAATCCTGGAATCATGTCTAAGGTTTTTACCTGCTACTTACAGCATCTCCATTCTTGAGATATCGATCGAGAAAATCGAGTATCGCCTTATACGCACGAATCTCGTTCGCCTTCTTCGTAAACCCGTGCCCTTCGTTATCGAATAACACATACTCGACAACACCATTGCGCTTCTTGATGTTATCGACGATCTCGTCCGATTCGGGCTTGATCACGCGCGGGTCGTTCGCACCCTGCAACACGATCAGCGGCTTCACGATCTTGTCCGCATGGAACAGCGGTGACACGGCCTTCAGGTTTTCCAGGTCCTTGCCCGGGTCGCCAATCTCCTTGTAAAGCGACTTGCGGAACGATTCCCAGTACGGCGGAATCGACTGCAACGTGCGCACCCAGTTCGAAACACCAAACAGATCGACGCCGACCGCGAACTCGTCAGGCTTGAACGCGAGCGCGGCCAAAACCATGTAACCACCGTACGAACCGCCCGCGATTCCGATCTTCTTCTCATCAACGTAGCCGAGTGAAGCGAGATACTTCTTCGCCGCTACACAATCCCACAACGGCTCACGACCATGCTTGCCGTCGTCAGATGCGAAGAACGACTTGCCGTAACCACTCGAGCCGCGATTGTTGACACCGAGAATCACGTACCCGTGATTTACGAGATACTGCGTCAGCGCACTGTAACCGGCGCGCGTCTGCCCGCCTGGACCACCATGAATCAACAACAGCGCCGGCGCCTTATTCGTCACACTCGCATTCTTGGGCTTGTAAAGAATCGAGGGGATCTCGACACCGTCAAACGACTTGTAACGAATCACTTGCGAGTCGACGAGATCCGCCGTGTTGATCTCAGGATTCAGGCTGTCGGTTAGCTTCGTGGCTTTCTTCGACGTGAAGTCGTAGACGTAAAGATTGGCGGGACTGCGATCGCCGTTCAGATAAAATGCCATCAACTTCTCACTCGGCGAGATGTTGACGCCGGTGATGTCTGCATTCGGCAGTTGCGGCAGCGGCACGAGTTTGCCCGTCGCCGTGTCGTAAATCTTGATCTTCGTGCGCGCGTCTTCGTTGATCGCCGTCACGCGATACTTTCCGTTGCGCGAGAAGTAAGTGTAGGAAACGTCCCACGGCGTTTTCTCGACGACTTCGCTCTTGCCGGTCGCGAGATCGTAACGCGCGACGTACTTGTACTCGCTGCCTGAATCAGTCAGGTAGTAGAGATATTTCGAGTTGACGTCGAACGTCTCCGCGCTGTTGCCGACATCACCAGTGTGCCCGGTGATGTTCTTCATCTCTTTGGTGGTGACGTTGTAGAGATAAATATCCGAGTCCGCCTGCGAGCCGCCGCTCTTCTGAAACGCGATGAACCTTTTGTCATCGGAAATCGTGCCGGCGTCGAGGCCCGTTTCGTCTTTGTAGATCAGCGTCGACTTGAACGTGTCGATCGGCATTTCATAGATGTCGAAGAAACGCGCATCGCGCTCGTTGGTCGAGTAGAAGAACGATTTGCGATCGTGGGCCCAGCCGACGAAGTTGGCTTTCACTTTCTCGCCGGGCGTGAGATCGCGCTCGCTGCCGTCGAGCTCGCGCAGGTAGATGTGGCTGTTTTCGTTGCCGCCGCGATCGTACGAGTAGAGAAAGCGCGAGTCGTTGGGGAAATAAGAGATAGCGAAGGTGCTCTCTTTGGTTGAGTTGGTCAACTGCGTCGCCGCGCCTGCGGTCACGGGCACCGAGTAGACATTGAAGATGCCTGACTTGTTGTTGTGAAAAAGGATCGACTTCTCGTCAGACGAGAACGAGCTGCCGCCGATGCGAACAGTGTTCATGAACTGCTCGATCGTGTACTCCTTTACTTTCTTCTCCTGCGCAATGGCAGTGGAAGCAGTAACAATCAGAGTGACAATGAGCAGGGAAAGGCGCTTATTCCGATTCATGGAAAGATATTCCTTTCTTTGAAGGTTGGCGACGCAGACGTATCCACAGATTACACAGATTTCACGGATTCTGTAAATCAATCAGTCTGTGTAATCTGTGTAATCTGTGGTTAAAAAATGACGTCAACACCTAAGCTCGCAAATCGATCAGTAGACGTCCACTGCGCATGTTTTATTAACAACGCTAATTCGATGGTGCGCCCAAGCGTTAGACTAAATCTTCGCGCGCCCGCTTCAACCTCATCACTCGTCGCCAACCAGCTCGCCGCATGGTCCAATGCCGAGCGCACTACACCAAAAAGCCTCGCATCACTTACACCCTCTAAACAACTCATTACGGCGCGTTCTAGTCTCTTCAACCCTTGCTGCGCATCTCCATCAGTCTGTAGCGCACGCAAAGTATCGAGCGCGAGCACGTTCGTCGTTCCCTCCCAAATCGGCAGCACCTGACTATCACGTAACAGCACCGGCAATCCGGTGTCTTCGACATAACCCGCGCCACCGAAGCTCTCGAGCACTTCACTCGCAACCATCACCGCCTGTTTGCCGGTTGTGAGCTTCATGATCGGTGTCAGCACTCGCAGTAAAAAGGCATCCTCGTCGGAGATCTCACGCGTCTCACTCCTGCCGGTCAGCTCAGCAACGTAGAATGCAAGATGAAAAGCCGCTTCGAACTCCGCCTGCAGAGTCGCCAGTGTGTCGACGTGCAAAGGTTTCTCAGACAGCGGCGCACCGAACGCTACTCGTTTGCTCGCGTAATCAAAACTGAGCGCAAGTCCACGACGCATCAACGACACCGCACTTATCCCATTCCACAAACGCGTGATGTTCAGGAGCGGCGCGATATTGCGCACACCGTCGGCCGATCCTTTGACGAGTTGCGCGGGCGTTCCCTCTAAAGTCAATTCCGCGGTCGGAACTTTGCGCGTGCCGAGTTTGTCTTTCAGACGATTGATCTGAATGTTCCGCGGCCAGCCGTGCTCGTCTCTTGTTTCGAGATAAAACAGCGCGAGCCCGCGACCGCCGGGCGGATTCCCTTCCGGACGCGCAAGAGTCAGCGCCATCTGTGAAGCGATCGCTGACGTGAACCACTTCCGCCCGTAAAGTCGAAACGTGTTCGAACCCACCTCCTGCTTCGCGACCGTCTCTGAAAGTCCAACGTCAGATCCGCCCGTAAGCTCGGTCATCCACTGCCCGGCAGTCCAAAACAACTCCGGATCGCGCGTGATCAAATGTGGCACTGCGCGATCGATCAAAACCTGATTGCCGGAATTCAAAAGAGTGCGGGCAGCGCCGTCAGTCATCGCGAGTGGACAACTATAGATATCGGTCGAAGGTGTGAAGAGATACGCGAGCGCGCATTGATGCACGCGCGACAGACTGCCGTGCCGTAGCTCGTAAGCCGTCGCAACCACGCCGTGCTCGGCCGCAATGCGCTCAGCCCGGTGCCACAGAGGCGTCAGTTCGATCTTGTCGATGCGGTTTCCCCACCCGTCCCATTGCGTGAGGGTGGGCTCGTTCAAACGGTCGGCCAGTTGCAGCTCGTACAACTCGCCGCCCGCAAGTCGTCCCATTTCGGAAAGGGATTCCTCGATGTCGCTCAGGACGTCTGGAGGAAGCACGCGCGCCAGATACGAGCGCAGCACACGATCGTCGTCGTATTGATTCTTAAGAGCCGGAGCGGCCTGCTGAAATTGCGCCATATTTAGCCACAGATTTACACAGATGAAGACGGATTGCTATTATGTCAGCCTTTTCCTCTTGCCTGAATAAAAGGTCAGCTCTTCCTTAAACCAATGTCTTACGAAGTTCAAGAACAAGACCTCTTTCTCAAGTGCCTGCTCGAAGCCAACGTCGACGGCATCATCGCCTTCGATCGCGAGTGTCGTTACACCACCTGGAACCGCGCGATGGAGCGCATCTCCGGGGTGAAGCGTGAGAACGTGCTCGGCAAAAACGCTTTCGACCTCTTCCCCTGCCTGAAGGAAACGGGTGAAGACAAATATTACTTCGAGGCACTCGCCGGCCAAAGCGTCGTCGCTGAGAATCGTCCTTACGTCATCGCGCAGTCCGGTCGTAATGGTTTCTTCGATGGCTACTACTCGCCACGCCACGACGAGCGAGGGGAAGTGGTCGGCGGCGTCGCGATCGTGCGCGACGTGACCGAACGCAAACTCGCGGAAACCGCGCCGCCCGACGAGCACAGGCGTCTCGCATTCCACGTCGAGAACACGCCGCTCGCGGTCATCGAATGGGACCAGGAGTTTCGCGTCCTCCGCTGGTCGCCCGCCGCGCAGCGACTCTTCGGATGGAAAGCTGACGAAGTGCTGGGCAAACGTTTCAGCGATTGGGAGTTTGTTGTCCCCGACGATTTCGAAGTCGTCAACCAGGTGAGCCAACGACAGAACCGCGGGCAGGAGCATCACGGCATTTCGCGCAATCGCAACTACACGAAGCTCGGCTCGATACTGCATTGCGAGTGGTACAACTCCGCGCTCTACAACGAACACGGCAAGCTCGTTTCAGTGCTTTCGCTCGTGCTCGACGTGACTGTTGCGACGCGTATCGAAGAAGCACTTCGAAAGTCAGAAGCTCAGTATCGCTTGCTGTTCGAATCAAACCCGCAGCCAATGTGGGTCTACGATCTGACGACGCTTCGCTTTCTAGCTGTGAACGATGCGGCGGTGCGTCATTACGGCTACTCGCGCGCAGAGTTTCTCGACATGACGATCAAGGACATTCGCCCGCCTGAAGACGTGAAGCTGCTCGAAGATTACCTGAGCGCTGATACTTCCGAGCCCGGTTGCGCAGGTGAATGGCGACACCGCAAGAAAGACGGCTCCGACATCAACGTCGAGATCACTTCAAACCGTTTGACGTTCGGCGGCCGCCCCGCGGAGTTTGTGCTAGTGGACGACATCACCGAGCGCAAGAAAGCTGAGAGCGCGCTGCGTATCAGTGAGGATCGTTATCGGGATCTCGTCGATAACAGTCACGAGTTGATCTGCACTCACGATCTCGAAGGACGCGTGTTGTCAGTCAATCCCTGGGCGGCGCGCGTGTTGGGCTACCCGCAATACGCACTCATCGGCATAAACATTCGTGACGGGCTGCTGCCCGAGTATCGCGAGCAGTTTGATGAATACCTGCGCACTGTAACGAATGAAGGCTCCGCCGGCGGCATTATGAGAGTTCGCACCTCAACCGGCGAGTCGAGGTTGTGGGAGTATTACAACACGCTCCGTACCGAAGGTGTTGAAAAGCCGATCGTGCGTGGCATGGCCCATGACGTGACCGAGCGGCGCCAGGCTTTGAAGCGAGAGAAAGAAGCGCGCATGGAAGCCGAAGCGGCGAACCGCGTCAAAGATGAGTTTCTCTCGACGTTGTCGCACGAGTTGCGCACGCCTCTGACCGCAATCATGGGTTGGTCCGATCTACTTTTGAACGATGAAGTCGAGCCTGACAAGGAACGCCAGGCGATCGAGACGATCTTTCGCAATGCCAACTCGCAGTGCCAGCTAATCAACGATCTGCTCGAAGTGTCGCGCATCATCACTGGCAAGCTGCGACTCGAGTTTGTCGCGTGTGAGTTGCACTCCGTGATCGAGGCAGCGGCTGAAAGCATCCGGCCGACCGCGGAAGCGAAGGGCGTTCGTTTGCAGGTGCTGCTCCAACCGGGTGTTGGACCAGTGTTCGGCGATCGCGAGCGTTTACAGCAGATCGTCTGGAACCTTCTGTCGAATGGCGTGAAGTTTACGCGCAAGGGCGGGTTGGTCCAGGTGACTTTGCAACGCATTAATTCGCACGTCGAGATCGTTGTGAACGACACAGGCATCGGTATCAATCCCGATTTTCTGCCGCACGTGTTCGATCGCTTCCGTCAGGCTGACGGATCGACGACGAGAACCTATGGAGGGCTCGGACTCGGGCTCGCGATCGTGCGCCATCTGGTCGAGCTGCATGGCGGCACCGCACTCGCGGACAGCGCGGGTGACAATCAGGGCGCGAAGTTTACCATCAGGTTACCGGCGATGATCGCGAACGAGCATCCGCTGCCCGAGGAGTTCAAACAACCGGCGCTGGCTGAAGTTGAAGCACGCGATCGAAAGCCGTCGTCACTGCATGGATTGCGTGTGCTCGTGGTTGATGACGAGATCGATGCGCGCACGCTGTTGACGATGATGCTCGAGAAGTGTGGCGCGCAGGTGGTTGCCGTCGGCTCGTCGCGCGAAGGGCTGGAGTCGATCGAGAAGTGGCTGCCGGATGTGCTGATCGCGGATATCGGTATGCCGGTCGAGGATGGTTACGGGCTGATCAAGAAAATTCGCAAGCTGCCGAAGAAGAAGGGTGGGCACACGCCCGCGCTCGCGCTCACGGCCTATGCGAGAACTGAGGATCGAGTAAGGGCGTTGTCCGAGGGTTATCAGGTGCACCTTGCGAAGCCTGTTGACCGGTATGAGCTCGCAGCAGTGGTGGCCAGTCTGGGCCACAGATGAACTCGGATGAAAGATTGCTCTGATGGATTTTGAATGGTAACTAAGAACAAGTCAGGAAGAGGGGCTTGCCCCCGCTGTTGCTTGGATTGGAAGAGCGGGGGCAAGCCCCTCTTCCTGACTTGTTCTAATTTAAGGTTCTTAATTCCAGGATCGAGTGAGGGCGTTATCAGAGGGTTATCAGGTGCACCTTGCGAAGCCTGTTGACCGGTATGAGCTCGCGGCAGTGGTGGCCAGCCTTGGACACAGATGAACGCGGATGAAAGAACAAGTCAGGAAGAGGGGCTTGCCCCTTCTGTTGCTTGGATGAAGAGCGGGAGCAAGCCCCTCTTCCTGACTTGTTCTAATTTAAGGTTCTTAATTCCAGGATCGGGTGAGGGCGTTGTCAGAGGGTTATCAGGTGCACCTTGCGAAGCCTGTTGACCGGTATGAGCTTGCAGCAGTTGTGGCCAGTCTTGGCCACAGATGAATGCGGATGAAAGATTGCTCTGATGAATTTTGACTGGTAACTAAGAACAAGTCAGGAAGAGGGGCTTGCCCCCGCTGTTGCTTGGATTGGACGAGCGGGGCAAGCCCCTCTTCCTGACTTGTTCTAATTTAAGGTTCTCAGATTCTTGGACGATTGAAGACGCGGATCTAGTCACAGCCGGCCTGGGTTTCCATCAGGCGTCGCCAGCGGTGGCCGTTGCCGATGGGAAGATCGTCGGCTTCCGCGGGTCCATCGCTGCCGGCGTCGTAGAGGGGAAGTTCTTTGATTTGTTGTTTGGCCCAGGCTTCTTCGATGGGCGTGATTAATCGCCACTGAGCTTCGACTTCGTCGCTGCGAATGAAGAGCGTCGCCTCGCCCTGCATCACGTCGAGCAACAGCATCTCGTAGGCGTCGGGTGACTCGACACCAAATGCCGTTTGGTAACAGAAATCCATGTGGACCGTGTTCGTGACCATCTCGAAGCCGGGACGCTTGGCGCCGAACGTCACCGTGATGCCTTCGTTCGGCTGAATGCGCAGCACGATCACGTTCGGCTCGATCTCCTCGGTAGGCGTGCGCGCGAAGAGAGCCTGTGGCGTGCGCTTCAAGTGCACCGCGATTTCCGTGAGCTGCCGGGCGAGACGTTTTCCGGTGCGCACGTAAAACGGCACTCCCGACCAGCGCCAGTTTGAAATGTTGAACTCAACCGCAGCGTAGGTTTCAGTCGTAGAGTCTTTCGCGACTCCTTCCTCTTCCTTGTAGCCCTTTACCTTCTCGCCGTCGATCGTGCCTGGTCCATACTGCGCGCGCACGGTGCGCTCAGTGATCTGTTCCGGCGTCAGGCGGCGGATCGACCGTAGCACCTGCACTTTTTCTTCGCGCACGTTGTCAGCATCGAAAGCGATTGGCGGTTCCATCGCCGTTAGCGTCAGCAGTTGCAGGAGATGGTTCGCAACCATGTCGCGCAGCGCGCCCGCACCTTCGTAGTAACCAGCGCGACTGCCGACGCCGAGAGTTTCCGCGGCGGTGATCTCGACGTAGTCGACGTAGTTACGATTCCAGATCGGCTCAAACATCGAGTTGCCGAAGCGAAACACGAGTATGTTCTGAACTGTGTCTTTGCCGAGGTAGTGATCGATGCGATAGACCTGACTCTCTTTGAACACTTCGGCGACCATTGCGTTCAGCGCCTTTGCTGTTTCGAGATCGCGTCCGAAAGGCTTTTCGATGATGATGCGGCTCCAGTTGCCGTCGTCTTCTTTGTTTAGCCCTGCTTCACCCAGTTGCTTCACGATCGTTGAGAAGAGGGGCGGCGGCGTGGCGAGATAGAAAAGATGGTTCTTGCTCGCGCCTTCGCTTGCGAGTTCTTCGAGACGTCCGGTGATTTGCTGGTAGGTGTTTTTATCGTCGAGCTCGCCTGACATGTAGTGCAAACGCTCTGAAAACTTGCGCCACGTTTCTTCGTCGAGGTGATCGATCTTCTTCGAGTCTTTGAGTGCATCTCGAACTTGTGCGTGAAACTCATCGTCGCTCATGGGACTGCGACCGACGCCGAGAATGCGCACGCTCTCGAGGCAGCCTTGATCGGTCAAGCGGCACAGCGCGGGCATGAGCTTGCGTTTCGTCAGATCGCCCGTCGCGCCAAAGATCACGACGACGCACGGCTCGGCAGTTGGTAGTTCAGGTTGTTCGAGTTGAACTGGATTTGGTTCTATAACTACTGACATGATTTTGTTCTCTGCGTATCTCTGCGTTTCTCTGCGGCCCTCTGCGTCTAAGTTGCGCCTATAACGCAGAGAACGCTGAGGTACGCAGAGAGCCGCAGAGCAAATTACTTCTCGCGATGTCCGCCGAATTGGAGGCGCATCGCGGATAAAATTTTATTGGCGAAGTCGGCTTCGCCTCTCGAGCTGAAACGTTGAAACAGCGCAGCGCTCAACACCGGCACGGGCACGCCTTCTTCAACTGCGGCATTGATGGTCCAACGTCCTTCGCCAGAATCGGAAACACGTCCCGAAAAGTCTTCAAGGGTCGGATTCTCTGCAAAGGCGATTGCTGTCAGATCCAGTAGCCATGAAGCGATGACACTGCCGCGCCGCCAAACCTCGGTTATATCCGCGATATTGAAATCATACTGGTAGTGCTCGGGATTGCGCAGCGGCGACGTTTCCGCATCCGCAGTTCTTTCAGCGTTGCCCTCGTTCGCATGATGCAGCACGTTCAGCCCTTCGGCGTACGCGGCCATCAGTCCATACTCGATCCCGTTATGGACCATCTTCACGAAGTGTCCAGCGCCCGCCGATCCGCAGTGCAGGTAACCTTCACCCGCTGTGCCTGAATTAACCGGACGTCCCGGCGTTGGCGGAACGGCATCACCTCCGGGCGCGAGCGTCTTGAAGATCGGATCGAGATAAGCGACGACATCTTTCTCACCACCGATCATCTGGCAGTAACCGCGCTCGAGTCCCCAAACACCACCGCTTGTTCCGACGTCAACATAATGAATACCTTTAGTGCGTAACTGTTGTGCGCGGCGTATGTCGTCGATGTAATAAGAGTTTCCACCGTCGATGATAACGTCGCCGGCGGATACAACCTGGACGAGCTGATCGAGAATCGTGTCGACGAGCGCCGCCGGGATCATTAGCCAGATCGCGCGCGGCGGCTTGAGCTGTGCGATAAAGGCAGCGAGCGCCGTAGCGCCGGTTGCGCCTTCGTCGACAAGCGCCTTCACTGCGTTAGGGTTGCGATCGTTGACAACACACTCGTGACCGCCTCGCAGCAGGCGTCGTACCATGTTGGCGCCCATGCGGCCGAGTCCAATCATTCCGATTTGCATTAAAAATGCTCCCTTGCTTAGTTTGGGGGTTTACATGAAGATAACAGAAACCTAACCCTAAGGAGCACTCCGCATGAAGTGTTTGCACCTGCTTGTTGTTGTTCTCATTCTCGTTGTTCCGGTGATGGCGCAGAAATCGGGCGCTTTTCCTTCGGGACGCATCGTCGATCTCACGTATGCGTTCGACGCAAACAGCGTCTACTGGCCCACGGCGGAACAGTTCAAGCTCGAAACAGATTTTGAAGGGATGACTGACAAGGGTTATTTCTACTCGGCGTATCGTTACTCGGCGGCGGAGCACGGCGGCACGCATCTCGATTCACCCGTGCACTTTGCCAAGGGTCATTACACGGTTGACGCGCTGCCGCTGGAACGGTTGCTGGGGTCGGCGATCGTGATCGACGTGACCGCGCAGTGTGCGAAGAATCCCGACTACCTCGTGAGTGTGGCTGATTTTGAAAACTGGGAGAAACGTAACGGCAGGATTCCTGCGGGAACGATCGTTTTGCTGCGAACAGGGTTTGGGAAGTTTTATCCGGATCGGAAGAAGTATCTGGGAACTGAAGAGCGTGGAGCAGAGGCGGTTGCTAAGCTACACTTTCCGGGATTGGATCCGGCGGCGGCGCGCTGGATAGTAGCGAATAGATCGATCAAGGCGATCGGGTTAGACACGGCGAGCATCGATTACGGGCAGTCGACGCTGTTTGAGAGTCACCGTATATTGTTTGAGAAGGATATTCCGGCGTTTGAGAATGTGGCGAACCTGGACCAGTTGCCGGCGAAGGGCTTCTCGGTGATCGCGCTGCCGATGAAGATCAAAGGTGGAAGTGGTGGACCGCTGAGAATCATTGCTGTCCTATGATCGAAATCTACTCAGATGCTAATGAGCTTGCGCTGGCGGCGGCGGAGTATTTTGTCGCGCAATGTCCTGAGACTGTGGCGTTGTCGGGTGGGTCGACGCCGAAGTTGATGTTTCAGGTTCTGGCTGAGCAGTTTAGAGACGAGGTGTCGTGGGACAAGGTTCAGTTCTTCTGGTCTGATGAGCGGCATGTTCCGCCTGATAATCCTGAGAGCAACTACCGCATGGCTAACGAGGCGCTGCTGTCACACGTGCCTGTTTCAGCAGACAACGTTCATCGTATCCGAGGGGAAAATCCGGATGCCGCAGCAGTAGCGAGCGAGTATGAGCAAACGATTGTCCAGGTAACCAATCAAACCTTGCCGCGGCTCGATCTGATCTTCCTCGGTCTCGGCACGGACGGTCACACCGCTTCGATCTTTCCGGGTTCCGAAGTGTTGCACGAAACGAAGCGGCTCGTGGCTGCGCCATACGTCGAGAAGTTCAAAAGCTATCGCATCACGATGACGTTGCCGCTGCTGAACAACGGCGCGTCAGTCGTGTTCCTCGTGAGCGGTGCGGAAAAGGCAGAGATCGTTAGAGAGGTCCTTCAGGGCGAGCGGAAATATCCGGCGCAGGCCGTAAATCCAACGCAGGGCGAGTTGATCTGGATGCTCGATAAAGACGCCGCGAGCAAATTGTAGACAGGATTTACAAGATTTTTCAGAATTTACATGTAAATCCTGAAAAATCTTGTAAATCCTGTCTAACTTATCGCAACTAACGGCGCGGTCGGCGAAACATTCCCTGACGTCACTCTTCGCTGCTCGATCAACAACTCTTCAAACGCCTTCGCCGATAACGCCTTACTAAACAAAAATCCCTGCACGACGTCACACTCGAGCGCGCTCAAGTACTGAAGCTGTTCCTTCGTCTCAACACCTTCAGCAATTACCATCAGATCGAGCGCATGTCCGAGGTTGATGATCGCGCGCACGATCGCCGTGTCGTGCGGATCTTTGCAAACGTCTGAAACAAACGTCTTGTCGATCTTCAACGTATCGATCGGAAAACGTTTGAGGTAGTTGAGCGACGAGTAGCCGGTGCCGAAATCGTCAATCGCCACGCTGATCCCCATCAGCTTCAACTCGTGCAGCTTCTCGATCGCCTCTTCCGGATCCTTCATGATCGAGCTCTCCGTCAGCTCGAGCTCGAGCCAGCGTGGATCGAGGTTTGTCTCTTTGAGTATGTGCGACACATCGGCGATGAACGTCGGCTGTTGAAACTGTCGCGCCGAGAAGTTGACCGAGACGCGCATCGACATCAATCCTCTGTCCTGCCACGTTTTGTTTTGTGCACACGACGTACGCATCACAAAATCGCCCAGCGCGATTATCAGGCCGCTCTCCTCTGCGAGCGAAATGAACTCACCGGGATAGAGCACGCCGAAACTCGGATGCTGCCAGCGCACGAGTGCCTCCATGCCGACGAGTTGAAAGCTATGGATATCAACCTGCGGCTGGTACTGCACGACGAACTCAGAACGCTCGAGACCAGATCGAATATTGCTTTCGAGCACGAGCTGTTTGAGCGCGCGCGTCGTGCCGCCCGCCGTGTAGAAATGAAAATTGTTGCCGCCCTGCACTTTCGCGCGATCGAGCGCAACGCCCGCCGTCTTCAATAGTCCAGCGGTGTCGCGACCATCGTGCGGATACATGCTGATGCCGATGCTGCTCGACACGAAGATCTCCTGATCTTCAAAGATGAACGCCTGATCGAGCGCCTGCTTGATCGCGCGCGCGACATTCGCTGCGTCCTGCGCGCGTGGAATGTTTGTGAGCAAAACGGCGAATTCATCACCACCGAAACGCGCCACCGTATCGCTTTCGCGAACACAACTCGTCAATCGCTGGGCCACTGACTGCAACAAACGATCGCCCGCGGTGTAGCCGAGCGAGTCGTTGATCGTCTTGAAGCGATCGAGATTGAGCAACAGCACCGCCTGCAAGTGATCGTTGCGACGTGAAAGCGCGATGGACTGCTTGAGCCGATCCTTGAACAGCACCTGGTTCGGCAGATCGGTCAGCGCGTCGTGATACGCGAGATGGTTGAGTTTTTCCTGCGTCTGCTTATTCTGAGAAAGATCGACGACAAAACACGCGATCTCCTCGTCGTGCATTGCCGCGCCAAACAGAACCGGCAACGGCGTGCCGTCCTGTTTCAAAAGATCTTTTTCGAAAGGCGCGCAGGCGCCGAACGCCATCAGCTTCTCGAACGCTTCTTCGTCAAGGCGGTGATGTTCGGGCGGCGTCAGATCGTGAATGCTGCGCGGCAGGTTTGTGGAAGTGTAGCCGAGCAGATTCAGGAAACTGTCGTCGGCGTTGAGAATGTTTCCGGCAAGATCGGTGAATAAAATGGCAACGAGATTGGTCGCGACGAGACGCCGCAGGGCTGCATCGACTTTGGTTTCCATACCGAGAATGAGAATTCGCTTGAAATTAGGAGAGGTGAGAGCTGGGCAAGCGGGTTGGCCGTCAACCCAAGAGGTAGGCTACCACAGATTACAGGTATTGAGACAAGAAAAGTTTCTCTGCGGCCCTCTGCGTATCTCTGCGGTCCTCTGCGTCTAAGATGCCC
>Ga0105247_10001256_pt1 | contig 18792 bp, 15 predicted proteins | sample KBSS24metaG_FD_81519 | JGI IMG/M metagenome (GOLD analysis project Ga0105247, IMG submission 81519) | Switchgrass rhizosphere microbial communities from Kellogg Biological Station, Michigan, USA - KBS S2-4 metaG | ecosystem: Host-associated > Plants > Roots > Rhizosphere > Soil | place...
GTCCTGAGATGCCCCAGCGTCGGGTGTTCCGTTTCGACGACCATCTCGCGCGCGAGCACCTGCGGATCCGCGAACACCTGCGCGTAGTCGTTGATCGGTCCGCACGGGATATCGTTGGCCTCGAGCAGCGCCAGCCAGTGCGCGCGCGGCTGCGTGACGGTGATCGCTTCGATCCGTGCGGCCAGCGCGGCGCGATGCGCGACCCGGCTCGCATTGTCGGCAAACGCCGGATCCGCGGTCCATTCGGCGTGGCCGAGCACGTCGCACAGCCGCCGGAACAATCGCTCGTTGGCCGCGCCGAGCGTGATGTAGCCGTCGGCGCAGCGCATCGCCTGATACGGCGCGTTCATCCGGTGCGCCGAGCCGAGCGCCGATGGCACGCCGATTCCCGAAAAGTACTCCGTCGCCTCCCACACGGACAACGCGACGCCGGCGTCCACGAGCGATGTGTCCACCTGCTGTCCGACGCCGCTGCGATGGCGGTGCTCGAGCGCCGCGAGGATTCCGACGAGCGCGAACAGTCCGGCCCCGAGGTCGGTCACCGGCACGCCTGCCTTCACCGGCGGTCCACCCGCATCGCCGGTGATCGACATGATCCCCGACACGCCCTGCGCGATCAGGTCGAACCCGCCCTTGCCGCGCTGCGGCCCGGTCTGGCCGTAGCCGGAAATCGATGCGTAGATCAGGCGCGGGTTCGCCGCCGACAGCGCCGCGTAGTCGAGGCCGAGCGAGGCCATCACACCTGGACGATAGTTCTCGATTAGGATGTCAGACGAGCGCGCGAGCCGCGCGAAGACGCCGCGGCCCTCGGCCGTTTTCAGGTTGAGGACGATGCTGCGTTTGCCGCGGTTGACGGCGTTGAAACTGGGGCTGTCGGTGCCGGACGCGCCGGGCATCTGCCGCGTCGAGTCCCCGGCGGGCGGTTCGACCTTGATGACCGTCGCGCCGAGATCCGCGAGGATCATCGCGCAGTACGGCCCGGCCATCACTTGCGTGACGTCAAGGACGCGCAGGCCGTCGAGCGCGCTGGGCATGGCAAAAGTCTAATGCATACGATCTTCGAGACCGACGGCCCGATCGCGACGCTGACCTTCAATCGCCCCGAAGCGCGCAACGCGATGACCTGGGAGATGTACGAAGCGCTCGTCGCCGCGTGCGACCGCGTCGATGCGGACGAAGCGATCCGGGTTCTCGTCTTTCGCGGCGCCGGCGGCAAGGCTTTCGTCGCAGGCACCGACATCGCGCAGTTTCAGAACTTCAACAACCGCGACGACGGTCTGAAGTACGAGGAGCGGCTCGATCACGTCCTGGACCGGCTCGAGCGCGTGACCAGGCCGACGATCGCGCAGGTGGAAGGCGTCGCCGCCGGCGGCGGCTGCGCCATCGCCCTCACATGCGACCTGCGGGTCGCGACTCCCGAAGCGACGTTCGGGATCCCGATCGCGCGGACGCTGGGCAACTGCCTGTCGGGTGCCAGCTACAGCCGTCTGCTCGACGTCATGGGACCAGGTGCGGCGAAAGACATGCTCTTCACCGGCCGGCTGATCGGCGGCATGGAAGCGCAGGCGCTCGGGATCGTCAACCGCCTCGTGCCGGCCGGGGAAATCGCGGCGGCCGTGGGCGCGCTCGCGGCTGAGATTGCCGCAAACGCCCCGTTGACGCTGCGCGCGACAAAGGAAATGATCCGCCGTATCCTCGCGGCACGCCGGCTCCCCGCAGGCGCCGACGCGGACATGGTCGAGATGTGCTATACCAGCGCGGACTTCCGGGAAGGCGTCACGGCTTTTCTCGCCAAGCGCAAACCTACGTGGTCTGGAAGATAGAACTCAAAACTGAAAACTCAAAACTGAAGACTTAAGAGGAGCACCAATGGCAGATGAGAAGAACGATCTTTCGCGTCGCGATTTCGTCGCCTTGTCGCTGGCCGCCGGTCTCGCCGCGGCGACGGGGGAGCAACTCGTCTCGGCGGCCGATCTGCCGGTCCAGGTCACCAACGTCGACGTGAAAACGCCCGACGGCACCTGCGACGCAACGTTCATCCATCCTACGACGGGCTCGCACCCGGCCGTGATCATCTGGCCGGACGCGTTCGGGCTGCGTCCCGCGATGGTCGACATGGGCAAGCGGATCGCCGCCGACGGTTACTCCGTCCTCGTGCCGAATCCGTACTACCGCATGGTCAAGGCGCCGGGCATCGACATGAACGGCTTCAACTTCTCGAACCAGGCCGACATGGCGAAGCTGCGTCCTCTCATGGGCAGCATCGGCGCCGCCGGCGCCGCCGAGAAGGACGCGGTCGCCTTCATTGCCTTCCTCGACGCGCAGAAACAGGTGAACGCCTCGAAGAAAGTCGGGACGCAGGGCTACTGCATGGGCGGGCCGCTCGTGTTCAGGACGCTCGCCGCCGTGCCGAATCGCGTCGGTGCCGGCGGATCGTTTCACGGCGGCGGCCTCGTCACCGATCAGCCGACCAGCCCGCATCTGATGATTCCGAAGATGAAGGGCCGTCTCTATGTCGCCGTCGCGTCGAACGACGATGCGCGCCAGCCGGACGCGAAGGACAAATTGAAGGAAGCGTTCGCCGCCGCGAATGTGCCGGCCGAGATCGAGGTGTACAAAAGCCTGCACGGCTGGTGCGTCCCCGACATGCCGGCCGCGGCCGACAGCCCGATCTACAACAAGCCGGAAGCCGAAAAGGCCTGGGCGAAGCTCGTCGCACTCTATAAGACAGCGCTGGCATAGGAGAACGGTCGCCACCGGCACGACGATCAACGCAGAAACCGCAGAACACGCAGACCAACTTTTCTGCGTGTTCCGCGAGTTCTGCGTTGTCCGTCGTCTACCGGATCAGGCGCCGCCCGTCTCGAACAGCGCCGCCAGACGCAGCGCGTCCTCGTCGGAGAGTTCGATCGTCGTCGATGCAAGAGCCGCATCGAGGTGAGCGGCGTTCCGTGGGCCGATGATCGCCGCGTCGACGCGCGGATGGTGAAGCGCCCACGCCATCGCGAGCGCGCCCATCTCGACTCCGCGCGTGCGCGCTTCTTCGGCGAGGGCGGCCAGTCCCCGAAACACGTTGCCGCGCTCGAAATGTCGATACGGTTCCGGACGCAGGGTCATCCGCGAGCCGTCTGGATAGGCGGCCGCCTCGCGGTATTTTCCGGTCAGCCAACCACCTGCGAGCGGGCTGAATGCGGTGAATCCCACGCCTTGGTCGGCGCAGAGCGGAAACATCTCGCGCTCCTGGCTGCGATCGAGCAGGCTGAACGAGTTCTGCACCCAGTCGAAGCGGCGCAAGGCTTTCTTGTCGCTGATCCATAGCGCCCGTGCCAGCCGCCACGCTTCGATATTGCTGGCGCCGACGTAGAGCACCTTGCCCGCGCGCACGACATCATCAAGAGCCTGAAGCGTTTCGTCGAGCGGCGTCTCGGGATCGGGCTCGTGAATGAGGTACATGTCGAGGCGGTCGGTCTGCAGCCGCGAGAGGCTCTCGTCGACCTGCTGCAGAATATGGCGGCGCGACAGCCCTCGATCGTTGGGCCCTGGTCCGACCGGGTTGAACACCTTCGAGCTGAGCAGAAGTTGCTGCCGAACCGCCGGTCCCTTCACCTTGAGCCATCGGCCGATGTAGGTTTCGCTGCGGCCGCCGCCATAGGCATTCGCGGTGTCGAAGAAGTTGATCCCGGCGGCGATCGCCCGATCCATCAGATCGAAGGCTTGCGCTTCGGTCTCGCCCATGCCGAAGAAGGCGGGCGCCGATCCGATGCCGCCGAAGTTGCCGCAGCCGAGTCCCAGGCGCGAAACCCGAATGCCCGTCGATCCCAGTCGTCGATAGTCCATGGCTCGTAGAGCCTACCCGATGTAGCATGACCCGCTCACAGAGGGCAGACCATGCGCGGGCTCCTGATCATTGCCGCTTCAATCGTGACATCGACGACGCTAGGTCTGTCCGCGAGGCACGGAGCGGCGGCGCAGGCCGCTCGCGAAACGAAGCCGCTTGTCGCTCTCGATAACCCTCGCGTGCGCGTGTATCGAACGACTGCCGCCGGTCCTCTCACCGGCGTGGAGCATGGGCCTGGTGTCGTCGTGTCGATCGAGGACAGCTCCGGCGTCGCAAAAGCGGGAAGCGCAGTCTGGGTGGAGGACGCCGCGGCTCTATCCGGGACTTCGCGTGGGAGCGGCGCCATCGTCATCGTGCAACCGCGTCGGCAGGGCCCAGCGGCGGCATCGCCGGCAGACGGGTCGAAGCCTGGCGACGCGCCGTTTACCGGCATGAGCTTCAAGCCGATCTTCGAGAACGATCGCGTATCGGTGATCCGCGCGCGTATGGAAGTCGGCGCGCGCGAAGGCTTCCACACGCATGGTTCCGACACGATTGTCGTCCACCTGTCGGGCGGCGAGATCGAGGACACGGCCGACGGCAAGACGGTCGTGAACCGCTGGAAGCGTGGCGACGTCGAGTTCGAAGGACTCGGCACGAGCCACTCCGCGCGAAACGTCGGCGGCGCAGTCGACGTCGTGCTCGTCGCCCTCAAGCGGCAGTAGCCTTCAACCGGCAGACACGATGCTGAATCAGACCGCCGCGCCATCCACCTCCCGCGGTCTCATCCGCATCCTCGGCGTCGGCTTCGGCCTCGCCGTCATCGTCGGCAGCACGCTCGGGATTGGCATTCTGAGAACGCCCGGCCTCGTCGCCGGTCAGCTGCCGAACCCGACGGCAATCCTCGCCGTGTGGATCGTTGGCGGCTTGTACACACTGATCGGCGCCGTCTGCCTGGCCGAGCTGGGGACGATGCTGCCAGAGGCGGGCGGATATTACGTGTATGCGCGACGAGCCTTCGGCGACACGATGGGCTTCGCCGTCGGATGGACCGACTGGCTGACCTACTGCGCGGTTCTTGGATATGTGTCGATCGCGATCGGCGAGTTCACGGCCCTGCTCCTGCCGTCGCTTGGTGGGCACGAGAAGGCGATCGCGATCCTGACGCTCACCGCGCTGGTCGCTCTGCAACTCGCCGGGCTGCGGGTCAGCAGCCGCTTTCAGGAAATCACGACGGTCGCGAAATTCGGCGCGTTCCTGGCGGTTGTCGTCGCGGCGATAGTGTTCGCGCCCGGTATCTCTTCGAGCCCCGCGTCGGGCTTGCAGACACCGTCGTTTGCCGGGCTGATCGTCGCGCTTCAATCCGTGGTGATCACCTACGGTGGGTGGCAGAGCGCGCTGTACTTTGCCGAAGAAGATCGCGATCCGAACCGGAATCTTCCGCGATCGATGATCGGCGGCGTCGCGGCGGTCATCGTCGTCTACCTGCTCGTGAACATCGCGTTGTTGTCCGTGCTGCCGCTCGGCGACCTGGCGCGCTCTACGCTGCCAGCCGCAGACGCGGCGCAACTTCTTCTCGGCGGCCGTGGACGCGAGATCATCACGGTCCTGTCGATTGTGTCGCTGCCGCCGATGCTCAACGCCATCCTGATGATCGGGACGCGGATCCTGTTCGCGATCGGACGCGACGGGCTCCTGTGGCGACGAGCGGCCGCGGTGACCTCGCGTGGCACGCCGGCCTCCGCGATGCTGGCGACCACAGCGGTCGCCCTTGCCCTGATCGCCACCGGCACGTTTCAGCGGCTGGTGGCGATTGTCGCGTTTTTCCTGGCGGCCAACTACGTCGTCTGCTGCCTCGCGCTGATTGTGCTGCGCCGGCGAGAGCCCGACCGCGCGCGACCGTTCCGTGCATGGGGCTACCCGTGGTCTGCCGCCCTCGTGTTTGCCGGTGCCGTCGCCTTCCTCGCCGGCGCTGCTGTTGGTGATCCTGTCAACGCGACGGGTGCGTTGGCGCTGCTCGCACTGGGTTTTGTCGTGCGCAGCGGGTCGTCGCTGTTGCGAATGACGTGAACGTGGCTGGTGTGCATCTCTAACGCGGTTCGTATGGCTGTAGTGGCGCAGCCCTTTGAGGGCTGCGAAGAACGCAGGGCTGAAGCCCTGCGCCACACAAGTCGACATGCTTAGCGGAACGTCTCCGCCGCGCCGCGCGCGGTGAAATCAAGCGCCCGGCCGCCGGCGATTCCTGTCACGCGATACTCGCCGCCCATCTGCAGGAAGTCCGCGGGCATTCCCTCCGCAGACGACGTCATCGCCATCGGCGTCCGTACCAGCCGATCGACAGAAAACACCAGCGTCACATCGATCGCCGGTGCGCGCGCGTGCACGGAAACCCGCTTCGGCTGCCCGCGTTCGTCGCCGGTTTCCTCGAGCGAGACCGAGGTGGAGAAGCCGACCGGACCGTTCGTGCCGAGGATCCCGAGAAACCCCGGAATCCGCTCCGGATCGGCGACGTCCGGCGGCGGAAAAATCCTCCCGTAAATGAACGACAGGTCGCCGGACGCGACCTGTCCCCATTGCCAGCGCACCCCTTTCCAGAATCCCCAGTTGTGATCGTGGTAGCCGGCAGCGTCGCGCACCGCAATCACATCGGATCCGATGCGCAGCTCGCCGCGAACGGTTCCCGAGAGAACGGGTGCCGTGTACCCGGTCACCCATCCGCGCGCGCCGGTGATCGTCGCCGGCGGCAGCGATTGTCCGGCCGCAGCCTGAAGCACGAGACTACCGGACGCGCCAGGCAATGTCAGGGCGATGTGGTAATGCGAGTCCCTCAGCCGCACGCGGCTGCCCGCGATGTCGAGATCCGGAGCGGCCGCCAGCACCCGCGCTTCGTCCACCACTTCGCCGGCGGCATAGGTCGTCGTCTTGCCGTCGCGATCGAGCTGGAGCCGGACGCTGGCCATCCGCTTGCCAGGGACGGTCGCGGGGCCAACCATGAACGTCAGATAGAAACGCAGCCGTCCGTCGGCCGTGCGGCCGTTGAAGTAGAGCCATTCGGCCCACGACGCGGCGAATTCGGAAGCAGCCGGGATCGGATGAAAGCGATCCATCGCTTTCAGAATGGCCGTGCCGTCTGGCGCCGACCACTCCCTGTCGGCGTCGCTGTCGAGCCAGTCCGCCGCACGTTCGATCTCGCGATCGCCGAGCGCGCGTCCGGCGCCCGGCAGTCCGCCGGTGACCCTGATCGCGGTCGCGCGGCCGCCTTTCAGCAGGTACAACGTGTCGCGGCTCGACGGCGAGATCGCCGCGGTCCGGGACGCCAGGTCAGGCGACGCGAGGATGCTCGCGATCAGGAACCGGCCGTTCTCGAGCGCACCGAAGCGGCCGGTGACCACGACGTCGCCGCCGCCTTCGAGCGCAGGGGAATGCGCCTGCTCGAGAATCACGTCGCCGACGCCGAGCAGCGCCGCCATCACGGCGATGCCGAACCCGAACCCGCACGCAAGCACCGCCGTGCGGATCGGACGCGTCGCCAGCGATCGCAGCGCAAGCCGCAGGATCATGACGTGATCACGCGTCCGCTTTTCATCGCGAGATGACGGCCGGCACGCGCCGCCACCGCGGGGTTGTGGGTGACGACGACAATCGCGGTGCCGTCGCCATGCACGCGGTCGAACAACGAGGCAATCTGCGCGCCCGTCTCTTCGTCGAGCTCGCCCGTCGGCTCGTCGGCGAGCAGCAGCGCTGGGCGATTCGCCAGTGCGCGTGCAATCGCGACCCGCTGCATTTCGCCGCCGGACAGTTGCGACGGCCGGTGATCGCGGCGTCCGGCCAGGCCGACGTAGTCGAGCAGCTCGCGCGTGCGGTCGCGCCGCGCCGGCTTCGCCGCGCCCGCTTCTGCCTGCGGCAGCTCGATGTTCTCCCACGCCGTGAGCATCGGCAGCAGAAAGAAACGCTGGAACACGAAGCCGATGCGCGTCAGCCGGATGCGGCTGCGATCGGACTCCTTCAGCGTGCTGACGTCGCGTCCTTCGAAGACGAGCGAGCCGGCGGTGGGCTGATCGACACAGCCGAGGATGTGCAGCAGCGTCGACTTGCCGCACCCCGACGGCCCCGTGATCGCGACGTAGTCGTGCGCGTCCACGCGGATGTCCACGTCGCCGAGGGCGGTCACGGCGCCGGCCGGCATCGCAAACGATCGTGTGAGGCCGCGTCCCTCGATGATTGGCGCGCCGGTCACGAGAGAATCTCGCGCCGAAGCGTGGCTGCGATGGGCAGCCGGGTGGCCAGCCAGATCGGGTAGAGCGCCGCGACTGCGCCGGTCAGGGCGAGCAGCGCCGCATGCAGCACCACCGTCCTGGGCTCGAACACGAAGAAATGAAGTCTCGCCGGCACGCCTGGCATCTGGCGCAGGATGCGATCGAGGATGATCGCCAGCACACCGCCGACGGGGATCGCCGCGGTGCCGCCGATGCCGACCAGAAGCGCCGATTCCCACAGCAGGTTGGCGGCGATCCGGCGCCGGGGAAAACCGAGCGCGCGCAACGCGGCCACTTCTCCGAGCCGCTGGTTCACCGACATCGTCAACAGCGTGGCGATCAACAGGAACGCGAAGGCGAGCGTCATCGACGAGAGGACCGCGGAGATCTGGCGGAAGTAGCTGAAGGCGTTCTCGTTGAACTGCGCCATCACCTGGTCGTTCGAGAGCACGCGCACGTCCGGGCGCAGGCGCGCGATGGCGGCGAGGGCCGGCGCGGCCGCGCCCGGGCGCGAGGCGACCAGCACCATCTCGGCTTGCCGGTCCGCCGGTGTTCCATGCGCCACCGCGAACCCCGCCATCGTCGTCGCGACGTTGAGGTCGCCGGACGCTTCGAAGGCGAAGCCGCCGACGCCGATCACGCGGACCGTCACGAGTGGCAGCGCGGATGCGGAGCCGGCCGACGTGAGACGCAGCCGCAGCCTGGATCCCGGCTCGAGGTGCAGCATGGAGGCGAGCGTGGTGTTGACGACGACCGGCGGTTCGCCAGCGGAAGGGCCGGTCGGCAGCGGCGACCCTTTCACGATGGTCCAGCCGCCGCCCTTCGAGTCGGTCATGCCGATCAGCTCGATCGGCGTCCAGGCGGCATTCACTCCCGGCGCGCTGACCTGTCCGAGGTCGGTCCTGACCATGGCGATGCTTTCGACCTCCGGCAGGCGGGCGATCGCCTCGGCCAGCGACGTCGCGTCGGCGATCGGCGGGCGATGGGCCATCGAACCCTGGGCGGCGATCACGCGGATGTCGTATCCGGCGTTGTCGAGCAGATCGCGGAAGGAGACGAGGAGCCCGCGCGACAGCAGCAGCATGTTGAAGAGCAGCGCGCCGATGACGGTGACGCCGGCGACCGCCAGCACGGAGCGCGCCGGACTTCTAGCAATCGTTCGCCAGGCGAGGCCCCAGGCGGTCATCGGCCGACGAGCGCCAGGACGTCGCGGCGAAGCAGCGCCCACGACCCGGCGAGCCCCGCGAGAATGCCGAGCGGCACCGACACCGCGATCGACTGGAGCGCGATGACCCGCGTCACGCGCACGAAGACGAGAGCCGTGTCGTAGCGCCACTGGAAGAAGTGATTCACCAATCCTTGAGTCGCGACGGCGAGCACGATGCCGAACAGCGCCCCGGCGACGGCGATCAGCATCCCTTCGACCAGCACCTCGAGGAGGATCGACCGCTGCGAGATGCCGATCAGCCGGATGATGCCGATCGTTTCACGGCGCTCCTCGGCGCGCATCACCATCAGCGCCAGCAGGAATGCCGTGCTGCCGAGGACCGTGACGGTCGCCACGGCGACATGAAAGCGCTCGAGCACGGCGAATGGATCCGAGCCGTCGCGGGCCCGCACCGTCGGGCGTACGACCAGGCCGGGCGCGCGCGCGTTCAGCGCCGACCCGAAGCGGACGGCGTCCTCCGGGTGCTTGAGACGCAGGTTGATCGCCGAGAGTGATTCCGACGCAGCGGGATCCGCCGGATCCGCGGCGATCGCCATCAGATCCGGGAGGTGCATCCGCGCTTCGATGCGCCTGGCGGTGAAGCGCATGGGATCGGGCGTCGGTTCGTAGGTGCCGGCGACGCGGAACTGGCGCGCGCGCGTGCCGCGCGGATCCTGCGCCAGCGTTACGGTGTCGCCGGCGTGCAGGTGTTCCTGCTCGGCCAGTTGGCGCGAGATCAGCATCGGCGGAAGGTCGGGAGCGGTTGGCGCCATCGCCGCAGGGACCGCGAGCGCGATCACAAACGCCGCCGCGAACGCGGACGCACGGGCGCGGTTCACAGCGGGCACTGCCTCGATTATTGGATAAACGGTCCGGACCGGCAACCGCGGCGGTAGAATCCGCATCATGGCGTTCCGCCCGGTCTTCATCGCGGTGGTGGTTGCCTTCGCGTTGATCGTGAGCGCCTTTCTGATCAACCGCGCCAGACCGCGCGTGGAAACCGACCAGCCGTCAGCGACGCTGGTGCGCGCGTCGGGGAAGTGCGCCGAGTGCCACACGCGCCAGCAGTACGCCGTCGTGCACGAGTACGAGATGAGCCGGCACGCGCAGAAGGGCATCAACTGCCTCGACTGCCATCAGCCGGCGAACGCTCAGGCGAAACAGGAGCATCACGGCTTCACCATCGCGACGAGGCTGACGGCCGGCAACTGCCGCAGTTGTCATGAACCGGTCTATCAGGAGTTTCTTCACAGCCGTCATGCGGCCGTCTCGTGGGCGGCGGTCTTCGGCGAAAAAGGACTGAAGCCTGAGCAGGTCGAGTTCGCCGAGCGCTTCCAGCCGGGCTACGCCAGGCGCCCGCCGCATCCGTTCGTCGCCCTCGAAGGGCCGTCGGCGATGACCAGCGGCTGCGCCAACTGCCACAGCATCGGCAAGCCGAACGACGACGGTACCATCGGCACGTGCACATCGTGCCATACCCGGCACACAAGCTCCGTCGCGGTCGCCCGGCTGCCGACAACGTGCGGCCAATGCCACATGGGGCCGGATCATTCGCAGCTCGAAATCTACGAGGAGTCGAAACACGGCCTGATGTTTCATGCGCAGGAGCGGCAGCTGAATCTCGACGCACGCCCGGGATCGTTGACGACCCGCGACATGTTCGTTCCGACCTGCGCAACCTGTCATATGAGCGGGCTCAACGGCCAGAAGGTGACGCACGATCCGTCCGATCGGTTGTCGTACTACCTCGCCGATCCGATTACCAGGCCCCGGCCGAACAAGGCGCACGCGCAAGAGGCGATGAAGACCATGTGTACCCAGTGCCACACCAGACCGCTGATCGAGCGTGTCTATACCGAGGCCGAACACGTCGTGACGTCGACGAATGCGAAAGTGCAGCAGGCTACCGACCTGATGACCGCGTTGAGAAAGGACGGCGTGCTCACCACGCCGCCGTTCTCCCAGCCTATCGACTTCGTCTATTTCGATCTGTGGCACTACGACGGCCGGACGTCGAAGCACGGCGCCTTCATGGGCGGCGCCGACTTCGTGCAGTGGCACGGCAACTATCCGATGCTCGCGCGCACGGTGGAGATGCGCGCGATGGCCGACGAGATGCGGCGGCGGCATGGGCGGCCGTAACCGAACGGATCGGTTGGCGGCCTGGGCGCGTGATCATCAACTCTGGGTCGAGCTGTTCGTGCTGCTGAATCTCGGCGGTCTCGTGCTCGATATCTACCTCGCGCATTCGCAGAATCAGTTCCGGCGGGCGTCGGAATACGTGCCGCTCTATTTTTCGCTCGCGGCGGCCGTCGCTCTCGCGATCGTCCTGCCAGTGCGGCGGCAATGGCCGGCCGTGTGGCGGGATGTGGGCCATCTCGTGGGCTGGCTGGCCGTCGCCACCGGGCTGGCGGGAGTCGTGCTGCATCTGGACAGCCGGTTCTTCGACGAACGGACGATTCGCAGCCTGACCTACGCCGCGCCCTTTGCCGCGCCGCTCGCATTCACCGGGCTCGGTTTGCTGCTGATCCTGAACCGGCTCGTCGCCGCCGACACTACGGAGTGGGCCCACTGGGTCATCCTCCTCGCGCTCGGCGGGTTCATCGGCAATTTCGTGTTCAGCCTGACCGACCACGCGCAAAACGGTTTTTTCAACCCCATCGAATGGGTCCCGGTGGTGAGCAGCGCGTTCGCCATCGGCTTTCTGATCGTCCCGTTCGCCGCCGAGGTGGGGATCGCGTACCTGCGGCTTTGCGGTGCGATCCTCGTCGTGCAGGCGCTCGTCGGCGTGATCGGGTTCGGCCTCCATGCCCAGGCGGACTTCCGACAGCCGGCCGGCAGCCTGTTCGAGCGGGTACTGACCGGAGCACCACCAATGGCGCCGCTGCTTTTCCCGAATCTCGTCGTCCTTGGCGGTATTGGGCTCTGGGCGCTGAGCCGGCAGCGGGCGGGCCGCGCTCGTCTATGATCGGACACATGACGCTGAGGAGACAACGATGAGACGTGCGATTCTCGGGATCCTGCTGGCAGCCGCCACCGCCAGCCTGACCCTCGCGCAGAGCGAGAAGCTCGATTACGCGATGCTCGGGCGCATCCGCGACGAAGGGCTCAACCGGTCGCAGGTGATGGATCACGTGTCGTGGCTCAGCGACGTGTTCGGGCCGCGCCTCACCGGATCGCCCGGCATCCAGCAGGCGAGCGAGTGGACGATGAAGAAGTTCCGCGAATGGGAGCTGAGCAACGTCCACCAGGAGCGCTGGAGCTTCGGCAAAGGGTGGTCGCTGGTCCGGTTTTCCGCGCACCTCGTCGAGCCGCAGATTCAGCCACTCATCGGCTTCCCGCAGGAATGGTCGTCCGGTACGAAAGGACCGATCACCGCGGACGTCGTTCGCGTGCAGATCGCCAACGACGGCGACTTCGAGAAGTATCGCGGCAAGCTGGCCGGCAAGATCGTCCTCGCGCAGCCGGCGCGCAAAGTGCGGATGCTCGAGGGGCCGATCATCCTGCGCATGACCGACAAGGACATTGCGGAAGCCGAGACGACGCCGGTGCCGGCGATCGGCGGCGGCAGAGGGACCCAGGCAGTGGCCTTCCGACAGAAGGTGTCGGACTTCTACGTGCACGAAGGCGTCGTCGCGCTGTTCGATCGCGGCAGCGACAGCGACATGGCGGCCGGCGGCAGCGACCTGTCGTGGCAGCAGCAGCATCCCGACGGCGGAACGATTTTTCCCGCCGGATCGAGCGCGCGCGACGACAAGGCCGGCAAGAGCGTGCCGGTGATTGCGCTCGCGGTCGAGCACTACAACCGCATGATCCGGGTACTCGACAAGGGAGTGCCGGTGAAAGTCGAGCTCAACGTCGAGACGAAGTTCTACGACGAGAACACGCCGAACGGCTTCAATACGATCGCCGAGATCGCCGGCACCGACCTCGCGTCGGAGGTCGTGTTGCTCGGCGCGCATTTCGATTCGCATCCGTATGCCACCGGCGCCACCGACAACGCGACCGGCAGCGGCGCCATGATGGAAGCGATGCGGATTCTGAAGGCGGTCGGCGCGCGGCCGCGCCGCACGATCCGGGTCGCTCTCTGGGGCGGTGAGGAGCAGGGGTTGCTTGGCTCGAAGGCCTACGTCCGCGATCACCTCGCCGACGTCGAAACGATGACGTTGAAGCCGGAGCACGCGAAGCTGGCGGCGTACTTCAACTCGGATAACGGTACCGGCAAGGTGCGTGGCATCTGGCTGCAGAGCAACATGGCGGCGCGGCCGGTGTTCGAGGCCTGGATGGCGCCGCTGCACGACCTTGGCGTGACGACGATCGGCCCCCGGTCGGTGACGTCCACCGACCATCTGTCGTTCGACAACGCCGGCGTGCCCGCGTTCCAGTTCATGGTCGATCGCCTCGAGTACAACGCGCGGACGCACCACTCGAACATGGACACCTTCGACCGGGTCCAGCGCGACGACATGGTGCAGCAGGCGGCGGTCATCGCCGTGTTCGCGTACAACGCCGCGATGCGCGACGAGAAGCTCCCGAGAAAAGCGCTGCCAGCGCCGCAGAAAGGCCGTGGCGGGACAGCAGAGCCTTAGCGTCTGCGCGTTCAAGTAATAGCCACAGAGACACCGAGACACAGAGATTTTCAAGCCACTGAGGCACCGGGGCGCCGCTGCGCGGCGGGCGACGCGTTCGGGCTCCGTGTCTCTGTGTCTCTGTGGCTGCCTTTTATGACAGGTGCGCGGTCTGCATAGGCGGGCTGCTGCCGGCCTCTTCGAACGATCGTTCCGGATGCATGTGGGGCGCGAGGATTGCGCCAAGCAGCAGGAAGCCGAGCGAGCCCGCGAACGGGAGTTGCCAGTTGCCGGTCCTGGCCACGATGTAGCCGAATGCAATTGGCGAGAGGATCGCGGCGAGCGCGGAGCCGGTGTTCATCATGCCCGCGGCTGTGCCCGAGAACTTGCCGGCGATGTCCATCGGGATCGACCACATCGGCCCGATGACGATTTCGGCGAAGAACAGTGCCGCCCCCAACGAAAGGATGATCGGAATCAGGTCGTGCGTCAGGAAGACCGGCACCATGCAGACGAACGATGCGAGGAAACCGAACATCACCACGTTCCTTCGCGCCTTCAGGAGATCGCCCGTGCGGTGGAGGCTCCGATCGCTGATCACCCCGCCCAGGTAGTCGCCAAGGACGCCCGGCAGGTACACGGCAGAGGTCAAGAGCGCGGACTTCTTCAGATCGAACTTGTATTCGTTCAGAAGGTACAACGGCATCCAGGTCAGGTAGAGCCACAGCGTCCAGCCGTAGCAGAAGTAGACGATCGTGACCGGCGCCATCCGTTTCGTCAGGGCGACCCATGGGACGCGGGGACGTACGATCTTGGCCGGCGCGCCATGGTTCGGCAGGATGTCGAGCTCCGCGCGCGTGATCGAGGGGTGCTCGGCGGGCGTGTCTCGGAAGTACCAGTACCAGATCAGCACCCACACGAGGCTGCAGACGCCGAGCGTGATGAACGAGCCTCGCCATTGGAACGCGACGATGAGCCACGCGACGATCGGCGGCGTGACGGCGTTGCCCAGCCGGGCGAAGGCGTGCGTCAGCCCCTGCGCGAAACCACGCCGGCCGACTGGCGTCCAGTTCTGCATCGCGCGCGTCGCGACCGGAAACGTCGCGCCTTCACCGATCCCGACGAGCAGCCGGCACATGAACAACGACGTCAGTCCGCCGGCGAAGCCGGTGAGGATCGTCGCCGTCGCCCACACCAGTCCGCAAAGAAACAACGTCCGGTGCGGACCGAAGCGATCGCCGATCCAGCCGCCGAAGATCTGGAAGATCAGGTACGGGTAGCCGAACGCCGACTGTAGAAACCCGAGCTGAACCGGTGACAGTGCGAGTTCCCGTCGGATCGAGTCGGCCGCCGTCGAGATGTTGACGCGATCGACGTACGTGATCAGATACATCACGCACAGCAGGCCCAGAACGACGGCGGTCGGCTTCGGCCGCTTGAGAAGGGACATTGGCGCGGTCATAGACTACATCAGCGAAATTTTTCAGCCTTGTACTATCGCGCCTTTTTGTGCACAATGCTGTGCACAACCCCTCTGTTGGCGACGCTCTCTCCGTGCGATGGATCAATTCGCCGTGGGACGCCCGTTGGCAAAACGATGACACCTCGCCACAACGCCGTCGTCAACGGATGGAGCCGCCCTGACGCGCCAACGCCACTGGCGAGCTGGTATACCGAGGGTGTCTGCGACGGCGTCGGCGATCGGCTGTGGATGTTCGACAACAGCGGAACGCCATCCCTCGAACTGCTCCGTTTCCATCCGCTGCTCGCGACGGCCGCCGGATTCGAGGATGCCCTTCGGGAGCGCGTTGACGCGCTCGACGCCTTCGACCACCCTGCGTTCTCGCGCGTTCGCGCCATCCAGCGTCTGGATTCCGGCGACCTGGCGCTGGTCTCGACATTCACCATTGGCAAGCGCGTGTCCGAGATCTTCCAGAGCCCGAATGCCCGTGCGGGCGTGCATCCGGCCTTCGCCGCGTGGCTCATTCGAGAGCTGACCGCGGCGGTTGCGGAACTGCACCGACAGGGCCGCGGCATTGCGCACGCCGGGCTGACGACGGATCGGGTGATCCTGACCCCCGACAGCCGCCTCGTCATCGTCGAGCATGTCCTTGGCGCTGCCCTCGATCGGCTGCAGCTGCCGGTCAGCCGCCTGTGGCAGGACCTGGGGCTGGTCGCCGCCGAAACTGAGGGACGAGCCCGGCTCGATCAGCGGACGGATGTGATTCAGGTGGCGTGGATCGCGCTGTCGTTGCTGGTGGGAAGGCGGATCACGCCGCTCGCGTATCCACAGCATGTCGAGATGCTGCTCGACGAGTTCGTGGCCGCTAATCGCAATCGCTCCCCCGTTCTGGTGTCGGCCCTGCGGGGCTGGCTCGAACGCGCACTTCACTCGAGCGGGGACGCGTTCGAATCAGCGATTCACGCGCAGGCCGGCCTCGGAGATCTGCGCGGGCAGGGCGGCTCGCGGACCGTCTCGTTTCCGGCCAGCAGAACCGCGGTGGACCAGCTCGCGTTCGAAGCGCCGCCTCAGCTGCCGCCGATGCCCGCGACCGCCTCTCAGCCAGCGCCGGAATTTGCGGCTCGCGAAGAGATCCGGGAACCCTCGAATTCGGAGACACCGACTATGCCGATGGCAACAGATTTCGCCGTCGATGACCTCAATCAGAGGGTCATGGAGAAGCGGTCGCCGATCGGCGACGTTGATGTACGCCGGGCGAGAGCGCCCATGGCCGGCTGGATTGTCGCGGCGGTCCTGGCGCTGGTCGCCGCCGCGGAAGGCGCGTGGATCGGACGGGTCGAGCTTACTCATGCGGCGGCATCTCCGGCGCCGCCGGTGCAGGTGGTCGTCGATTCTCTCCAGGTGGGCGACCCGGTCACCGTCGACGGCCGGGAGGTCGGCGTGACCCCACTGACGCTGGCGGTCACGTCCGGAATGCGCTCGATCCGCGTGCAGACGCGCCCCACGGTGGACCAGACGGCTCTCGCGCAAGAGGCGCCGGTTGTCGCCCGCCATGCCGACACCGCCGCCGCCGCGGCGCTGATCCTCGCGGCCTCACGCGAGCGCCGCGGCGGACTGCGCCTGTCCTCGCCAATCGAACTGCAGGTGCTCGAAGGGGAACGCGTGCTCGGATCGAGTGCCGACGGTCCGGTGGTGATTACGGGCGGGCGTCACGAGCTCGATTTCGTCAACAGCGCGTTCGGCTACCGGTCGCACCAGGTCGTCGACATCAAGGCCGGTCAAATCGTTCCGCTGAAGATCTCGCCACCGGACGGCCGCGTCAGCGTGAATGCAGTGCCGTGGGCGCAGATCTCGATCAATGGAAAACCGGTCGGCGAGACGCCGCTCGGAAATCTGCCGCTGCCGGTCGGCGAACATGACATCACGTTCCGCCACCCGCAGCTGGGCGAGCAGACGCAGCGGGTGATCGTGAAATCCGGCACGCTGACGCGTGTCAGCGCCTCACTTGCGCGCTGACGGCAAGGTTTTACGCCGTCGCTGATCTCGGTCGTTCGATGTTCTCGGCTCCGTCTCTGACGGTCGTCAGCGCAAGAAAATCCTGCCGCGTAATTGGGGCGAGGCACGGACCGATGAGCTGGACATCGGCCGGCGGAACTTCAAACGGCCGATCGGCGCGCAGTGCCTGATGGATCGGTCGTTGGTAGAGCGTGACATGCTCCAGGCGATAGACGCAGGTGAAGCGCTGGCCGTGACGAACCACCTTCGTGCTGTCGTCGACGAGCGATGAAAGTTGCGCGTGCCCGACGAGCCCTTGACCAGCGACGAAGAACCCGACCCAGTCTCCAGGCGAGCCCTCTCCGCGCAGTTTCCCCCAGGGACAGATCGCGAGTACTCGTCGCTCGGCGATGACCGAGGCCAACAGCTGCTCGGGGGCGGCTTCATTTCCGGCAATGGTTGCGATCCAGTACGCCGGCTCGTGTTGCGCGGCCGGCGCAAGCTGTTCGGGTTCCGCCGACGATTCAGCAGGTTGGCTGTTCGCCGCCGGCCGATCCAGCAGGTCGACGACGAAATCGAGTGCGACGCCGGACTGCAGAAGCTTGACGACTTCGGTGTGGACCACGCGGTCGGCCTCTACCTGCGCGGCGAGCGCCAGCAGCGACCCGACCGTGATCACACGGATGTCCGGCAGTCGCATCACGTCGAGCGCGCGACCGAGCCTGGCACGCGCGGCGTACTGCCGCGCGACCACGCACAGGCCAATCCGCGGCTCGAGCGCGGCCCCGGGCGCCTCCGCCGTCGCACGCGCGAGGCCGTCGAGCGTCGCGGACGTGGTCTGCTCCGTTCTGATCTCGAGCACCACGTCGAGCCGGCCGGGCGATCGCCATTGCCCGTCCACCTTGACGGCATCGGCCGCTCGCTCGTAAGAGCCGAACGTGATCTCGAACTGCAGCAGCCGGCCGACCATGACCACGAGATCCTGAAGCGCGCGATGGCGCTGCTCGCCGACCGATCGCTGGCAGTCGTCGATCAGCGCGCTTGCTGTCGGAACATCGGTCACGCGCTCCATCAGGAATCGGCGGAAGCGCTCCCGCGGAGTATCGAAACCGGGTGCATCATCGAGGCGGCCGACGAGCCGGAGCAGGTCGTCGAGGGTGATGCTCATTGCGCGCGCGCGAGCACGGTGGGACCGGATGGCTCCGCGACGCCGGCCGCCGGTTCGAGTGTCACGCGGACTCCGACGATGGGACGCGGCGCCTCGGGAGGGCTGTCGGTCGCGAGCGTGACGCGACCGGAGGCGTCGGGTGCCACCGTCCCCAGGCTGATCGGAGCCGCGGCGGTCAGCAACCAGATTTGATACAACGATCCCTGCGGCGGCTGCGGCAGCCGCGAGGCGCTGAACACCATCCCTCGCGAGCGGCTCCACAGCAATTGCGCCAGCGTCCGCACTGCGGGGTCGCTGCCGACGAGGTTGAAGCGAACGA
>Ga0105247_10001267_pt1 | contig 18713 bp, 12 predicted proteins | sample KBSS24metaG_FD_81519 | JGI IMG/M metagenome (GOLD analysis project Ga0105247, IMG submission 81519) | Switchgrass rhizosphere microbial communities from Kellogg Biological Station, Michigan, USA - KBS S2-4 metaG | ecosystem: Host-associated > Plants > Roots > Rhizosphere > Soil | place...
CCGCCGCCGCCGCACGTCTGCGGCGCGGTGCACGCGCCGCACTGGAGGAGCCCTCCGCACCCGTCGCCGGCCGGCCCGCAGTCGTGGCCCTCCTGGGCGCACGTGAGCGGGACGCAGCTCGGGTTGCCGCACTGGCTCGCGACGCCGCCGCCGCCGCACGACTGCGGAGCCGTGCACGCGCCGCAGTCGAGGGTGCCGCCGCACCCGTCGCCGACGAGGCCGCAGCTCGCGCCGGCCTGCGCGCACGTCCGCGGCGTGCACCCCGAGCCGCCGCACTGGCTCGGCGTGCCGCCGCCGCCGCAGGTCTGCGGGGGCGTGCACGCGCCGCAGTCGAGGACGTTCCCGCAGCCGTCGCCGATGGATCCGCAGGTGGCGCCGGCCTGCGCGCACGTCCGCGGCGTGCACGTGGCCGGGGGCGCCGGCTTGTCCGGCTGGATGCACGACGCGAGGTCGAAGAGCATGAACTCGAGCACCTTCTCCTGCGCGGAGAGGGGCGCGGCCGCGCACTCCGTCGGGAAGCGCGCGTTGTTCACGTCGGCGTTGAGGACGTGGAAGTCGCTGAAGATCACGCGCCCGCACTGGTTCTCGGGCTGCGCGCCGACGGGGGTGTTGAACGTGTAGTGCTGCACCGTGGCCGGCGTCTGCGAGTAGATCCAGCGCTGCGCCGTCGACGCGATGGGATCGTCGAGATCGTGCCGCGGCGCGTTGATGTGAATTTCCGGCGGCGTGACCTGCGAGAGACCGCCGACGATCTGGAGCCACTGCGCGAACGCGACGCCCTTCGGGAACGACGTGTCGATCGTCCCGGTGAGCGGATCGTTCGGGTTCTTCTGGTTTTTGTTCCACGCGCCGGTCGTCGAGAACGGCGCGTCGTTGTAGAGCCACGTGTACGAGTAGTGGGTCGCCATCACGCGACCGCCCTTGCCCGTGTAGTCGATGACGTTCTGCTGGCTCGCCGACGGCTCGTCGATCTCGCCGCCTTCACAGGGAAAGAGGACGAGGTCGTAGTTGCTGAGCGACGCGACGCTCCCGTACATGGTCGTCCCGGGGATCGCGCTGCCCACCGGCGGGCGCGCGCCGTGGTGTCCGTTCGAGGGCTGAGCGCCGGCCTGGTACATCTGCACGCGCCCGGTGCGACCGGCCTGGACGAACTCGCTGTCGTCGATGCCGATCTTGCGGAGCACGCACTCGAGCGTGTCGACGTTGCCGGTGGAGATCGCGGTGAGCGGGATGTTGTCGTACGGCGACCCTTCCGCCTGCTTTCGCGGGAAGCGCGTCTGCGCGAGGGTCAGCGGGTTGTCCTGGCACGCCTTCACGGTGACCGTGACGACGCGGCGCCAGCGACCGAGCTGGATGACGACCGGGATGTTCGTGCCGACCGGCGCGTTCGTGAGCGTGAACTTCCCGTCCGGGCCGGTGAACGCCTTCACGAGCGGGTTCCCCGTGACGTCGGCGCCGCATTGCGTGCAGCTCACGCCGGGCGCGAACGCTTGCAGATCGCTCGGCTGATTCGGGATGTAGACGACGGCGTTGTAGATCGGGTCCGGCGTACCGAAGCCCTTCGTCGAGTCGGTCGGCGCGACCACCGTGCCGCTGACCGTCGTGACCGGCTGCGTCCCGCAGTTTTGCTGCTGGAGGCAGAGGCCGCTCGTGCAGCCGGCGTCCGCGCCGCCGTCCGCGATGTTGCTGTTGCCGCACTGGCTCGGCGTGCCGCCGCCGCCGCACGCGTACGGCAACGTGCACGTCCCGCAGTTGATGACGTTGCCGCAGCCGTCCGCGACCGGGCCGCAGTTGGCGTTCTGCTGAGCGCACGTCCGCGGCGTGCACGAGCTCGCGTTGCCGCACACGTTCGGCGTGCCGCCCGCGCCGCACGCCTGGGGCGCCGTGCACGTGCCGCACTGAATGACGTTGCCGCACCCGTCCGCGACGGCGCCGCACGTCGCGCCGGCCTGCGCGCACGTCTTCGGCACGCAGCCGCTGTTGCCCCCGCACGCGTTCGGCGTGCCGCCGCCGCCGCACGTCTTCGGCGCCGTACACGTGCCGCAATCGAGGACGTTGCCGCACCCGTCGCCTTGCTGGCCGCACGTCGCGCCGAGCTGCGCGCACGTCTTCGGCGTACAGATCCCGCCGCCGTCGGCCGAGGTCGCGACGCACACGCTCGGCTTGCCGGCCGCGCCGCAGCTCTGGTTCGCCGCGCACGTGCCGCAGTCGACGATCCCGCCGCACCCGTCGCCGATCGGACCGCACGTCGCGCCCGCCTGCGCGCACGTCTTCGGCGTACAGCCGTTGTTGCCGCCGCAGACGCTCGGGCTGCCGCCGCCGCCGCACGACTGCGGCGCCTTGCACGTGCCGCAGTCGACGATCCCGCCGCACCCGTCGCCGATCGGACCGCACGTCGCCTTAAGGTCGTCGCACGTCTTCGGGACGCACGTCCCGTTGCCGCCGCACTGGCTGGGGGTGCCGCCGCCGCCGCACGACTGGGGCGCGTTGCACGTGCCGCAGTGGAGCAGCCCGCCGCACCCGTCACCGATCGGCCCGCACGTCGCCTTCGCGGCCGCGCACGTCCGCGGCACGCAGCTCGTGTTGCCGGTCGGCGGTGTCCCGGTCCCCCCGCCTCCGTCGTCCGTGATGAAGCCGCCGTCGTCGCCGTTCGGCGGTCCCCCGCCGCCTCCGGATCCGTCGAGGACACCGCCGTCCGCGCCCGTAAAGACGCTGTCCTGGCTGCTCCCACACGCCGCGCCCCAACCCATCACGAAAGCGATGAAGACGACTGCCCATCGACGCATATCGCGGACCTCCGGGTACAAGCATTCATGAGGGCACGGCGATAAGCGGCCAGCAACTCCTATTCACTTATACCGCGCGCCGTAACCTTCTTTTTGTCGCAGTCGCACGTACGTTTGCGTGGCGTTTTGACGACAGCTCAGCGTTATTTGGTTTTTGGGGTGCGTGGGTATTTCACCGATCGAAGTGCACGATTGACCGTTTGGTTATCGAAGTTCGCGCGCCGCCATCACGCCGGCGGGGTGAAGGGACCCCGGCTCGCTGGGGTTCTCGGACCTCGGTCGGGGGCTCTCGTCCCCGCTCGCGTGGCCGTTGGCGGGGTGGGGGCGAGCGCCGAGGGGGGCGAACGAGGGACAACGAGAGGACAAAGGACAAAGGATTAAGGGACAAAAGACAGGCGAAGAGGCGGCGAGCGACGGCGTGGTCGCGCGTGCGACGGGGCGCACCTGCAACCGCGGTGATCCGCCGGGCGTCGAGGGCGACCTTCGGAATGAGGGCGAGAGGCGGGGTCAGGGGCGCGAAGCGGAGTGCGCGGCGCTCGCCTCGAGGCGCGCGACCAGGGCCTCGTAAGGAGCCCCGTCGCCGCGGTCGCTCCGCGCTCGCAGCGCGAGGGCGAGGGCGCGCGGGAGGTGGAGCGCTGCGCCGCGCTCCGCCATCTCGGGGTACTCCTGCCTCCACGACGGGCGGACGCGGAGCGTCCAGTTGTCGTCGTTGACGACGCCGGGGACGTTGTACACGTCGTCGTACCCGAACAGGTCGCTGAAGAAGACGAAGACGTTCTCGGCCTCGCTCGCGAAGAGATCGGCGAAGAGCGCCTCGATCAGCCGGCGGTCGTCCTCGACGAGCCGCCGCGCGAACGCGGCGCGCGCGCTGTCGGGCCGCGCGGGCGCGAGGCGGGCCGCGAGGTAGCGCGCCCACGACCACACGACGCCCGCGCCGCCTCGGTCCCGCTCGCGCCACCGCTGGACGACCCGCCAGATCGGCTCGGTGTCGTGGTTGCCGAGCATGATCCAGTCGCGCGGCCGCGCGTTGTCGCTCCTGTACACGTCGCGCGGGTCGTCGGGCTTCGCCTTCTGCGTGACGCGGAACCGCCCGAGCCCGTGGCGCGCGAGGACGCGCTCGAGCGGGTACGGCTGCGTGCTCAGCACCTCGCAGACGACGTCGGCGGTCTCGCGACCGCGCGCCGCCGCGCACGCGATGACCAGATCGAAGAGCTCCGCGTAGCGATCGACCTGCCCTTCGTCGAGCTCGCGCACCCACCGATCGGCGTACCGCGCCTGCGCCCGATCGAGCTGATCGCTCCGCGCGATCGCGAGCGGCGCGAGCTCCGGGTGATCGGGCAGGTCCGGCGACTCGAAGAGGCGCGCCCCCTCGGCGACGGCGCGGAGCGGATCGGGATCGTCCGCGCGGTACACCCACGGGCACACGAGCCCGTGCGGGTGATCGACGCGGAGCCCGTCGAACTCGTCGAGCAGCTTCCCGATGCGCCGGCGGAAGAACGCCGCCGCCTCGCCGCGGCGCGACGCCGGATCGAGCACGGAGAAGCCCCACGGCTGCCCGTCCGGGTTCGTGCGGCTCGGCGGCGCGCCCATCCGGTAGCCGGCCAGGAAGAGGTGGCGGTATGCCGCCTCGTCGCGCGTCGAGAAGCCGATCTGGACGTCGGCGAAGAGCTTCAGCCCCCACGGGGCGATCCGCCTCCGCAGCGCGGCGTGCTGCTCGTGCGCCACCATCTGCGCGAAGCGGAAGAGCGCAGGGTCGTCCTCGGCCGACGCGTCGGAGTCGAGCCACGGCGCGCTCGCGCGGGCGAAGTCGTCGAGGCCGCGCCCGCGGCCCGTGCGCTCGTACGCGGCGCGCGCCGCCCGGAGCGCGCGCCTCGCGGCGTCGAACACGTATGCATGATGCATCCGATCGCCGCGCGGCTTCGCCGACACGATCGCGCCGAGATCGGCGGCGTCGAGGAGCCGCGCCTCCACGAGCGGACGGAGGGCGATCGACAGCGTCGACCGGGAGAACAGCGTCGCGTCGTACGGCGACCGGTTCCCGAGGCTCGTCTCCCCCTGCGGCCCGAGCTGCACCGCGTTGAAGCCGAGCTCGCGCACGAACCGAAGCAGCTCGACGCCGCCCTCGGCGTACGGGCTCCCGCGGCCGACGTCGTCCTCGGGCCGCGACGGGAACGACGGGTCGTGGATCCCGAACGCGAGGGTCCGTTTTCCGAGGACGCGGAGCGCCTCCGCGACGTCGGCGGGCGGCGCGGCGTCTCGACCGGTGAGCCCCATGGACGAGGAGAATAACCCCTCCGGGCCCGCGAACCGATCTCCACCGTTTGTCATCCAACTGCCGATGCGGTGCGCGTGCCGTAGGTTGTGGGGCGCACCCCGTATCGCGCGGGCGATCCGCGCGCGCGCACGGACCCCGGGCCGGTTAGCCTAGGAGCCGCGCGCGCCGCGCGGCGCCGAAACCAAACCAGGAACAACGTCGAGATGAACACTCCCTTGGCCGATCACCTGGCGGCGCAGCGATGGTTCCGCGGTAAAGGGAGGGCCATCGCCGGCGCGACGATCGACGACGTGATCCCGATCGGCGCGGGCGCGGCGTTCGCGATCGCCACGGTGACGTACCGCGACGACGGCGACGACACCTACGCGCTCGTCGTGCGCCCCGACGACGGCGAGCGCCGGGACGAGCTCGGGCGCCCCGAGGTCGGCGCCGCGCTCCTCGACGCCTTCGTGACGGAGCGCGAGCTCCGCGGCGCGCGCCACCTCGTCCGCTTCCACCGCACCCCGGCGCTCGCCGCGGCGATGCGCGACGCCGCGGGATCGCTCGCGACGCGGCCGAGCGGCGTCGAGCAGTCGAACACGTCGATCATGTACGGCGACGCGCTCGTCCTCAAGGTCGTGCGCCGGGTCGAGGGCGGCGCGAGCCTCGACGTCGAGATGGGCGCGTACCTGGCGCGCGCCGGCTTCGGCGGCGTCCCCGCGGTCGCCGGGTGGATCGAGATGACGCCGCTCGACGCGGCGCGGGAGGGCGCGCTCTCGACGCTCGGCACCCTGCACCGGTTCGTCCCCAACCAGGGGGACGCGTGGGCGTTCACGCTGGCGGAGCTCGCGCGCGCGAGGGACCCGGGGTCGTACCGGGCGCACGCGCGGCGCATCGGCGCCCGCACCGCGGAGATGCACGCGGCGCTCGCCGCGCCCACGTCCGATCCCGCCTTCGCGCCGGAGCCGTTCGATCGCGTCGAGCAGGGGCGGCTCGCGAGGGCGGTGCGGCGCACGCTCGACGGCGCGTGCGAGGGCCTCGCTTCGATGCTCCCGTCGCTCGACGCGGGGACCCGCGTCAGCGTCGACGCGGTGCTCCGATCGCGCGTCGCCATCGACGCGCGGCTCGACAGGTTCGCGCACGCGTCGCTGGCGGCGCCGCGGACGCGCGTGCACGGCGACCTCCACCTCGGGCAGCTCCTCGTGACGCCGGACGACGACTTCGTCATCGTCGACTTCGAAGGCGAGCCGGCGCGGCCGCTCGCCGAGCGGCGGCAAAAGCGGTCGCCGATCGCCGACGTCGCCGGGATGCTGCGTTCGTTCCACTACGCCTCCTCCACCGCCGGCGCGCCGGCCGCGTGGCACCGCGCGACGGGGAGCGCCTTCCTCGACGCGTACACCGCGGCGATGAGCGGCCACGGCGCGCTCGCCGACGGGGCGGAGCTCGCGCTCCTCGTCGAGTTCTACGTCCTCGAGAAGGCGGTCTACGAGCTCGGCTACGAGATCGCCAATCGCCCCACGTGGATCGGGATCCCGCTCGCGGGGCTCCTCGACATCGTCGGCGCGTGAGCGCAGGCGGCGACGAGCGCCCCGTGCCCCGCGCTCCCCGACGACGACGGCGCGACGGCGCGGCGCGAGCCGAGACCGAGCGGACGGCGTTCGAGCGCGGCCGCGGCGCTCGCTCTTCGCGAACCGGCCGACGCGGCGGCGCGCCGGCGCACACAAAGGGAGACGGACCAGACGGACGCAGCCGCACGGTCGCGTTCACCGCAAAAAGACGCCCGGAGCGTCGTTCACCGGCGCACGGCGCGTGCGACGAGAGCGCTCGAGCACGTTTTGGCAAGGACGGAATCGATCTCCGTCTTGGCGCCCCCTCATGACGGGCTGAACGACGCATGCTAGCCGTTAGCATTCGGATGGCTCGCGTCCCCCGTCTTGCGTTGGCAGCGTCCACGCTCGTGCTCGCGTGCAACGCGCTTTTGGGGATCGACGACCCGATCCTCGACGGACAGCCCGCGGCGGGCGACGCGGGCGACGCGGGCACGTTTCCCGACTGCGGCGCACCTCCGTCGCCCGATGACGGCCCGATCTACGTCCTCGCCAGCGGCGGCGTCGACGACGCCGCGTGCGGAGCGCATGGATCGCCGTGCGCGACGATCGCCTTCGCGATCGTCCAGGCCCAGCACGCGTCGAAGACGAACGTCCGCGTCGGCCCCGGCACGTACCGCGAGTCGATCGCGCTCGCGCCGGGGATCACGATCGAGGGGGGCTACTTCGCCGAGAAGCAGGGGGACGAGTACGCGTGGATCCCCGACTGCCTCGCGCAGCCGAAGCCGAGCGACGACGTACACATCGCGCCGGACGTCGCGATACCGGTGACGGCGGTCGATCTCGGGGGGACGGCGACGCTCTCCACGCTCACGATCGATCCGAGCGCGAAGCCCACGGCGGGCGAGTCGCTGTATGGGATCGTGGCGATCGGCGCGACGACGCACCTCGAGCTCATCGACGTGATCGTCGCGCCGGCGGACGCGGCGGACGGCGCGACCGGGACGGCCGGCGAGGACGGCTCGGCCCCGAGCGGCCCTTGCCCCGTCGGCGACGGCGGAGACGGAGTCCTCCCCGGATCCCCCGGCGGCGGCGCCGACGCGGGCAGCGTCGATCCGAGCGGATACCGCGGTCCGTAGGGGGCGAGCGGATCGACTGGGGAGCAGGGATCGAACGGAGAAGCGGGCGGCGACGGCGCGTGCATCACGTGCCCGCCTTGCAACGCGACGTGCTCCGGGACCAGCAGCAAGCAGTGCGGCGATGCGGGGGTGAGCGGGTGCGGCGGCGCGGGCGGCGACGGCGGGGGCGGCGGCGGGGCCGGCGGGAGCAGCATCGCCCTCTTCGTTTGGGGCGCGACGGTGCACGCGACCGGAGGCTCGCTGCGCTCAGGCGCGGGCGGACAGGGCGGCGCGGGCGGCGGGGGCGGACAGGGCGCGCCGGGGACCGTCGGCTCGGAGGGGAGGACGACCGACGGCTGCAACACGACCTGCGTCGCGGTGGTCGGCTGCTCGGGCTTCATGAAGGCGGCGGGCGGCGCGGGAACGCGCGGCGGCGCGGGCGCCGCGGGCGGACAGGGCGGCGGCGGCGCCGGAGGCTGGTCGTACGCCGTCGTCACCGGCGGCGGCGCGATCGCGGACGTACCCGACGAGACGCTCGATCACTCGAACTTCGGGCGCGGCGGCGCGCCCGGGGGCGCCAACGGCCGCGCCGGCAAGCGGTACCCCGATCCATGACGAGGAGCACGCGCCGTTGTCGCTGAAGCTCGATCCCGGCACGATCATCGATGGGCGCTACCGCGTCGATGGCATCCTCGGCGAGGGGGGGATGGGCGTCGTCGTGGTCGCGTCGCACATCGACCTCGGCAAGCGCGTCGCGCTGAAGCTCCTTCGCCCCGAGCTCGCGGTGAGCGAGTCGCTCCTCGCCCGCTTCCGAAGGGAGGCGCGCGCCATCGCGGCGCTGAGCAGCGAGCACACGGTCCGCGTCTACGACGTGTCGCCGCCCGGCGTGAGCCCGGCGTACATGGTCATGGAGCACCTGCGCGGCGCCGATCTGGGACGGCGCCTCCAGCGCGCGTCGGTCGATGTCGCGGAGGCGATCGACTACGTCCTCCAGGTGTGCGCGTCGCTCGCCGAGGCGCACGCCGTCGGCATCGTCCACCGCGACCTCAAGCCGGCGAACCTGTTCCTCGCGCGCGCCGACGACGGATCGACCGTCCTCAAGGTGCTCGATTTCGGGATCTCGAAGGTGACGGGGCGGCTCGCCGGCTTCGCAGACCCGACGAACTCGCAGTCGGTGATGGGGACGCCGACGTACATGTCCCCGGAGCAGCTCGACTCCAAGCCGGACCTCGACGGGCGGACCGACATCTGGACGCTCGGCGTGATCCTCTTCGAGCTCCTCACCGGGCAGCTCCCGTTCGAGGGGGGGACGTTGCCCCAGCTCTGCGTGAAGATCATGCGCGAGCCGGCGCCGCGCGCGTCGACGTTCCGCTCGCTCCTGCCGAAGGGCCTCGACGCGATCATCGCGCGGTGCCTCGAGAAGGATCCGCAGAGGCGGTTCCCCACGGTGCTCGATCTCGCCGCCGCGCTCGCCCCGTACGGCGAGCCGAGCGCGACGTCGCTCGTGGCGCGGATGCACGCCGTGCAGCGCGAGATCACGAAGCGACAGAGCGGCTCGGAGGCGCCGCCGGCGAGGCCGGTCCCGGCGCTCTTGCTGCCGCCCTTGCGGCGGTCGCCCATGCTCGGCGAGACGCTCGGCCAGCCGCCGTCGGATCGATCCGCGAGCGAGCGGAACGCGCCGAGCCGCCGGCCCCGCCGCGCGCCGATCGTGGGGCTCGCCATCGGCGCCGCGGGGCTCATGGCGCTCTTTCTCGCGCAGTACCCGTGGCCGTCGCGCGGCGCGCGCGGCGACGCACGCGCGCCGGCGAGCTCGATGATGCTCCAGTCCGAGCTCCCGCCGCGGACGTCCGAGCCGTCGATCACCGACGCGCCGATCGCGGCCCCGTCGCCCTCGCCCATGCGCGTCGCGCCCTCGACGGCGCCGAGCGCGCCGCGGGTCGAGGGCGTGGCGAGCGCGCCGCCCCGCGCTTTGCCGGCGCCGAGCGCGACGGCCCGCGCTCCACGTCCGGCGGCCGACGACGACTCGGCGTTCGGCGGCCGCAAATGACCGCCCGTCTGCGCGCCGCGGCCTCGATCGCCTCGGCGATCGCCATCGCGCTCGGCGGGGCGGAGGCGCGCGCCGACTCGCCCACCGACAGCAAGGCAGCGGCCGAGGAGCTCTTCGTCCGCGCCAAGGAGCTCGTCGCCGCGAAGGACTATGCCCGCGCGTGCCCGATGTTCGCCGAGAGCCTGCGGCTCGATCGGGGGGTCGGCGTGATGCTCCACCTCGCCGCGTGCTACGAGCGCGCGGGGAAGCCCGCGAGCGCGTGGGCCCAGTTCCGCGAGGCCGAGCAGCGCGCGACGCTCGAACGCGACGCGCGCGCCGACGTGGCGCGGAGGCGGGCCGACGCGCTCGAGCCTAAGCTCTATCGCGTCACGATCGCCGTCGCCCCGACGAGCGACGTCCCGGGGCTCGCGATCGAGCGCGACGGAATCTTCATCGAGCGCCCGCAGTGGGGGGCCGCGGTCCCGATCGATCCCGGCGATCACCGGATCGTCGCGACCGCGCCGGACAAGGTGCGCTTCGAGGCGACGATCACCGTCCCCACCGAGAAGGGCGAGGCGACGCTCACGATCCCGCCGCTCGCCGACGCGGCGGTCCCGCAAGAGGTCGCGCCGCCCGCTCGCGCCGCGACGCCGATCGTGGACACGCGCCCCGCCGGCGCGGACCCCGGGCGCGCGCGCCGGATCGTGGCGATCGCGGTCGCCGGGGCGGGCGTCGTCAGCATCGGGATCGGCGGTTATTTCGGCCTCCACGCGAGCTCGCTGCTCGGCGACTCGAACGACGGCGGCCACTGCCGTCCCGACAACCACTGCGACGCGACCGGCGCCAGCCTCCGCCACGACGCGCAGAGCGCGGGCAACGTGTCGACGGTGCTCCTCGGCGTGGGGCTCGCGGCCGTCGCCGGCGGCGCGGTCCTCTACTTGACCGCGCCGAAGCGAGCGGCGACGAAGGCCCCCGCGCCGTCGATCGCCGTCCGCCCCGGCGGAGTCGAGCTCCGCGTCGTCTTCTGAGCGTCCCGTCGCAGAGGCTCGCGACGGCGCTCGGTGCCGTCGCCGCGGGCGTCGTCCGTCGGGCGCAGAAGCCTCGCGTCGTCTTCGACCTCACGCGCGATCCGCGATGCGCTCGACGGCGACGAGCCGCCGCGAGCGCGAGGCGCGATGCACGCGCGGCGAGGGTGTCCCCCACTCCGGTCGGCACCTGTCGGGTCCGTCGAGCGACCAGTGCGATCGAACGCCGCGCGCATGAAAACGTCGTCTTTCCACGAACCGGCGCGTCATTCGTGACATCATGATCGGGCATGTGGAAACGCGGGCGTGCCCTCGCGCGCCGATGGCAACCGATTCACCGAAAGCTCGTCTTCGCGGCGGAGCCGGGTCGCATCGTGTCGAGCCACGGACCGGCGCGGTTCGAGCGTGCGACCGAGCGCGATCTCGACGAGCTCGCGGCCCTGTCGCACGAGACGGCCGACGAGCTCCGCAGGATGAGGGAGCGCCTCGCGTCCGGTGACTGGGGCATCCTCGGGCGCGTCGACGGCGCCGTCGGCTTCTACGGTTGGTCGATGTTCGGCGAGATGGAGATCGGCGATCGCCTCGCGCCGTTGCGCGACGAGCTCGTGTACAGCTACAAGTTGTTCACCAGCCCCGCGCTCAGGGGGCGTAAAGTCGCCTCCTCGTATTACTCGTTCCTGGCGCGCGAGCTGGGCCAGCGCCCATCCGTCCGCCGAATCGTCGCGACCGTAGCGGCCAGCAACGCCCCGTCCATCGCGCTCCACTTGCGCTCGGGTTTCACGCACTTCGGATCGATCCTCGAGCTCCGTGGAGCGGGCGTTCGCGCCGCGTTCCCCGACGCCGACGTGAAGACGTTGTTTCGTTGAGGAAGTACACATGAGAGCTCTCGACATCCGCGGCGTACGCGGTAAAACGGCGCCTCCGTGAAGAGCCCCCGAACGCCTTTTGGTCTTGCTCTCGCGCAGCTCGTCGAGACGCTCGTAAGCGGTATCCTCGACGCGACGCGCGGCGTGAAGCTCGGCGAGCTCGAAGACGCTGAGAGGGCGCAAGCGCGCGCGGCGGTGTCGCGCGTCGAAGCGGCGCCGCGTCGCAAGGCGAGCGCATCGACCTCGTCCAAAGCGTCCGCCGGATCCACCGCACCCAAAGCGTCCGCCGGATCGGCCGCACCCAAAGCGTCCGCCGGATCGGCCGCGCGGAGCGCTTCGAGCGCGCCGCCGAAGCGAGGTCGTCCGGCGAAGCGGACGGCGCGCAGCGCCGACGCGGCGCCCGCCGCGAATACCGCTCACTGGCGCGAGTGGCGCGAGGAGGAGCCGCTTCCCCCGACGGAGATCGACGCCGTCGCGCTCCTCGACGCGCTGGAGCGCCCCGCGGCGCGCGAGGCGCCGGAGTCGCGCGTCGAGCCGGAGATCCTGTCCGAGGTGCGCCCCGTGGTGACGCGCCCGTCGCTCCGCAGCGGCGAGGACGTCCTTCAAACGACCACGGGGAGCCTCGTCCTCCGACGGCGCCGCGCCGCCGCCGTCGACGAATAGCCCGAGCAGCGACGCCCCCGCGGCCGCGCGCCGTCACTCGTTCGCGGCGCGGCCGCGCGCCGTCACTTCTTCGCGGCGGCGGCCTTCTCGGCGTCCATCGCGTCGGCGGCGTGCACGCGGATCTGCTCTTGCGGCGTGAACGACGTGTCGAGGAGCTTCTGGACCGCGAGCGACCGCTGCGCCGGATCGGGCTCGCTCTGCTCGAGCCCGGTGCGCGCCTTTCGGAAGTCGTCGAGCCTCCGCTTCCAGTCGGCGCGCGTGCGATCGAGCTCCGCGAGGCGGTCGGCCGCCTCGACGCCGTCGGTCGCGATCCGGTGCTCGCGGATTTGATCGTCGGTCGCGCCGGCGGCGCGCATCGCCTCTTCGGCGGCGCGCTCGCGGAGCGGGCGCATGGAGTCGGCGCGCGCCTCGCGGACCGACGGCGGGAGGCTCGCCTCGAGGGCCGCGAGCTTCTTCTCGCGCTCGCCTTCCGACAGCGAATGATCGGTCATCACCTTGCGCTGGTCGATCGCGACCGCCGCGGCGCGCTCCTCGTCGCCGAACAGCTTGTCGGCTTGGTCGCCGAAATGGTCGCGACGGAGGCGGTGGATCGCGGCGAGGCGCGCCTCGTCGTCGCTCACGGGCCCCATGCGGCGCGCCGCCTCGCGGTAGCCGACGTACTTGTCGAGCAGGGCGATCGCCTGCCGTGAGGCGCGCTCCGCCGGGAGCTTCCGGTGGATCGCCGCCACGATGCGCGCGTAGATCGCGCCCGGCTTCTCCTCGCCGGTGGCCGAGAAGTAGTAATCGAAGAAGCGGAGCACGTCCGGGCCGACGATCAGGTTCCCGTCGGCGTCCACGCGCAACGCGCCGTCCTCGGTCGTGCCGGCGAGCGACGCCGGGAGCGGCGCCTCGTCGGCGATCGCGCCGCCGCCGTCCGCTGAAACGGACGAGGGCGGCGCCGCCGCGGCCTGCGGCGCCGTGTCGATGTCGGCGCTCGCCGGCGCCGCGGCGCTCGGGACCTCCGCGTCGCTCGCGGCCGCCGGCTTCGCCCGGCCGCGGGTGAGGACGAGCCCACCCGCGACGGCGATCACGATCCCGGCGGCGGCGAGCCGCCTCGTCCGGCGCGCCCCGTCATCTCTCGCGGGCGCGCCCTTCGCGCGCGGACGATCAGAGCCCGGCGTTCTTGAGCCGGCTGGCATGGTTGCGGAACAAGGTGACCGGGCTCGAGCCGAAGATCGAGGTCAGGCCGAGGAGCTGGTTCACTTCGTCCAGGTGATTGAGCGCGTAGTCGTCGCGGATGACCGTGCCGAAGTGCGAGCTGCACGCGCCGACGAGGCCGTCGTTCGAGCCGCTGTAGAAGAACGACGAGAGCTTGAGCGAAGGGTCGGACAGGTCGAGGATGTTCGTGAGGACCGAGCTGCCGGACCACGAGTAGAACTTCACGCCGTTCGCGCTCGAGACGCCGTTGCCGCACGACGACGCGGGGACGCCCGCGGGGAACTTCGCCTTGAACGCCGCGGCGCCGGCCGCCGTGAGCGAGTCGAGGCCGGCGATCGCGTCCTGCGGATCGGTGTGGCCGCTGAGGAGACCGAGGATCGTGCCGAGGCTGTTCGCGAAGAACGAGAGGACCGCCTCGCTGAAGCCGCCCGACGTGAGGTGCGCGCGGAGGTAGTCCGCGAGATCGGCGCCCTTGTGGGGCGTCCCGACCGTCGTCACCGACGCGATGAGATCGGGGCGCGTGGCCGCGACGTAGCGCACGTCGAAGCCGCCGTGGCTGTGGCCGATCAGGTTCACCTTCTTCGCGCCGGTGCGGGCGAGGATGTCCTCGACCTCGCCGAGGAGCTCCTCGCCGCGCGCCTCGCTCGAGTTGAACGCGGGGACGTGGGTGACGAACACCTGCGCGCCGCCGTCCCTGAGGGCCGAGTCGATCCCGTAGAAGTAGTCGACGACGCCGAAGAGCGAGTCGAACCCGGCCATCCCGTGACACAGGAGGATGGGATATTTCGTCTGCGTTATGGTGCTGCTCGCATTGCGCAACGCGTCGTCGGCCTGCGTCGAGGTCTCATCGGCCGATGCGCCGCTTCCCCCGCTGCAACCCATCGCCATCGTCGCGAGCGCGGTCGCTACGACACCCACGAACAGCTTACCCCCGAACTGCTTCGCGTCCCGATTCATGGAGACCTCCACTCGAGCTGACCCGTTGACTCGATTCATTTCAAGCGGGCAAGGCGACGTACGCGTCCGAGCGCGTCACCCTTCCCCCTCGATCGGTTCTTCCCCTCGGCCGTGTGCCGATTTTTCGAGTCGTGAACCGGGCGCCACTCTACGCAGGACGAAATGACGCGCAACGACAAGCGTCATAACCCATCCAAAAATCCCTTTGCACACATTAAAAATTACGCACCGCGCCATTAAATCCTAGGAAATACATGGACGCCTACATCGCCATACTTTGATATCCAAATGAATACTTCAGCGGAGGATCGCGCAGGCCGCCAGCCTGCCGAGCGGCGGCGAGCTCATTCGACGCCGCGCGCGAAAGGCAGCGCCTTCGCTGGCTCACGTGGCAAACCGCGCGCGTGACGCGCCCGAGTCGCGCGGGCGTCCGCGGGCGTCGGGGAGGCCGCTTCGTCGCGACCCGTGGAGCGTCAGTCGGCGACGCCCTCGGGGAGATCGGCGTCGGCGCTCCACGCCGCGTCGCGAGCGCCGCCCTTCGGATCCATCACGCGCTGCTCGCGGTAGGTGCGCCCGGGCGGCGACGAGTCGACCCAGTGATAGCTGTCGTCGCGCGCGTCGACGTGGACGAACTGCGTCTTGGGGTGCGTGTAGATTCCCACCCCGGCGCGCGCGTACGTCCGCGCGTACGCGGCGACGCTCCGCGCGCCGACGCCCGGGAGCTGAAAGTCGATCGCAGCGCCGACCGCGTGCGGACCCTTCCTGGCCCCGCGGCCCGCGGGGCGATACGCGCTGATGACCACCATCTCCTTCGCGTGGAAGTGATACGCGGCCTTGAAGACGAGCTGGATGGAGCGGACCTTGATGGGGTGGACCCGCTCGTCGCGCGCGACGACCCGGACGAACGCCTCCACGGCGGCCGCGTCGAGCGAGCCGTCCTTCTTGTAGAGGAGGATCCGCGCCTCGGTCTCGGCGTTCGGGTTCTTGACCAGGATCGGCTCGAGCGCGGCCGCCCACGGGGCGACGACGGGCTCGGGCAGCGGCGACGCCTCGGGGCGGACCTGCACGATGGCGGCGACCGACGGCGCGGGCTCGCGCGCGGCGTTCGTCCCGTGCAAAATACACGCGACGGACAGCGGCGCCGCGAGGAGCACCAGCGCGGTCCGCCGCTTTCGACCTGGCATCGCGGCGAGCGTATCACCGCGCCGCGCGCCGGTGCGGCCGCCGCGGCGTGCTGATCGTACGTGCAGACTACACACCCGCGCGCACCTGCGGCGCGCGTTGCCGCCGGTCGCGAACCCGCGTAGGCAAGGCCGCATGCGACCGACGAAGATCGACCGCGAGCTCGCCGCCTCCGAGGAGGCGCACGGGGACGATCCCTTCCGGGCCGAGGCCCTGCGCCGAGCGCGCCGCTTCAAGTCGAGCTGGATCGAGCTAGGGGAGATCCTCACCGAGGCGCGGCGCACGAGCGTGTGGCGCGGGTGGGGCTTCGAGTCGTTCCACGCGTACGCGAAGGGCGAGCTCCACCTGCGCGAGGAGACGGTCGACAAGCTGACCGGGTCGTTCCACTTCTTGAAGCAGCGCGCGCCCGAGGTGATCGCGCGCTCCCGCGGCGAGGGCGAAGGCGGAGGAGCGGGCGCGCGCATCCCGACGTACCAGGCGATCGACTTCTTGCGCCGCGCCGAGGAGCGCGCCGCGGAGGACGGCGCGGGCGTCACCGAGGAGACCGTGTCCGAGCTGCGGCGGCGCGTGCTCGAGGAGGGCGCGGGCGCGTCGGCGATCGCGCGCGAGTACGGGGACGCCGTGTTCCCGATCGACGAGGCGACGCGCAAGCGGCGCGACGCCGCCGGAATCGTGAACGTCGCGAGTCGATTGAAGGCGCTCCTCGCCGAGAGCGACGCGGTGCCGAAGCGGCTCGCCGGAGAGGTCCAGGGCGCGCTCGAGCGGCTCCTCGAAGTCGTCCGCGAGCGCGCCGAGCGAGCCGCCTAGAGCGATGGACGGCTCGAGCCGCTCCTGGCCTCACCTGTCGCTCATTGCCTCGCCGCGGGATCGACGTCGCGCCGGCTCGAGGGCGAGCCGATCGCTCCGGCGGCAATAGGCGATCAGGGAGCCGAAGTCTCGCTGGATTTCCCTCCCGTCTCAACAGACGGGCTGGCAGGTCGAGCGCCCAGTCCCCTCGGGAGATCGCCCGACGCCGGGGGGAGCCGGGTTCTGAGACTCAAAAATAATGTGGGCCGGCGTCTGTAGAAACGCTGGGCGTGGCTAAATTGGCACAGTGAATTAGCGACTTACGCAGGCACTTGGTGCATCCATGGATGAAGATGGCCCGAGGACCGGAGCACGGAACACGAGCATGAGCGCGAGCTCGCGATCTCGGCGCGAGAGCCCCGGTTCCCGCGTTCGCGGGGACGGTGACGACTACCGTCTTGCTGCATCGCAGCACGGACGCGTTATCGCCGCACACGGATCGCTGATGTGTGCCCGATCGAAAGTCTCAGAACCGACCTGACGCCCGGGCGACGTGTGCTATATCAATGAATTGAGCAAATATGCACGAGCGACCTTCACACAGTGCGCAGGCAGCTTGTGCAATGTGATCCCAGCGTGGATCACTTCTTAGACGTTTCAACAAGATCTTTGTTTTTGATAATAGGTTTGCAGAGCATTTGGATCATGAGCCAAGGGGTATTACGGATGAAGACGAACCAGAGCGCGACTGATGAATCGAGCGCCACGTTGCCCCCGACGAAGACGAAGCTGCACGTCTCGCGCGAGAAGGTGAGGACGGTTCGCCTACGCACCGGCCTCCGCACGGGCGACATCAGCACCACGATTACGAACGCGGCGTAGCCATCGTAGGAGCCCTGCCGTTTAGGGGCAGTGAAGAGCCAACCAACGCTCGCGCACCTGAGCAGCGGTGCGCGAGTTGCGGTTGGCCCCCCAGCGGTCCAGGACGGTCTTGTACGCCGCGCAAGCGCCGTGCACGTCCGTGGATTCGAGGGCTTTGCCGAGCTCGTAGTGCGCCCACATATGATGGAATGGGTAGTCGGCGGCCCAGCACGATTGGGCAGCCCGGCGCAGGGCTGGAATCGCCTCCTGGGTGCGTCCCGCTTTGAGGTACGTGGCACCGAGGGGCTCGTCGGCCGCGACGTTTCGCATACGATCCGGCGGGAGCGAGTAGTCCGATAACGCGCGGAGCGCCTCGACGGCGTCCTCTCGCGTGACCGCCGCGTTCGCGTAGGCGGCGATCCATCGGTTCCGTGCGACGGACAGGCGACGCGCGGCCTCGGTGCGTTCGCGCTCGAGCCACTTGGTCCGCGCGGCGGCGAGCGCCGCGTGGCTCATCGCGTTCCCCCGGTAGAGGGCGATCTGCGCCTCGATGCTCGTGTCGCCCTCGGACGACGGCGACCACGCGGCGCGGCTCGCGAGGTACGCCTCGGCCTGCTTGAGGAACGCGGGCGACGTCTCCTGTCCGAGCTCGCGCTGGAGCCAGGCGCGCATCTGGAACGGCTCGAAGTGGTCCTCCTCCGCGCTGCTGCTCGCGACGGCGCTCTCCCAGGCGAGGATCTCCTCGGACGCTTTGTCGAACTCGCCCGTGAGGATCGCGAGGCGGGTGCGCATCTTGGCGCGCGGGAGCTGCACCTGGTTCGGCGGCAAGAGCTCCCACGATTTTTCGAACAGGTCGCGCGTGGTGGCGATCGGCTTGCTGACGGCGTAGCTGAGGATCGCGATCTGCCGGGTGAGGTCGAGGTCCTGCTGCTGCGGATCGAGGTCCACCTGGCGCTGCGCGTAATCGAGGGCGACGTCGCACGCGCCCTCGTTCATCGTGAGCTGCTGGAAGTCCCAGAGGCACGAGGTCGCGCGGTTGGACAGGTGCAGGCACGTGTCGAGCGCCTCGCGGCCGCGCGGCGTGTCGCCGAGGAGCAGCCGGCTCACCCCCTCGAGCCAGTACGCGCCGGCGAAGGAGCTGTCGAGCTCGTGCGCCGCCTGGCACGCGTCGATCGCGCGCGCGTAGCTGCCGCTGAAGAGGCGGAAGCGACAGAGCTGGTACAGGTAGTCGGCGTCGGCGTGCGTCGCCGTGAGGAGCGCGAGGCGGCGCTCCACCTCGCCCGTGTCCTGCGGGTAGCCGACCCACGTCTCGATGGCCTGGAGGAGCGCGCGATCGTGCTCGCTCAGCGAGTCGCGGAGCTGCGTCGCCTTGAGCAGATGCCCCCGCTCGTCCTCGGTCACGCTGGTGGTCGCGAGCACCTTGCGGAGGTGCGCCGCGGCGAACG
>Ga0105247_10001272_pt1 | contig 18672 bp, 21 predicted proteins | sample KBSS24metaG_FD_81519 | JGI IMG/M metagenome (GOLD analysis project Ga0105247, IMG submission 81519) | Switchgrass rhizosphere microbial communities from Kellogg Biological Station, Michigan, USA - KBS S2-4 metaG | ecosystem: Host-associated > Plants > Roots > Rhizosphere > Soil | place...
AGCCGGTGAGGATCGACGGCGCCGCGGCCGGCAGCACCACCTTGAACAGAACCTTGGATGGCGAAGTCCCAGCCGCGAGTGCAGACCAGATCAGCTTCTGCTCGACCGTCGACGCGCCATAATAGGTCGACAGCAGGATCGGAAACAGCGCATCGGCGGCAATCAGTGCGACCTTCGATTCATGGCCGAAGCCAAGCAGCAAAAGCAACGCCGGATAGAGCGCAACCTTCGGCAGCGGCGCCAACACCCTTACCACAGGACGGACGATAGCGTTGACGGCCGTGCTCGCCGCTGCGGCTAGGCCGATCCCCACGCCAAGCACCACGGCGATCGAAAATCCCGCAAATAGCCGGAACAGCGTGGCCGCGACCTCCTGCTGGAAGGTGAAAGTCGAAAGTTGCTGAGCGAGGCGCATGAAGACGATGCCGGGCGGCGGCAACAGGGTCGTGGGCGCGTAGCCGAACGAAACCAGCCCCTGCCACAGCGCGACCAGCAATGCGAGCGGTACCAATCCGAGGACGATGTCGGCCGTGACGGCTCGCGCGGTCATGAAAAGCTCAATGGCATATCGAATTGCGGCTCTGACCATCTGACGAGTCGCGCGCGTAACATCTCGAACAGGGCGTCGAAACAGACCCCCATCGCGCCGATCACGATGATCATCGCAAAGACCGTATCGTATTGCCCCATATCGAGCGCGTTAAACAGGATGTTTCCGGCGCCAGATTGGCGCGCGATCATCTCGCTCGTGACCATGGTAATCAGCGCCAGCACGAGGCCGGTTCGACAACCCGTGAGAATTTCCGGCAGCGCCGCCGGCAGCACGATCCGAACCATTCGCTCGGCGGCTGACATTCCCATGGCGGCGCCAGACCACAGCATCTTTTCTTCAACGGCCTTCGCGCCCTCGAAGCTATGATAGATCACCGGCAGGCTGACACCGAGGAAGATCACCAGTGTTTTCGAGAGGTCACCGACGCCGATCCAGAGCATGATGATCGGCATCAAGGCCGCCTTCGGCACCGGGTAGGTCACCATCAACAGCGGATTGAAAAACGATGCGACGAAACGGTTGCGGCCCATCAGCAAGCCGAGCGGAATCGACAGGAGAACCGCCATGCCGAAGCCGATTGCCATGCGCCGGAGCGAGGCCAGAATATTGATCAGGGATTCCTTGTCGCCTATGATCGCCGGGACGGCGCGAAGCGCCTCGAGCGCGGTCGGCACGCTGTCGTTCTTCAAGGCGAGCGATCCGACTTGCCAGATAACAAACAGACCAAGACATGCCAGCAGGGGTGCGGCGCGGGCAATAAGAGTTCTTCCCGGGATCATCGCAGCACATCCGCTTCGCCGGTATCGTCGAACATGCGTTCGATATCGACGACATATTTCTGGTAACGAGGGTCTAGCAGAAGTTCGGTCCGGCGCCGCGGACGTGGCAGATCGATATCGACGATCTCCCTGATGCGTCCCGGTGACCGCGTCATCATCACCACCCTGTCCGACAGAAAGACGGCCTCATCGACCGAATGGGTGACGAACAGCACCGTCTTGCGATCGCGCTCCCAGATGTTGAGCAGGTCGTTCTGAAGCCGGGTGCGCGTATGTGCGTCCAACGCTCCGAATGGTTCGTCCATCAACAGCACTTCAGGGTGATAGGCGAGCGTGCGCGCCAGCGCCACGCGCTGCTTCATTCCACCGGACAATTCCTTGGGATAAAAGTCCTCAAATCCGTTCAGCCCGACCATCTCGATCAGCACGCGGCTTTGCGCTTCGGCTTCGGCGGGCTTCACGCCCTGCTGGCGAGGGCCGTACATGACATTCCCAAGGACGGTTTTCCACGGAAACAGTGCAAATTCCTGAAACACAGGTCCGCGGTCAGGACCCGGACCCGTGATTGGCTTGTCCTTCATCCGCGCCGTGCCTTGCGAGGGATTGACGAAGCCGCCAACGATGTAGAGCAGGGTCGACTTGCCGCAGCCCGACGGGCCGAGAATCGAAACGAAGGCACCATCCTCGACTGTCAGGGAGATATCCGACAGCGCCAGGTGGTCCTTGCGCGAAGATGTCTGGAAAACTTGGGAGACATGATCGATCGCGATCATGGGGGTCGTAAGCCCGGAAGTTGAATCAAATCGCGATGACGATACGTTCATTCCGCCTCGTTTCCTGACGGCGACAACCGGCTTCCGGATCGCTCAGGTCAACCCGAACATTATCGAAAACGCGAGGCGATGGCGAGCTAATCGAACCATGGCCACTCCGCGGGTCCTTCATGTGTGACAGCACCACGAGGGGCTTGCCCGACCAGACGTGCATATTTTGCGAGCGCCCCTGCCCGATGTCGCGGCTGTCGCGGCTTCCAGGCCTGCCGGCGCGCCACAAGCTCGGGCTCGTCAACAAGGAGGCTCATTCGCCTCGCGCCTGCGTCAATCCTGATCAGGTCGCCATCGCGAACCAGCGCTAAGGGCCCACCCACGAAGGCTTCAGGCGAAACGTAGCCGATACACATGCCCCGCGTCGCGCCGGAGAATCGTCCGTCCGTAATGAGCGCGACCTTCTCGCCCATCCCTTGCCCGTAAATCAGCGCGGTAACGCCCAACATCTCTCGCATACCGGGACCGCCGACCGGGCCCTCATTGCGGATCACGAGAACCTCGCCGGCGCCATAGTTCCGTTTGCGGACCGCGTCGACGCAGGCTTCCTCGTCCTCGAACACGCGTGCTCTTCCCTCGAACACGACGCTCTTCAGGCCCGCAACCTTGATAATGGCGCCGTCGGGACAAAGATTGCCCTTCAGAACGGCCACGCCACCATCAGGCATGATCGGCGTGCGCGTCGAATGGATCACCTCGCCGTCAGGCGCATTCGCATTACCGTACTCTTCGGCGATCGTCCTGCCCGTTATCGTCAGGCAGGCGCCGTCGATATGACCGCTCTCAATCAGCGCGCGAATAACGACCGCCGTGCCACCAATGTCGTAGACATCCTTGGCCGTGTACGTCCCACCAGGGCGAAGATTGCCGATCAGCGGCGTGCGCTCAAAGACCTCGCCGACATCGTCGATGGTAAAAGCGATACCAGCCTCGTTGGCGATTGCGGGCAAGTGCAGGGCGGCGTTGGTCGAGCCGCCGGTCGCAGCGACAATCGCCGCACCATTTTCCAGTGCTCCGCGCGTCACGATCTCACGCGGCAGCGGACCGCCTCGCTGGAGCATCTGCATCACCAGCCGTCCCGCTTGCCGCGCGACCCGCGCCCGCTCGGCAAAGACGGCCGGGATCATCGAGACGTTCGGCATGGTCAGCCCCATGGCCTCGGATACCATGGCCATGGTGTTGGCCGTGAACTGGCCGGCGCAAGCGCCAATCGTCGGCAGACAGGTCCGTTCGATGCACTCAAGCGTGGCCTCATCCACATCGCCGGTCATGAAACCGCCCACCGCCTCGTAGGAATCGAGCACCGTCAGCGTTCTGCCGCTGAAGCGCCCCGGCAGCGCGCTGCCGCCATAGATGAAGATGGAGGGCACGTTGCAGCGGATCATGCCCATGATCACACCGGGAAGCGTCTTGTCGCAGCCGCCAAAGCCGATCAGGGCGTCATAAGCGAGCCCGTGGACGACGGCCTCGATCGAGTCCGCGATCAGTTCGCGCGAGAACAGCGAGAATTTCATTCCCTCGTGGTTCATGCTGATCCCGTCGGAGACCGACACGGTAGTGAATTCGCGCGGCGTACCGCCGGCTTCGGCGACCCCCGCCTTGGCGGCATCAACCTGAAAATCGTGAGTCATGTTGCAGGGCGTCTGCTCGCCCTTCATGCTCACGACCCCGACCATCGGCTTGGCCAGCGCCGCATCGTCCAGCCCCATCGCGCGCATGAACGCGCGATGGGGGGCGCGATCGAGGCCGTCGGTGGTCACGCGCGATCGCCACTTCTTCATGAGCACGATGTCCCCGTTCGCCGTCCCCGCCGGAAATGCTCGCCCCTCGGGCTACCTCGAACCTTTTCGCTACTGCAAGGGAGCAACGATGGTCGGATGCTTGAATTGGGCCACATCCAGCTTGGGCAACATTCCTGTCTCGGCGTAGATGTCGAGCATTTTCTGGATCGCCGGGAAATTCGGCGCAGCGCCGGGGTCACGGCCAAAATCATTGTCTTTCAACAGATATGTATCAAGCACCTGCACCGGCGCCTTCAATACCTCAGATACGACCTTCAGCGTTTCGTCGCGGTTGGCCAGCACCTTCTTCATGCCGGAGGTGATATCGCGGACATAAGCCTTGACCAGGTCTGGGTTTTTATCGACGAAGTCGGCGCGGCAGGCTTCCAGGATATGGACGATATTCGGCATGGCTTGTGACAAGGAAAACAGCTTCCGCGTGCCGCCCTTGGCTTCGGCGCGAGCAGCAAACGGCTGATTCATATTGACCGCATCGACACGCCCCTGGCGCAGCGCGTCCTCGGACACTGCGAAGCCAACTTCGACGAGCTTGATGTCCTGGGCCGGATCAACCCCGTTCTGCTTCAACAGCATGTTGAAGGGACCCTGCGTGCCGCCGCCGATCACCGAGATGCCGACCGTCTTGCCTTTGAGGTCGGCGATGGTCTTGATCGGCGAATCCTCCTTCACCGCCCAATAGACCGAGAACCCCCCGGGCTTCTCGAACACATGTTGGGCGACGATATAGGCCTTCAGATTGCCGCCGACCACGCCATTTGACAGCGACAGCGGCGCCTGGGTAGCGCAGTCCAGCGCACCTGCCGCCAATGCCTGCGTCATCGGCGCCGTGCCCTGGAATTGCGTCCATTCGACATTGTAAGTCTTGCCGAGATCAGGAAATTCGGCTGGGCGCCGCATCATCCAGTATTTCGACTCTTCGGCCGGAATGGTCCAGCCGACACGAATTGTCTGCTGCCCAAAAGACGGGCCCGCGCTCGCAAGCAGGGAAGCCGCCATTCCCGCCGCCAGAACCCACGTCGAAACCGTCCGCATCGCGCCCACTCCACCTTCATGACCGTGCCATAAACCTTTCATGGTTCAAATGATCAGGCAAGCCATTGGCGAGTGGGGGGATTCGGGCGATCCGCTCCGATCTATGATAAGCCACACCCTTCTGGACGTGTCGGGGGACGATAACGACGGGAGGTTTTGGAATGAGCGAGGTTCGAGCAATGCATGAATCGGCGGAAAAGCTCGGTTATCTCGGGCTCGGAATGATGGGCTCTCCGATGGCACGGCGCCTGCTCGATGCGGGATATCGGGTCACCGTATGGAATCGATCGGAAGGCAAGGCCACTCCGCTCGTTGAAGCCGGAGCGACCCTGGCCGCCGATCCCAGCGCTGCCGCAAATACTTCGAGCATTCTCTTTATGTGCCTCACCGATGCCGCTGCCGTCGAAAACGTTGTGTTCGGCCCCCGAGGTCTCGCGACGACGCCTGGAACAGGAAAACTGGTCGTCGATTTCTCGTCGATCCACCCAGATGCCGCCCGATCAATCGCGAAGCGGCTCGAAGCTGCCAACGGCATGGGATGGATCGACGCGCCAGTCTCCGGCGGCACAAAGGGAGCCCAGGAAGGCACGCTTGCGGTGATGGCTGGAGGCGACGCGGCCGCTATCGAGAGGGCGCGTCCCTATGTAATGGCCATGGCTCGGCGATTGACGCATATGGGTCCGACCGGCGCCGGCCAAACCGCAAAGCTCTGCAATCAGATCATCGTCGGCTGCGCAATGGCTGTACTTGCGGAAGCGACCCGACTCGCGACCAACGCGGGTATCGATGCCGGGCGGCTCCCCGAAGCACTGACCGGCGGCTTTGCCGATTCCATTCCCCTGCAACTGTTCGTTCCGCGCATGGTGCAAGGCATTCACTCGCCACCGCTTGGGCATATCTCCACGATGCTGAAGGACCTCGATGCAGTCGTCGACGTCGCACAACAGACGTCAACCCCGGTCCCAATGGCGGCGCTTGCCTCGCAATTATTCCGAATGGCTAAGACATCACGTGGAGCGGATGCCGATGCGCTCGAAATCTACAAGCTCTCGGAAAACGCTTAAAGCAGATTGATCGCCTCGGAAGCGAACAAAATATGCCAGCGACAAAAAGCACGTCCGCAGATGTGGACGGGCTGGCTTGGATGTCGCTGCGAACGGGCTCATTTTGCACCGAGACAGATCTCGGTCGATCACGATAAAGAAGCGAATGGGCTCTTGGTCCGTTGCGCGAGCCTATTGGCCCGGGACGAAGCGCCCATATCCGCCGCGTGCGAACAAGAGCGGCTCGTTGCGAGTATAGGCATAGGCCTCGACGGCACCGAGAAAGATCACATGGTCCCCACCATAGTACCGGTTGACCGCGCGACATTGGAAGTTTGCCACACTGTCCTTTAGGACAGGCGCATTGCCGGCGCCCGGAGCCCATTCGACGCCAACGAATTTATCCTCCGACGATTTGGCGAATTTGTTCGCCAGCGCCTGTTGCGACGCGCCGAGCACATTGACGGCGAAATGGCCGGCGTTCTGAAATATGCTCAAGCTTGACGAGTAAAGCACCAGGCTCCACAGCACCAGGGGTGGGTTGAGCGAGACCGAGGCGAACGAATTGCAGGTTAATCCGTAAGGTTTGCCGTCCGCTCCTGCGGCGGTGATGATCGTGACGCCGGTCGCATAGGTGCCCAGTGCATTGCGGAAATCGCGTGGGTCGATTGGTGAGCTATCGCTCGCAAGTTCGTTGGCCGGATCTGCATCGATCGGGGGCTTGGGCGCGTCAGTCATCCGGTAGCCTCAAAGCGTCAGGTTTTCGGACGGCAGGCCTAGCGCCACTCGACCGTAATTCGTGCCAGCTGCATCGAAGTTAAACGCGATATGCGAATTGATCGCGTGCGCATCGCGGAACTGCCGCTGCAGGACGCCCGTCGTGAACAAACCTCGGGCACCGCTGGCTGAAAACAGCAATGACACCGCTTCCGTGCAGAGATTGACGGAATAGGCACCGTCCCGCCGAAATCTCGTCTTTGCTGCCATGTCCGGAATATGCCCTCGCCTCGCGTCCCCCATCGCCTCAATGCAGTTCTGACGCATGACCAGACGGGCAGCATCAATCTTCGCAGAAGCTTCAGCAATCTTGATCTGCGTGCTCTGAAAATCGCCGAGCTTGGCCCGATTGTAGGTCGATACCCGATGCCGGGTAAGATCGACATAGTCATCAAGGCAAGCTTGGGCATTGCCGAGCGCGACACCGGAAAGCACATATGGAAACAGCGAAAACACCGGTAGCGCGTAAAGCGGATTCGGATTGATGGCGCTCCCTGGTGTCGGCCCACCGGCGAGATCGTTGACCGCGACCGTCATAGCTTCGGCAACGAAGGCGTCCCTGATCTCGACATCGTTAGATCCGGTTCCCCGCAGACCGGCGGCATCCCAAGTGTCGAGAATTCGGTAGTCATCCTTGTGAACCAGAAAGATCCGATATTCGATGCCATCAGCCTCGTCGTCAGACGAAACGACGCTGGCAAGCATATTCCATTCGCAGGAAGCAACGCCCGACGAGAACGGCCAACTGCCGCGTAGCCTATACCCCCCCTCCACTTTCGTGGCCCTGCCCGCTGGGAAAATAAAGGAGGATGCGATCAACGCGTCAGAATCCTTGCCCCAGACCCTATCCTGAGCGCGCTTGTCGAACATGCCGAGCATCCAATGATGGCTGGCCAAGTTAGCCAAATTCCATGCCACCGATGCGTCCGCCCGGGCCAGCAATTCGGCACAATCGAGCAGCGCAACATAATCTAGTTCAAGGCCACCGACCCGCTCCGGCTGCAGAATCCTGAACAGACCAGCGTGGTGCAAATCGCGCTCGGTCTCTGACGGCAAACGTCGCAGTTCCTCCGTGCGGCCCGCCCGCTCGCGAAGCTGTGGAACAAGAGCACTCACTCTAGACACTACGATCGCAAAATCACGATCATTAGCGTCCGACGTCAAGGGCGCGTCCGCGCCTGATTTTCGACCCACGCCCGCCATTCGGCGTTCCTCACTAAGCTAGCCTTCTTGCAGCCTTTGTTCGACCGGTGTCTCAGGCTATGGTTTAATGCGCGATCCCTCTATGTTCAAGGCACGGGACAACCGTCACCTTGAGTCGATTGAGCGCGTGAACTCACCATCCGAAGCCATCTCTATCTGCCAACAGCCCGGTAGCCCGGCTGTTCGAACGGGTGAGAGGTGGCGAACGCCGGCATTTCGAAACAGCGATCGGCAAGACGCCCGACTGCCGGGAAGTCGTGCAGTTCGAGCTTAAGGAAATGCGCACCGACGACTTGGCCTGCGATGCAGATATCGGCGAGGCCTGGGGCGCTCCCCAATGCGAATGGTGCCGGAGCGTGACTGGCGAGCAGCCGCTCATAGACCGCAAGCCCTTCCGTGGTCCAGTGCTTTGCCCACTCCTCAATCGCCGCGCCGTCGGCCTGAAATGCCTTCACGAGGTGATTGCGGACACGGGGCGTCACCAGCGGATGCGCGTCTGCAATCGTCACCAGCGCCAGCGAACGCGCGCGAGCCCGCTCCTTCGCGCCTACAGGAATGAGCGGCGGAGTGGGGCTGATTTCGTCAAGATATTCGATGATTGCGAGAGACTGGAACACCGTATTGCCGTCATGAACGAGCGTCGGCACGACCCGCTCGGCATTGACCGCCTGATACTCCGGCTTGAATTGTTCTCCGGAAAGAATATCGACCGGGACTTCCTCAAAGGGTAACCCCTTCAGCTTGAGCGCGACCCGCACCCGAAACGATGCGAGCGAACGCCAGAATCCGTAAAGTTGCATTCCCATGTACTGTCCATTCACTGTCTGGCAAGCCCAGCATATGACAACAGCACCGGCGTAAGGAAGGGCATAACCGCAGACGATCGTTCTGATGGCGGGCTATCCGTCAGAATTGCTGCGCTGCTTCAGCCGACGTTCTCCATCTTTCCGAAGGCGCCGGCGCTGGCCAACGCCGTGATGCGCCGATCGTCATAGTGCAGAATCTTGTGCAGAACCTCGCGGGTGTGCTCTCCCAGGAGCGGCGCAGCGACCGGATCCACAGGCGGTGTCAACTCCATGCCGATCGGCGGTTCGATGTTCGGTATAGAGCCAGCGGTGGGGTGGGGAATCCGGTTCAGACGGTGACGATCACGGGCCTCCGGCGCATTGAATCCCTGCTCCACGTTACGAAGATAGCCGACCGGTATGTTCAGTCGCTTCATCTTCGCCATCCAATTTTCAAGAGTGTCGCCCGCAAACACCTCGGCAATGATCGCGCGCAGCTTTTCCTTGTTGGCCGAACGTGCTTTGCGGCTGGCAAACATCGGATCCTCGATAAGATCGGGGCGACCGAAAACATCCGTCACGAGACGGCGATAAAGCCGGTCATTGGCGCACGCGATATAAAGTGGCCCGTCGGAGGCCTCGTAGACCCCGACACTCGGCGAACCATTGGGCGAATTGCCAAAACGGCCCGGATTGGCGCCGCTCATGAGGTAGGCCATGCCGTAGAAGCCCGTCATCGCCATAGCCATGTCGAACAGCGCGATTTCAACCTGCTGGCCTCGGCCCAGTCTATCACGGGCGATCAAGGCCAGCAAAATGGCATTGCAGGCCGATATTCCTGTCGCCATGTCCACGATTGGCGGTCCGGTTCGCACCGGCGGCCCATCTGGAAAGCCGTTAAGCGACATAAATCCGCTCTCGGCCTGAGTGATCGGATCAAAGCCCGGCCGTGACACGAACGGTCCCTTGCGGCCATAGGCCGAGATCGAACAATAGATCAGTCGCGGATTGGCCGGGGCAACGGAACCATAGTCGAGGCCGAATTTCCCCATGACGCTGGCTGAGAAGTTCTCCACAACGACGTCGGCACGCGAAATCAACTCGCGTGCAACATCACGCCCGGCCGGTGCCGCAAGATCCAGGGCGATGCCGCGCTTGTTCCGATTCAAGCTCAGATAGGCTGCGCTCTCCCCTCCGCATTCAGCGTGCTCATAGGCGCGCGTATCGTCGCCCCCATCCGGGTTTTCGATCTTGATGACCTCTGCGCCAAAGTCGGCCAGTGTTTGCGTGCAGGCCGGACCGGCAACAACTCGCGTGAAGTCGACGACGAGCAGCCCATCGAGAGCCGTTGGCGCAGCACTGTCTCGCGGCTCACGATCTGGAAGTTCCGGTCCGGCAGACATCGTCGCTTCTCCCTTTTTTTCTTTGGCAACGCCTGGGAGGCCAGCGCGAAGCCGATCGCCGCTTATGGTTTAAACGCGGAGCTCGACAAGCTTGCCGCAGAGACCCCCGAATACCGCGCGCCCGGCGCATGCCAGCCATGTCCGACGGCTCGTCACGATCGGCGCCCCCCCTTACAGGCCACAAGTTTCCGCCAATACAATGTGTTCGTCCAGCCCCATGGATATTCAGGCCGGAACAATCGGTAGCCAGCGCGGATAAAATTGTTGGCTGATGCCAGGTTGTCCGTTGTATCAGACACGACGCAGCACCATCCATTGCGACGCGTGCGGCATTCCATGCGACGCATCAGGCGAACTTGTAGCGAACTGCCCCGATGATCTGGCAGGACGCCGACACGACAAAGATATCCCGCGTTGCGAACATGCGTCGATGGAGCCAGTCCGGCAAATGCGACAGGCATACCATCGCCGCAAAAGACCAACCACCAGTGACCGACATCAAATTCGGGCATGGGAGCATTTTGAAAGAACGTCAGGCGATGAAGATCCCACAGCGCGTCCGCAACGTCGTCATCGAATCCATCAACCTCGCGAATGCTGTACATTGACGAAGCCTCCTCGCCATCTTGGAGTCTCTTGACTGGACCGGGTTACTTTGCCGTCGACGCCGGCAACGGCAAAGCCCTCAACGCGCCATCGATCGCCTGAGACACGATGAGGGCAGAGCGCTCGTCGAGGTGTACCCCGTCCGCCCAGCGCAGTTCGCTTCGATCCACCGCAATCGGCAGCCACCGTTCCTGCTCCGGGAAAACGACGTGAATGATCGCCCGGGTAGCCATCACTGATCGCGTTTGCTCTATTCGGTCCATATAGGGCACTTCGAGGAGGAGAACGCGTGCGCCTCGCTGCTCGAGCAGCCCAGTCAGCTGCCGAATTCGTTCGGCATTCTCGCGAACGGCGCCAGTCTGCTCGTCGGCATCGAGTTGTTGAAACGCCCTGTCGACATAGATCCGGTTGTCAAACTGCTCGGGACGCTGATCGAGCAGCCGCGCGCGCGTCAGAACGGCCTGCTCCCGCGTCGGCGGCGCATGCATCCAGTTCTCGTAAAGCGCAATGGCGGTTCTGATCGGTCGAGCGAATCGCGAGTAGGACTCCTCGCCGTTCGAATACTTCTCGACGAGACCAGTATCCACCGAGCGCGACAGGACATTCGTCTCCACCAGCACAATCCGCGGAATTCTCGACCGATTGGCGACGATTGCCAGTCCCGTCAGCGGCGATCCCCCTGCCAGCGCGAGATTTCTTACCTTAGGCGTCGCAAAATATTCCTCTTTGAGCCTGAAGGTCAGCGAGCTACCGACAAGAACCACGTCGGGAACCGGCTCATCGACGTACCTGTTCAATGTGATCAGCGAGCCGTCTCTGGTTGTCGTTGAGGGGAGTTGAACTGCGTTTCCAATCCACGTGGTAGCGAACCCGGCCGCGCACAGCAGAACACCCGCGCTCGCCGCACATCGGACAAGCCACCGCACCTCGGCCATTCGCTCTTGTCTCATCGACCTTCTCAAAATTGAAAATAGATGAAAGAAGCCTCCGGACCGGCTTCCAGATAGGTTAGCGCGGCCATTGCTCCGTACAGATAGGGTTCTGCGCGGCGCTGAAGCTGCCCCCACAAAGGGCGTGGGAACAGGTGCTGCAGGATGACTGGCAGTGAATAGAGTAGCGCCAAGTTGTAGAATAGCTTTGTCGGATTTGGCGTCGTGCTGGGCACGAACATGCCCGAGAGGTATTCGAGCGCTTGATCGAAATTCGGAAGCTTGAAGAGTATCCACAACATCGTCAGGCAGGAAAAGACGACACCCGTTTTGATCCAACGAAAGACCGTCAAGTCGGCGAGATTTGCGTGAGGCGTTATCGCCCGCTCCATGACGAGCAAGAGGCCGTGAAGAAGGCCCCAAACCAGATAGCTTAGCCCCGCGCCATGCCACAGGCCGCCCAATCCCATCACGATCATCAGGTTGAGATAGGTTCGTGCGGGACCGAACCGATTACCGCCCAGCGGAATGTAAAGATACGTCCGCAACCAGGCTGACAGCGACATGTGCCAACGGGTCCAGAAGTCCGAAAAAGACGTCGCGACGTAGGGAAGATTGAAATTGAGCGGCAGACGATATCCGAACAGCAGCGCCAGCCCGAGTGCGATCGATGAATAGCCGAAGAAATCAGCGTAGATCTGATAGCTGTACAGGACAACCAGCAGCCACCTATCCTGCGTCCGCAGGGTCTCGAACAGCGGAAAGCCCATGTAGGCCGTCATCTCGTTGAGATTGTTCGCCACATAGAGCTTGAAAAAGAATCCGGTCAGAAGCCACTTGGCCGCCTCAACAAATCGAATGTCGGCGAACGATTTTGGTTCAATCTGCGGCACGAACATTTCGGCCCGTGTTATCGGACCCGAAACGAGCTGGGGAAAGAATATGATGTAGAGGAACACATCTCCCAATCTCGGAGACGATGCTTTCCGCCTCGTCAAATCGACGAGCAGGCTGATGTTATGGAACACGAAGAAGGAAATTCCGATCGGTAGCGGCAGTCGCAAGATAAAATCGATCGATGTGACGCCAACCCCACTCGAAGAAGCCGGATCGAAGAACAGGAATTTGTACTTGAAGAAAGCCAGCAACAGCAGGTTGAAGACGATTCCGACAGGAAGCCAAACCGAACGGTCCCGCATGGCCAAAACGAGAAAGAGGTAAGTCCCGAGAACCGCGATAGCGAGGAGCGGCAGGAGCTCAGGCTGGCCGTATCCGTAGAAGAACAGGCTCGCGAGAACCAGCCATTGCACCTGGAAGGACCTCACCAGCGGCAGGTAGTACGTCACGAAAACGACGACAACGAAGATGCCGAATTGCCACGAGGTAAAAGTCATGCCGTCCCGTTTGTACTGGCCGCAAACCTAGCTGTCCTGCTCGCACCGGTATAGGATCGAAGCTGGCCCTCGACCAGCTAAAATCCGCGTGCCAAACTTGTGACCGGCATCGTCATAGATGCACGATCCGAGGGTGAGCCCGCACATCAAGACGAAAACGACCGGCAATAGAATTGACCGGCTACTTGCCCAACATGACCTTGACTCCAAGCCATACCGCCCCGACCAAACCTGTCACGATGACCGTAATGACCGCCTTAAACGTGTAGCTCTGGGCTTGTTCAACGCTCTTGCGCCATCGCCTAAGATGTTGGAAGTCGGCGCGCAGCTCCTGACGATCTTCCTCCTCGATGCCGAACGATGTCAACGTCGTCGCAATGGCCTTGAGAACGATCGCGTCGATATCGTCCCAGTGCCGCCTCTGCTGTTCGGCCAGCGTCTCCACGACGACGCTCTTGATGTCTTCGCTTCCCATGTCGGTCACCGCCTGATGATTCTCGCGATGTTTTCGAACCCGCGCTTGGCGAAATAACATCCAACGATCACGTTTGCCGTGGTCGCAGCGAAGCCGCCAAGCGGGTCGGTTGTTCCGAGCCCCAACACCTTGTCCCAGATGAGAAGCTTTGCGAAATAGATCGCAACGCAAAGGCCCATAAGCTTGTCGGGCTCGAAGGGGTGGCCGATCTCTGCGATGCGATATTGCATGATCGCGTTTGTTTCCGCGGTCTGCGCCGCAATCTCACCTGCCGCGAGGTCCGCTGCGATCTTGCTTTCCGCGTTGCCGGCCTTGAGCTTCGCCTGATAGGCGTCGATCAGGCCCTTGATCACGGGGCCACCCAGGAAACTGATGATGGTCATCCACATATCAGGCACCCTTGACGATCGAGCGTAGCCGCGCCGCGATTGTAATCACCGAGATTCCGATCGTGAGATAACCCAGCACCGCAGGATTTGACTGCAGCAACGATGTCACCTTGTCTTTCAGGTCGGGATCCCCCATCGCATTCGCAAGCGGATCGAGCATGGCCATGGCCGAGCCGAAGCCCCCGAGGAGGTAGCCCCAGGTGACCGTAACGGACTTGCCGCAATACGCCCAGACCTTGGCCCAGAAGCCGTCAGCCGCGGCATAGGACGCCTGAAGCGCGAGGACCCTGCGCAGAAACGGGCGGAGGACCAGCGCATAGCCGACGATGAGACCGGGAATTATGAGAACAAACGCGAGCATGTCATTTCCTCTCGAAGAAGGCGTTTAAGATGGAGGCGATGAAAGCGCCGATCGAGCCCTTGGCGGGGCTGGCAATCGAAGGGCCGGAAATTGTCTTCTCGGTCGGGACTGTCGTCTTCGGCGGGAGGCCGGTCACCCCGGTGAACGTGATGGTGGGATCGAGTTTCATCATCGCTGCAATCAAGCCGGCGCAACCAAGCTGGCGGTCGACGACGTTCGGATCAAAAACGCCGTCGCGGACGTATTTGCCGCTGACGTATTGATCGGTGCCAGACCATATGTACGGCGAGGGCTGGCCGCGAGCCGCATAGCCCAATCCATTGTATTCCTCGAGCTTGGTCAACGTCCCACCGGGGCTCCAATCCTGGTTACGGGCGGCGTGCGGCGCACAGTGCACCAGGGCGTCGACCGCGGCATCTTCCCACGATTTGAAAGGCCCGCGTCCTGCGGGCACGTGGACAGAGACCCGGTCCCATGGGTCGCCCTGTGCGAGAGATCCCGCCCAATCCTGCGAGCATTCACGCTGATGTATGACAGCAATGACAAACCAGGGAACGCCGGTCTTTGCGGAGACCGCGAGATATTTTCCCTTGGCGTGCGGCACGACAAGGCGACGCGCCACGGGCGAGAAATCGCGCGTAGTCTCCGCATGAACCCAGCGCTCTCCATTCCGCGCCTTGAGGGCGACCAAACTGGTCATGGCTTTGATCCTTTGGGGGCAAGAGCACTGCGAACGAGAGTTTGCCGGAGCTTGGGTTGGACCGGGGAAATCCAGTTCCAGCGTGGTTGATCGCCCTGCGCGCACCGGCCCGCTTGGGTGGGATTTCCCTTGCAACAGTCAGACAAGCTGGACGGACTTCAAATCGCGCGGGCAAATGCTCCGAAGGTGGTGGAGTTCTGTTGGCCAATTATTGATCGGCTTCATTAAATGCGCTCCCAGGTGTGAAAAAACGACCCGAAGGCGGCGCTGCTCTACATTTCTGCAGATTGCTGAATGTTGCTGTCGGTAGAGTTCTGGTGATACGTTGCATCTCTCAGGGGGGGAGATGTCACAGCAAGAAAAACTGCCGGGGCTTCAAATTGCGCGCGCGTTCGCTGCGCTTGGGATCGCCTACTTCCACTCATGGCATGTGACGATGCCATTTCCAGCGGGAACGTCGTTCCCAATACCGATCTTATGGAACTATGGTTGGATCGCGGTGGACTTCTTCTTTACGATCAGCGGCTTTGTAATCGGCCTCTTGGCGTCAAAACCTGACTTCAGACCACTGCAGTTTCTCATTCGTCGCGCCTTTCGGCTTTATCCACTTTGGATCGTTACGTCATTGATTTTCCTGTATCTATCTCTGAAGTACTTGGGGCTTCCTGAACGAGCAACGCCGGCTTTCATTGCCTATTCAATGACTCTACTTCCAACCGATGGTTTTCCCTTTTACGATCTCGGATGGAGCTTGCAGCACGAGATAGCCTTCTATGTTCTCGCGGCAGTTCTGATACCCAGGTTCGGACTCGCGGGCCTCGCGTCGTTTCTCTGCGCCGGGATAATCGCGGACCACGCTTTGACGCTACCTTGGTACTTCCACCAATATGCGAGCTATTACCCGAATTTTCTGGCCGGGCTGGCTGCATTCGCGCTGTATCGGCATGTGAGCCGCTTCGGCGCTTTGATGCCACTCGCGATTGGCATCGGGATCATGGTGTTGTCGACCGTTGGAGGAACCCGTTCGGGCTATCCGATGGGACTCTTCTTGATACTTGTCGGATTCGTGAACATCAGAACCACTGATCAATCACCGTTTGCTAGAAGCTGGATTCTGCTCGGTGATGCCTCCTATTCGATCTATCTCATTCACCCGCTCGTTTTTTATTACGTCTACGTGAAGCTACAGCCACCGCTACCACCAATATGGTGTCAGGAGTTCTTGCGCTTTGGCAGCATCGCTATTGTCCTCGCTATCGCAATAGCAAGCTGGAAGCGGTTCGAATCTCCAGCGATCCGGCTAGGGAATCGGCTGATATCCCGTTTCCTAGATAATCCTGAGAATGTAATTGCAAATGATCGTGGGCTGGCACGTCGTGAAGGATAACGGACTCACCGCGCCGATCGAGTTGAACGAAATGCTTCCAGCGACCGGGACCGGATTAGCACCGCCGTTGTTAACACCGTCTGCTGCAGAGCTAGTCACGGGGCTTCCCGCAACGTAGTAGCCGCCTTGGACTGCATAGGTCAAATTGTAGGCTGACACGTTCGGGGTGAATTGCGGAAGCTGATTGGTCGAAGAAAGCGCATTTTTTTCGTTGCCGCCCGCTGCTCCCAAGATCGTTGCGTTTGCCCCGAACCAGCTCGACGTCAGGCGGTTTTGCGCCGTACCACCCATATCATCCTTGCCGGCCAAAACGCGCCCCCTCAGGTCCGGCAGATTGAACGTAGTCGAGCCGTCGCCCGTTCCGTAGGTGGTCCCGATCAATGAAAATAAAGTGGCATAAGTGATCCGATTGATCGGCTGCCCATAGGGGAACGCAAAGGAGCTGTTCGGCGCGGCCGAGCCGAAGAAGGGCAATCCGCCACCCAGAGGGATGTTGTACGGATTGCCATAGAATCCTCGAAGATAGAAAACGCCATCGGCATTATTATAGACCGCAACGTATGGCGTGCCCAGAATGATCGTTCCCGCCAGCAATTCAGCGTTGGGCGCTGTCCGGAGCGGCCTGGCGCCGAGACTATCCACGTTCAGCGTTACGGTCGCGGCGTTGGTCGCGTGAGGTGTGAATGCGATCATCTGGCCATTGAGATGCGCCAATGTGTCGAACCCTTCGTAAGAGGAGACGGTATAGGCCGTCGGCGTACCGCCAGTCACAATCGCGCCGGAGATGTCGTCGCGATATTTGGCCGTCGCCGCCATCATGGCACGGGCAGAGTCGTTGATACTCGAAGGTGCCTGGCCTTCCGCCCAGTTGATCGTCGAGTCGGCCGTGGCATCCGCCGATGCCATCTGTGACCATTTATAGAACGTCATTCGTTGTCTCCTGAAACAAAAACGGCGATCTCGTCGGAGATCGCCGTTGGTTACGGTCTGAAATGAAGGCAGAGCAACACGATCTGCGCTGGGCGACACTGCGCCACCCCACACAGGACGAGACCCATTGCTAGGGCTTTGGCGCCTCCGGTCGCTCGTCCCGACTGAGCTCGAGATATTGCGCGCAGGAACATCCCGGCGCTCGCGCGATCACAAGATTGCGAATCACGCCCGCCGGGACACCGGGGCTCTGCTTTGCGATCGCGTCAACGCGTGAGGCGATGATGGCATCGATTTCCTCGCGGATATCCTTGATACGATCTTCAAGGGTCGGCGTTCGCTGTGGTTTCATGGGTATCGGCTCCCTTGTCCGGTTTGGTCGGTGGCGTTTCACGATTCGCAATGTCCCTTCTGGCAGCGGCTGCGTCATTCTGCGCTCGCCGCAGAGCCTTCTCGCGCTGCTTCTCGTGGGCTGCGACAAAGACCTGGACGTCGTAGGGCAGTGACTTGAATCTCTGCTTTTGATCAACGGGCCAGGAGCGCGGCGGATCGATCTGCGCCACGTCGCTGATCGCCGTGGTGGCCCCCCCCCCGAGTGTCGGGTCGGCCAATCCAGCCGACACGTGCAGACGCGAGATCTCCTGCACCGCGGGCCATAGCCGCGCGATGCCAAGCGCGGCGCAATCGGCCACGAAACACGCCACCATCGCAGGCGTGGCTGGGCAAAACGACGCCCCGCTCAATTCGCACCAGCGGGCAAACATGGGCGCGGCACGATGGCGCGCCTGCGCCAGGGCCGCCAGCACCGGGTTCGACGAATCTCGCATGGGCTGCTAGCGCCTGGCCTTGCGAAGCGCCTCATGGATCCCGCCCATCTTCCTGCGCATCGTGATCAGTTGCACGCGTCGGCGCAGGTTGTGCGGACTCGAATCGATGTCGTTGCGCAGTTCGGCATCGAGGTCTTCCAGCGTGGATGCGCGGTTCTTCACGCCGTAGAGCGCAAATTGATCTGCGATCTGTTCGATCGTGGCTGGCTTGCCGTAGAGCTTGCCGGTCAGGGATTGAGTGCGTTCGATGAAATCACGGTCGTCGTCTGACATCGGGAATATCCTCTTTTGGCACGCGGCGAGGTTCGATGCGGTCAGCACCGTCAAAGCCACGTGTCGATCAAGTTTCTGAAGCGCTTTCTCGGGCCCGCCAGCGTCGACCGAAGATCGGCGGCGGAAATGGCCAATCCGGCATTGGCCGATTGCTGACGAGACCGGGAAGCCTGTCCGTCGGCAGCGGCGCCGGCTGCACG
>Ga0105247_10001273_pt1 | contig 18658 bp, 16 predicted proteins | sample KBSS24metaG_FD_81519 | JGI IMG/M metagenome (GOLD analysis project Ga0105247, IMG submission 81519) | Switchgrass rhizosphere microbial communities from Kellogg Biological Station, Michigan, USA - KBS S2-4 metaG | ecosystem: Host-associated > Plants > Roots > Rhizosphere > Soil | place...
AATAAGATAGTCGCTTAGGGATTTTATTTGACCACCTGATAAACCGGTAAAAGCAACTGTAATTATTCCTTTTTGCTTCGCTGCTTCAAATGCTTTAATGATATTAACCGAGTTTCCTGAAGTGGAAAGTGCAATCAAAACATCGCCGGCTTCACCAATACCATCTATCATTCTTGAATAAACAAGATCATATCCATAATCATTTGCAACGGCAGTTAGATAAGATGTGTTGCAATGCAAAGCTTCTGCCGGCAAAGCTTTTCTATATGTATAAAAGCGGCCAGAAAACTCAGCAGCTAAATGCTGGGCATCCGCGGCGCTTCCTCCATTGCCGCAAAAATAAGCCCGGTTGCCATTTTTAAATGCAGAAACAATAATGTCAACGATGGATTCAATTGTTTTCAGTAATTCTTCATTTTGTAAAATTTTCTCTTTTACATTAATTGAAGACTCGATGATTTCTTTGATTTTATTCATAGCGAAATTCTATATTGTCCATGTGGTTAACCCATGGTCAGTAAATTTATATCGACGATATCGTCCACCGAATTTTTCTAAACTTTTGATGACATTATATTTTGTATTAACGGGGCAATAAAAAATCATGAAGCCGCCGCCGCCTGCCCCAGAAATCTTTCCACCCGTAGCGCCAGCTTTTTTTGCGGTTTCATAAATTTCTTCTATTAAAGGATTGCTTATGCCTTCCACCATCTTTTTTTTTTGTTGAAAGCCAAAGTCGAATATCCCACCAAGTTCATGCAGATTACCCTTAAGTAAAGCTTCCTTCATTTGCTTTGCTTGCTCTTTTAATTGATGCATTGCCTCAATAGAGCTACTTTTTTTTTCAATAACGTTTCTAGATTGGTTCATAATGATATTTGCTGATTCACGGCTTGTAGATGTGTAGTAAAGCAATAAATTATTTTCCAGTTCAAATAAATAATTTTGTTTAATAGTTAAAGGATTTACGATCACCTTATCATCTCGATAAAATTCCATAAAATTTATACCACCAAAAGTTGCTGCGTATTGATCCTGTCTGCCGCCGACAAAGTTCAGATCTTTTCTTTCTATTTCATACGCATAATGCGCCATATCATATTCCCCAAGAGGTAGACGGAGCATTTCAGTAAAAGCCCCGATAATAGCAACAACAAGCGTAGAGGATGTTCCTAATCCTGAGCCGGAAGGTGCATCGACATAAGTAGACAATCGAAAACCTTGCTGGCTAAAACCATAATCCTTTTGAATACGATTGTAAATACCTTTTAAAAGATCGAGATTGCCATCAATAGGAAGTCTTTTATTCCAGTCAAACTGTTGTTCTTCGTTGCGATCAATAGATCGGAGAATTATTTTATTTTCATTTATTAGCTCAATGGTGGCGTTTGCATACAGAGTGATGGTCGCATTTAATATTGCGCCGCCATATATATCGCAGTAAGGGCTCACATCCGTTCCACCGCCAGCTAATCCTATTCGTAAAGGAGCTTTACTTCTGTATATCATTTGCTAATTGAATAATGGTACTGACCATATTGGCCCAACTATATTTTTGTTTTTCGCTGCGAAGGTGGGGAATAAAATAATTTTCTCCTAATTGATAGAATTGCAAAATGCCATCCGCAATAGCGTTAGGGCTCGGATCAACAACAATACCGACTTTTCCATCAGGCACCAATGCAGGTAAACCGCCAACATTGGTAACGATCATTGGTTTTTCAAAATAATAGGCGAGAGGGGTAACACCGCTCTGCGTCGCACTTCTATAGGGTTGTATCACTGCGTCAGCAGCGCAGAGATAATATTTTACTTTGCTGTCAGGAATGAAATCAGTTTTAAGTATTAATTGGTCTTTAATTTCAAGTTTTTCTATTAATTCCTTATAATACTTTTCTTCTTCATAAAATTCCCCTGCTATCAAAAGCTTTATACCAGATCGTTTTATTTTTTCATCAGCCATTGCTTGTAGTAAAAGATCCAAACCTTTGTATTTCCGAATAAAGCCAAAAAAAAGGATTATCAGCTCTTCATTCTTTATTTTCAATTTTTCTCTTGCTTGTTGCTTTGAAATAATTTCCCCAAAATTGTCATACAATGGATGATGGATTAGTTTTGCTGGTTTAGTTTTTTGAAAAGACAGGAGGTCAGCCATTACCTTTTCACTCATAGTTAGGAATGCATCACAAGATTTTAGAAAATATTTGGTAAAAGCTTTGTCACCTGTCCGGTGTTCATGCGGAATGATATTATCTGCAAGGCAAATTATTTTTGTAAGCTTGTTCTTTTTTACCCGCCTTAGAATTGTTCCAAACGCCGGGCCCATGAATGGTAACCAATAACGAACTACAAGGATATCTGGTTTTTCTTTTTTTAACCGGTTACCAACTTTTATCCAATTAAAAGGATTTATTGAATTAATTACAGAAAATATTTTAATTCCTTCTGGAGCAGGTTCGTCGGTGTATTGTGTTTTCCCTGGAAATAGAAATGAAGGGTATTGAAGTGAAAAAGAATAAATAGAGCAATCATATCCTGCTTGCAGGAATTCCTTTGCCAATCGATGGTTAAATGTTGTTATCCCACCGCCACGCAAAGGATGAGCAGAACCAAGAATGATAACCTTTGGCATCAGAAACCGGTTTTCTTTTCAATCAAGTAGCTATTGCGACCAGGCGAATTGCGTGAAATAAGTTCACCTAAAAAGCCTGCAAGAAATAATTGCATTCCTATAATTATTGTAGTCAAAGCAAGATAAAATCCCGGCCTGTTGGTTAATGCAAAATTGTAATTGATGATTTTTGAAATAATCAAGTACAAAGAGATACTCAAACCGACAAGAAAAAAAAGAGAACCCCATAACCCGAAAAAGTGCATTGGCCTTTTGGAAAATTTCCCAACAAATGTGATGGAAAGCAGGTCAAGAAATCCGTTTATGAAACGCTGCCAGCCAAATTTTGATTTGCCATATTTTCTTGCCCTATGCTCTACCACTTTCTCACCAATATTTTTAAAGCCTGCCCATTTTGCAAGTACAGGAATATAGCGGTGCATTTCGCCATACACCTCAACTCCCTTAATTACCCTGTTGCGGTAAGCTTTTAAGCCACAATTAAAATCATGCAGCTTAATACCAGATACGCTTCGGGTTACAGCATTAAAAAATTTAGAAGGAATATTTTTGGTAAACGTATTATCATAACGTTTCTTTTTCCAACCACTGACAAGATCATATCCGTCTTCAATGATCATCTTTCTTAATTCAGATATTTCATCGGGACTGTCCTGCAGATCAGCATCCATTGTAATAACCACATCGCCTTGTGCTGCATGAAATCCTTCGTTAAGCCCGGCTGATTTTCCATAGTTCCGTTGAAATTTTATTCCTTTAATATTGGGATTCTTTGTTCTTAATTCTTCAATTACCTGCCAGGAATTATCACTGCTACCATCGTCAACATAAATTATTTCATAGCTATAATTATTTTCCTTCATCACTTTTTCTATCCATGCGGATAATTCAGGCAATGATTCTGCTTCATCAATAAGTGGTATGACGAGAGAGATATCCATTACATATCCAGTTGATCAACCGGGTTAATTGGTTTCTTTTTAGTTATGGCAGCGCCGAGTAAAGAGCCGATAGCTCCTATGATTGCATATAATAGCAGTGTTCCGCCTATAGTAAATACCCAGAACATCTTTCTCCATAAAGCCAATCCTTTTTCTATCTGGTCGTCAGGTGTGTTTCTTTCTTCCATTTTTTGGCGTGTTATTTCAAATATTTTTTCTTTTATATCCGGAAACAATAGAAAAAAGCAAACAGTAAAAAAGATTACGATCAATGTTAAAACAGCCGTGATCTTGAAACCGTAGCCAAATAAATTACCAAACGTTACCTGTCCATTCATGGCCTTGCTATACATATTGATAAAAATAACAAGTCCCGATATAAGGATCACATACCCTACCCATTGTACACCGGGAGTTTGTCCCAATCCGGTAAACTGAAGAATAAGGAAAAAAATAACCATGATCGCTCCAATGATCAGTCCGGCTACCAAATGACTAATTGGCTTTTGGGGTTCCATTTTGATTTATTTATTTAAAAATACATTGTCTTTATTAATTATCCCTAATACCTTTCCGGTTAGTTCTTTTCCAATAAAAGGAGAGTTTTTTGATTTTGAATAAATATCCTTTTCGGTAAATGTCCATTTTCTATTGGGATCAAATAAAGTAAGAGCAGCAGTCGCACCTTCTCCTATTGTTATTTTATTTAAGCCGAACAATTTTCTTGGATTAACCGATAATAATCCAACCCATTTTTCCTGTAAGGTTCCGGCAATCGCTGTATTCAATACGGCATAAGCTGTTTCAAGTCCGATCATGCCGAATTGTGCATATTCAAATTCTATTATTTTACTATCGTATTCATGAGGTAAATGATGAGAGGCGATACAATCAATTGTTCCGTCTTCAATTGATTTTTTTAACGCAGCAATATCTTCTTTGGTTCTAAGCGGTGGATTTACTTTCAGATTCGTATCATACTGTTTTAGATCTTCATCACTAAAGAACAGATGATAAGGAGTAACAGAACAACTGATCATAGCCCCGCTTTCTTTACCTCTTTTAATATACTCTAATGATTTTTTTGAACTTACTCCTGTAAAATGTAATCTTGATTCAGCGTAACGAGCCAGTTTGATATCCCGGGCAACTGTTAATTCTTCCGACATGACCGGTTTACCCGGTAATCCCAATTGTGTTGAAACAATTCCTTCATTTATCAATCCATGTGGATTGATGCTTTTATCATCGGGTAATTGAATGATTACTCCATCAAACGCTTTTACATATTGCAATGCTTTTACCAGCAAGCCCGCTGATTGAATACTGTGGATGCCATCACTGAAAGCGACAGCGCCGCTGTTTCGCATATCATACATTTCAGCAAGCTCTTTTCCTTCTGTATTTTTTGTAACAGCTCCTATGGGGTGAATAGAAACCGGAAGTTGTTTTGACTTTTGAATTAAATATTCAACATTCGATTTGGTATGAATAACAGGATTAGTGTTAGGAATAATCATTACATCTGTATATCCGCCACTTGCTGCTGCCATTACTCCTGTCTCCATTGTCTCCTTATATTCATAGCCCGGATCAGCAAAGTTTGAAAAGACATCCATCCAACCGGGTGAGACATGAATTCCCTGGACGTCAATTATTTTATCAGCACTGACTGACAGGCCTTTGCCGATCTTGCTGATAATACCATTTTCAATAAAAATATCTGTGATTTGTCCGTTGAGAGGAGAAGAAGGATCAACGATCCTGGCTTGCTTAATGAGGATAGTCATTAAGCGGCGAAGATAGAGTTTGTTTTTGATTTCGGAAAAATGGATTCCATGCTATCAACATTTCACCAAAGCCTGCTCAATATCTTCCAATATATCATCTGAATGTTCTAAACCAACCGATATACGAATAAGGCCGGGAGTAATACCTACTTCCTGCCTTTCTTCTTCACTTAGTTTAGAATGTGTAGTGGAAGCCGGGTGCGATGCAATGCTTCGGCTGTCGCCAAGATTATTCGTAACAGAGATCATGTGTAATGCATTTAAAAATTTTACACCACTGGCCAGCCCACCTTTCAATTCGAAAGTTATTAAACCACCGCCATTGCTCATTTGTTTTTTTGCTATGTGATATCGGGGATGACTTTCAAGAAAAGGATATTTTACATGATTGACCTTTGGATCGTTTTGTAAAGCATTCGCCAGTTTCAATGCATTGTCAGCATGTTTATCCATGCGAATAAATAAGGTTTCCAAACTTTTGGTCAATACCCATGCATTAAAAGGGCTCATGGATGGGCCTGTATTCCGGATAAAAAGATAAAGAGGTTGTATAAAATCTTTTCGTCCCACGATCACACCTCCCAATACACGGCCTTGTCCGTCTATAAACTTGGTAGCAGAGTGAAGAACAAGATCAGCACCATATTGAATTGGCTGTTGTGCAGCAGGAGTAGCGAAGCAATTATCGATTACAAAAAGTATATTATGTTTTTTACAGATCGAAGAAACGAATGCGATATCAATTATATCTAAACCAGGATTGGAAGGTGATTCCAGGTATAGCATTTTTGTATTGGGCTTTATCAGGGCTTCAATGCTCTCGGGATTATTCATATTAAAATATGAATGTTCAATTCCCCATTTCGGCAAATACTTGGTAAGGATCGTATGCGTTGAGCCAAATACTGCAGATGCAGAAATAATATGATCGCCTTTGCTTAAAAAGGTCATGAATGTGGCAAATATGGCTGCCATGCCTGTTCCGGTGGCAACACCATCTTCTGCACCTTCCAAAGCACACATTTTAATAACAAACTCATCAACGGTAGGGTTAGAAAAACGACTATAAATATTTATATCCAGCGTATCATCAGCAAATGCCGATGCCATTTCTTCCGCTGAATTATACATGAAGCTTGATGTAAGAAATAGTGGCGTTGAATGTTCCATTTCTGCGGTACGTGATGTCTGAATGCGAATCGCTTTGGTTTCCCGTCTTTGTGCCATGGAGGTTATTTTTTATCGTTTACTGCTAACAGCTTAGTGATCTTATTCAGTTTTTTTACTTTGAGCGCAAAGTTACCATTCATCTTTTTACGAATGGCTTCCATATTGTCTAATACCTTATTGATTTCTTTTGGTAAAACATCGTCCAGGTTTTCCTTTATTCTTTTTGCTATTGTTGGTGATTTACCATTAGTGGATATAGCAATTTTCAAATTTCCTTTTTTTACTATTGAACCTAAATAAAAATCGCAGAGACCAGGTTTGTCTGCAACATTTACGAGTATCTTTTTTTGTTTAGCAACAGATTGGACAAACTGACTTGTGGTCTTGTCATTTACCGCAACAATAACAATATCTTTCTGGTCAATGTCATTTGCTTCAAAATTCTTTTCTTTTAATGAAACAGAAGGATATTTTTCAGCCAGCTTTTTTATTTTTTTTGAAATATTGGTAGCAACAACAGTAACAACTGCAGCAGGAGAATTAGTAAGGATAGCATTTAATTTTTCAAGTCCAACATTCCCGCCTCCGACGACCAGTGTGTGAAGACTTTCCAATTTTAAAAAAACCGGGAACAGTTTATTACTTTCTTTTTTCTTTTTACTCATAGTCTAATAAGCTATTTCCTCAATCCATTGTTTCGCATGCTTTGATACGTAAGAAATAATAATATCAGCGCCGGCTCTTGTTAATGCGGCCCATGTTTCGATATGTGCAGCTTCACGATTTACGAGGTTTTGCTGAGCCATTGATTCGATAGCCGCATATTCACCGCTAACATGATAAGCCGCTAAAGGTTTTAATGTTTGTTGTTTTAGTTTTGCAATAACATCGGTATAAAGACCAGCAGGTTTCACCATTAAAATATCAGCGCCTTCTTTTTCATCACGTAAAGCACTTGCAATAGCATCATTGATATTGAATGGAGAAAGCTGGTAAGTTTTACGATTTTGTAATCCTTTTGTATTCGGAGCAGAATGACAGGCATCTCTGAAAGGGCCATACCATTGTGAGCTGAATTTGGCCGCATAACTCATAATGCTTACCTGCTCATAACCTAAAGCATCAAGTTTATTCCTGATAGCTCCGATTCTGCCATCGGTCATATCACTTGGAGCAATACAATCTGCTCCGGCATTTGCAAGCAATGCTGAATATTGACTTAATACCTCAACAGTTTTACTGTTTAATAGTTGCGAATGATCTTCATTTAATATACCACAATGTCCGTGAATTGTATAGCTGCATAAGCAAACATCGGAAGCAAGCCAAATGTCTTCGCCAAAGGTTTCTTTTATTTTTTTAATTGATTTAGCTGCAAAATCAAAGTCAAAATCTTTTTCTTTCTTATGGGCTGGTACAGGGAACAATAAAAATTTAGCTATGCCATTATTTAAATTTTGTTCAATAGTATTTAATACTGAGTTGCCGGTTTCAACTAATACTTCATTCAAGCCACTTACTTCTCTTGGCTCAGTAATAGCTTCATCAACGAACAAAGGCTGAATAAAACTTTTATAAGAAAGTTTTACCGATGCTGTCAATTCACGAATATGCCGATCAGCCCTCAGGCGACGCTGGGTGATGGGATTAAAGTTTGTTTCCATTGCTGAAATGCTTTTATATTAGGGAATACGATAGGATCTATGCCTTCTTTTTTTAAATGTTCGGCTGTTTCACCATAGGGGCAAATATGCTGCACGGTTTCCTTTAATACATTTTTATATTGCAGGTATTGCTGATAGCTTGTCCAGAAAATAATATCTGCCTGTTTTACTTTGTCTTCAATTTCGGGGAAATATTTTTCTATTTGATAATAGGTGTAGTAGGCATTCCAGCCTTTAGCCTGCCATCTTTCTTTTGATTGATGGTTGGTGATAACTGCTACATCATTCTTTGTAATATTGAATAGTGGCATCTGCCAAGGCTTCAATAAAAATTCTAAGCCGAATGCATCTGCACAACCTTCCACCCAGATTCCTTGCTTTGCTAATTCAAACCAGGTTTTAGTTCCCGCACACCAAATTTTCTTTGATAGCAGTTGTTTTATTATTTCTTCTTTATTTGTTGCTTTATAATTAGACACATATACTATGGATTCTTTTATTTGCGGTGTTTCATCATATTCATAGTCAAATAAACTTCCCATGAAATCAGCAGCACTAAAAAATCGTTTTGATTCTGTATCTATTTCGGGTAGCGGAAGCCATTTGCTAAAGGCTTTATCGTTACTGTCTTTTCCTGCGGCATAGATCACTTCATTATTTCCATAACTGATGGTTGTTACACCAAAGCGTTGAAGACAGCCGGCACCATAGTGAGAAGCAATTTGTTTTTCCTTTACACATTGCTGCATTAATTGTTCATTATTAATTTTCTTCAATATGCTAATTGCTTTTGTATTGCCCTGGTTCGCTTCTGCTACAATTGCTCCCTGGCAAGGAGCAGGTACACATTCTATCAATGGCAGCAGCATTAATTTTTTATTCTTCAAAAATTCTTTTACTGAGAGGGAATCTTTTTCACTTTCTAATAAACGATTTAACCCCGCTGTTGCTAAAATGATCCCATCGTATTCTCCGGCCTCTAATTTTTTTAACCTGGTATCCACATTTCCCCGGATATTTTTTATTTCAACCTTGAATGCATTGTTAAGCTGGGGCAATGCCTTTTGTAAAAAAAATGTAGCCATTTCCTCACGCCGTGGTGAGCAGGTTCCGATAGTTACCTTGCCGTCATCTTTTATCTTTTGTTCAATATTGTGGTTGAATATTGCTATATCCCGAGTATCATCCCGGTCGATAACTGCAAAGATATTGTCACCAAAGAAATGTTCACTGCTCATGTCTTTCAGCGAGTGAACTGCTATATCAGCTTCATCGTTTGACAATGCATCAAAAATATCCTTTGTAAAAAAATCGCTTCCTTCTACTGTATGCAAAGGCACATCCTGCAATATATCACCATGACTGCTTTTTAAAATTATTTCCACCTTAATACCGGGATAAAACGATTCTATTTTATGCTTCGTCTTCTCCAACTGTAAAATGGATAGCCGGGAGTTTCTTGCCGTCAACCTGATCGTTTCCATCTTTTCCATGCAATATCTTCTTTAAACTATATACTAAGTGATGAATATGTTTTGGTTTATGCTTCGTTGTAATAATTACCCGCAGGCATTCTTCTCCTTTTGGTACAGTTGGATGATTGATCGGCTGCAAATAAATTCCTTGTTGTTCCAGTAGATCACCCGCTATTTGCCGGCATTTTGTTGCATCTCCGATTGGAATGCTTGTAACATGAGAACTATTGGGAGTAAACACAACTCCATTTTCTTTTAATGATCTTCTTAACTGAAATACATTACTATGGATTTCTTTCCTCCAAATTTCATTTTGCCGGATCAATTGAATGCTTTTATTAGCGGCTGCACAAATAGCAGGTGGTAGGGAAGTAGTAAAAATGAATCCGCTTCCGAAGCTGCGAACAAAGTCAATAACATTTGAAGAGGCGGCTATATAACCTCCAAACACTCCAATCGCTTTTGATAAAGTGCCATTAAGAATATCTATTTCTTTTTGCAAGTCTTCCTGTTCAAAGATTCCTGCACCTGTTTTGCCATATAAGCCGACTGCATGTACTTCATCGGCGTAAGTAAGAGCATTGTATTTTCTTGCAAGTGTAATAATTTCTTTAACTGGTGCAATGGTTCCTTTTATTGAATACACCGTTTCAAAAACAATAAGCTTAGGTCTATCAAGAGGAATGGTTAGTAATATTTCTTCAAGATGACTCATATCATTGTGCCGGAAAATCTTCTTTTCATTTTTGCATCCTCTCATGCCTTCGATGATTGAAGCATGATTTCTTTCATCGGAAATAAAAACCAAGCCTTCGATATGACGTGCCAGGGTTTGAAGAGTTGTTACATTGGCCTGGTAGGCTCCGTTAAATAGTAAAGCGGAGTCTTTTTGATGCCAGTCAGCAAGAGTAGTTTCCAATTCTTTGTGATGTATTGTTGTGCCGGAAATATTTCGGGTTCCGCTACTGCCAGCTCCGCTTCTATGCGTTACAAAACCGAGCTTGGCTATCACGTCTTCATGTGTGCTCATGCATAGATAGTCATTGCTGCACCAGTTGATAGCTGATCTTTGAGTACCTTCTTTATTGCTGTAATGGAATTGAGGAAAATGCTGGGCGCTTTTGTTTACTTCTAAAAAATAGCGATAGGAGCCATCGTTTTTTAGCTGCTGCAGTTTTTCTTCAATTAATGAATTGTAATCGGTCATAACAGGGTTTAGAGGGTTTAAAGATACAAAATTTCCCTACTGAATTGGTAGGATAATAAGGAGTTATCAGGAACTTTGGATTAAAGAATTCAATAGAGGATATCATTTCGTCATTTAAGTGTAATAAGTCAGTAAAATAAGTTTTGACCATCAGCATTTCATACTTATTTTTGTATTTCATTAGTCTATTAAAAATGTAGGGTTTACATTTTAATCAAATTAAAGAAGCATGCAGAGTTTCCGCACCGAATTAGAAAATCCTGTTGTTGAAAAAGATATTCTTGAACTCGAGAAAAAGATCCGTGAGTTCAGGGATGGAAAAATTCCTGATGAAAAATTCCGCAGTTTGCGCCTTGCACGTGGAGTATATGGCCAGCGCCAACCAGGTGTGCAAATGGTTCGTATTAAACTTCCTTATGGTAAAATGACGCTTGCACAATGGAAACGTATCACTCATGTTTCCGATGAATATGCTACCGGCAATCTTCATTTAACTACAAGACAAGATATCCAGATACATTTTGTAAGTCTTGACCGTACACCGGAAATGTGGAATGAATTAGAAAAAGATAAGGTTACCATTCGTGAAGCTTGCGGCAATACAGTAAGAAATGTTACAGCATCAGACGAGGCGGGTATTGATCCCAATGAACCTTTTGATGTAACTCCTTATGCGCATGGAATGTTTGAATATTTCCTTCGCAAACCCGTTTGCCAGGATATGGGCCGTAAATTCAAGATCGCATTTTCAAGCAGTGAAAAAGATACGGCGCTTATATTCATGCATGATCTTGGCGTTATTCCACGCATTCGTTTGGTTGATGGAAAAATTCAACGTGGATTCAAAGTAATGATAGCTGGGGGACTGGGTGCACAACCTATCCTGGCAATTACTACGCATGAATTTTTGGAAGAAGATCTATTAATACCTTATACAGAAAGTGTGTTAAGAGTATTTGACCGTCATGGTGAAAGAAACAGCCGTCATAAAGCCCGTATTAAATTTTTGGTGCAAAAAATAGGTATCGATGCTTTTAATGAATTGGTAGCAGTTGAGCAAAAAGCACTAACCTGCCAACATTATCATATTGATACGGTAAATTTTGAAAAACCTGTTTTACCAAATTATGAATTGCCGGACGAGCCAATTACTATAAATAATCCGTTGAAGTTTGAAATTTGGAAAAAGACAAATACAATGCAGCAAAAGCAAGATGGTTTTGTTGCTGTGTATGTTCGGGTATCCAATGGTAATATCGGTTCTGAAACGTCACGTCGCCTGATTGAAAAGCTTAAAAATGTTATCGCTGATGACGTTCGCATTACTATCAATCAGGGATTGCAGTTCAGATTTGTAAAGCCTGAACATCTTGAATATGTTTATAGTGTATTGGAAACAGAAGGATTTGCTGAACCTGGTTTTGGAAGTACAGCAGATATAACTTCATGTCCTGGTACGGATACATGTAATCTCGGTATCAGCAACAGTACAAGTACTGCTGTTGTGCTTTCGGAAGTAATTGAGGAAGAATATCCTGAATTTTTATACAACAAAGAAATAGCTATCAAGATAAGCGGTTGTATGAATTCATGCGGACAACATGGAATGGCATCGATTGGTTTTCATGGTAGCTCATTAAAAGCAAAAGGGCAAGTGTTACCTGCTTTACAAGTATTGATTGGTGGAGGCGTGTTAGGAAGTGGTAATGGCCGGATTGCCGATAAAGTAATTAAAGTACCAAGTAAACGTGGGCCGGATGTGCTTAGGTATTTATTAAATGATTATAAGGCCAATGCTGAACAAGGAGAAACATTTTTACTTTATTCTGAACGTCGGGGAGAAAAATATTATTATGAATTATTAAAGCCCCTGGCAAGCCTTGAAACATTACAGGCCGAAGATTATATTGATTGGGGGCATGAAGAAAAATTTGCTACTGCAATTGGTGTAGGCGAATGTGCCGGTGTGATGATCGATCTTGTTGCCACTTTAATTTTAGAAGCTGAAGAAAAAATAACTGCCGCTGAAGAAAGTTTTGCTGAAAACAAATGGGCAGACGGAATTTATAATGCTTATTCAGCACAGGTACATACAGCTAAAGGATTATTATTACAAAGTGGAGTGCAATGCAATACGCAGCATGGCATATTAAAAGATTTTGATACACATTTTGTACAAAAAGGATTATATAACGAAACTGATAGTCTTAAAGAAGCAGTATTAAAAATGAACAATACTGAACCATCAGAAGAATTTGGCAGAGCTTATCTTCAGCAGGCAAAAGAATTTATTTTATTTGCAAAAAGATTCAGAGAGCAAACTGTTTTGAATGAAAAAGTTGTAGCCTGACGATTTTTTTCTCACGATCGATCCTGGTAAGAGCACCAACTGGTGCTTTTTTTATTTGAAGACCTACTCCGCAGTTAATTCTTTAAAAATACTTCCTTCTTTATTTCCTTCAAACCAATTGAATTCGTTGTGAAGTTTTACAACATCGCCGACTATAACAAGTGAAGGAGAGCTGAATTGTTTTCCGGCAAAGTCAACATTACAATTTTTTAGCGTACTGATATGCACCTGTTGATGAATAGTAGTAGCCTGTTCAACGATAGCCATTGCTGTATCAGGTTTGCGGGAATATCTTAATAATAATTCAGCTACATCCATTACATTTTTAGCAGCCATATAAAAGACCAGTGTCTCATTTGTTTTAGCCAATTCTTTCCATCTTTCAGGGCTATAATAACTATTGGGATTAAAAGTGAGAAACTGTACACCTTGAGAATATCCCCTTGCTGTTAAAGGAATACCTGAATAGGCCGAAGCTCCTGATGCGGCTGTTATACCAGGAATAATTTCAAAAGGGATATTATTTTTCTGAAGAGCTATCAGCTCATCGAGTACATTACTGAAAAAAGCAACATCGCCTCCTTTAAGGCGTATGACAATATTTTCCTTGCGGGCATAATCAACCAATAATTGGTTTATTTCTTCCTGGGAAATAGAAGCCTCATTATATCCTTGTTTGCCGGTGATAATAATTTTTGCATCAGCCTTTGTATATTTTTCGATGATCTGGGGATTTACAAGACGATCTGTAATGATCACATCTGCTGACTGAAGTGCATTGCTGAGCTTAACAGTAATCAGGTCAGCATCACCCGGGCCTGCACCGGCAAGAATGACCTTCGCTTTTGTTTGTATTCCATTCATAGTCCGGTATCAGGTATTAATGGTTGAATGATTTATTTACTATCCTATTAAATCTGTAGACAAATTTATAGCCAGAATGCTGCATTTGAAATTTTATTTGCATTGATTTAAACATCTTGTTGGTCATACAACAGGATTGTAAACTTTATAACTTAAATTTGCCGCCATTCTTTTTAATTTAATATTCGGGACGTAGCGCAGTCCGGTAGCGTACCAGCATGGGGTGCTGGTGGTCGCTGGTTCGAATCCAGTCGTCCCGACTTTTTAAAAAGCCGTTCATGTTTAAAATTCGGGATGTAGCGCAGCCCGGTAGCGTACTTCGTTCGGGACGAAGGGGTCGCTGGTTCGAATCCAGTCATCCCGACTTAACAAAAAAGCTCTGCATGATCAGAGCTTTTATTATTAGTAGTGAATCATCCTGACTCAAATCTTTCATCACAAGATTTTTTTATTCTCCTTTTCATTACATTCATTTTTCAATAGCATCAAAATGAAAATAACCAGCATCAAAACCAAACTATATCAATGGAAAGGCCCGGTAAAAACAAGTGATACCATTTTTGCTACGCCATTAAGTGCATTGCCATTCCAGGATGATTCACAAGCTCCATTTCGTTTTTTTAGCTGGCTTGTAGTAGAAATTGAAACTGATGATGGAATTACTGGCATTGGTAATGCAGGTCTTTCACCTGATATAACAAAACAAATTATTGATAGTAAGCTTAACTCTTTATTGATAAATGAAAACCCGCTGAATACGGAGTACCTGTTTGAAAAAATGTATCGTTCAACAATTGCTTATGGAAGAAAAGGTTCAGTGTTAGCAGCTATCAGCGCATTAGATATTGCTTTATGGGACATCAAAGGAAAAGCAATGAATCAGCCTGTATTTATGTTATTAGGTGGCAGAACCAAGGCCTATATTGAAACTTATTATAGCCGGCTTTATACAAGAGATCTTGATAGTTTACAAAAAGAAGCTGCACATTATAAAGCAGATGGATTTACAGGGATGAAATTGCGGTGTGGTTATCCTTTAACGGAAGGCATGAAGGGCATGAAGAAAAATGTAGAAATGGTAAGATTAGTTAGAAAAACAGTTGGAGATGATATCAATATTATGCTGGAAGCTTACATGGGATTTAATTATGCTTACGCAAAACAATTTCTGAAACTATTAGAACCCTATAATCTTCGCTGGGCTGAAGAATTATTATTGCCGGATGAGGTTCATAATTTTTCTAAATTAAAAAAATCAACTTCTATTCCACTTTCAGGCGGTGAGCATGAATATACCCGCTATGGATTTCATGATCTGTTGCAAGCTGATGCATTAGATATATTCCAGTTTGATACAAACAGGGTAGGAGGATTTACCGAAGCACAGAAAATATGTAACATGGCATTGGTGCATGGCGTTGAAGTGATCCCGCATGGCGGACAAATGCATAATCTTCATGTAGTGATGAGCTCATTTGCTTCTCCTATGGCTGAATATTTTCCTAAGACAGAAATTGAAGTAGGTAATGAAATGTTCTGGTATATCTTCGATGGAGAAGCAGTTGCTGAAAATGGTAAACTTCAATTAGATGATAAAAAACCAGGAGTGGGACTAACGTTGAAGACAAAAGACCTGGAAAATTTTAATATTATTGAATAAATAACTCATGAATGATAATGTCCGTTTAGTTCAGCTTATTGATCAAGAAAATAATCGAAGAGTAGCATTGGTAAAAGAACCTTCATTGGTTTTGTTGAAAGACATACATTCTGTCTATGACCTTGCTTTGAAAGCAATTCATTCAAAAATAAAAGTGGATGATTTTATTAATTCAAATTTGTCTGATGAAAGCCTTGATTATTCTGCTATTTATAATGGAGAAAGCGCATGGAAAATATTACCCTCTTTCGATCATCCGGGCAACCCGTTTGCCTGTATCATTTCCGGAACCGGCCTGACTCATAGGAATAGTGCATTAAACAGGCAGATGATGCATGAAGATGGGCAGGATAAATTGACTGATAGTATAAAAATGTATCAAATGGGGGTAGAAAACGGCTTTCCTGAGAAAGGAAGTATTGGTATTCAACCAGAATGGTTTTATAAAGGAAATGGTTATTCATTGAAAGCATGCGGCCAGCCTCTTGAAGTTCCTCCTTATGCAAATGATGGCGGTGAAGAACCTGAAATAGCTGGCGTTTACGTAATAGATAAAGATGCACAACCCTGGCGAATTGGGTTTACTACGGGAAATGAATTCTCAGATCACATCATGGAGAAAAAAAATTACCTCTATCTCGCACCCTCGAAGCTTCGGCAATGCGCCATCGGGCCAGAGCTTGTAATTGATAACAATTTTGAATCGTTTGAAGGAACGGTAAGTATTTTAAGAAAAGAAGAAACAGTTTGGACGACAAATATTAATACCGGTGAAAAAAATATGTCGCACAGTTTGGAAAATATCGAGTATCATCATTTTAAATATGCGTCTCATACAATTCCATTACAGGCGCATATTCATTTTTTCGGCGCCGATGCATTTAGTTATGGCAATGGAATAAAATTACAGGATGGTGACCTGATGCGAATTCAATGGAATAAAATGGGAAGGGCATTGCAGAATCCAATAAAGATTTCTGCTGAAAAAGAAAAAATGATACCTGTTAAAACAATTAGTTAACCGGATAAATCTATTCAAAACGATTATTGCTAAATGAGAAATTTTACCGATTCACTGATCGATAGACCATTGCGTATGCGGTGGGTAATGATTGGGTTCGGTTTTTTTGCAACTATTCTTAACTACGTTCATCGCTTAACATTTAATTATCTCAGCGCCGATGGCCCTTTGCGAAAATTGATTCCTGATGATGCGTTTGGATATTTGGGTACAGCTTTTTTTATCGCATACATGATCTCAAATGCCGTATCCGGATTTGTAATCGATCGGTTGGGTACACGACTTGGATATTCTTTGTGTATGGCATTTTGGACTACGGCAGGGCTTATTCATGCATTTGCTATAACTCCATTACAATTTGGTATTTGCCGATTTTTATTGGGTATCGGCGAAGCAGGCAATTGGCCAGCTGGAGTGAAATTGGTTGCGGAATGGTTTCCACCCAATGAACGTTCAACCGCTTCGGGTATTTTTAATAGCGGTGCTGCACTTGGTGCAATGATCGTTCCTCCTTTGGTGGCCTGGTTAGGTATCAACTATGGCTGGCAATTTACTTTTGTTGTACTTGGTATTATTGGCTACATATGGGTAGCTGCATTTTGGTTTATTTATTATACGCCTGAAAAAACTTTAAAACAATCAAAAGCCAGAATAATTCCACCAGTAAAACTTTTGAAAACAAGGTTTGTATTAACTTTTACACTTTCAAAATTTTTTTTGGATCCGGTTTGGTATTTCGTAACATTTTGGGTAGGTCGCTATTTAGCAGATGTTCATCATTGGAAAATGAAAGAAATTGGTTGGTTTGCCATCATCCCGTTTCTTATGGCCGATGTTGGAAATATAATCGGTGGTTATTTCACTCAATTCATTATTAAAAAAGGAATTCCGATACCAAAGGCAAGAAAATTATCTGTAGCCATAGCTGGATGTACCATGGGCTTACCTCTATTGTTAGCGCCTGTTCTTGTTACTACCCCTATGTCTGCTTTAATACTTTTTGGTATTTCTGGTTTTGGCTATACCGCCTATAATGCTAACTCATTGGCTTATCCTGCGGATGTAGTACCTAAAACTGCAGCAGCTTCTGTATGGGGAATTTCGGGCATTGGAGCCGGCCTTGGTGGTGCATTGTTTCAGGGCTTGTCGGGATATACGGTAGCAAAAGTTTCTGCGAAGGTAAATTATACTACTGCGTACAACTATGTTTTTATAGGTTATGGGTTAATTGCGTTGTTGGGCGTTGCTGTTATTCTTTTTTTATTAGGACCTCTAAAGAAGAATGAAGAACTCCATACGTATGTTGACAATTTAAATTGAGAGACTTATTTTCTACAATATTTTTTTACAATTTCTGCATTTTCGATTGCTGCCACAGAAGCTGTATTATTAAAATAAACAAATACCGTTTTGACGGAACTTTTTTGAATTGCATCAACAATTTTTTTTAAATCCTTGTTTTCATATTTTGAATAATAAAGTTTCGGAACTCCATGAAAGCGATAATAAATGATGTCACTGGTTGTAATCACATCATCTGGTAATTTCGGGTAACTAATACTGCAAAAAGTAATATTGTGTTTTTTTAAAAGGGAATAAACTTTTTCATTCCACCAGCTTGAATGTCGAAATTCAATTACATTGGAGAATGAACTATTTAGACTTTGAATAATCTGTTGAAGTTTTTCTTCCGAATAAATAAAGTCAGGAGGTAGTTGAAAAAGGATAGGGCCTATTTTTTCTTTTAAACCTTCTTTTATAATTTCATAAAATGATCGTAATGATTCTTCTGTTCCAATAAATTTTCTAAAATGAGTAATAAAGCGGGGAACTTTTACCGCAAATAAAAAATGAGCGGGACTCTTATTATACCAACTTTCAAGT
>Ga0105247_10001275_pt1 | contig 18626 bp, 12 predicted proteins | sample KBSS24metaG_FD_81519 | JGI IMG/M metagenome (GOLD analysis project Ga0105247, IMG submission 81519) | Switchgrass rhizosphere microbial communities from Kellogg Biological Station, Michigan, USA - KBS S2-4 metaG | ecosystem: Host-associated > Plants > Roots > Rhizosphere > Soil | place...
AGCCCCTTCATCACGATCGCGCCGAGCGCCGGATCCACGTCGAACCCGAGCTCCTCCAGCGTCCGCGGCGCTCGCCGCAAGACGTCGATCATCGGCCCGCCCACCGTCGGCTCGCCGCTCGGGCGGATCCCGGTGATCGCCAGGTACAAGGTCGCCGCCACCGCGTAGATCTCCGACCGCTGGTCGTACGGCTGGCCGTGCGCGCACTCCGGCGGCATGAACCCGAGGCCGTGCCCGAGGTCCTTCATGCCGACCGGCTTCGGCGTCTCGTCGACCGACTTGATCCACGCCGAGCCGAAGTCGACCAGCTTCACGAGGTCCATCCCCGCGCCCAGCGACGCCGGCGCCATCACGATGTGGTGCGGCCTCACGTCGCGATGCAAAATGCCGGCGTTGTGGGCCGTGACCAGCCCCGCCAGCACTTGCATGACGATGTTGACCGCGCGCTCGGGCACGAGGCGCCCATAGAGCTCGATCTCGGTGGCGAGGGTCTCGCCCGAGAGCCGCTCCAGGATGATGACCTGCTGTCCGCCGAAGACGTCCGCGTCGATGCGGTCGACCACGTGCGGGCTGGAGATCAAACCGAGCGCGAGCCCCTCCGCGCGGAAGCGCTCGACCCTCATCGCGTCTCTCCGGTGCGTCGGACCGAGCGCTTTGATGATGATCGGGCGCCGGAAAGGGGTGCCCATCGTCCCTTCGTATATCGACGCGGTCGACCCCACGGCGGCCAGCTTCGTGACCTCGTACCGACCGCCGAGGAGTATGCCCGAGAGATCACCGGCGAAATATTTAGTCATGTCCGGCACCATCTCACCGTGCTCGCAAAAAGCACAGGCCATTCTCGAGGAAGAAAGAATCTTATTCGAAGACGCTATGGCCACGTCGGCCGAAGCGATTACCAAACCATGGTTTGGCTGAATGACAACGAAAGGGCCGTCGTACCCAGCGCCGCGCGACGCATCGCGGCATCGTTCCACCCTCGCCAGGCCGGGAGATCGCCGCGCCCGCGGGGCTCATTCGGACACGCTGCCCCTCCTTCGGACAGGGCGGCGGCCATTCGGACATCGCGATGTCCTTTGACGCCACCGCGCCGAGGCGGCGGCTTCGCTCACGCGCGGGTCAGCGCCCTTCGAGCCGCGCCTTCAACAGGGCGATCGCCGTCCTGAGCTGCGCGTCGGCCGCGACGCGCTTCGCCGGATCGGTGATCGACAGCGCCTTTTCGACCTGCTTCGCGTCCATCGACACCTCGACGTCGGGCGCGAGGCCCGTACCCTCGTAGGTCGTGTGATCGGGCGCTTCGAAGACGCTCATCGTGTATTTCATCGCGAAGCCGTTCCCGAGCTCTTCGATCTTCTGCACGCTCCACTTGCCGAACGTGTGGGCGCCCACGACCGACGCGTGGCGCGACGCGCGCAGCGCCGCGGTCACGAGCTCCGCGCCCGACGCCGTCTGCTCGTCGACGAGGATCGCCGTCGGGAGGCCCGCGAGGAGCTGCGCCCCCTTCGTCACCTCCGGCTCCTCTTTGCCGTCGCGGCGCTTCGTGTAGACGACCACGGAGCCCGGGGGCGAGAGCGCCTCCGCGCACGCGGTCGCCGCGTCGAAGAGGCCGCCCGGGTCGTGGCGCAGATCGAGGACGAGCGCGCGCGCGTGCTGCGCGGACGCGGCGTCGAGCGCGGCGCGGAACGCCGCCGCGGTGGTGTCGGAGAAGCTCGCGATCCGCACCAGCGCGACGCCGTCCGGGAGCGCCATGGACGCGACCGGATCGAAGCCGAACGCGGCGCGCTGGATCGGGACCGTGATCATCTTGTCCTCGCGGAGGATCGCGAGCGTCACCGTCTCGCCGGCCTTCCCGCGGATCGCCGCGGTGACGTCGGCGGCCGTCTTCCCCTTGTAGAACACGCCGTCGACGGTGACGACGCGGTCGCCCGCGACGACGCCGGCGCGATCGGCGGGCGAGCGCGGGACCACCGCGAGGACGTCGGCGTACCCCGTCTCGGGTTTGAACTCGAACTTCACGCCGATGCCGACCAGCTCGCCGTGGAGGTCGCTCTGGATCGCCGCGAGCTCGGACGGCGACAGGAGCGCGTTCCACTTCGTCATCTTCGGGTCGGCGTACTCGAGCATCCCGCGCACCGCGGCGGCGTACAGGCGGTCCTCGGTGAGGGTGGGATCGACGTAGCGCGTGAGCAGCGCGCGGCGCGCCGCGTCGAACGCCTTCGCGCCGTCCGCGAAGCTCTCGGCGGAGAGCTTCGGGCGCTCCTCGGGCGGCGCGGCGCCCGCGGCAGGAGCGCCGGCCTCCTGGCTCGCCTCGCGGGCGGGCGCCGCGTTCGCCCCGGGCGACGGCCCGTCCCCGGGCGCGGGCGGCTGCGAGCACGACCCTCCGAGCGCGGCGAACGCGACGAGCGCGGCGAACGTGACGAGCCTGACGAGCGGAGCGCGGAGCGAGACGGCGGGGCGGATCATGGTCTTCGTACCTCGGTGGATCGGGAGCGTTTCGTCAAAACAGGTCGAGGCTCTCCGGCTGCGGGCGCGCGCTGTCGATCCGCGGCGCAGAGGTCGCCGAGGACCGGTCGAAGAGCGCGCGGACGCGCGGCAGGACCGCCGCGTCGACGACGACGAGGACCGCGGCGAGCGCGAGCCCCTGGTAGAGCGGCACGGGGCGCGCGAGCCACCGCGCGGCGCGCGCGCGGAGCGTCGGCCGGAACCTCCGCTCGACGTCGGCGCGGAGGCGGGCGCGCGCCGCGGCGCTCGGGCGCGCGCGCTCCTGATCGGGCCGATCGAGCGACGACTTGAGCCTTAGGTACGCGCGCAGGCACGCCGTGCACCCGAGGAGGTGCGCGTCGATCGCGTCGCGCGTCTCCGCGCCGACGCCGGCGAGGTGGTAGCCGACGAGCTCGGCCTGGATCAGCGTGCAGTCCATTCCCTCATGTCCTCTCGGAGCTTCACGACCATCTGGTGCATGCGCGTCTTCAGCGTGCCGAGCGGGATCTCGAGCACGCTCGCCATCTCCTCGTACGAGAGCCCCGACGTGCGCAGGTGGTAGACCTCGCTGAGCCCCGGCGGCAGGCGCGTCACCGCGTCGGCCAGCGCCAGGGCGAGCTCGCGCTCGGCGATGGACTCGTCGGCCGACGGCGCGGGCTCGGGATCGTGCGCGCCGGGGAGCGCCGCCGCCGCGCGCGCGCCGCGCTCGGCCTTCCGCAGGCGGTTGAGCGCCCGGTTGCGCCCGACGCGAAAGAGCCACGCCCGAAAGCCGCCGCCGCCGGGCCCGTCGTCGATCGCCGGCTCGCGCGACGGGCCACGCTCGAGCGCCGCGATGAACGCCTCGTGGAACACCTCCTCGGCGTCGGCGCGGTTCCGCAGGAGATGGAGCAAGAAGCCGAAGAGCGGCGCCTCGTGGCGCTGGTAGAGCGCGTCGAACGCCGCCATGTCGCCGCGGCGCACGCGTTCGTAGAGCTCGGCGTCGGAGTCCATGCCTCTTCCGAGCCTTAACACCGCACGCGACGAAAGGTTTTTGCCGTGCTACCGAAGGGCGCCATGAGCTTCCCCGGCGACCTCCCCATCACCCCGGCGCTCGTTCGAAAGCACAAGATCAACGACGCGGAGTACCGCAAGGTGCTGGACGCGCTGGGGCGCGAGCCGACCTACACCGAGCTCGGCGTCTTCAGCGTGATGTGGAGCGAGCACTGCTCGTACAAGTCGTCGCGCGCCCACCTGCGCCGCCTGCCGACCAAGGGGCCGCGCGTCATCCAGGGGCCGGGCGAGAACGCCGGCGTCGTCGACATCGGCGACGGCTTCGCCGCGGTGTTCAAGATGGAGTCGCACAACCACCCGAGCTTCATCGAGCCGTACCAGGGCGCGGCGACCGGGGTCGGCGGCATCCTGCGCGACGTCTTCACGATGGGCGCGCGGCCGATCGCCGGGCTCAACTCGCTCCGCTTCGGGCGGCCCGATCACCCGCGCACGCCGGAGCTCCTGCGCGGCGTGGTCGCCGGCATCGGCGGCTACGGCAACAGCATCGGCGTGCCGACGGTCGGCGGCGAGGTGCAGTTCGACGCGCGGTACGACGGGAACATCCTCGTGAACGCGTTCACGTGCGGCGTCGCGCGCGCCGATCGCATCTTCTACGGGCGCGCGAGCGGGATCGGGAACCTTATCCTCTACATCGGCGCGCGCACCGGGCGCGACGGCATCCACGGCGCGACGATGGCGAGCGACGAGTTCTCGGCGGGCGGCCCGTCGCAGCGCCCCACGATGCAGGTCGGCGATCCCTTCATGGGCAAGCTCCTCCTCGAGGCGTGCCTCGAGCTGTTCCAGGAGGACATCCTCGAAGGCATCCAGGACATGGGCGCCGCCGGGCTCACGTCGTCGAGCGTCGAGATGGCGGGGCGCGCGCAGAACGGGATCGAGCTCGACCTCGACGCGGTGCCGCGCCGCGCGAAGGCGATGACGCCGTACGAGATCCTCCTGAGCGAGTCGCAGGAGCGGATGCTCCTGGTCGCGAAGCAGGGCAAGGAGCAGCGCGTCCTCGACATCTGCAAAAAATGGGAGCTCGAGGCCGCGGTCATCGGCCGCGTCACCGACACCGGGCGCTGGGTGATCAAGGCGACCCCCGGGTTCGACCCGCTCGAAGGCGGCGGCGCGCGCGCCCCGGTGGTCGCGTGCGATCTGCCGATCGACGCCCTCACCGACGGCGCGCCGGTCTACGAGAGGCCGCGCGCGGCCGACCCGAAGCTCGCCGAGAGGACCAGGCTCGCGCCCGCCGACATCCCGATCCCGCGCGACCTCGGCGCGGAGCTCCTCGCGCTCGCCGGCTCGCCGAACCTCGGCTCGCGCGCGTGGGTGTGGCAGCAGTACGATCACATCGTCCGCGGCGGCACGGTGGTGCGCCCCGGGTCGGACGCCGCGGTCGTCCGCGTGCCGTGCGAGAAGGACGGCGCGCGGATCGAGAAATATCTCGCGTTCGCGGTCGACTGCAACGGACGGCACGTGGAGCTCGACCCGTTCCAGGGGGGGGCGATGGCGGTCGCCGAGGCGTGCAGGAACCTCGTGTGCGCCGGCGCCGAGCCGATCGGCCTCACCGACTGCCTCAACTTCGGCAACCCGGAGCGGCCCGAGGTGATGGAGCAGATCGCCCGCGCGATCGACGGCGTCGCCGCGGCGTGCCTTTCGCTCGGCGTCCCGATCGTCAGCGGCAACGTGAGCCTCTACAACGACACCGACGGCCGCGCGATCCTCCCGACGCCGACCATCGCCGGCGTCGGCCTCGTCGACTCGCCGGAGTCGATCGTGACGTCGTTCTTCAAGGAGGCGGGCGACGTCGTCGTCCTCTTCGGCGAGCCGTCGGCCGATCCGGCGACGCTCGGCGGCGGCGAGTACCTGGCGCGCGCGTCGGGGCGCGGCGCCGTGGGCGATCCGCCGGTCATCGACCTCGACGCCGAGCGACGCCTCCAGGGGCTCGTGCTGGAGCTGGCCCGCGGCCGGAGGCTGCGGAGCGCGCACGACGTCTCCGACGGCGGGCTCGCGATCGCGCTCGCGGAGTGCTGCGTCGGCGGCCCCGACCCGCGGCGCGACGTCGGCGCGCGGGTCGATCTCGACGCCCCGGGCGGCCCGCCGTCCCACGCGTCGGACCCGGGCGGCGGCCGGGACCTCCGCGGCCTCGACGACCTCCACAACGACCTTCACAAGAGGAGCCTCGGCGCGACCGCGCTCTTCTTCGGCGAGGCGCCGTCGCGCGTGGTCGTGAGCGTCCTCCGAGACCACGCCGGCGACGTCCTCGCCGCCGCGGCTCGAGCCGGCGTCCCGGCGCGCGAGCTCGGCGTCGTGGGGGGCCGCTCGCTGTCCATCGCCATCGCGCCGCGTCACGCGACCGATCCGGCGAGCGAAGTGGTGGTCGTGGGCCTCGCCGAGCTGCGGACCGCGCGGGAGCGCTGCCTCGACGCGATCGTCGGCGATCGCTGAGCGACCCTCCGCGATCGCGGCGCGCCGCCCCGCGCGCCGCCTGAGTAACGCGGACGATCGGGCCGCGCGTGCCCCCGTCCCCGCGCGCGCTGCGAAGCGGCCTTCGCGCGACGTTTCAGCACACACGCCGCACAAGGTGCGCCAAAAACGAACCGCCGGGGCACCTGTTGCCGCTCGACGCGTAATGGTATTTTCTCGACTTGGTGCTCTCACCGACCCGGCGCCGATAGAGCCGCTCCCTTGCCGTAATGCTCAAAGCCCCTTCACCGCTCCTCGGCTACAACAACAATGTCCGGCACAAGAACCGGGTATTTCATATTCAAACCGAGGACTCGGGGATCAAGCACCCGCACATCATCACCCACCTCTTCATGGACGGCGGCCGCATCCTGAAGTCGCTGAAGACGAGCTACGCGGAGCACGTCGGGGTCGAGGGGATGGGCGAAATCGTCAAGCAGCTCATGAAAGAGCAGCACAAGGCGATGTTCATCGCCCTGCGCGACGGGCAGCTCGATCACCTGCTGGAAGCGGCGCTCGCGCCGTCGAAGTCGGCCGTCCCGCGCGCGTCGACGCCGGCCCCTTCTCCGGTGTCGAGCGATCTGCCGAAATCGGATATCGCCGCGCCGCCGACGCTCGCGTCGGGCACGCTCCCCGCGCAGCCGGCGCCGGCCGCGCCGGTCGCGCCGGTCGCGTCGTCGCCGTCGGGGCTCTCGCCGTCGCCCGGGCTCGCGTCGTCGCCGGCTCGCCCCGCCGCGTCGCACCTGTCGAACCCGGCGCTCGCCGCGGCGGCCGCGGCGCTCCCGCCGATGCGCGCGCGCGCGCCGGTGGAGGACGCGCCGCGCGCGCCGCTCGCGACGATCCCGGACGACTCGGCCGCGACGTCGCGCGAGGCCGCCGCGGAGATCGAGGCGGCGCGCGCGCGGGCGGCTCCGCACCTCGTGACGCCGCCCCCGGCGCGCATCGGCGATCTCCCTCCGCCGCCGATGAACCTGCAAAAGCCGCCGCCCAAGCCCCTCGGCGAGACGCGGTACCGCGGCACCACGCGCGACGATCCGTCGCCCTCCGCGCCCGCGGCGACCGCGCTCACCGCGGCGATCCCCGCCGTCGCCCCGTCGCACGCGCACGCGATCCCCGCGCCGGCCGTCGCGGCCGTCGCCGCCATCGCGACCGCCGGCAGCACGCCCGCGGCGGCGAGCGTCACGACGGGCGCGACCGACAGCCCCGCGGCGCCCGCGGGCAAGCCCAAGTCGGTCCGCCCGCCGCGCATGGCGCCGAAGAGCCAGCCGCGCCAGCCGGTGGCCACGCCCCCCCCGGTCGGCGCGAGCGCCGCGGGCCGGTACGCCCCCGCGCGACCCGCCGCGATCTTCGGACAGTCGCGCCCTCAGCAGGGGAGCTCGATCTTCGGCGAGGACCTGATCAGCGACAAGTCGCTCGACGAGGTGATCCTGAGCTACCTCGCCGAGGACCTCGAGACCGAGAAGAAGTAGCCCGGACGCCTCGGCGGCTCACTCCGGCGTGAGCGTGAGCTCGATGTCGACCGTGGCGCGCGCGCCGTCGACGGAGATCCGCATGGCCCCGAAGACGCCGCTCGTGCACGCCACGCTCCCTTCGGGGAGCCCCGGGCCGCCGTACGAGACCTTCGTCACCTTGCCCTCGCCGTCGACCTCGAGGTGCACGGGCACGGTCGAAGGCGACGGCTTGGTCGTCGCCGCCTTGAAGCCCTGGCGGTAGCACGCGGTGAGCTGCGGCAGGAGCGCCTTGACCTGCGCCGAAATCGGCGTGAGCGGCGCGCCGCTGGTGCCGACGCCGTGCGCGTCGACCTTCGCCTTGTCCGACGGGAAGCCGGCCGGCGCGGCGCTCCCGCTCGGCGCGCTCGACGGCGCCCCCGACGGCGCGCTCGACGGCGCCCCCGAGGACGACGGGGCCGCCGAGGACGAGGGCGCGCCGCTCGCCGCGTCGGGCGACGAAGCCGCCGGCTTCCCGCTCGACGCCGGACCGGGGCGCGTCGTTCCAATCCTCCCGCTCACGGCGCCGGCGGCGGAGGTGCCGCCCGTGGATCCTGCGACGGCGCTCGGATCGGCGGACGAACCGCCGGCGGCGCCCGAGGGGGCCGTCCCGCTCGGAGCGCCGGCCGTCGCGGCTCCGGCGGTCGCCGCCTGCGGCCCACCGCCCGCCGCGCCCGGGCCGCGGCGCTCGCCGGGGATCATGTCGCGGAGCTTCCACGTCGCCCCGCCGCCGACCGCCGTGAGGACGAGCCCCGCGGCGACGAAGCCGAACCAGCGTCGTCGCTGCGGCCGCGCGAGGTACGACTCGACCGGCGTCTCGGTGCCGATCGGCGTCACCTTGCTCTGGGTGGGCGCGAGGATCCGCGAGGATCCGCGGCGCACCGCGTCCGAGTCGATCGCGACGGCGGTGGCGGCGCTCCCCATCGCGGCGGCCGCCTCGGCCTGGTTCATCGGGACGAGCGGCCCGGCGCTCCCGCCGGCCTGCTCGACGACGGCGCGCAGATCGGCGCGGAGCTCGCGCGCCGTCTGGTACCGCTCCTCGCGCTTCTTCCGCATCGCCTTCATCGCGATGCGCTCGAGGTGCGCGTCGCACGACGCGACGATCGACGAGGGGAGCGGCGGGTCGTCGGTGACGTGCTTCAACACGACGCCGAGCGCGCTCTCCGCCTCGAACGGGACGCGCCCGGTGAGGAGCTGGAACAGGATGACGCCGACCGAATAGAGGTCGCTCCGCGCGTCGAGCTGCTCGCCCCGCCCCTGCTCGGGCGACATGTACTCGGGCGTCCCGACGACGAGCCCCTGCGTCGTCAGCTTCGGCCCGGCGGTGGCCTCCGCCGAGCGCTTGTCGGTGATCTTCGCGATCCCGAAGTCGCACACCTTCACGACGTCGTGGACGGTGCCCTCGTCGTCGGTGCCGCGCAGCACCATGATGTTCTCGGGCTTCAGGTCGCGGTGGACGACGCCCATGTCGTGCGCGACCGCGAGCGCCGCGAGCGTCTGCGCGAGGACGTCGACCACGCGCCGCGGCGAGAGCGGCCACTCCTCGTGGATGACCTTGTAAAGGTCGCGGCCGTCGAGGAACTCCATCGCGATGTAGAGGAGGCCGTCGGGCTCCTCGCCGAAGTCGATGACGCGCATCGAGTTCGGGTGATCGATCCGCGACGCCGCCTTCGCCTCGCGGAGGAAGCGCCCGGCGAACATCTCGTCCTTCGTGAGCTCGCGGTGGAGCACCTTGATCGCGACGACCTTGTCGAGCGCGATCTGCCGCGCGCGGAAGACGGCGCCCATCGCGCCGCCGCCGAGGAACGAATCGACCGCGAATTTCCCCGCGATCGTGCGTCCTATCAGCGACAGATCCGGCTCCCTCGGCATGACGGAGTGCAGTCTACTCAACACGGAACGGCGTCGCCACACACGTACGCCGCGCCGCGTCGATGTCGCGCACGCTCCGCGGGGCTCGCTCGTCGGCGCTCCCCTTTGGCCTCGGCTCGCTCCCGGGAGGACCGACCGGCCCGCCCGGCCCGGTCCTTCGTAGCTCGGGCGGGCGCTCCACGAGCGCGCCGCGCTCAATCGACGGCGTACGTGACGGCGGCGGCGCGGGCGGCGCCGACCACGTCGGCCTCCCGCGCCCCGGCGCGCGCGACGACCGACGCGACGTCGCGCGCGGGCGCCCCGCCTTCGATGAGCGCGCGCGCCTCGCTGTTCCCGGTGAGCAGGTCGAACGCGGGGATATGGTCGATGAACTCGTATTTCTCGGTGCGGAAGCGGAACGCCGCCGGGTCCTGGTGGTGCGCGAGCGCGACGAGGGCGAGGTACGTCGCGACCGGCTGGAAGGACGCGGCGTCGGTCACGTGGACCTGCACGCCGCCGCAGATCTCGCCGGCGAGCTTCTGGAACGTCGGGCGGAACGTGACGGGGCGCGCGCGCGCGCCGGGGAGCCCCGCGGCGTGGAGGTCGCGCGCGAGCCTCGCCCCGTCGATCCACGGCGCGCCGACGATCTCGAACGGGCGCGTCGTCCCGCGCCCCTCGGACAGGTTCGTGCCCTCGAGGAGGCAGCCGCCCGGGTAGACGAGCGCCGTCTCGTACGACGGCATGTTCGGCGAGGGCATGACGAACGGGCGATCCCACGACGGCGCGTGGAGCGCGCGGTCGAAGCCGCGGACGGAGGCGATCGCGAGCGCGCCGTCGGGCACGCCCTCCGCGGCGGCGCGCCACGCGACGATCTCGCCCAGCGTGAGGCCGTGGCGGATCGGGATCGGCTCGAGGCCGACGAACGACAGGAACGGCGCGTCCTGGCAGCGCCCCTCGATCGAAGACGGCGCCGAGCCGATCGGGTTCGGGCGGTCGAGCACGAGGACGCGCTTGCCGCGGCGCGCGCACTCGCGCATCGCGAGCACCGCCGTCCAGACGAACGTGTAGTACCGCGCGCCCACGTCCTGGAGATCGACGACGAGGACGTCGATCGCGTCGAGGTCGCCCGCGCTCGGACGGAGCGCGTCGAACGTCGCGCCGTAGAGGCTCCGCACCGGCGTGCCGCGGCGGTCCCTCGCGTCGGCCACGCCGATCATGTCCTGCGCCTCGCCGCCGTACCCGTGCTCGGGGCCGAAGATGACGGCGGGGCGGACGCCGATGCCTTCGAGCACCTCACTCGCGTGAACCAACTCCCGGGTCACCGACGCGTGGTGGGCGAGGAGACCCACGCGCGCGCCGCGGAGCTGCGCCGCGAGCGCCGGCTCTTCGGCGAGCCGATCGAGGCCGGTCTGCATTCCTGCATGGTACGCGGTATCCTGAGAGGCGGTGAAGCGCGTCCTGGTCGTCGACGACGAAGAGAACATCCGCCTCGTCCTCCGGACGCTCCTCAGGAAGAACGGGTACGAGGTCGAGGTCGCCGACAGCGGCGAGGCGGCGCTCGCCCTGCTCGACGCGTTCGGCCCCGACGTGATCCTGACCGACGTGCGGATGCCGAAGATGGGCGGGCTCGATCTGCTCGCCGCGCTCAGGGAGAGGCAGGTCGCCTCCACGGTCATCGTGATGAGCGCCTACGGGAGCGTCGACCTCGCGCTCGACGCGATGAAGGCGGGCGCGTACGACTACGTCGGCAAGCCGTTCAAGCCCGACGAGGTGGTGCTCGCGCTGCGCAAGGCCGAGGAGCGCGAGGCGCTCCGCCGCGAGAACCGCGCGCTCAAGGAGCAGATCCACGGCGCGTCGCAGTTCCAGTCGATCCTCGCGAAGAGCCCGGCGATGGTGGAGATCTTCCGCACCATCACCAAGATCGCCGACTTCAAGACGACCGTGCTCATCACCGGCGAGAGCGGCGTCGGCAAGGAGCTGGTCGCGCGCGCCATCCACCAGCGGTCGTCGCGGAAGGACGAGGCGTTCGTCGCGATCAACTGCGGCGCGATCCCGGAGAACCTGCTCGAGAGCGAGCTCTTCGGCCACAAGAAGGGCGCGTTCACCGACGCCGGGGCCGACCGGCGCGGCCTCTTCGAGGAGGCGAGCTCCGGGACGCTCTTCCTCGACGAGATCGGCGAGCTCCCGCTAAACCTCCAGGTGAAGCTCCTGCGCGCGCTCCAGGAGGAGTCGATACGGCGGCTCGGCGACTCGCGCGACGTGAAGGTCGACGTGCGGATCGTCGCCGCGACCCACCGCGATCTCGCCGCCGAGGCCGAGGCGGGGCGCTTCCGCGAGGACCTCTACTACCGGATCAACGTCCTCCCCATCGCGATCCCGCCGCTCCGCGCGCGGCGCGAGGACATCAACCTGCTCATCGATCACTTCGTCGCGCGGAACAACGCGCGGCTCGGCACGCAGATCCGCGGCCTGTCGAGCGAGGCGCGGCGGGCGCTCCTCGAGCACCCGTGGCCGGGGAACGTCCGCGAGCTCGAGAACACCATCGAGCGGGCGATGGTCCTCGCCGACGGCGACATCCTCGACACGGCCGACCTCCCCGAGCGCCTGCGCGAGGCGCTCGATCCGGTGGCGGTGCAGCTCGCGAGCGGCGAGCTGTCGATCAAGAAGACCACGACCGCGATCGAGGAGATCCTGATCCGGCGCGCGCTCCTGAAGACGAAGGGCAACCGCACGCGCGCCGCGGAGATCCTCGAGATCAGCCACCGCGCGCTCCTCTACAAGATCAAGGACTACGACATCGTCGACTAGCGGCGACCGCGCGCCCGCGCCGGAGGCGCCCGCCGCGTGAACCGGCGCTCCGCGGGAGCCGGTGGGGACGAGACGCACGCAACGTGACGACGAACCGACGGACGAGGTGACGCCGATGGTGAGGTGGACGAAGATCGGATCGGCGACTTCGCGCTCGCTCCTCGCGCTCGCCGCGGGCGCCGCCGCCGCGTCGTGCGCGGGCCCGCCGCCGCGCGCGCCCGCCGCGACCGGCGCCGGCGCGTGGAGCTACGAGGTCGCGCTCGACGAGCGCGCCGAGACGCTCGCGATCACGGGCGCGCTCGCGCCGACCGCGTCGACCGAGCTCACCGTCAACGAGGGGGCCGAGCCGTTCGTCGGGGGCGTCGAGTTCTCCGCGGCCGGCGCGCCGTGGGAGGGCGTCGAGCCGCGCGACGGGAGCTGGACGATCCCGGCGTGCGCGCGGGGGTGCCGGATCCGCTACCGGTTCGACCTGCGGGCCGCCGCGGAGGCGCTCGACGCGGACGACACGGCGACGTCGCTCCACGGCGTCCTCGAGGCGCCGCCCGCGACGTGGCTCCTCCGCCCGCTCGAGACGCGCGACGAGGTCGTGACGTGGCACGTGACCGCGCCGCCCGGCGTGGCGTTCGTCACCGGGGTCCACGGCGTCCCCGGCGCGGCCGACACGTACCGCGTCGCGGCGCGCGAGCTCCACCTCACGCCGTACACGGTGATGGGGAGGCTGCGGACGCGCGCCGTCGACGTCGGCGGCGGCGCGCACGTCACCATGGCGGTCGCCGCGGGCAAGCTCGCGCCGACCGACGACATGCTCGCCGCGTGGGTCGCCCGCGCGGGCCGCGCCGTCACCGCGTTCTACGGCGCGTTCCCCATCGACGGGACGATGATCGCGGTCATCCCGACGCGCGGGCGCTCGGTGGGCTTCGGGCGGACGATGGCCGCGGGCGGCGCGTCGATCATGGTGAACGTCGGGCGCGACACCGGCGCCGCGGCGCTCGACGCCGACTGGGTCATGGTCCACGAGATGATCCACCTCGCGTTCCCGTCGATGCCGCGCGAGCGCGTCTGGATCGAAGAGGGGCTCGCGACGTACCTCGAGCCGATCATCCGCGCGCGCGCCGGGATGATCAAAGAGGAGGAGGCGTGGCGCGGCTTCCGCGACATGATGCCGAACGGCCTCCCCGCCCCCGGCGATCGCGGGCTCGACCGGACGCACACGTGGGGGCGCGTCTACTGGGGCGGCGCGCTCTTCTGCCTCCTCGCCGACCTCGACATCCGGCAGCGGACGAAGAACCGGCGGACGCTCGAGGACGCGCTCCGCGGCGTCCTCGAGGCGGGCGGGAACGACGCCGTGCGCTGGCCGCTCGAGCGCGCGCTCGACGCGGGCGATCACGCGATCGGCGTCCCCGCGCTCCGCGAGCTCCACGCGCGGATGGGGAGCGAGCCGTTCCCCGTCGACCTCGACGCCCTCTTCGGCGATCTGGGCGTGACGCTGGTCGGCGGCCGCGCCGTCCTCGACGACTCCGCGCCGCTCGCCGCGATCCGTCGGTCGATGACCGCGCCGTTCGCCGCTTCCCCGGCCGCCGCCGCGGCGCGGTGACGTACCGCGCGCGTGGCGCGCGGCCCCCATGGTAGGTTTGCTCGACGTGAACAGCGCATGGACGAAGCTTGCTCCACATCGCCCGCTCCGACAGGGCGACGCTCACTACGCGGAGCGGCCGAAGGGGGGCGGCCCGGCGCTGGCCGAATTGGTGCGCGCGGGCTGGAAACGCATCGCGGTCGTCGGGCCGAACGGAGTGGGCAAGAGCACGGAGTTGGCTGCGGCACAGCAGCGCCTCTACGGAGACCGTTTCGCGTTCCGAATCGGGATCGACCTGACCTTCGACATGCGCAAGATTCGCGCGGGCGAAGTCTTCGTGCACATCCTCAAGCAATTCCTGGCAACCAAACCCAATGCCGACGTCCAGTTGGCCATCGATATGGCCGAGGATCTTACTACGGGTGATCGACGGGATTTTCGTCGCGATCTAGCGCGCAAGGTCCTGCGCGGCTCCGGGAGCGTAACGCTCTTGGTCGATGGGTTGGAGAAGGCATCCGACGAGTCGGCACGCGCCGTTGCCGAAGAGCTCTTTAGCTTGGGCGACGACGTCGAAGTCATTCTCGTCGTACCGCCATCCCTCGCTTATGGCCCTGGCGCCGCAGTCCTCGGCGACGACGTCCGACTCGCTTCGATTCGCCCGCTGCTCGTCTGGGGGGAGCCTCACGAGAGTGTTGCCTACGGGAAGTCGTTTCTTCGCGAAGTCGCGTTGCGGCACCTCGAGCAAGAGCCCGTAGGGACAGCGCCCGAGGATCAGGAGTTGCTCGAGCTCATCGATCGCGCCAGCGTCGCGAGCGGGGGCATCCCTCGCGCGCTTCTCCAGCTCCTTCGAGATGCATACCGCCACGCCATCGTCGCGCAACGAGCGTCGCCGACCGTGGACGACCTCGAACAAGCAATACGTGATCACAGTGAGTACCTTCAACGGATGCTCGTGTCCGGTGACGTCGATGCGCTGAGGAGCGCAGAGGGCCACGATGGAAGCGAGGTGCCGCTCGACCGCAAGCTGCGCTTTCTCCTCCAAGGGCTGTTGCTCGAATATCGCCGTGGCGACCGCGTCGTTGTACACGTCGCTCCGGCACTCGCGCGCGCTTTGTCAATAAAGCAGGGCCTTCCGTGAGCGCGTCGACGGGCGATCTGCTGACGCGGCTCGGCGGTCACGACCCTGTCGTCATCGTCTTTTACCGTGATCACGACAGCCAAACGGACCTATTGGAGCTGTGCGAGCTGTTGGCGCCGTCGGGAGCACCGACGCTACGAAGCGGTGCCGTCGAAGATGCATTCCGGGGCGAGTACAAGAACACGATTTTGCTCGTCACGCCCGCTGACGAGGTCAGCGCCGTGCGCACCCTGGATGGACGAAGAGAACAGCTCCTCGACCGCGAGGCGCCGACCATCCTGTTCCTGCTCCAGGGCGGGTCCGCTGAGAGCTTCTACAATACGGACGCCCCCGCTCTTGCGAGCATCGTCCGAGGCCTCACGTATGATCCTGAGCCGCCTCCAATCGAGACCGACCTCGCGAGGCGACGAGCCGAATTTCGTCAAAAGCACGACCGTACGCCGTCGGAATGGGTGCGTGCGTGGCGAAACGACGAGCTTCCCGACACGGCGGACAACAATCTCGTCGCGCACGAAGCCTGGACGTTGAGAACGCGATGAATACATGGCATCGACTCGCTCAGCATGTGGACGAGCAGCGCTCCGGGGCCACACTGACCAACGTTCAATCATCGTTACTTCGGCGACTGCGGAGAGCCGCCGACCTCGGTGTGTGCGATCGCGCGGTGCAAGGCTGGTTCACGACCGAAGCAGACCAGCTGACCCTCAGCAACGCGGCGCCCGCTGGACCCAGTAGGCGCCCTGCCATCCCGCTCCACAACCTCGAGCATTTGGTGGACGGCGCGTACCTGACGCTTGGTGTGACGTTCGATCGAAGTCGAAGAAGGGTCGAAGAGTACTCGATCCAGTTGCGTGGCAGTCGGCGGATCCCTTGCTCGACCCCGTGGTACGCCCGTGTGGACCTCGACAGAGTAGCAAGAGGCATCGGGCCGTGCAGCCACGCGGTCCTTCACACGCACGTGGGGACCACACCGGAGAACGATGATGTCCCCTCGGATGGTGGGGAACGCAAAAGATTCTCGACACGCGTCCCGACGCCGTGGCTCTCGCCCGCCGATGCGCTCGATTGGTTGCTCGCCGTAGCGGATCGCAGGTTCGAGCCGGCACAGCCGGAGCCGCGGTAGTCCCATCGGCTTCTCTGACCGCCCCCTCGCGGGAAGTTCAGCGACGCGCTGCATGAGACCACGCCCCTCTGATACCTTCGGCGCGTGACGTACGACTACGATCTGCTCGTCATCGGCGCGGGCCCGGCCGGCGAAAAAGGGGCGGTCCAGGCCGCGTATTTCGGCAAGCGGGTCGGCATCGTCGAGCGCGCGCCGGAGCCGGGCGGCGCGGCGGTGCACACCGGCACGCTGCCGTCGAAGACGCTCCGCGAGACGGCGCTCTTCCTCTCCGGGTACCGGCAGAGCGAGCTCTACGGGCTCACGGTGCACGTGAACCCGGAGCTCGCGGTGCCGAAGCTCCTCTCGCGGAAGAACGCGGTCATCGACCTCGAGGTGGCGCGCATCCGGTGGAACCTCGAGCGCCACGCGGTCGACCGCATCCCGGGCACGGCGCGCTTCGTCGAGCCGCACGCGATCGAGGTCACCGGCGCGGGCTCGCCCCCGCGGCGCGTCACCGCCGGCACGTTCCTCGTCGCGACCGGGTCGAAGCCGCACCGGCCGGCGGAGATCCCGTTCGACGACGAGGACGTCGACGACTCCGACACCGTGCTCCAGATCGATCGCCTGCCGAAGACGATGACGATCCTCGGCGCCGGCGTCATCGGCTGCGAGTACGCGTGCATGTTCGCGTCGATGCACGTCGGCGTGACGCTGATCGAGGGGCGCGCGCGCCTCTTGCCGTTCCTCGATCTCGAGATGGGCGAGCGGCTGCGCGGCGCGATGAGCACCCTCGGGATCGACGTGCGCCTCGGCGCGACGCCGGGGAAGGTCGAGCGCACGGCGAGCGGGATCGCGTGCGCCCTGTCGACCGGCGACGCGGTGGTGAGCGAGAAGCTCCTGTTCGCGGCGGGGCGATCGGGGCGCGTCGACGGGCTCGGCCTCGAGTCGATCGGCGTCGCCGTCGACAAGAGGGGGTACGTGCAGGTCGACGCCGACTACCGGACGACCGCGCCGCGGATCTACGCCGCGGGCGACGTCATCGGCTTCCCGGCGCTCGCGTCGACGTCGATGGAGCAGGCGCGGGTCGCGGTGTGCCACGCGTTCGGCTTCGACTACAAGCGCCAGGTGTCGTCGGTGATCCCGTTCGGCATCTACACGATCCCGGAGGTGAGCTGCGTCGGGCTCTCCGAGGAGACGGCGAAGGAGCAGAAGGTCGACTACGTGGTGGGCCGCGCGTTCTACCGCGACAACGCGCGCGGCAAGATCATCGGCGACCGCGACGGCGCGGTGAAGCTCCTCTTCGACCGATCGTCGAAGGAGCTCCTCGGCTGCCACTGCATCGGCGATCGCGCGTCGGAGCTCGTCCACATCGGGCAGGCGGCGCTGCTCTCCGGAGCCACCGTCGACCTCTTCATTCAGATGGTCTTCAACTACCCGACGCTCTCCGAGACGTTCAAATACGCCGCGTACGACGCGCTCGCGCACTTCGCGCCGCGCGCGTGATCGCCGCGCGGCGTCTTTGGGAGTCGTTCAACCGCGCGGGCGCGGCGGCGGCGCGTCTCGCTTCGAGCGAAAATCCGTAGATCGAATCGTCCATCGGAGAGCGACGAATCCACGACGTTCGTTGCGGCTGCGTCACGCGGGGAGAGCGCGGCGCAGAGACGATCGTCGACGATGGGTCCACACGAGGCGATGCGGTCCACAGCCGACGCGGGCGAATCGTGCACCACACACGCACATTTCCCGCCGCCACCTGACGACCGTCTTTATCGAAATCATCGAGCAAAGGCGGACACGGCTGCGCGTCGCTGTCGTCGTCGACGCGATTCGTGAGCGCGCGTGCGCGTTGGCACTCTCGATGCTCTAGGGAACGTCATCGTAGTCGCCCCCGCTACAACCGCTCGCTGGAGAACGTCATCGATATGAGAACCCACGTCACCTGGCTCCTCGCCAGCATCGCCCTCGCCGCCTGCGCCTCCTCGAGCTCGTCCAGCGAAGACTCCGATCAGCAGGCCGTCGACGCGCTCGACGACTCGTCGCTCGCGTGCGTCACCAGCTACGTGCATGAGCGAGCGCCGATCGGCCTCCAGATCACGCCGGTCGCCCTCGACTTGGCGGGCAAGTCGCAGAAGCAGGTCGACCAGATCGGATACGGCAGCTACCTCGTGAACGCCACGGCGGCGTGCACCGACTGTCACACGCCGCCGGGGGCGCCGTTCATGTCCGGCGGCCTGCCGTTCCCGCTCGACGCGGCCGGGCACGTCGTGTTCTCGCGCAACCTGACGCCCGACGCGAACACCGGCATGCAGCTCACCGAGGCGCAGTTCATCGAGTCGATGCGCACCGGCAAGGACTTCCACGCCGGCGCGACGCAGATCATGCTCGTGATGCCGTGGCAGACGCTCCGCTGGACGTCGGCGGGCGATCTCAAGGCGATGTACGCCTACCTGAAGGCGATCCCGGCGGTCGCGCACGGCACCCCGCCGGACAACAAGGTCGGCATGCCGCTCCCGCCGGCCGTCCCGTTCCCGGCGCAGTTCAACGAGGGCGACGTCGTCCGCAACCTGCCGTACGACGACGGGCAGATCGGGCCGAACCTGAAACGCGGCATCGCGATCCAGCCGCTCGCGCAGCCGTCGCTCCGCAACGTCGACGTCAACGCATTCTCGCGCGGCAGCTACCTCGTCAACA
>Ga0105247_10001282_pt1 | contig 18542 bp, 17 predicted proteins | sample KBSS24metaG_FD_81519 | JGI IMG/M metagenome (GOLD analysis project Ga0105247, IMG submission 81519) | Switchgrass rhizosphere microbial communities from Kellogg Biological Station, Michigan, USA - KBS S2-4 metaG | ecosystem: Host-associated > Plants > Roots > Rhizosphere > Soil | place...
CCATCATCCGCGTGAAATCGTTACGACGCGATAACGTCGACTCGATCATCGGCCACGCTTCAAACTGCAATCCCACACCGCCTTCACCATATACGTTAGTTATTCGTTTGACGAGATGCCAGAGCTTCTTCGCGTCGATTCGCTTCAGGAGCAGCAGCAGCGCCTGTTTCTTGTCGAGCGGCCATGAATCGAAGGCCGCGGCGTCACTCTCTGCGCCCCACAAGCCGGCGAGTTTTCCTGTCAGCAGCTCCCTTGTTTCGCCGGAAAGATCAGCCCACGTCAGCTCAACTTCAGCCATTTGAAACTTCACGTTCGAGCATCGCCTGAACGTCATCTGACAAACCCTGGAACTTCAAGCCAACACCACGACCGGGATTGCTGTAAACCACCACGGCATTGCACACCACCTGCACATCGGGCCGGAAAGGTATGCGCACGAGCAGCAACGCGCCCTCTGGAATCTCCGCCTGCGTGTTCATATAGAGCCCGCCCGGGCTGATGTCTTTCGTGCTGGCGACGCCGGTGACGTCTTTACCGTCGAAGAAAACGTCGACGATCAGCCGCGAGCGATCGTGACTTCTGCGCTCGTCCTGTGTTTCAAAGCCTCGGTCTTTGTCGTCAGGCACGGGGGGAATCTCCTCTGAGGCAGTTTATTCAACCTTCCGTTGGATTGTACCCGTTTTCCTCACTTTTTGCTGATGATGTAGGTGGGTACCATTCCGCCGCCGGAGCTCACATTGGCCAGTTCCGTGAAGGAAAGTCGCGTGAACGCCGACCCGACTTTGCCGTTGAAAAGCAGCGGATCGAGGTCGACGAGCTGTTCCGCGAATTCGATCCGGCCGTCGTCCGTGAGCGCTGGAAAAACCTCGCGGGCGGTGGGCACACGTTCCTGCACGAGATAATCACCGTCAGCGAGCGCGTTATTGATCGCTTCGTCCCAGCCGCGCTGGTCGACGTTCCAGCCAATCGTGATGCCGTGGCCGCCGTAATCATCGTTAGGCTTGAGCACGAGTCGCTCGCCGTCGGCGCGGATAAAGTCCAGCAGGTTCACCTCACGTCCGAAGTAATCAGTGTGTTCATCTCTGACGACGCGAGTCCATGGCACGTGCGCACGGATCGCGTCGAGCTCTTTCTGTGAAAACAACGGCGCGTGTTTGGGATCTGTCAGGACCGCGAAAAGCGCCTTCTTGTGAATCAGTTTTGAGCGGAAACTATTGACCATGCAGATCGCACCCGCGCGATATGCGTCGAGCAGCGCCGGATATTCCTTGATGATCGGCAGGTATTCGTTGACGAGGAGGCGCTTGTAGACGATGTCGATCTGCTGCCCGCGGACGCTTAGGCGGTCGTTGCTGAACTCCAGTTCCTGTGGCGTGCAGATGACCGACGGGTATCCTGACTGTTCGAAGAATTCGCGGAAGAGCTCAAACTCTTTGACGGTCGGTACGTCCGCCAGATCGACGATCGCGATGAGCGGCGGTCGCTCGGGTTTCCGGCCGAGAAACTCTTCGTACGAGCTGAGCAGCACGTCCAGCATCAAGCGCCGGCCGTACATCGGACGCACGTTGTAGTCGGCTGCAAACTCCTTCATCACCGGCAGCGATGAAAAGATGTCGTAAGCGGCGTCAGCGTAGGCGATCCCCGCCGGGCTCTCGCCGTTCAGCTCGACAAAGCTGTACGCCGACTTCGTCAGGAACGAGTCGAGACGCGAAGTCGGCGAGACTGCGACGTAACCGGGATCGATCGCAACCAGATCACGTTCGATCTCCGTCAGGCCGAGGTCGTCGACGACATTCGGATCGGCGACGGCAGCGTCCTTCACCTTCTGGATCGCCGACCAGACGGTCTCGCAGATCTGGCAGATACGTGCGAAGTCTGATTCGGATACGAAGTGTGGCCTCAGATACGGCGACAATCGCCGCCCACCGAAGATGAGCCTCGCCTTCTCGAGCCCCTCGTCGAGCAGGGCACGAGACGATTCCGCCAGCTCCTGGTTAGAAAGCAGGTCGTGATAGCGCGCAACGGCTTCTGGAAACATGGGCCGCTAGGTTATCACTTGCCACAAAAAGGCACAAAAAGCACACAAGAAAAATTCGAAGAACTCTGAACTTACTTTTTTGTGCTTCTGTGCGTTTTTGTGGTTTCGATTGATTGGATTTCTTTGACGAGTGCGGCGCGAAATTGTGTGAGGACGTCGATCAGCAAGTCGATCTTTGCGAGGCTGAGGCGGCGTTGGCGTTTGGAGCCGAGAAAGAATTCGAGCTGGACCACGCGTTTGCAGTCGGCGATGAGTACGGTATTGTCGCCCCACTTATCGCCCGTTTGGACGTACGCCTGAATGTACGAGGTCAGATGAGTTGTGGCCGGATTTAAGAACGCGCGCTTTGAGAAGGCATAGATGCTTTTACGTGTCATGGGCGCTCGCGTTGTATCCGGCGTCAGACCTTTTCCGCAAGGCCGTCGTGGATAACTGAACCCACGAAACTCATGCAAATTTTCTTACGTGAATAGCGGACACACGACGAGTGTCCCACGAAGTGCAGGTTTTCAATCCTCAATGCAAAAAGGCGGATAAGGTCCTTAGCGAATCAAACTGAGAATCGTAAGGACTATCGTCGTCGTTGTACTGGTTGAGGTTGATGTTTGGGTCGGTGCTGGTGCTGGCGCGCCCGGCGAGTCGAGTGTTCCGGCAAACGCGGGGACAGTCAGAACCGCAGTAACGATCGCAACGGCACACATTCGGCGTAATTTATTCACTTTTGTTCATCCTCCAATAATTCACTATTTTGTGACTACAGAAAGATACAAAAATTTTTGCATCAAGCCCAACTCCTTTCTTGCAGGTGCGAAGAAATTACGTTAGAGTGAGTGCGCAGTTGAGAGATTGGATTCCTTGCGGTTCTCACGATGACGTTACGGGCCTCACTCTTACGCGAACTAGTAAATTCAAACCTCGATGTGGGAGGCCGTGCGGAGCTATGCTGCAAACTGGCCAAGGAGTTTGAGAACAAAGGTGAATACGAAGAAGCGCGCGAAATGCTTAGCGGCCTATGGCCTCGCGTGGATCAAAGACCAAGAGTAAAAGGGCTGGAATCGGACATTGCGGCTGAAGTGTTATTGCGAGCTGGGGTAGTAACCGGCTGGATCACAAATGCACAGGAGCAAGCGAAAGACTTCCTCAGTGAAAGCCTCACGATTTTTGAATCTCGAAAATATAAAAAGAAGATAGCCGAATCACAGACGGAACTAGCTCTGTGTTATATCCGAACCGGCGAGTACGACAATGCATCCGATCTTCTAAAGCTCGCTCTTGCGGAGTTGACGATCGATAACGAGTTGAAAGCGAGGGCCGTACTTCGCTCAGGCATCGTAAAGCGACACGCAAGCATGCTCAATGAAGCGTTGAGATATCTCACCAGCAACGAGCCTCTATTCAATAAAATTAACAGTACCTTGCTTAAGGGTTGTTACCACCAAACCCTCGGTGATGTGCTCAAAGATCTTTGCGAATCAGACAGAACCGGAAACTATCTTGATCGTGCGTTTATAGAATACACCGCAGCGAGTTATCACTTTGAACAGGCAGAGCACAGACGGTATCTCGCGAATGTCGAGAACAATTTGGGTTTTCTCTATCTCAAGATCAACTGTTCTAAAGAGGCACATGAACATTTGAACCGGGCCAGACGCATTTTCACTTGTCTCAACGATAGGATCGCATTGGCCGTGGTCGATGAAACGCGCGCTCGCGTGTTCCTTAAAGAAAAACGGAATGCAGAAGCAGAAAAGGCCGCGCGGTCATCTGTGCGGACGTTAGAAACTCGTGACAGACCATCATTGTTAGCAGAAGCGTTGAAAAGGCACGGCATGGCTTTGGCTCGGTTGGGCCATTACAGCCCTGCACTCAATGCCTTCCGGCGCGCTATCGATCTATCTCAAGACAGTTTCAACCGCGCTTCCGATATTGCACTCACTGCCTTTCAGGAATTGGGAGATCGATTAGCAGTTAAAGACGCGATAACTATTTCAGCCAGACCATTGAACGAGGAAATATTCTTACTCGAGCATGAGCTAATAAAACACGCACTCGAGAAGGCTCAAGGCCGAGTTACCTTCGCCGCCCGCACTCTCGGCATGTCATATCAACGACTGACTCACAAACTACAAACCAAACACAAAGACTTACTCAACGAACGAAGTCCACTGCGTCGCCGTACACGAAGACAGTAAGTTGTCGTCGTTCGTATTTGCATTGACTCGCATACACATTGGTACTATTCTACGCGCTCGCCAAATTTGTTGACCTGCCGATTTGGTAACCCCCCTACGCCCGTCAGGCCCAGGAAATAGCCTCATAACCTTCTGGAGACGGCGATATGTTCCATCATCCCATCTCTCTCATTGTCGAGACTCTTCTCGACCCACTATCAAAGTATCCAATCAACGGAGATCATCATGAGCGAAGACAGAATGAAAATACTTGAAGAGCGACTGACTCGTTTGGAAGCTGCGCTGGCTCAGCGAGCTGGTGGGACCGGAGCCGGCGTAGGCACCGGCGCCGGCGGATTTACGTTGCCCCCGGGAACAGTCTCCGATCCGCCACCATTCTCAATGGGTGGTTGGATGTTTTTCCCAAGACCGTCACCAGTTGTCGATCCCGCTCCGTGGCCCTTTCCGGGAGGTTGGGGACGCCCACGTTGGCCTATTGTGGACCCCGCTCCATTTCCTCCCGGTGTCGTGGTCGATCCGGCGCCCATGCCCCAGGTTTTCGATCAGGCAACCACCCAAGCGGCCGCATCCGCCATACTTGGAAGAATCGGCAAAGTTGCTGATCCTGCGCCACCCGATGTCACCAGACTCTCGGTTGTACAACTCGAGTCGGCACTTCATAGCATTGCGGCCGAAAGGGCCCGGCTGGATTCAATGGAGCAGTTGGTCAAGAAACAATTGGAGACAGCGAAAAAACAACAGACATAACCAGGCCATACAGGACGGTTAACCGGACAACTTTTCCGGCCTAGAACGGAGGGCTACAAGTGCGAAAACTGCCATCCCTGCCAATGCAAATACCCGTGTGCGATCCAACTGGTCGCCCCCAAAAAGTTTTGTTGATCGGTTTCCAGGACCAGGACAATCTCGGTCTGCGCTACCTGATGTCGACGGTGAATGCCTCGGGTCACGAGGCGTCCATCATGACTTATCGCTCAGATCCCGATCAGATCCTGAAACGCATCCACCAGGATGGACCGGATGTGGTCGGCTTCTCGCTGATCTTTCAATACATGGCGCCTGATTTTGCCCAGGTGATTGCGGCTCTGCGTGAAGCAGGTGTGACCGCGCACTTCACCATGGGAGGTCATTACGCCAGCTTCGAGCCAACCGAGATTCTCAGGCGCATACCAGGCCTGGATTCCGTCGTGCGGTTCGATGGGGAGATGACTCTCGTCAACCTGTTGAATTGTTTAGCCAGTGATTCAGAGTGGCGCGGCTTGCCCGGCATCGCGTTCCGCAAGGACGACGGTGAGATCAACCTTGCAGCACTGGCGCCCGTAGTAGAGGACCTCGATCTGCTCCCCTGGCCCGACCGGCATTCGATTGACTACGAAGGTCATCCGATGCCGACTGCGTCCGTGCTCGGCAGTCGCGGTTGTCCATGGGATTGTTCCTTTTGCAGTATTCGACCGTTTTACGAGGAGCAAGGTGGTGCATTGCGTCGCCTCCGCGCCCCGCGAGCGGTGGTTGATGAAATGCTCGATCTGCATCGCCATCGTGGCGTCCCGATCTTTCTGTTCCAGGATGACGACTTCCTCGCCGGTGGCAGGAAAGCAAAAGAATGGGCGATGGAAATCGCGGATCTGATTGCGAAAGAGGGCGTGGCCGGGAAATTGGCATTCAAAATCAGTTGTCGCTCTGATGAAATTCATGAAGACGTGATTGAGCGCCTCATCGCCGGCGGTCTTACTCACGTTTACATGGGCGTCGAATCGGGCGACGAAGAGGGGCTGATCAATATGAGCAAGCGGCTCAAACCGGAAGCTCATTTGCGGGCCGGACGCATATTGAAAAGCTTCGGCTTGTCGTTCGACTTCGGCTTCATGCTGGTCGATCCTTATACATCGTTTCGAAGCATTCGCCAGAATGTAGCTTTCCTTGAGGAGTTTATCGGCGATGGCTGGACGGTTGCGCCCTTTTGCCGAATGCTGCCTTACGCCGGCACTCCTATCAAACGAAGACTTGAAGCAGAAGGGCGCCTGCTGGGCACGTCGTTCGATCCAGACTACAGGTTTCTTGATCCCAAGTTGGACCTGTTTTACGACTGGATGGTGAGGACCTTCTACGAGAGAAACTTTACCAACCAGGGGTTATGTCACATTTTGCGAGGTTTGCTGTTTGAAGCACATCTCAGATTGCCTTCGCCGAATCCGGTCTCAGAAGCGCAAAAAGATTACCTCCATTATCTGACAGCGGTTTGTAATCGCGTTGCGTGTTACACGCTTCGCTGTGCGGTTGACCACATGGAAGCAACGCCGCTCGAGGTTCTCGAGCGTGATTGGAGTTATCTCGACGGCCTGACCGACCATGAAAAGAAAGAAGAAGCGCGACTTGTAAACGAAGTGTTCAAGTACTACGAATGGGTACACCAGGATCACAGCCCGCTACCCGGCCCGGCAGGTGGATTCGATAAGACCTGGACCTTCTACGACGGTGACCGCGAAGCCGCCGGGATTCAAGTCGCTTAACTAATTTCTCTGCGTTCTCTGCGTTTCTCTGTGTCCTCTGCGTTTAAGAAATACTTAACGCAGAGGACGCAGAGAAACGCAGAGAGCGCAGAGAAAGCCATATTATGGATGTTGTTCTTGTCTCCATGCCTTTTGCAGAGGTCCAGCGCCCGTCCATAGCGCTGGGCCTGTTGCATGCCTCACTAAAAAGCACCGAGATCCAAAGCGAAGTCGTTTACGCAAACTTCGGATTGGCGGAACGAATCGGATTGGTGGCGTACCAGGCAATGCAAAATGTGCCCACCGATCACCTGCTTGGTGAGTGGTGTTTTGCGAGCCGCCTGTTTCCTGCGACTGAAGCAAGCGACGAAGAGTACCTCAACCTGGTCCTGGAAGTCCGGTGTCATAACTTTCCTGCCGAGCTCGAAGAGAGAAAAGATCAGATGCGTTGGGTGCGCCGCCAGTGCGAGTCCTTTATCGATTGGCTGGCTGAGGCCATCCTCGCGAAGAAGCCGAAGGTGGTTGGTTGCAGCTCGGTATTCCAGCAGCACTGCGCCTCGCTGGCGTTGCTAAAACGAATTCACGAATTAAGTAGCGACACGATCTTGTTGATGGGCGGCGCAAACTGTGAAGGTGAGATGGGTGTACAAACGCTGCAATCGTTCGGCTGGGTCGACTGTATCGTCTCTGGTGAAGCGGATGCCATTTTTCCTGAGCTATGCAAAGTGTTGCTCGATCAGGGACGCACTGCTTCGCCGGCTTCGCTTCCGGATGGCGCTGTCTCGCAGCGTCACTTGAAGAACGTTTTCCGAGTCCTGTCACAAGAGCCTGCGCCAGTGCCGCGGTCCCTGATTCACGACATGGATTCGCTGCCTCTACCCGATTACAGTCACTACTTTCAAGCGCTGAATGCTTCGACGTTAACTAACCTGATCACTCCGGAGCTGCTGGCCGAGAGCTCGCGCGGCTGTTGGTGGGGTGAGAAGTTTCACTGCACTTTCTGCGGTCTCAACGGCGCCGGTATGAAGTATCGCCTGAAATCGCCGGAGCGTGTGCTCGACGAGCTGGCGGAGCTGAAGAGACTTTATGGAATCGGGAGCATCCAGTTTGTCGATAACATCCTCGACATGTCGTACTTCAAAACTGTCCTGCCGAGGCTGGCTGACTCGGACGAGAAGTACGCGCTGTTTTATGAGACGAAGGCTAATCTCAAGCGTGAGCAGGTTGAACTACTGGCTCGTGCCGGCGTGCGTTGGATTCAACCCGGCATCGAAAGCCTGGATGACAGAATTCTCACGTTGCTGGCCAAAGGCAACTCTACGTTGATGAACCTGCAGCTACTGAAGTGGTGTTGCGAATTAGGAATCGATGTTTCGTGGAACATGCTGAGCGGAATTCCCGGCGAGTCAGACAGTTGGTACGCCAACATGGCGGATTGGTTGCCGGCGATCTCTCATTTGCAGCCGCCGACGGGAGTGAGTCGAGTTCGTTACGATCGCTTCAGCCCTTATCACATGCGTCCGAACGATTTCGGTCTTACGCTCGAGCCAAGCCGGACGTATCCTTACGTGTATCCGTTGTCGAAGGAAGCGTTGATGCGGCTGGCCTATTCATTCGAGGATAACGGACGCCCGCGACACATGCACCGAGCGTTCTCAGATGAACCGGGTCAACAACGATTGCAGTATGTGGTCGTGGAATGGAATCAGATGTGGCGCAGCTCGCGGCCGGTACTGGCGGTCTATGATGAAGGCGATCGCCTGCGTTTCTTCGACACGCGTCCGTGCGCGATTCAGCGAAGTTGGACTGTCGAAGGTCTTGAGGCAGATATTTATCGCTTATGCGACTCGGCGCGTTCACTCGCCGCGCTGAAGTCTCAGCTTAAAAGAGAAGTTTCCAACGGAGACCTGGAACTCGCAATCGACAATCTGCTCAACTCCAAAGTTCTCTTGTCCTTAAACGACAAGCTGCTCGCGATCGGCATCAACCAGCCTGCAACGGCTACTTCTTTTTAGCCGGAACCTTGACGACGCGTTTTTGTTTTTTGCGGACGATCTCGAAAGTATACGAATCAGCGTTAGGTGTGGTGCGGAATGCGGAAACGGGTTTGCCGTTGATTGTCTGAATCACGTCGCCCGGCTCGAGCCCGGCTTCGAATGCCGCAGTAACAGGATCCACGTAGACGACCAGAAGTCCCGGAGTGGTTCCGAGTTGTGTTGCTACGAGCGGCTTCAAGGCGATCGTTTCGATGCCCTGGTCGATTAACCAAAAACCATTGGTCGAAGGAAAATGTGAGCGCCAGTTGACTTTGAACGACTGGTCCAGCATCCCGCTCAGCTTCACATTCATCGCCCATTCCACCGGACGACCGGGTCGCGCGACTGTGAACTCCACTGAGCTACTCGGCCCAGCCTGCTCGAGCCACCACGTAAACTCATCGGCAGTCTGAATGTCTTTATCGTCGATCTTCAGAATCACATCACCGGCGCGCAACTCCGCACGCTCGGCAGGACTGCCCGGCACAATCGACGTCAAAAGGATTCCACGATGCTTGCCGGCCAGCGCCGCGGCACGCTGCATCTCCCAACCATGATTCTGAAGCTGATCGAGTTTGAGCGCCGCGACTGCTTCACCTTTCACGCCGAGCCACGGTCGCGGCACACTTGCCTGCCGTGCCAACACACGCTGCGCCGCGCGCTTGATCAACGCAGCGGGCAAAATGCTCGCTTCCGTCCCTTCCAAACCATCGATGATGCCGATCGTGTCGCCAGCCTGATTCAAAGCCACGCTGCCGATGTTTGCTTTCGAAAGTCTCGCGGCGCTGACTCGGAACCGCGCGATTCCACCCGATGGCGCGGGCTGTACAACTTCAACGCGACCCTCAATTGCGCCCATGCGCGCCAGCACCGGGCGCGTTTTAGTCACCGGCTCCGGTCCAAACAACACCACAACGTCACCACTGTTTACCGGCTCATCTTTAATCGCACTTGCCGAAACTGCGTTCTTGTTTTCAAGGTGCAGGATCGAGAGTCCGGTAGCGGCATCGAGGCCGATGTACTTCGCTGGAACCTGTTTGCCATCAGGCCCGATGACTGACACGTCCGGACCATCAAACTCGACGTCAGCTTCAGGCAACCAGGCTGCGATTGTTTCGCCGTCGTCCATCGCGAGACCGGCGATGACGTTTGTGTGTACGTCGTCCATCAGGTTGAACGCCGAATCAAGCGCGTCGATCGATTGCACCTGCTCTGACCGCAGCAGCAGGCGAAACATTTTGAGACCGTTCAGACGATGAATGATCGTGACTACTTGCGGCGCGGCCGGTGGCTTCGGTGCCTTTGGTGGTGACGGTGCGGGTGTTTGCGCACTTGCAACCGCACTTACCAACAACACCACTAAAATTATCCGTCTGAAATTCATCGTCGTAATACTTACCAATCACGCTTCGGGGCGAACTGATTTCCACCTTGCACGATTCGTTGTGAACCAAAACTGATCGTCGGAACGGAAATCGTCTTCGCATTCCCACGACCATCCTCAAGTGAAACCGTGATCGACTGGGCCGACGAATCGATCGGAAAAGCTGCTGACATTCCTGCGGGCTCTGTTGCGTTGAGAACTGACGCACGCGTGCTGCTGATTGCAACCGATGACAGAGGTCGCTTTTTGTAATCGGCTTGAGCGGGCTGGATCTTTCGAATCGTCACTGGAGTAACACCCGCAACCACCTCAACCGGTTTCTTGTCCTCTTTCACGGCTGGTGGCGCTACGTCAGGTTTCACCGGCTGCTGCACGTGAGGCTGTTGGGCCACGTTATTAACTGTTGCCGGCTGGTTCATTAAATTCCGCACCACCACAGCGCCGATCGCAAACACAATCAACATTGCCGCGACTGCCAAACCGCGTCGCGCAAACGTCCAGTAAATCGCCCGCGCACTACCAGCATCATTAGCCAGCCGCGCGCGCAGGCGGAAATCAAAATCTGCCGGCGCTTCGACCGTGCCGAGACTGCCAACTATCTGTCGCAACTTCGTCTGCTGCTCCTGAAACTCGCGACACTCAGCACATTCACGCAAGTGCCCGGTTGCAGCAGCGCTCCACGATTCACCAAGCATCAACTCATCGAGCTCTCGACGAATCAGTTTGCAATTAGTTTTTCTCATAACTTCCTTCACCTACAAATAAGCCCGCATCTTCTCGCGCAGGAATCCTCTCGCCCGGCTGATTCTCGACTTCACAGTTCCCTCGCTCGTTTCCAGGATCTTCGCGATCTCGTCGTAACTGCGCCCGTCGACGTCGCGAAGAATCAGTGGCGCGCGATACTTTTCGGGAAGTGTGCCGATAGCACGCTGGACCGCGTTGCGTCGCTCAGTATCGACGAGCTCGAGGTCCTGCAAAGGACGTCCGTCGGGCGGATTCAACTCCTTCGCTTCACCGCCATCGGTTTGTTGGAAGAATCCAGTCAGCGATACGAGTTTGCGGCGCTTACGTTTCCGCAGCTCACTAATCGCGAGGTTGGTCGCAATCCGGTAGATGTAAGTCGAAAATGCGTAAGTTCGCTGGTACCTGTCGGCTGCCCTGTAGACCCTCACGAAAGTCTCCTGAGCCAGATCCACGGCGCCGTCGTAATCATTGGTCATCCGGTAGATGTAGCTCGTAATCTGGTTTCGATAACGACTTACCAACTCAGCAAAGGCGTCCTGGTCACCGGAACGGGTGGCTTCCAACAAAGCATGGTCGGAAGTCGTGTCCTCCAGCACGTCCTGCTGCACAGCCGGGGCGAATCCCAGCTCATCGATGGTAGTCAACGTATTCATCAGGGCAGGTGGCTCTCACATCACGGTCTACACGCTCGGAGATCGATCAAGTTCCCCCAGTTTACTATCTTTTGCGGCTTTTTCACGCAAAGGCGCAAAGACGAAAAGGCAATTTGGCTGTCTTGCGCCCTTTACGTTCTTAGCGTCTTTGCGTGAAATGCTCGTTCTGGGGCTTAACCTTCGGGGCGTTGGAAGATGGAATCACTGACTTTCACGCCGTAGGTGATCGTGAGGACGTGCGACTCCTGGCTCTGCCTACCGTCTTCAAGCAACACCGTCCGGTAAGGCACGAGCGTCTGCTGAACCGCGCGATAGTCGAGGAATTTTCGTGTGTATTTCACCGGAACACCGCCGGGATTGCCTTCTTCATACTCCAGCCAGAGCACGCGCAACGAGCGGGCGCTGATGTAGTAACGCGTCTTCCGCTTCTCTTTGTCGGTCAGGTCAATCACGAACAAGTCGAGCCCTTTTTGCTGCTCTTTGCCGACGATCGCGACCGTTGAGCCACACTCTTTGTAGCGCAACAACGAATCGATGCTGTGGTGATGTTGAGAGATGAAGCTGGCGGTGGCGTCCTGTCGCGGCGTAAAGGCGGCGCCGTTGATGAGTCCCCACAATTTCCCGTCGCCGTAAATCAGCGAATACTCCATTGTCGGCAGCTTCTGGTCGAGGCGGATCTTGTCTTTCTCGAGGTTTTCGCCGCGTATAAAACGCCGCTCGTATTCCGACTCTTCGGTATTACCTTCGGTATTTGTGCGGGTTAACCGGCCACGCTCGACACCGTTGCGACGAATCTGTTCGAGCCCCGGGCGCGTGCCGTAGATGAGGATTACCGACTCAACCACTTGCTCGGCGGTATACTTAACCTCTTTGCCGTTTTGTTTAGGCAGCTCCGCTGGTTGCACGTCGGGTTTTTTCTCTTGCTGTTTAGTCTCCTGTTTGGTCTCCGGTTTCTTATCCTGGGCGATCGCGCGGCCGGGAGAAGCCAACGGGACTAAAAACGCAGCTAGAGCTAAGAGGGCGACGAATGGACGAAACAAAATGTAACCGTTCTCCTTGGTTTTCAGATCGCCGTAACTCGACGGCACCGACCGGGGAAAGCCAACTTTGATGCCGGATTGTAACACAGGCCCTGTAAAAAGCCCCTTTCGACATTCATGACCGATGCATGGATGCGGTCAGGCGACGCGCCGGATGCCTGTTTGACAAGCACCAGCGGCGCAGGTATTTTCCTTGGTTTTCGCGAAAGGACACTAAACATACATGAAGCGAGTAGGACTTCTCGTGGGACGGGAAAAAACGTTCCCCGATGCACTAATAAAAGGCATTAATGAACGTGGCCGCGGCGACGTGGTGGCCGAATACATAAAGCTCGGTGGCATCAAGTATGACGATCCTCCGAAATACGATCTGGTCATCGACCGTATATCGCACGAAGTTCCCTTCTATCGAGCGACCCTGAAGCGCATGGCGCTCGAAGGCACGATCATCATCAACAATCCGTTCTGGTGGTCAGCCGACGACAAGTTTTTCAACTACTCACTCGGCAAGAAGCTCGGCGTCGCGATTCCCAAGACCGTGCTGTTGCCGCAGAAGGATTACATCGAAGGCATCGTCAGCGAGAGTTTGCGGAACCTCGAGTTTCCGCTCGACTGGCAGGGCATCATCGATTACGTCGGTCTGCCGGCGTTTATGAAACCGTTCGATGGCGGCGGCTGGAAGAACGTTTCGAAAATCAATTCACTCGAAGAGCTCTGGGCCGAGTATGACAAGACCGGCACGCTCTGCATGACGCTGCAGGAGTCGATCGAGTTTGAACAGTTTGTCAGATGTTACTGCGTGGGCCAGCAGGAAGTGATGATCATGGCTTACGATCCACGCAAGCCGTACTTGTCCGGTGAACAGTACGTACACGATCCGAATTACCTCGCTCCCGCACTGGCCGACCGTGTTGCGAAAGACGTGCGCACGCTCTGCACTGCGCTCGGTTACGACATCAACACAGTTGAGTTTGCGATCAAGGACAACGTGCCGTACGCGATCGATTTCATGAATCCGGCGCCTGATGCTGAGCTGGCGTCAGTGGGCGAGTTTTATCACAACTGGATCTCGAGCGCGGTTGTGGATCTGGTGTTCAAGCGGCTTGGTGAAGGACGTCAGCAGGGTCGCTATCGTTGGGATGCGCTGCTCAATCCGGAGCCGGTGCAGGCTTACGCGGTTGCTTCTGCGGCGGAACAGCAGGCAAGAACGATCACACCCGCATCCAAGAAGCCGGCTTCAAAAAAGAGAAAGTAGTTAGACAGGATTAACAGAATGTTTCAAGATTTACATGTTAATCCTGAAAATCTTGTACATCCTGTCTAAGTTGGCTCTAAGGTTTCGAGCGCTCGAAGAGCATGTGAGTGCCGGCGAGACTGAACGCCCAGATTATCAAAGCGGATGAAGCAAGCGACCAACCGAGACTTCCCGCGATCGGATCGATAAGACCACCTACCAGCGCAAGCAAAACACTCGCATTCGTCACTCGCAACGCCAGTCGACGAATGCGAGTGATGTTTTGCAGCCAGTTGATCCGCCGTAGCTCGGCCGCGAGATAATCGTCGTCATTATTCAACTGCATGTAGTACTCGCCTTCGCTGCGTGCGTAGCGCGCCAAAGACTGCTCAGAAGTCACACGCGCGGCTTCCTGATAATGATGAATGACGTGGGCGAGCTTTCCTTCACGCAGCGCAATATCTGCTAGACCAACACGCGCTTTGAAGTTTCCACTATCGAGCTCGACGACTCTCTCTAACGCGCGTCGTGCGTGTCTCGCGTCACCACACTCGAGAAAACTCTCGCCAATCAGCGGCAATAGAACGACGTCGTTTTCGGCACGGATACTCGCCAGTCGCAAAGCGGCGCGCGCGCGCGACAACAAGCGCGCATCTGCCTGTGCACTCGCCTGCGATCGCAGCAAACGCGCGAAGTCATAAATCAACCACGCGCCGTGTGGCCGGACGTTCAAGGCGCGACGAAACGCTTCGCCTGCTTCTCGCAAGCGACCCGAAACACGCAACTCGTTACCGAGGCGACGAAGCAGTCGTGCTCGCTCGAGATCTTCGGGAGTTGCAGGCGTTTCAGATACCTCGGCACGCCGCCTGAATTTGCGACCGAGTTTAAAATCGGATCCTGTGACGTCGAGCAAGTCTGACGAAGCGAGCTGTGATAGTTGTGTTTTGCGATTCAGGAAACGCGGATCGTTCAGATAGTCGCGAAGGTCGCGACTACGATTGTCGAGTTTGCTTTCGTGGATCAACGGGAACAGCTCGCGCACGAGTTTTCTGTATTCGCGACCGCCCGACACGATCACAAACTCTCGACCCTTACCGGTGATCTGTGTGCGATATCGATAGCGGACGCGTCCACCACGACGCAGCGTGCGGACTGCCTGTGTTTCGACTGTTTCGAAGTCGTCGATCGAAAGCTGTTTGCGGTAACCAAAAAAGAGGTGCAGAAACGTTGGTAGTGGACCCTGGCGTCGCAGTGACGAGCCGTCAAAAGCGATCCGATCGCTGAGGGCGAGCACTGGAATTATCAGCCAGGCCACCGCGATCATGATCAGCGCGGCGGCATCGTAGTTAATACGGAGAAGGAGTGCAGCGACGAACGTAACGACACCTGCGAGTGCGAGATAAGGCCCGGGCGAGACGCGTACGCTCGCAATGGTCGGCTTCTTTCGCGCGCGCTCCCGCTCTTCACTTACTTCGGAGAGGACGGGCAGGGTTTCGAGTTCTTTTGTCTCGCTCATCTTGCTGATCGTGCAACCGGGCAATCGACTGGAAGTTCAAGTGAAAAGCTGCCGCGTGATCTGCCCGGCTCAGTGTAGCGCAAGTCAGCCAATTGAACGAGAGTGCGCGTGGTGCATCCAGGATCTGCGAGTTTCAATACAGGAAATCGTGCGAAACCCAGAAATATCTCGGCTGGTCTTTGCTGTGAAAGGTAGTCAACTACTGGCTTCAAATCGGGTCCGGGCTTCTCGTAACGAACCGGATTTCCGCCGCCGTTGCTTAGCAATCCGATATCAAATCGGTACATCGCGCGATCAGTTTCGAAGACGCAGTCCCAGCGAAACGGATTCGCGAGCCGCGGCATGGCTGCGAGACGCAAGACTGTTTCGCCGTTCGCCAGTTTCGCGGCTTCTTCATTGCCGCGCGTGACTGCTCGCGAATGTGCAAACGCGAGTAAGCTCCAGTAACAAATGACGAGGGCGATTGCGACGTAGGCGATTTTGCTTCCCCAACGCTCTCGCGCACCTTTTTTCTTCAACATGATGAGCCCACCACCGAGAATCAACCAGATATAGGGATCGACGATAAAGACGAGATCGCCGTAAGACCACTTCTGACTCCACGGCAGAAAGAAACGAATGCCGTAGTTGTTGGTCCAGTCGAGTAATGGGTGTGTGGCGCTCGCGATGAACGACGCCAACATCAGTCCTTTGAGCTTTGTCTGTGGAGGTTGATCTTTGTATCGCGACCAGAGCCGGTCAACGCCGTAGAAGATCAGAGGCAGGATTACGGCCAGACCGATCACGCCGACGATTGAGTGAGTGATGCCTCGATGGTGTTGCAGGAACGTCCAGCGATCGCCGAAGGCCAGAACGACGATATCTGAATCAGGTGCATTGGCCGCGAGCACGCATAACGCGGTCGCGCCCGGAGACAATTTTTCCAACCCCGCCCTGGCCGCAGTCAGTCCGACAAGTGAATGAGTCAGATTGTCCAACTGATTTGTGGCTTAACTTATCCCGCTAACGTTGGGGTTTCGGGTGGGAGTTGTGCGTAGCGATCCGGGTCGAGTTTCTGTAACTCCTCGCCCGCCTCGCGCGCTGCTGACGACTGCGGCAGAGGCAGATTGTCAGTTCCCTTCGCCTTGCGCGATGCGTCTACGATATTGAATAGCAGATCAGCAGCCTCTTTCTTCTTTCCCTGCTTCTCATAAACTTTGGCGAGGCGAAGATTCGCAGTCTCGGCAGTTACGGCTGCGCTATTTTGTTTCGCTAATTCGGTGTAGAGCCGCGCGGCGTCGTCGAGCTTGCCGTCGCTCTCATAAGCCTGTGCGAGGGCGAATTTTGAAAGTGTGGCCACTTCACCGACGCTGCTGTTTTGGAGTTCCGTCAGTTCACTGATTCCCTTCGGCCGATCGACGACCAGCCGGTTCGAGGCGATGAAGTAGCGCGACTCCGATTTATATGGGTCACCGTACTTGGCCGCGACCTTTTCAAACTCCTCGATGGAGCGCTGAGCGCGTTCCTGGTCGGTGGCGAACGTCGGATCGGTGCTGCCGGGCATTGGGGAGGTCGTAACCTGGGCGCGCGAAAGCGTGATCGCGCGTCCGAGCGCCTGGCGGGCTTCGTCGTTCTTCCGATTGTTCCAGTTAACGAAGAAGGCGATCAGCAGGCCAGCTACAATTAGCCCGCCCAAAGTGTAGAGAATCGTGCGTCCCCGACCTTCCAGCGCGTCGCCGAGACGGTCGAAAAAGCTCATGGTCGTGTCGCGAAAGCGGTCATGCTGGAGCTCACGCGCACGTTTTTTCTTATACTTTGCCACTTGTTGTCCTCTTGCAAGCCTACGTGGTCGGCTGCGTTCTCTTGGGTGTATGATTACGCGGAAAAAGTGTCACTCTAATGGGGCGTGCAAAAAATTGTCAAGAAGCCACTATCCACAGATTACACAGATTCATACATCTAATCTGTGTAATCTGTGGATAAAGAGGGTACACATGGATTTTTTTCCAAAACATCGGGAACAAAAGACGAAAGACGGTTGTCTAAGGGGAAGCCTGTCCGGGAAAGGGCAAAAATTCTTAACTGCTCCGATTCCCGCCCCAGGGGGTGATCAGTGAGCTACGTGGAACCAATTGCCCTGCACGGGCAAATGGAATTAGAGCAGGTTGCTCCCGCGACCGTGGCAGATGTACGGCCACCGGTTGAAGATCAGTTCATTGAAAGACTAAAGCGAGGCGACGCTGCCGCCTTTGAAAAGCTCGTGAACGAACGTTCGGGCGAGATTTACGGTCTGCTCTATCGCCTGACCGAGAATGGTGAAGAAGCACGTGACCTAACCCAGGAAACGTTCCTGCGGGCGTTTCAAAGCATTATCCACTTCAGAGGCGAGTCAGACCTGCGCACCTGGATTTACCGGATCGCGATCAACCAGGCGCGCAATCGCTGGCGGTGGTGGCGTCGCAGGCGTCGCGAAGCAACAATCTCGATCGACGCGCCCGAGATAGGCGGCGGCCGGCTGGGGTTGGTTGCGACACTCAAATCGCCCACAGCCCGGGACCCCGAACAGCACACTCTCCAAAATGAACGGGAGAGAGCTTTACAGAAGGCCTTGAGCGGTTTGCGGCGCGTCTATCGCGAAGCCGTAGTCTTAAGAGATATCGAAGGTTTTGCGTACGAAGAGATCGCGAACACGCTCAACATTAGCGTGGGGACAGTGAAATCAAGACTGGCGCGCGGTCGCCAGGAACTCCGGCGAAAGCTGGAAGGCTCTTTGTAAATCGGATGGCTGATCCGCCCCGGCTCACGAAACTCGGTGCCAAATGGGTCGAAGTGAAAAAGCGGCGAGTGGGATGATGAGGGCGTATTGAAAACGTGGCCAGCAACACCCGTTGACGCATCGCCCGCTTCAAGCCTGAGGGGTTGCCCTAAACTTGTCGACGTTGCTTCTCAATAAAAGGGAGCAGCCGGGGTCGGTCAGCCATCCGAAAATGGATTAATCATGATGTCGTGCGAAGAAACCAGACAGACGCTTTCGTTATATGTGGACGACGGCGTGTCTCTGCCCGCCCGCGTAGCGATCGATGAGCACCTCGATCGCTGTCCGGTGTGTCGTGCAGAGGTAGCTGAGCTGCGCTCATTGACTCGGAGTTTGAGTTTGATGGCGCGGCCGAAACCACCCGCTGGTCTGGCTGACTCGATCACTGATCTGTTGACGATCGAAGCTGCGGCTCGTCGTCA
>Ga0105247_10001286_pt1 | contig 18528 bp, 15 predicted proteins | sample KBSS24metaG_FD_81519 | JGI IMG/M metagenome (GOLD analysis project Ga0105247, IMG submission 81519) | Switchgrass rhizosphere microbial communities from Kellogg Biological Station, Michigan, USA - KBS S2-4 metaG | ecosystem: Host-associated > Plants > Roots > Rhizosphere > Soil | place...
AGGCCGACGGAGTTGAAGTGGGTCTCCCAGGCGGACATATGGATCCCGCGATCAAACGCCTCGGGATCCGCCCGGTTGTCGTAATGCAAGGCGCGTATCACGATCCTGTCGAAATACCTGCCCTCGACCCCGGCGTAGTATCCCGGCCCGCTATCGATCTCATGAAACAGCTCCAGTGGCTGCAACGGCCCGGAGTTGGACGCGCCGACGCGCCCGAACAAAGTGGTCTGACGGTCGCTGAAGTTGAAGCCGCGGTTGGCGATAACCACGCCCGCCGGGGCGTTCCAACCGAAGACTCCTCCGGTGAGCTCGAGATCAAACCCATGGCCGGTGTGCGTGCCCAGCCAGTCGGCCTGCCCTTCCACGCCGATCGTGCGCAACTCCTCGCCCAACCACGTGTTGATTGCCGAATATGACAGTGTGTAGGGCGACTCCCAGCCAGCCGCGCGATTCTCCAACGAGATCGGCGCATAAAACGCACCGGCCTTCAGCCTGAACCGATACCCCGCGAACGGATAGGGCCGAAATTGCAGGTAGGCCTCCGTCAAATCAACCGGGTTGCGGTCATGATCGCCCCACGCCGAAGCATCGAGCCGCAACGACCAGATTTCACCGAGCGCTTGCGACAAGGCAAAACGCGCCCGTCCCAGGCGCAACCCCGACTCGGTAGCATCGAAGCGCAGAGTCCCCAGTCCACCGTTGACAAATGATCGTTGGCCGTCAGAGCTCACGAGGCGCGTATCCACGTCGGCTTCCCACGCGGGAGGTTGAATCCAATCGGCCGCATGGGAAGCCGTCGCCGTGAAAGCCAACACAGCGGCCGCCAGGGCCTTGCGGAATGCGCAGCGCATCAGTACGCATCCCAGGAGTGCGGACCTTCGAGCGGTGCTGGCTGAAGTGGCTTGGTAAGGCGCACGGTGACGGCGGTGCGCTCTGCGTCGCCGATCGTCACTTCCCGCTCGAGCTCGGTACTTTCACGCATTCGCGGGTGCCAAACAGTGACGCGATAGCTGCCGCTAGGTACTTCAACCGACCACGCTCCCGTGGGGTCTGTCCGTCCGAAGTAGGGAGCGTCGGTCACGAGGACGTAGGCAAGCATCGAGTCGTGTATGTTGCAGCCCAGCGTCACGAACCCAACCTGATCGAAGCGGACCGGCGGGTAGCGCTTGCCGCGATACAGCGGCAGCTGGAACTTTCTGGCTGGGGAGAACGAGTAGATCTGGTGGTTCACCGAGTCGCTGTTGGGAAACTCGACTGTGGATCCGGCTGGAATCACCAGCACATCCGGCACGAACGCACGATTGACCTGGTCCATCACCGCATTGACGGGAGCGGCCGGATGGTTGGCGCCGCTCAGCACACGGACCGTGACGACGGCGCCCGTCAATGGCCGCCCATCGGATGTTTGCACTGCGACAGTCAGGGTTGCTGCAAATGCGCCCGTGGCCTGCAGAAGGCCACCGAACAGCAGCACGGCGCTGACGATGTAGCGTGACTGGAACATGCGTTGCAATAGACGTGCGGAAGGTCTCAATCCTGCACAGGGCCCCTCGCGGCTGGCACCCTAGAATGCCTACGATGTAGGAATCATTCGAGTCTGTTTCATGGGCAGCTTCCGTAAACGACTTCTCGTATTGATCATCGGGCTCGTAGTCGTCACGCAGACTGTGACACTGGCCGCAGTGTTGGCGAGCACTGCACACACCGTAGAGGGGCGGGCCGCGCAGGAACTGCGCTCGGGCGGCTCCTTTGCACAGCAGTTAATACGCTTCCGGGCCGGGCAGCTGGCCAACGGTGTCGGGGTCCTCGCGGCGGATTTCGGGTTCCGTGAGGCCGTGGCGAGCGGCGACATTCCCACCATCATCTCTGCTGCTACGAACAATGCCCGGCGCATCGGCGCCGATATGGTCCTGCTGACCGATACCCACGGGAAAGTGCTCGCTTCCACGGCGCCCGGAGGGGCCGGCCAGGACATCTCCCTGGGCAGTCTGCTCAGTGAATACCATGGGCAGCGTGACCTGCCCGTCTTCATGGTTCTTGCGGACCGCGCTTACCAGTTCTTCCTTGCGCCCGTGCGCACACCGGAGACCATCGCGTGGGTTGCGATGGGATTTGTTGTCGATGACGCACTTGCACAGAAGATGCGCGAGCTCGTGGGTGCCGACGTTACCCTGGTGGCCTACAGACATGATGGACCCGCCCGGATCGCATCGACGCTGCCGGAGCAGCTGCGCAAATCAACCGCTACACAACGCACACCCTTGTCGCAGACGGATCAGGATCCGCATGTCGCTAGCATCGGTGCGACGGACTATTTGACATTTGCCCAGCGGATCGAGGGCCGGGGCGAATTTGTTGACGTCATCGTTCAGAAGCCCATGCATGAGGTGCTCGCTCCTTACCGCGACGTTCGGGACGCATTGCTGTTGATTGACGGCATTGCGTTGGCGCTTGCAGCGGTCATCGGCACATTGCTGGGACGCAGTGCCACCCGCCCCATTGGCGAGTTGGTTCGCGCGGCGGAGCGCATTCAGGAAGGGCGCTACGACACGGCGGTCGAGGGTTCCGGTGGCGCTGAGTTCCGCAGCCTGGCGGCTACATTCAACACCATGCAGAAGAACATCGCCGAGCGTGAAGCGGACATCACCTATCAGGCCCATCACGACCCATTCACCGGTTTGCCGAACCGCGCGTTGGTCGAGAAGAAGCTGGAAGAGATTGTTGCGGCAGCGGACAGCGCGGCGCCCGTTGCCCTCATTTTGATCGACATGCGCAACGTCAGTGAAATCAACGCCTCCCTGGGTCATCACGTGGGAGACGATGTGTTGCGCGAAGCAGCGCGTCGCCTGCGCGCCAACGTAGCTCCGGATGACATCGTCGCCCGGCTCGGGGAGACTCAGTTCCTGCTCGTTGCGCGCAATTGCACCTCGCAGCGTGCCCCTCTGTATGCCGATCAGATGGCGGGAGTGATTCGGCGCGGGTTTCATCTCGAGGAGATGAGCCTGCAGCTGCACGTCGCGGCTGGAATTTGCCTCTATCCGGAGCATGGGAGTACGGCGGACGAGCTGTTGCGCCGGGTTCAGATTGCTATTGAGGACGCCGACGAGGCGTGGACGCGCTGTGCGCTGTACCGCACCGGCGGCGACGAAAAGCACCGGCGCAGACTCAAGTTGGCTACCGACCTGCGCGGTGCAATCGATCAGAACGCGTTGACGCTGGTGTATCAGCCGAAGGTTGAGATGGAGTCACGCTCTGTCAGGAGCCTGGAGGCGCTGGTGCGCTGGACACACCCGCAGCTGGGCATCGTGAGCCCCGTCGAGTTCGTGCCATTGGCAGAGCGTACAGGTGCAATACGCAGGCTGACGAGTTGGGTACTCGGCGAGGCCATACGCCAACTGGGCGAATGGCGCCGTGCCGGGCTGGAGGTCGAATTGGCCATCAACCTGTCGGCGGCCGATATCCTGGATCCGGACCTGGGTGCTGAGATTCTGCAGCTGCTGCGGGGCCACCGGGTGGACTCAACCGCCCTGCTGCTCGAGATCACCGAAAGCGCTGTGATGCGTGATCCGCAGCTCGCCGCCCGCAATATGCAACTGTTGCGCATGCCTGGTGTGCGCTTCGCAATCGATGACTTTGGCACCGGCCATTCATCGTTATCGCAGTTGAGTCTGCTGCCAGTGGACGAGCTCAAAATCGACCGTTCATTTGTCATGGATGCGGGTCGTGCCGGGGCGGATGCCACGACCATCATCACTTCAACGATCGAGCTCGCGCACAGCATGGGGCTGCGAGTGGTTGCCGAAGGTGTGGAAGAGCCCGATGCCTGGAATCTACTGCGCCGTCTCGGCTGTGACTACGCGCAGGGCTATCTCATCAGCCGGCCGCTCCTCGCGAGCGATGTCCCCGCCTTCGTCGGCCAGGCCAACAAGCTGCTGCCGGCATCCGACTCCACCGTCCTGCAGATAAGAGCACTGGAGCAGCTGGCCGGTCAGGGTCGGCGGTAGCTCGGCCGCACGAATTAATGCACTTCGCGGTGGCTGTAAATTGTCGCCCCCGCCATCCTTCAGTCGTCCTCGGGATCAGAGGCTGCGCACGGCGCGCGGTCCATCACCGACTACAGGAGCTGTCTGCCATGCGATTCATGATGCTGATGATCCCCAAGGGCTACGAAAGCGCCGCACCCGGAACGGTCCCCGATGCCAAGGCCGTGGAGGCGATGATGAAGTACAACGAGGCGCTGCAGAAAGCCGGCGTGCTGATTGCCCTCGACGGCCTGCACCCGCCTTCCATGGGCGCTCGCGTGTCATTCTCGAAGGGCAAGCCGCTGGTCACCGATGGTCCCTTCGCCGAGGCCAAGGAAGTGCTCGGCGGCTACTGGATGATCCGCGTCAATTCCAGGGCCGAGGCGATCGAGTGGGCCAAGAAGTGTCCCGGAGGCGATAACGAGGTCATCGAAATCCGCCAAGTGCAGGAGATGGAGGACTTCCCGGCCGATGTACAGAAGGCGGCTGCAGGTTTCGCGGAGATGCAGCAGCGGCGGTGAAGGCACGCAGTTTCGGCTGCGCTTGGGCGCGGGTGGCGGGCCACGGCGAGGAATCGAACATGTATGCTTCGATCCGACCCGCCGCCGCGCTCGGCGCACAAGGAAGCCTTCGACATGCAATACGCCACCCTGGGCAACACCGGCCTCGTCGTCTCCCGTCTGGCATTCGGAGCGATGACCTTTACGGCCGGCAACCAGGACATCGCCGCCGTCTTCAAGGTCGGTGGCAAGTTGGCTGACGAACTCGTCGGGCAGTCGCTCGAGGCTGGCGTGAACTTCTTCGATACGGCCGACGGCTACGCAGGAGGAGAGTCCGAGACGCTGCTGGGTGCCGCCCTCAAGCCACGGCGGCACGAGGTCATCATTTCCTCGAAGGTGGGCTTTCGAACCGGTAAGCCGCTGACTCAGGCAGGGTTGTCCCGCCGGCATATCCTCTGGTCCATCGATCAGAGCCTGAAGCGCCTGGGCACTGACTATCTGGATGTCTACATCGCCCACCGGGAGGATCCATACACTCCACTCGAAGAGACCCTCCAGGCACTCGACACGGTAGTCAGAGCCGGCAAGGTCCGCTACCTCGGATTTTCCAACTGGTCAGCCTGGCGCGTGGCGGCCGCAATGGAAATCCAGAAAGCGAATTCGCTGGCGCCATTCACACACGGCCAGATGCACTACTCACTGCTCGGCCGCGATGTCGAGCGCGATGTCATTCCGATGATGCGGCGGTATGGCCTTGGTCTGACGGTCTGGAGCCCGCTGTCCTCGGGCTTTCTGACCGGCAAATACACCCGTGAGACCCTGTCGAATCCGGACAACCGCTTCTCCGGATTCGACCTGCTGCCCTTCGACAAGGAGCACGGCTTCAGGCTGGTCGAGCGCTTGCGGACAATGGCAACTTCACACGATGCAAGCGTTGCGCAGATAGCGATTGCCTGGTTGCTCGCGCGCAAAGCGGTCACCAGCGTGCTCATCGGCGCCACCAAGCCGCACCAACTTGCCGACAATCTCGGGGCAGCGGACGTAGTTCTGACCGCCGGTGAAATCGCCGAGCTGGATGCCGCCACCCCGCTCCCGGTCGTCTATCCCAACTGGTTCATCGAGAACCTGCAGGATCAGCCCGTGGCTCAGGCCCTGGGATCTGCCAGGAGCTGATAGCGGCCGCACGGCCGTGGCTGCCACCACCGTGCGCCTACAACCAGCGACGCCACCTGAAGTACAGGTACGGCGCCACCGCGGAGACCACCATCATGGCGATGCCGGCCCACGGGCCCCAGGTTTCGTGTAACCAGGGAATGTGCTCGAAGTTCATGCCGTAGAACCCGGCGATGACCGATGGCGGCAGCAAGAACACCGTGACCACGGAGAAGATCTTCACCACGTTGTTCTGGTCGATGCTCACCATGCCCAAGGTTGCATCGAGCAGGAACTGCACCTTGTTCCCCAGGAAGTTGGAATGATCGGTCATGGCCAGCACGTCGCGTGACAACGTCCGATAGCGGGTACGCGACTCCTGCGTCACCTGGGTATTGCCGCTCTGCTGCACGAATCCCAGCAGCCGGGTCAGGCTGACCAGGCTTTCGCTCGCCTTCGAGACCAGGTCGCCGCTCTGTCCGATCCGCTCCAGCACGTGGCGAAAATCCAGGGGCGCGCTCGTGTCATATGAGCGGAAGAAGATCTTGGAGGAGATCGCATCCACATCGCCGCCGACTTTTTCCAACACATCGGCAATGCGATTGACGATGGCCTCGAGCAGTCCGGCGAGGACCATCGCGCCCGAGGTCGCCACGGCAGGGTGCCGCGCTGCGTACGCAATAAAGCGGCGAAACGGCAGCGGATCCGTATAGCGGTTGGTCACGAGCTTCGAGCCCGTGAGAATGAACGTAACTTGAGTTCTTTCCGGCAGATCGGTGTCGAGCTTCGTGACCAGCGTCGCCGTCATGTAGAGGCCGCCGTTCTCCTCGTAGAAGCGGTTCGATGCCTCGATCTCGCGCATCTCCTCCCGCGTTGGCACATCGATTCCGAGGGCGGTCTCGACGAGTTGCTCTTCTTCGGGGGCGGGCTCGCGCAAGTCGATCCACACCGCATCCGCGGGAAGCGGCCCGCCCGGCTCGCGCTCCGCGCAGGCAAGACCATTAGGGCGCGGAACGTAGACGTTCAGCATTCCGCGCCTGCCTGTTGCGCTCTAGTGCTTGTGTTCCGCCGCGGCCAGGTCGTCTACCAACGAGATCAGATTGGCCTGACTGCCCGCCTTCGCAACATCGGAGGTGAACTTGCCGTTGATGACGAACAGCGGCACGCCTTCGACGTGGTAGCGCTGGGTGAGCTGCTCGGCGCGCTGCAGGTTCGAATTGACGGTGAAGGAGTTATACGCCTTGGCGAAGTCCTCAGCGCTTACGCCGTTGGCCTGCCCGAAGGCCTGTTGCGCCTTGAGGGTCTCCTCTTCGCTTTGCCCAAACAGCATCTGGTGTTGGTTCTGAATCGCATCGAAGGCCTTCTGAACCAGGTCCTGGCGGTTCAGGGCGACCAGCGTGTAGAACAAGTGTGCATGGGCGCGGTGGGCCGGACCCCACATCACGGGCACGCGCACGAACTCGATATAGGCGGGCTTGTTCTTCAGCCAGCTCTGAATGTACGGCTCGAGCGCTGCGCAGTGCGGGCAACCCAGCCAGAACACCTCGACCACCTCGACCTTTCCGGGACCCACGTTCGTCGGTTGCGCGGGTACCAGCGGCTCGTAGTTTTGGCCGGCCTTCCACTTGCCCGCCGGCAACTGCTGATCGGCGGGCAGCTGCGCCAGCCGCTCGAGTCCCGCATCACCGCGAGCCGCGCGGGGATCATCCTCCGGCTCGTCGCCTTTTTCCTGCGCAGCCGTGGCCTGCTGGTTCTCGCTCTGTTGAGTAGCCGCATCCGCGGGCGCGGGCGGCGGCGTTTCCTGTTGAATCACAGACGGTGTCTGCGGCTTCGCGGCCTGGGTGGTCGAATGCTGCGAGGCGCGCCCGCATGAGCACACGATCAAAGTCAGGAACGCAGTCAGAGCGATCGATCGGATCATCGGATTGCCTCAATGTGGTACGGCGTCGGTTAGCGCAGGCCCTGAACGTAAGATGCGACGTTGCGCATGTCCTCGGGCGTGAGCCGCTTCGCAATGGTCAGCATCATTGCGCCATTGCGGCTCGGTAGAGCCGGATTCTTCGCGCCGGGATAACGGGCGCCAGTCGCATAGTCGTTCAGTTGCTTGACGACATAGACCGATTGTTGAGCCCGAAGTGCCGGATATCCGGCCGCAAGATTGCCCCGGCCCGCAGGACCGTGACACGCGGCACACGCTGGGATGTTTCGTGCTCGATCGCCGTGCGTATACAGCGCTTCACCAGCCTTCCAATAGGAAGGATCGGCTTCGAGACCCTGCAGCGTCTGGGCCTGGTAATACACAGCGACGTCATTGACGTCCTGGTCACTCAGCCCGGAAGCCAGGGGCATCATCACGGGATTGGTGCGTACCTGTGTCTTGAACAGCTTCAGCTGTTCCGCGATGTATACGGCGCTTTGTGCCGCCAGGCGCGGCCACTCCGGATTCGCGCTGTTTCCGCTTGGGCCATGGCAAGCGGTGCAGACCGCCGTCTTTGAGGCTCCGGCCTCAACCTTGCCAGTGGAAAACGGGTCATCGGGTGCTGCAGTCGTCTGTGCATAACTGAGCGTCGTGGCCAGTAGAGCGAGACCCGCCCAACCGGCCCTCATCATCTTCGCCATTGTTTTCTTTCCGGTTCGTCCCGTGGTGCGAGGGCGCCGAATTGTACACTACGGACGTGAGCCGATTTTCACAGGGTCGATTTCTAATCAGTGCTGCTGCACCCGGGCAATTTCCGCCCGACCTTGGTGCGGAGGTCGCTTTCGTTGGACGCTCGAACTCGGGTAAGTCGAGTGCCATCAACGCAATTACTCAGCGCAATGGCCTGGCGCGGACCAGTAAGACGCCGGGGCGCACTCGCCTGCTCAACTTCTTTGAGTTCGGAACGCACGAACGGATCGTTGACCTGCCCGGTTACGGCTACGCCACGGGCCCGGAGGCAGAACGACTCAGCTGGCAGCCGCTCATCGACGCGCTGAGGGACCGTGAATCTCTCCGCGGTCTTTTCATGATCGTCGACTCGCGGCGCGGCCTGACCGAGGGTGACGAGGCGCTCCTCTCTTGGGCATCCCCGTCAGTACACGTGCATGTGCTGCTCTCGAAAGCGGACAAGCTGAACCGCAGCGAGGGACTCAAGGTGCTGCGGGAAACAAAGGCCGCGCTCACGGGCCGCGCCACTGCCCAGCTGTTCTCGGTTCCGGCGAAAACCGGAATCGATGAGGCACAGCGGACGCTCGCTGCCTGGCTTGGGGACAAGGTTTTTCCCGACGATCGCGGCTGATGCCAGCTTGGACGCTGCCCCAGCGCTCCGAACGCTGCCCATAAAAAACCCCGATGACCTGAAACAGGCCACCGGGGCAGACTGACCCGATACAGGTCTCATGAATCGGGTCGACCCGCTCAGGGAGGGAAGCGGGGAGAGTGTGAGCTCTCAGGGAATTGGACGGATGGGCGCGGCGGAAGTTCCGACTGATTTTTTAAAAAAATCCATCCATATCAGTGGCTTGGCCATTTGGCTGTCTCATTTTCACTACAGGAAGTGCCAGCTCACGTCGAGGCTGACAGCCTTCACGCCATCGGTGTTCCGGACGTTAAACTGCTCATATTCAAGCCTTACGCCCAGTGCGCCGAGGCGCGCTTGGGCCCCTCCGCCCCAGGCGAAATCGGTACCGTGATCGTCGATGGCAAAAAGCGACGAATCGGTATGGCCGCTGAGATTCCAGCGCGCCAATCCCGCTTTCCCAAAAATATCGACGAGGGGAAGGGGAAGCGGCACGAACCCGACCGCGAAGGCCGAGAATGCGTGGGCGTCCACGTGACCTCGATCCGTGAACCCGCCGAAGCCAAAGCGTCGCGATTCACTGCCCAGGTCCATGTAATTCGCCTCGACCCCCAGAAAAGGGAGCGGTTTGACCCCAACGAAGGCCTTCCAGGCTGTGTTGTTCAGGTCAAAGTCACGTCCGGAGCCGAAAATGTCATCGAGCCGGGCCCGGGAAACGCCCGCGCCGACGTAGGCGTCGGGTAGCTGGGCGTGAGCCGCCGTTGCGCCAAGAGCCAGCGTCGCAGCGATCAAGAGATTGCGCATAGTGTCCTCGTTGTCGGCATGACTGAGGACCGCAGCCTGAAGCTGATTGTTGCAGTAAAGCGACAACGTTGGGCCTGCGGTCTGTGTAGAGACGCTCGCCGGCCGCCAAAGTTCCTGTTCCCCGAAATTGGTTACTTTTCGGGCCAGAATCTAGTGTGATTTATCCCAGTTCGCGCCTACTCCGATGTCGACCCGCAACGGGACACGCAGCTCTCCAGCGGTCGTCATGCGTTGTCGTAGCGTTGCCGCTACACTTTCGGCCGCGTCGGCGCGAACCTCCAGGACCAGTTCGTCGTGCACTTGCATGATAAGACGCGCCGGGGCGTCCTCCCGTTGACACCAGGCATCTACGGCAATCATTGCGCGCTTGATGATGTCCGCGGCCGTGCCTTGCATTGGAGCGTTGATCGCGCTGCGCTCCGCGTACTGCCGCTGCGCCGCATTGCCCGACCGGATATCGGGTAGGTAGAGACGTCGCCCGTAGACCGTCTCGACGTAGCCAGTTTCGCGTGCGCTCTGGCGTGTCTCGTCCATAAAGCGCTTAACGCCCGGGTAGCGGGCGAAATAGCGCTCGACATAGCGCTGCGCCGAGCCTCGATCAATCCCCAGTTGCCGAGCCAGTCCGAAGGGTGACATGCCATAGATGAGCCCGAAGTTGATCGTCTTCGCGGTTCGCCGCTGGTCTGAAGTCACTGAGTCGAGCGGCACACTGAACACCTCCGCGGCAGTTGCCTGGTGGACGTCGCGATCCTCTGCAAATGCCGAGAGCAGGCCTTCGTCGCCCGACAGGTGAGCCATGATGCGCAACTCGATCTGCGAGTAGTCCGCCGCCATCAGCACGTAGCCGGGCGGGGCGATGAATGCCTGGCGGATACGGCGTCCTTCCGGACGGCGGATCGGGATGTTCTGCAAGTTGGGATCGGCCGATGAGAGCCGGCCGGTCTGTGCCACGGCCTGATGGTAGGAGGTATGGATACGCCCGGTGCGCGGATCCACCAACTCCGGCAGCTTGTCGGTGTAAGTTGATTTCAGCTTGGCCAGCGCCCGGTATTCGAGAATGAGGCGTGGCAGCGGATACGACAGCGCCAGCTCCTCCAGCACGTCCTCGGCCGTGGAGGGTTGGCCGGTAGGGGTTTTGCGGGTCACGGGTATCTGCAGCTTCTCGAACAGAATCTGCTGCAGCTGTTTGGGGGAGTCCATGTTGAATTCGGTGCCGGCTTCCTTGCGCCCCTGGGCCGTCAGCTCCTGCAGCTGAATGCTGAATTCCCGGCTCTGTGCGCGTAACAGCTCGCGATCCACGAGCACCCCCTGGTGCTCCATGCGCAGCAGCACCGGCACCAGTGGCTGCTCCAACTCTTCGTACAACTGCTTGAGCCGCGGAAAGCTCTCGAGCTGGGGCCAGATCGTGTGGTGCAGACACAAGGTGATATCCGCATCTTCCGCTGCGTACTCGGCCGCCTTGTCCACCGGCACTTGATTGAAGGGAAGTTGCTTGGCGCCCTTGCCGGCAACATCCTCGTACGTGATCTTCCTGATGCCCAGATAACACGCAGCCGTCGAGTCCATGTCGTGCCGGGCGGCGACGCTGTTGAGCACGTACGATTCGAGCATGGTGTCGTAGCGCATGCCGGCGAGCTGGATGCCGTAATTCGCCAGTACATGCGCATGATATTTCAGGTCGTGCCCGAGCTTGCCGCGCTCCGGATCCTCCAGAATAGGCTTGAGAGCGGCCAACACCTTCTCGCGGTCGAGCTGCTCGGGTGCGCCCGTGTAGTCGTGGCGCAAGGGCACGTAGGCCGCCTTGCCCCGCTCGAGGCCGAATGACACACCGACGATTTCCGCCTTCATGTAGTCGAGGTTGGTCGTTTCGGTGTCGAACGAGAATAGATCCGCGCTGCGCAGAAGATCCAGCCACCGCTGCAGGTCCTCCCAGCGCGTGATGTTCTCGTATTGGCGCTCAACACCTTCGAGTGGCGAGGGTGCTCCCGGCGCCAGGCGCCCCGGGGCCGCGGGTAACGCGCCTTCCATTCTGCCCGCAGCCGAATTGGCCCTCCCGGCACTGGAGCCAACGCTGCCGGCGCCCGGCTCAACACCCCGCACGGCCGGCTGTGAGGCCCCGGCGGGCTCGGCGCCGCCCTCCAATTGCTTCAACAGTGTGCGCAGCTCGTATCGTGTGTAAAGCTCGCGCAACTTCACGGTGTCAGGTGTGGTCGGTGTGAGTTGGTCGTGCTCGAGCGGCAGGTCGAGGTCAACATGGATGGTTGCGAGCTTCTTGGACAACTCCAGGGTTTTCAGCCCCGCCCGCAGGTTCTCACCGACCTTGCCGGAGATCTGCTCAGCATTCGCGACGAGCTTGTCCAGCGTCTCGTACTGGTTGAGCCACTTCGCGGCCGTCTTCGGGCCGACCTTGTCGATGCCCGGAATGTTGTCGGAGCTGTCGCCCACCAGGGAGAGATAGTCGATGATCTGTTCCGGAAAGACATCGAACTTGGCCTTGACACCGGCGCGGTCCAGCACGGAGTTGGTCATGGTGTTGACGAGCGTGATGGACCCGTCAACGAGCTGGGCCATATCCTTGTCGCCCGTGGAGATCAGTACCGATTTGCCGGCCTTTGCGGCACGGCAGGCCAAGGTTCCGATGACATCGTCCGCCTCGACGCCTTCGATCCGCAGTATCGGCAGGCCTTGCGCGCGAATGATCGACAGCAGAGGCTCTACCTGCGATCGCAAGTCGTTGGGCATGGGCTGGCGGTGCGCTTTGTACTCGGCGAACAGGTCATCCCGAAAGGTCTTCCCCGGCGCGTCGAACACCACCGCAATGCACCGCGGCTGGTAGTCCTTCACGAACTTCAGCAGCATGTTCAGCACGCCATAAACGGCACCCGTGGGCTCACCACGCGAGTTGGTGAGCGGGGGCAGCGCATGGAAGGCTCGGTAAACATATGACGAGCCATCGACGAGAACCAGGTCGGGGGAAGTGGTCATGGGGTGGGCCAACGCGGGGGGAGCATAAGTATAACGGACCCGTGCCCACCCAAAAGGTCAACGCGCGGCCTCCTGCCGCGCTATGGGAAGCAAGGGTGCGACGCATGCGTCGCACGGGCGACCCGCGAGGGTTGCCCAGGGTCGACGGTGAGCAAGCGAATGCTTGCGCAGAAGGAGAACCTTCACGTGCTGGAGCGCCTTTCGCCCGCAGTAGCAGCCAATCGTTTCGGCCTGGGTACGCGCCCCGGCGAACTGGCTCAGATCGGCACCCAGCCACGAGACTGGTTGCGAGAACAGCTGGCCGGTCCACCGCCATTGCTGACGGACGGTGAGCTTCGCAGTTCTGCGGACAGCTTGTCGCGAGCGCTGGCCGCGCGCCGCGAGCTGCGCGCCGCCAAGCGAGCTGCCGCAAGTGAGCGCGCCTCACAGTCATCCGATGCGACGGATACGCCCAATCAAGCGAACGCTGTAGCCGCACTACTGAAAGTCGGTCAGATATATCGGCCCGTCTACATATCTGAAGCAAGCGCGAGACTTCGTCAGGCCGTCGCCACTGATCGTCCGTTCGTCGAAAGGCTGACGTACTTCTGGACGAATCACTTCGCAGTGTCGATTGACAAGGCCATCGTACTGGGCCTCGCGGGGAGTTTGGAGCGGGAAGCGATTCGTCCGAACGTACTCGGACGCTTCTCGGACATGCTGCTTGCCGTCGAGCGGCATCCGGCCATGCTCCTGTACCTCGACAATCACGTGTCTGTTGGGCCGCACTCGAAGGCTGCTCGTTTGCTCGAGCGACGCAAGAGCGGCCGCCGCATTGGTATTAACGAGAACCTTGCGCGAGAGACCCTTGAGTTGCATACGCTCGGAGTACACGGGGGTTATACCCAGGCCGATGTGACCACTTTTGCGGAGGTGATCACTGGGTGGTCTATCGGCGGTGACGTTGGCCCATTGCCACGCGGAGAGCCCGGTGAGTTCCTATTTCGCCCCGAGATCCACGAGCCCGGGTCGAAAGTCGTGCTCGGGAAGCGATACGCGGATACGGGTTACGACCAAGGGGTCGCGGTACTGCGCGATCTCGCGGCAAACACAGCGACGGCTCACTTCATAGCCACCAAGCTGGCTCGTCATTTTATCGCCGACGACCCGCCGCCTCGTGCGGTGGAACGTATCGCGAGCGCATTCTTGTCAAGCGACGGTCACCTCCCAACGGTTTACCGCGCTCTCATTGAGACGCCCGAATCATGGGCGCAGCCTCTCTCGAAATACAAAACGCCCAACGACTATATTGTCTCGACATTCCGCGGGCTTGAGTTGCCAGTGGATGCTGGCCGCTCACCACTGACGCCGTTTGAGTTGATGGGGCAGCGGACGTACAGCCCCGGATCGCCTGCAGGCTGGCCCGACCGCAGTGCAGACTGGGACGGCGCGTCCGCACTGATCAAACGAATCGAGTGGGCTGATGCGGTGGGTCAACGTGTTGGGTCACGGCGCGACGCAGTCGCACTTGCACCGCAGCTCCTGGGTGACAACTTGACGCCAGCGACCCGCACCGCGATCGCGCGCGCTGCGAGTGGCTCGCAGGCGGTCACTCTGTTGCTATCTTCACCGGAGTTCATGCGGCGATGAACGTCTGCTCGACCCATACTTGGAGCATGCTATGCGCACGCTGAAACGCCGTGAATTCCTGCACGCTGGCGCACTAGCGCTGGGCGGTGCCTTTCTAACCTCGCGGCTGGCGTTTGCGCGCACAGGTAATGCCAAATCAAGATTCGTCTTCATCGTGATGCGTGGAGCGCTGGATGGCCTTGCCGCGGCACCACCTTACGGGGATTCTGACTACGCAGCATTGCGCCGCGAGCTGGCGCTAAAAGCCCCGGGGACTCCCGGCGGTGCTCTGCCACTCGACGGCTTCTTCGGCCTCCACCCCAGTCTGGCATTCCTCCACGATGCGTATACCGCGCGCGAGCTCGTCGTATTACACGCAATCGCCAGCCCTTACCGGGAGCGTTCGCATTTCGACGGCCAGGACGTGTTGGAAAACGGTTCGCCGCAGGCCCATGCAGAGCAAACAGGTTGGCTCAATCGGGCACTGGCGTCACTACAACCGGCTCACGGTCAGTCAAAGGAGTTGGGTGTCGCTCTCGGGCAAAACATCCCGCTCGTGATGCGCGGGCCGGCATCCGTGACATCCTGGTCGCCATCGAAACTGGCCGCCCTGGACGAAGATACGCTGGAGCGCATCACCGATTTGTACGCGGGCGATCCATTGCTGGCCGCGCGCCTGGCGGATGCGCTCGCTGCTGATGCAATCGCGGATTCGGCAGGTTCGCCAATGAGGCCTGTGGCGTTTGCCGAGGCTCCAGCGGCGTCGGACCCCACCGCGCAGATCACGACCGCCCGCGCTGCCACAGCGGGTGCCGCGGGTCAAACCCCGCAGGTTGGCGCCGCCCGCGTCGCCACGCCGGCCGCCGCCGGCCAAACCCCGCAGGTTGCCGCCGCCCGCGCCACCACTCCCGCGCCGAGCGCCACCACTCCCGCGCCAAGCGTCGCCGACTCTCGCGCAAATGCGACGACCAACATCTCCAGCCAGCCGGGTCTCCAACGCGCAAAACCCATGCGCTACGCCGAGCTGGTTCGCGCCACCGCCGGATTCCTCCGTCGCGACGACGGTCCCCAGGTAGCCGTCTTCGACACTACAGGTTGGGACACCCACGCCAATGAAGGTAGCGCCGAGGGCCAACTCGCCGCGCGCCTCGCCGCGCTGGACGTGGGCTTGAGAACACTGAAGGCTGAACTGGGGCCAACTTGGGCCGACACCGTCGTCCTTCTCGCCACCGAGTTTGGACGCACAGCGGCCACCAACGGCACACGCGGAACTGACCACGGTACCGCCGCGGCAGCATTTCTCTTGGGCGGGGCTGTTGAAGGTGGTCGAGTCCTGGCCGACTGGCCAGGCCTATCGGCCCGCGCCCTATATCAAGGTCGCGACCTGAAACCCACCACAGACCTGCGATCAGTGCTCAAGGGCGTACTGTCGGAGCATCTGCTGGTGCCCTCCAGCGTGCTGGAGACCTCGGTATTTCCCAACAGCGCGAACGCGAGACCCATCAAGGGCCTGCTCCGCGCGTGACCCCGTCAAGGTTCACGGGCTCGGCGTGCCGGCTTCGCCCCTTGCTGCAGACCTACTTCGGTGGTTGCGAACTGTCGTTGTTTTTCTTCTTGCCCGCCGCCGGCCCGGACTCCGTGGTTTGCGGCGCGGATGTCTGCGGAGGCGTCGTCTGTGGTGTTGCCGCCGGCTGATTTGCCGGTGCAGCTCCGTTCGGATTTGTATTTGATCCCGCAGGGCGGGTGACAACCGTCCCGTTGCGAGGCGGCAGATACAGCGGCCCTTTCTGCCCACATGCGGCCGTCATGGTGAGCGGAATCACCACCGCACACAGCAACACGAAACCCTTCACCACGAAACCTCTCACGGATTCACCGGTTGGTGGTCGCGCAGCGCCAACCACCCGCGAATGATGCGGTAGATCACCCAGAGTCCCAGCAACACAAAGCCGATCCCCAACGTAAAAAATCCCACAACGACCAACATCAACGGTAACGATACCGCCAGGGTCACAATCACCCACAGCAACGCAAACCAAAAGGTCCGGATCTGCCAGCGGAAATGCGACTCCAGAAATGTCCCGCGGGCATCCGACTGCCGCGCATAGTTCATGATCACCGCAATGATTGACGGCAGCCCAAAGATAAAACTGCCGATAATAGTCACCGTGGACGTCAACCCGATCAGCACCGCTAGCGAATGCAAGGCGTAGATGATGTGAGTGTAGGAAACCAGCGAAGCGTCCACTGGCTCCGCTGAAACCGTCGCGCTAGGGCTCACGTTATCTACCATGACCTCATTATGGTACGTTTTTTTATGGCGCGTCTTTCGGGCGATCGACCACTGCCATCGTCAGTCGCGAAACACACACCAGCCTCTCCTGCTCGTCCCGGATTTCGATGCCCCAGACGTGAGTCCGTTTCCCAATATGATAGGGACGGGCCGTCGCGGTCACGATGCCGGATTGCACCGGACGAAGATGGTTCGCGTTGATCTCCTGTCCCATACAGACGTACCGTGCCGGGTCCACGCACAAATTCGCAGCCAAGCTTCCAACCGTCTCAGCCAATGCCACTGAAGCTCCACCGTGCAGAACGCCCATCGGCTGGTGCGTCTTGGAACTCACAGGCATGCTCGCGCGCAGAAAGTCGGGCCCGATCTCTGTCACACGAATGCCAACGGTGTCGGCTAGCGTATTTTGAGAGTGCACCTGTAGTTGTTCGACGGAAGTCTGGGTGCGCCAAATAGTCATGGGAGGTAGTCTACCGCTACCCTTGAGTCCGCGCCGGCCCGGAGCAGTGCGATGAGCGCGTCTACGATCGAATACGTCTTCCTCCCACCCCAAATTCCAAGCGTCGAAATCGCTGGAACCAGGCAGCGCTTCCCGGTGCATCGTATCTACTGCGTGGGGCGCAACTACGCCGAGCACGTGCGCGAAATGGGTTCCGATGCGAAAGAGCCGCCGGTTTTTTTCACCAAACCCGCTGACGCAATTGTTCCAAGCGCAGCCGCCATACCCTACCCACCCAGGACCGAGAACCTCCACCACGAAGTAGAGCTGGTGGTAGCCATTGGCAGTGCAGGGCGGAACATCGCCGCACGGGAGGCTCATGGGCACATATTCGGCTATGCCGTCGGAAATGATCTGACCCGCCGCGATTTGCAGGGAGCGTCGAAGAAGAAGGGCTTGCCCTGGGACACCGGAAAGGCATTCGACGCATCGGCACCAATCGCCTCGATACGTCCCGCCTCACTGGGCCACGTAGAACGCGGGCGTATCTGGCTGACCGTCAATGGCGAGATCCGCCAGCAGTCCGATGTCAGTGAAATGATCTGGGGCGTACCCGAAATCATTGCTGAGCTGTCTACACTGTTCGAGCTGAAAGCCGGCGACCTGATCTACACCGGCACCCCGGCCGGCGTGGGACCGCTCGAGCCGGGAGACCGAATCGAATGCGGCGTCGAGGGCCTCGAGACGCTCCGCACCAGCATAATCCCCGGGATCCCCACTGGCCTCACCGTTGCGAATACGCCGATATGATGAAGCTCTACACCTACTTCCGCAGCTCGGCCGCGTACCGCACGCGCATCGCCTTCAATCTCAAAGGCGTCGAGTGCGAGATGCTGCACGTGGACCTGCGTACGACTGCGAGTGATCAGCACAAGCCCGAGTATCTGGCCCTCAACCCACAAGGTTTAGTACCGGCCCTGGTGGTCGAAGACGCCACGATTGCGCAGTCCCTGGCGATCATCGAGTACCTCGACGAAGTGCACCCCGACCCTCCGCTGCTGCCGCGCTCCCCAGTGGACCGCGCACGCGTCCGCGCGATGGCACTTGCGGTCGCATGCGACATGCACCCGCTCAACAACCTTCGCGTCCTGAACTATCTGCGCTCACCACTCGGTCACGACGAAGACACCGTCAACGCGTGGTATCGACATTGGATTGCGGTTGGATTCGGCGGCCTGGAGCAGGAAGCTCGCCGCGCCACCGGCGACGGCCGGCACATGTTCGGCTCAACAGTAACGATCGCGGATATCTACATCGTCCCGCAGATGTACAACGCCCGCAGGTTCAAATGCGACCTCGAGCCGTACCCAACACTGCGCGGCATCTGCGAGCATCTCGAGGCGCTACCCGAATTTGCCAAGGCAGCGCCCGAAGCACAGCCCGACGC
>Ga0105247_10001287_pt1 | contig 18518 bp, 11 predicted proteins | sample KBSS24metaG_FD_81519 | JGI IMG/M metagenome (GOLD analysis project Ga0105247, IMG submission 81519) | Switchgrass rhizosphere microbial communities from Kellogg Biological Station, Michigan, USA - KBS S2-4 metaG | ecosystem: Host-associated > Plants > Roots > Rhizosphere > Soil | place...
CGTCGCGTTGCCCGCGTTGCGTACGTGGATCCCGTAGCTGGAGAAGTTGCGGATCGTGCTGCCGGAGACCGTCACCCCGGTGGCACCATTCACGTCCACCGCCGTGTTTGCCCACTCCACCAGCGCGTTACTGATCGAGCTACCGCTCGCCGTGGCGCCATTGAGCACAATGCCATTCCAGGCGCCCCGCGTTGGCGACGCGGAATTGGAGGTGAAGGTGACGTTCGATGTCGAGGTGCCCTTTACAGTCAGGACACCGTTCACCGTCAGCGTTCGGCCACTGCTGAACTGGATCGTCGCACCAGGCTGCAGAATCAGTTGGGCACCCGAAGCGACGACCAGGTCCGCAGTCGTGACGGTGTACGCCTGGGCTGGGCTTCCAGGCGTCCATACCACCGTTCCGGTGATCGTTCCGCTCTGGTTTCGCGGTATGTTGTTGACATACTGCACGGTGATCGCGTTGGAAGGGTCACTCTCGACCGTGCCGCTCACTGCAGTCGCGTAGAAGGTATTTGAGCCATCGAGCAGGGCCGCATTGAAGCTGAAGCTCCCGCCACTCGATGCAGTCGTTGTGGCCTGGAGCTTACCGTTGACGTAGAGCAGAACGCTTTGATTGGCGCCCGCAGTGCCCGTCACGGTCTGGGGGTTGTTCGAAGTAGGCGACGCGACAGTTCCGAGGGTCGGGGCTGCAGGGGGCGCTACTGGAACGACGCCCAGTGTATTGTGTTCGCCCTCTGACGCTGACGCCTCATACATCGCGAAAACCGGGTTCGATGCGATGAAGTACCAACCGGCGGGAATGTTGGCACCTGAGGTACTCGAACCAAAGTACACCTTACCTGGGGTCGTGCTGCTGCCGGAGCAAGTCTGAGTCTCCGGAGCATTCACACCTTTGTATAACGTAACACTGGTACTTGACTGGTTGCACGCTACGGCGATGTATTGTGTGTTGATCGGCACCCCGTAGCGCCGGCCAAAGCTTCCTGAAGGCCAGAAGGTCGTTGCATCATTGCCATCGCCGTCGCCGTATTGAACGGCCGCTATCGGTGCATTCGACGTAATGTGTACCGCGCTGCCCTGACCCTGGGCCGTCCCGGCACCTGCCGCGACCGTCGCCATTGCGCCTGCATTCAGTGAGTAGGTGGCGCTGGTGCCATCGCTCGCATACGCCGTGACGGATGTCCCGTCCTGAAGCGCGGCGACCACAACGCTCTGCGAACGGACACCCCAGGTATCCGTGGATGCCGGCGCTACCGGAAATGCATCCCAGGCGGCGCCGCTGAGGTAGGCAGTATGCGCGACGAGTATCGGCACATCCGAAGTGATGCGCGCGGCAACTGTATTGTCGCTGCCTGCGTCGTATTCATTGACGACGCCTGGCTGGGCTGTGGTTGTGTATGTATTCGCGCCGACCTGGAAAGTAACGGTGGCGGTGCCGGCCGGACTCAAAAAGAAGTAGGAATGACTGCCGGCAATTTGCGGGACGACGAAGGAGGTCCCGGCAAAGTCAGCCGGCACCGGCAAATCAGCAGCCGCCTGGCTGCTGCTGAGAGTGTAGAACCCGCTACCCGAGACGACTGAACCGGACGTGAAGGCACTGCTCGGGATCGTGGCGGTATCGTACTCCTGCAGGGTCAGTTGCTGTGTGCCATCCACCGTAATGATGTTGTTGGGCGCCAGGCTCATCACCGATAGTGGGCCTGACAACGGCTCGGGACTCAGGATGTAGTATTTGTACGGCGGACTTGCGTGGGCCACTCCATGCGCAAGTAGCCATGCAAACAGAACGATCAGCAGGGAGAAGCGGCTGAGGAGAGAACGCATCCCTGTGTTCATGAGACCCGCCTTACGACGAAAGTCGTGAATCCATATCCCACTGGAGCGCGGCAATCCGCGCCGGGCGCGCACCATTGCCGTGCGGGCCAACGCAACTGCGGCGCATACGCGCGCCTGAACTAACTAGAATTGATCTAGGAAGGGCTCGTCACGTGCCAGAGGCACGGCGGACGCCATGGAAGTCCATTTTCGCAACGACGCGAGACCGTTGTCTGCATGAGCCCTGCTCCCTGGAACCCGGCAATTTGCTTGCCGTGGTATCGTTAGGCGGGACTCTACGGGAGCTGCGTTACCGTTTCAAGATGTTATTGTTTAACTTGTTACTTCAGTGCTTGTTGCAAATCGGCGAGCAGGTCGTTAACGTCTTCGATACCAACCGACAGCCGGATCAATCCGTCACTGATCCCAAGCGATGCGCGCATCGCCGCGGGCAGTGACGCATGCGTCATGAGCCCCGGGTGCTCGATCGCTCAGTGGCGAAGGGCGAGTACCTACGACACCGGCATCGCTGAGACGGGTCAACTGCGCTGTCTCGTTGTCCCAAAAAACATCCGCCCGCGGGCGCTGCGCTTCGGCTAACAACCTGTTAACGAGGCCGCTCGTCTTGTTTGCCTCGGCGTCGTACACGGCATCCACTCGGATACCGGCGGAACGCTTCAACGCCTGCAGCACGGGTTCCGCGATTTTCGCGGTCGGTCGCGACGTAGACTACTACGTGTCGGTCGCTGCAGGCGCTGCATGCGAAGAGGAGGGTGCCGAAAGAAACAACGGCTCGCATGCGTGTCAGCCGGAGTGTCATTTTGATGCCGACGTCCTTCCAAGGTAGTGCTCGAGCGCTATCGGCCAACTCCAATGGAGCCATGCGCCTCCACTTTCAAAGGAGGCGCCTCCGCGGCCGTTCGCTCCTGAGATACCGCGCAAGCAACACGGTCATCACGACGAGCCAAAAGGCGGCGAGCGCCCAATTCAACGGATGAGGAACAGGGATACCGGAAATCCCGGCCGCACCGATCAGCGCACCGAAGAACCAGGTTATGGACGCGGCCACAGGATTGTTTACGGCTCTATGTTCGAAGTACCCAATCACCGCCACGAACAACGTTACGATCAAGACCGTCAAAAAAGAATGCTCTACGAAGAATTTCGCGATCATTTTTCCTCATTACGACAATTCCAATACGCCATGAAATCCGCCGCAGTGCCGAAACCACCGGAAATGCGTCCCGGGCGGCACCGCTGAGGTAGGCCCTGTGCGCAACGAGTATCGGTACATCTGAGGTAATGCGGGCGGCAACTGTATTGTCGCTGCCCGCGTCGTATTCATTGACCACCCCTGGCTGAGCTGTGGTTGTGTATGTATTTGAGCCAACCTGAAAAGTAACGGTGGCCGTGCCGGCCGGACTCAGAAAGAAGTAGGAGTGACTACCGGCGATTTGCGGCACGACGAAGGCGGTCCCGGCAAAATCAGCCGGCACCGGCAAATCGGCCGCCACCTGACTGCTGCCAAGGGTGTAAAACCCGCTGCCCGAAATGACTGACCCGGACGTAAAGGCACTGCTCGGGATCGTGCCGGTGTCGTACTCCTGCAGAGTCAGTTGCTGTGCCCCATCCACTGTAATGGTGTTGTTGGGCTCCAGGCTCATCACGGAGAGTGGGCCTGACAGCGGCTCGGGGCTCGGATCGTCTAAATTTGAGCTAAGGGGGCGTCGTAGCGCGCCATAGGCATGCGGGCGAAGCGCAGATCCGTTTGTGCAACGGCGAGAGGCCCTTACCCTGCATGATCCCGACTCCCTGGACGGCAATTGGCTTGCCTGATTGTTGTAGGGGACTCTACGGGAGCTGCGTTACCGTTTCAAGATGGTTTTCGTACCTTGTTATTTCACTCCACCGGGACTCTCGGCAAGCGTGAACAACTCGCAGCGCTCCAACACAAGAATTATGAAGATGCCTGAGATAAACAAGACCCTCACAGCAGTGTACTTCGACCGCCGGCAATAACGTACCGCCCGATCGAGCAGCGACACCGCTGGAATGCGTAAGGACGCGAGCTGCCGATGAGTTACCTTCACACTCTGCGCGGATCGGCCTTGCCGCGTACTCACGGCTCTACAGCGCCTGCCGCAAATCCGCTATCAGGTCATTGACGTCCTCAATACCCACCGACAACCGGATCAACCCATCGCTGATCCCCAGCGATGCGCGCATCGCGGCGGGCAGCGAGGCGTGCGTCATCAGGCCCGGATGCTCGATCAAACTCTCCACTCCACCCAGGCTCTCGGCGAGCGAGAACAGCTCGCACCGCTCCAACACCCGCCGCGTGTCATCGAGGTTCGCGCGCAACACCGCAGTCACGATACCCCCGTACCCGCCTTTCATCTGGCGCTTCGCCAAAGCATGCTGCGGATGGCTGGCAAGTCCCGGGTAGTACACCTTCTGCACCTTCGGGTGGCCCTCCAGGAATTCAGCGATCGCCTGCGCACTCGAGCAATGCCGCTCCATGCGCAACGCGAGGGTCTTGATACCGCGCAAGGTCAAAAACGAGTCGAATGGCCCGGGCACCCCGCCGATCGCATTCTGTAGATACGCAAGCCGCTCGCGCAGCGGCTCGTCGGCGCGGACCACCGCGGCCCCGCCGATTGCATCGGAATGTCCATTGAGATACTTCGTGGTGGAGTGGACCACGATGTCGAAGCCATGCTCCAAGGGCTGTTGGATGAAGGGGGTGGCGAACGTATTGTCGCAAACACTGAGCAGTCCGCGCCGCTTCGTGATCTGCGCTATTGCGCTGAGATCGACGAGCTTGAGCAGCGGATTGGTCGGCGTCTCCACCCACACGAGACGGGTGTTAGGCCGGATGGCAGCCTCGAGCTCTGTAGGCCTGGTCAGATCGACGAACGATACGTCATGCCCGGCGGAGCGTTTGCGGACATTCTCCAGTAAGCGATAGCTCCCACCATACAGATCATGCATGGCGACGATATGAGAGCCGCTATCCAGCAGCTCGAGCACTGTCGACGTCGCCGCCATACCTGATGCGAATGCAAATCCGGCGGCACCTCCTTCTAGGTTTGCCAGCGCCGCTTGCAAAGCATCGCGAGTCGGATTCGCGGTGCGCGAGTATTCGTATCCCTTGTGGACGCCGGGGCTCGACTGAACATACGTGGAGGTCGCGTAGATCGGCGGCATGACCGCGCCCGTGAGCGGATCCGGTTGCTGGCCGCCGTGAATGACGCGCGTTGCGAAGTGCAGGTCGCGAGAATCGTTTTTCATAGTTTCAGTTGATCGGCAGAGTGGGTCAAAGCCGGCGCCGCAGCCAGTTGAGCAGGTCGATGCGCGTGACGAGGCCCAGGAACTCGTTGTCCTTCACGACGATGGCCACCATGCCGCGTTTGAAGATTTCCATGAGCTGCGCAACCGGAGCGTCTACCGACACGGTGACGAGACCGCTCGCCATGGCCTTGGTGACCGGCTCGTTGAAGTGCTCCGGATTTTCGAACACTTCGAGCAAAATGTCTTCTTCGTCGACAATACCGACGATCTTCCCGTCCCGCATGACCGGAAGTTGCGAAACGTCGTAAAGCTTCATGCGCCGCAGCGCTGCGAGCACCGGCTCCGTCGAGTTGACCGTCACGGACGCGCGCTCCCAATGGCGGCGCGCAATGAGATCACGCAGGTCGCCAAAGCGCTCGCGCTCGATGAACCCCTGATCGAGCATCCAATAGTCGTTATAGACCTTGGAGAGATACTTGTTGCCGCTATCGCACACGAATGTAACAACACGCTTGGGTGTCTTCTGCTCGCGGCAGTAGCGCAACGCCCCCGCCAGGAGCGTGCCGGTGGAGGTGCCGGCAATGATGCCCTCTTTTCTCAGCAACTCGCGGCACGTGCGAAAGGCTTCGGCATCTGGAATGGTGTAGGTAGGTCCGACACGTGAGAAATCGGCGACCGGCGGAATCGAGTCGCCACCAATCCCTTCCACGAGCCAACCGCCCTTCGCCGCAGCTACTTTGCCGGTCTTGGCGTACTGGGCCAGTATCGAGCCGGCGGGATCTGACAGCACGATCTCGACACCCGGGGCGGTCTTCGCGAAGAAATGCGACAGGCCGGTCAGCGTGCCGCCCGTACCGACCCCACACACGACGGCATCGAGACGCTGCTGCGTCTGTTTCCAGATCTCGGGCGCCGTCGTTTCCTGGTGCGCACGCGGGTTTGCCGGGTTGGCAAACTGATTCACGTAGAATGAGTTGGGGATTTCGCCCGCCAGACGCTCGGCCACGTCGCGGTAGTATTCAGGATGCCCCTTGCTGACATCCGAGCGCGTGAGCTGCACTTCGGCGCCCATCGCCTTCAGGTGGAATATCTTCTCCTGGCTCATCTTGTCCGGGATGACCAGCAGCAGGCGATAGCCCTTCTGGCCCGCCACCAACGCAAGGCCCAGGCCCGTGTTGCCCGCGGTCGCCTCGATGAGCATGCCGCCGGGTTTGATCTTGCCCTCGCGCTCGGCCGCCTCGATCAGGTACAAGCCGATGCGGTCTTTGATGGAGCCACCGGGGTTCTGATTCTCGAGCTTCAGGAATAGCTCGCAGGGGCCCGTGTCGAGGTGACGCACAGCAATCAGCGGCGTATTGCCGATCATCTCCAACACGTTGTTGCAGATTTGCGCTGGCATCGATGCTTACCTCTTGTTTACGATGAGGCCCGACTGCACCCAGCCACGCAAAAATCCTGCCGCGTGCAGCGAAGCCTCGCTCTCGTCGAGATGTTCGCACAGCAGGACACAAAGCTCACCGAATGATTGCCCGGCGCGCGAGGCGGCGATGACCGTGGCCTCCTCCGTGGCCAGTGGACGGAAGTAAATCTGCAGCTCGCGCCGCCAGATCAGCCAACTCGCCGGCTCGAGGCTCGGCTCAGGCCGCTGCGTGTCCGCGGTCACGGCCTTCCAGAGCTCGGGCACGTTCCACTCGAGCGCCATGACTTGTACGGACGGGCTCCACTCGAAGCGCAATTCCGCCCAATCCTCCGGGGCCACCTGCGCGATCACGGCGCTGTCGATGGGCTCAGCATCGGCGGCGTCAAACGCGGCGGCCATGGCCCATTCCCATTCGGCCAACTCCGCGAGCAAAGGAACCTTCGAGTACTCCGCGTCGGCCGCGAGGAACTCGGCCATCTGGTCACCGTAGTAACGGACGGAGAAAAAGGTCGACTCGTGGGTGGCGACGTATTTCGTGCCCAGCGTCTGGAAATCGGCTTCGCCCAGCAGATTGGCCAGCACGGGGTAAGTGCTCTCGAGCACTTCGATCAGGCGCGAGCGGTAGCCGTCACCATAGATCCCTAAGCGGGTTTGCACAGGTACGCGGTCAGTACCGACCACGTGCGACTCGATTTCAGAATCGGCCGCGAGCAGGAAGCGCTGGAAGGCTTCCTGGATGTCGACAAGACGGCTCACGCCGCGCGGGCCAGGGTGCGCGCGGCCAGCTGCCGAGCCGCGTCGAGCTCGGAGCACAGTTCCTCGAGGGGCGGGATGTTGGCGTCGCGCTCTATCATGGTGGAGACGTTGCCGAAGCGGCGAAGGGCCGCGCCATACAACTCCCAGACCGGATCGGGCACGGGATGGTCATGGGTATCGATCAGGTAATCGCCATGATTCTCGTGACCAGCGAGATGGATCTGCTGCACCCGGTCCACGGGGATTGCGTTCAGGTACTCCAACGGATCGAATTCGTGATTCACGCTGCTGACATAGATGTTGTTCACGTCGAGCAGGATCAGGCAGTCGGCGCGTTCGGCGATCTCGCGCAGAAACTGCCACTCGCTGACTTGCGACTCCCGATAGCTCACGTAGCTCGACACATTCTCCAGGAGGATGCGCCGGCCGAGTATGTCCTGCACGGTCCGCACGCGCTCGACGACGTTGGCGAGCGCCTCTTCCGTATAAGGCAGCGGCAGCAGGTCGTGCATGTTGCGGCCCGCAATGCCGGTCCAGCACAAATGGTCGGAGACCCATTTGGGCTCGACCCGTGCTGCGAGTGCTTTCAGCTGCGCCAGGTAATCCCGGTCGAGCGGCTGGGTACTGCCGATCGAGAGGGATACGCCGTGCAGCACCATCGGATAGCGCTCGCGGATACGCATCAGGTTGTCGAGCGGCTTGCCGCCGGGGACGAGGTAGTTCTCGGTCAGCGCCTCGAACCAGTCCACGTCGGGGTTGTCGGCCAGGATGGTCTCATAATGGTCGACTCTGAGGCCCAGACCGAATCCGAGCGGCGGGTGAAGGGATGCCATGGCCTTTGAAGAACGATTGCGGGCCGGGCCCCTTCAGCCTTAGGCGGAAGGTAGCCCGGCCCCTGCCGGACCGAATGGCTTACTTGCCGGCGGCCTTGGCCTTGGCAGCGTCGCACTTGGCCTGGGTCATTTCCACGAAGCCCTGACCCTTGCAGGAGTTCTGACCCTTGCAGGAGTTATTGGCACTCTTGCAGGCTGACTTACCCTTGCAGGAATTCACGCCTTCACACTTGACCTTGGCTTCATCGGCAGCGCTGGCGGTGCCTACGAACGCGGTCGAGAACATCACCGCGGCGGCGGCAGCCAGGGCAACGCTGGACATTTTTCGGCTATTCATCATCAGGTCTCCTTGAGTTTACTGGGCGATCGGATCGCATACCTTCGTGAGCCAACCAGCCGCTCGACCGGTTGCCCGACGCATATGCGTCAGGCACCCCCCTCACGCCAACCGGTCAAGTTCCCGGCCTGGCGACCTTCCGGCTCAGCGCGCGCATTGTACGCTGGGCCGAAGACGCTCCACAGAGGTTGTCGCGGCAGGCCGACGTTTACCGTAGGCAGTGCGAGTCAACGGGAGCGATACGTAACGGCATAGGTTGCAGATGCAGGGAGTAGACCCTATGTAGTCGATAAATATTGCACAGGACTTATGACGTCGCATTTATACAGCGCGCACGATGACCGACCACTGAATGGAAGCGGTCTAAAAATCCATTAATATGTGCGGTTCGCGCGTGCGATCCAGCTCGCGCCACTATTGACTCCACTCTATTCAAGGTGACGGAATGACCGACGCCTCTCGTGACGCCATCCTTGTACGCGGCGCGCGCCAGAACAATCTGAAGAACCTCGATCTCGAGATTCCACTTAACGAGCTCGTGGTCGTCACGGGCGTCTCTGGGTCCGGGAAATCATCACTGGTCTTCGACACGTTGTATGCCGAGGGCCAGCGGCGGTACGTGGAAACGTTCTCGCCGTATGCCCGCCAGTTCCTGGATCGGATGGACAAGCCCCAGGTTGATGGCATCGCGGGAATTCCTCCGGCGATTGCCATTGATCAAACGAATCCGGTACGGACGTCGCGCTCCACCGTGGGGACGATGACGGAGCTGAATGATCACCTCAAGTTGATATTCGCGCGGGCGGCGGCGTTGTATTGCCAGTGTTGCGGCAAGCCTGTGCGCCGCGATACTTCTGAAAGCATCTACGCGGATCTTGCGGCGCGTGCGCGTGACGCCGGCGATCCGCGGTTGCTGTTGACTTTCCCGGTGCCGGTGCCTGCGAACTTCACGGAAGTGGAGGTGCGCGGGTTGTTGGAGAAGCAGGGGTATACGAGGTTCTTTGGTGAGGCTGCGGAGAGTGCAACGGCTGCGACACGTGACGCGGTGGCTGCGGCGGGTTCGGCGGCGGCCGGCTCGAGTCAGGCCCGGAAATCCGGCGCGGCTGCGAAGAAACGCGGCAAAGGCAAGGGCTCGGCGCCTGCAACGATTGCGATCCTCGAAGTAGTGCAGGACCGTTTTCGCGCCGGTGGCGCCGAGCGCGGCCGTGTCCTCGAGTCACTCGAGGCGGCGCTGCGTGTTGGACAGGGCCGGGTCAATGTCCAGGTCGTTGACGACTCTGATCCGCCGGTGCCGCAGCAGACCTGGCGGTATTCCAGCCAGCTGCACTGCGCCGAATGCGATCGCTCGTATCGTGAGCCGAATCCCAGCCTGTTCTCGTTCAACTCACCCGTCGGCGCTTGCGAAAGTTGCCGCGGTTTCGGGCGGACCATTGGCATCGACTACGGCCTGGTGATTCCGGATGAGAGCAAGTCGCTGCGCGGCGGCGCCATCAAGCCCTGGCAGACGAAATCCTACAAAGAATGTCAGGACGATCTGCTCAAGTATGCCAAGAAACGCGGCATCCCGGTGGATACTCCGTGGCGCGAGCTCGGGGCCGAGCGCCGTAAATGGGTCATCGAGGGCGAGGGAGACTGGAACAAGGGTGTCTGGTACGGCGCGAAGCGTTTTTTCGCCTGGCTCGAGACCAAATCCTACAAGATGCACGTCCGCGTGTTGCTGTCGCGCTATCGCTCGTATACGCCTTGTGAGACGTGCGATGGGGCACGGCTGAAGCCCGATGCGCTGCTGTGGCGGCTCGGTGACCGTGAGCTTGCTGACTCTGTGCTGGGATCCAACGCCCGTTTCAAGCCGCGCGGCGTGCAGTGGAGCGACGAGACACTCAATGCGCTTCCCGGTCTCACGATCCATGACGTGATGTTGCTGCCGGTGGAGCGGGCCTGCGATTTCTTCTCCCGGCTAAAACTGCCACAGCCGCTGGACGAAGCGACAGATCTGCTGCTGAGCGAGATCCGTGGCCGTTTCGGGTACCTGGCCAATGTTGGCTTGGGGTATCTGACGCTGGACCGCCAATCGCGGACGTTGTCGGGTGGCGAAGTTCAGCGGATCAATTTGACGACCGCGCTGGGGACGTCCCTGGTCAATACGCTGTTCGTGTTGGATGAGCCGTCCATCGGGCTGCATCCGCGCGACATGCAGCGGGTCATCTCGGTCATGAAGAAGCTGCGCGATGCCGGGAATTCCCTCATCGTGGTCGAACACGATCCGCAGATCATGCTGGAGGCGGACCGTATTCTCGACATGGGGCCGGGGGCCGGGGAGCGCGGCGGGGAGATCGTGTTTTTCGGCAGCCCGCGGGAAATTCGCGCGCGTGGGCGGTCGCTCACGGGTGAGTACTTGAGTGGGCGCAAGCGAGTTGGCGCGCCTGGCAAGTCGCCGCACGGGGGACCCTCGCACGGCGGTCAGCCTTCGCACGGCAGCCAGGCCTCGCACGGCAGCCAACCCCCATTCGCCGGCCAGGCACGGCACGCTGACCCCGCCCCCGGTGAGGTTGTCGCCGACGCGGTCTCCAACAGATGGCTCGAGCTCCAGGGCGCTCGCGAGCACAACCTGAAGAACGTTGATGTACGCATCCCCCTCAAGCGGCTGGTTTGCGTAACCGGCGTATCCGGTTCTGGCAAGTCAACGCTGGTGGAAGACATTCTGTATCCCGCCCTGCTGAAGTACCGGGGCAAACCCACCGAGGCGCCGGGCGAATTCGCAGGCCTTCGCGGCGCGGAGCTGATCGATGACGTCGTCATGGTCGATCAGAGCGCAATCGGGCGTACTACCCGCTCGAATCCGGCGAGTTATGTTGGCGCGTTCGACGCCATACGCAATCTGTTTGCGACAGAGCCGGCCTCGCAGGAGCGCAAGTACACGGCGGGCACGTTCAGCTTCAATTCGGGCAATGGCCGCTGCCCGACCTGCTCGGGCAATGGCTTCGAGCACGTCGAGATGCAGTTCCTTTCCGATGTCTACTTGCGTTGCCCGGATTGCAACGGCCGGCGTTATCGCGACGAGGTCCTGGACATCAAGCGCGAAGGCGCCAACGGCCGGCGGGCGAGTATTGCCGACGTTCTGGACATGACCGTGACTGAGGGGCTGGCTTTCTTTGCCGATTCACGCGAAGTCGCGGCGCGCCTTGCGCCACTGGCCGATGTGGGACTCGAGTACGTAAAGCTGGGGCAGCCCGTACCTACCCTGTCCGGGGGCGAAGCGCAGCGGCTGAAGCTGGCAGGCCATCTGGCTGAAGCGGGCTCCGTCGTTTCCAGCACGACCCATCGCGGCAAACTGTTCCTGTTTGACGAGCCGACGACCGGGTTGCATTTCGAGGATGTAGCCAAGCTCCTGCGTGCATTCCGCAAGTTGCTTGCAGCCGGGCACTCATTGCTGCTCATCGAGCACAACCTCGACATCATCCGTGCGTCCGACTGGATTATTGATCTCGGACCCGAGGGCGGCGATCGGGGTGGTGAGATCATCTGCACTGGCACGCCCACAGAAGTGGCCGCGCACGATCGCTCCTACACCGGACAGGCACTGGCCGCCTATGAAAAGGCGCTGACAGAGGACGTGCCTGCAGGAGAGGCATTGACTGATGCGGTTTCCGGTGCGTCGTTCACAAGTGTTGCCGAACCGCATATACGGTATGGGCGCGGTGATGACGCTGGCGCTCGCAATGCGATCGTGATTCACAAAGCGCGCGAGCACAATCTAAAAGCTATCGACGTTGAGATACCGCGGGACAAGTTCACTGTCATCACGGGTGTCTCGGGCTCGGGCAAGTCGACACTCGCCTTCGACATTCTCTTCAACGAAGGACAGCGGCGCTACCTGGAATCGCTGAATGCCTATGCACGGCAATTTGTGCAACCTGCCGCGCGGCCTGACGTGGATGCCATCTTTGGAATTCCACCGACCGTGGCCATTGAGCAGCGCACGAGCCGGGGCGGCCGCAAGAGCACTGTCGCCACCCTGACCGAGATCTATCACTTCCTGCGTCTGCTGTACGTTAAGTTGGGAACACAGCATTGCCCCGACTGCAACGTCGCCATCGAGCCGCAAAGCACGGCGTCGATCGCTGCTCGCCTGCTGCGTGATTACAAGGGGCAACGCATCGCACTGCTCGCGCCGCTGGTGGTCGCGCGCAAGGGTTATTACACCGACCTGGCAAAGTGGGCTTCCAAGAAAGGGTTCAAGACCCTCCGTGTTGACGGAGCGAGTATTTCGACTGCGAAGTGGCCACGGCTATCGCGCTTCAAGGAACACACAATCGAGTTACCAGTCGCGCAGATCGATGTCGACGCGAAGACCGACACGGCCCTGCACCAGGCATTGTCGCGCGCGCTCGACTTTGGCAAGGGGCTGGTACACGTCCTGGGGCCGAGCTCGGACCGCGTAGTCGTATTCTCGACCAAGCGTGCATGCCCTGCGTGTGGCCGCAGCTTCGCCGAGCTCGATCCGCGCCTGTTCTCGTTCAACTCCAAGCATGGTTGGTGTGAGAGTTGCTTCGGCACCGGCGTCGAAATGACTGGCTTTGACGAGGAGCAGAGTGGCGAGGAGATCTGGTGGAACGAGTGGTATGAGCATGATCCTACGCCCTGCGAGGCATGCGAAGGACACCGGCTCAACCCGATTGCACTCAACGTACGATTCAGGGATCGGTCCGTGGCCTCGTTGGCCAGCGGTTCGGTGGAACGCACCCGTGAGTTCTTCTCGAAGCTGAAGCTGAATGCGCGCGAGCAACAGATCGGGCGCGACCTGCTCGCGGAAATCCGCGCTCGCCTGGCATTCCTGGAGCGTGTCGGGTTGGGCTATCTGCAGTTGGATCGCTCGGCACCGACCCTCTCGGGCGGTGAGGCGCAGCGCATCAGGCTAGCGGCGCAGCTGGGCTCGAATCTGCAGGGAGTGTGTTACGTACTGGACGAGCCGACGATTGGCTTGCACCCGCGCGATAACGAGGTGCTGCTGGGCGCCCTTACCCAGTTGTCAGGTCAGCGAAATACATTGGTCGTCGTCGAGCACGATGAAGAGACGATCCGGCGGGCAGATTATGTTCTTGACCTTGGGCCACAAGCGGGTGTGCGCGGAGGCGAGGTCGTTGGAGCTGGAACCGTTGACGACCTGATCCGCAATCCCCGCTCAACGACCGGGCGATTCCTCCGCGAGCCATTGCAGCATCCCGCGCAACCCCACCGCGAGGTTGACAGTCAGACGCCACGGCTGACACTCCAGCGGGTTCAGCTTCACAATGTCAGCAAGGCGGACATTGAAATCCCATTGGGACGATTGGTGGTGGTGACCGGCGTTTCCGGCTCCGGTAAGTCGACCGTGGCGCGCGACGTGTTGTACACCAACCTGCGGCGGTTACTGATCGACGCCAACGGGAACGGCTCGCGCCAACGCAAATCGAACAACGGCAAGTCAAATGGGGTCAGTAATGCGAAAGGTGGCCGCCCGAAGGCAGGAGATCTGATCGGTTGCAGCGCCATCCGCGGCCTCGAAAACGTGGATCGCGTACTGGAGGTCGACCAGACACCCATCGGCAAGACACCGCGGTCGTGTCCGGCGACGTATATCGGGTTCTGGGATGACATTCGGCGCGTCTTCGAAGGAACGACGGAGGCACGCATTCGGGGTTACACCTCGAGCCGCTTCTCGTTCAACACCGCAGGTGGGCGCTGCGACGCGTGTGAGGGTCAGGGCGTCAAGACGATCGAAATGAGCTTTCTGCCGGACGTCAAAGTGCTGTGCGACGTTTGCGGGGGACGGCGCTTCAACTCGGAGACCTTGTCAGTGTTGTGGCGGGAGAAGAGCATTGGCGACATCCTGTCCATGAGCGTTGATGATGCTGTTGAGTTCTTCCAGGCACATCCCAAAATTCACCATTGTCTCAAGCTGCTTCAAGACGTCGGGCTGGGCTATCTGACTCTGGGCCAACAGAGCCCAACGCTGTCCGGCGGCGAAGCGCAACGCATCAAGCTCGTCGCGGAGCTCTCGAAGGTCCGCAACGATGTGCGTGCCGGTCCGCGGCAGAAGCCGAAGCACACGCTATATGTGCTCGACGAGCCCACGGTCGGCTTGCACATGGCGGATGTCGAAAAGCTGATTCACGTTCTGCACCGGCTGGTCGGCGCTGGCAACACGGCGGTCGTGGTCGAGCACAACCTCGACGTCATGGCCGAGGCCGACTGGATCCTTGATATGGGACCTGAGGCGGGTGAGGGTGGCGGCGAGGTTGTCGCCCAGGGCCCGCCGGCTCAGATTGCACGCAAAAAGAAGGAGTCGCACACGGGACGGGTACTGGATGAGTTCCTGCGCGACCGGACGGCGCCTGCGGGCCGGGGTGCGCAGGCAGACCGAGGCGCGAAGGCCCTGACCGCCGGGGCCGTCGCGACCAGGGCCGGACGTGCAAAGGTGGCCGCCAGGGCCGCCGCCACCCCCGCCACGACGTCGGAAACAGCACGGACGGCGCGCATCAGCGGTCGTTCGCGGCGGGCCAAAACCAAGCGCAAGGGGTAAACTTCTCGCCGTGAGTCACGAGCTCGTCTGCTGGAAATGCGGTACTTCGGTGGCGCATCTGAGCTTGCCGCTGCGTCGGCTCGATGAGTGCACGAAGTGCCGCGCAGAGCTGCACGTCTGCAGAATGTGCGTCGACTACGATACGCGGGTTGCGAAGCATTGCCGCGAGCCGACGGCGGAAGAAGTCAGCGACAAGACGCAGGCCAACTTCTGCGATCACTTCAAGCCGCGCCCGGCGGCCTATACCCCGCCCAACACGGCGGAAGTGGACAAAGCCAAGTCGGAGTTGGAGAAACTGTTTGGGAAGAAGTAGCCGGGCGGGAGGTGATACCACCTCCCGCCGGCGCGGTTTCTCTTAAGGCTTGCGGACGCGCTCGCTCAAACGCTCCAGCAAGCGACCAAACGGCGTGTTTTTCTGCACCTCCACGCGCAGGTGGCGCACGCCACTCTCATTCATCGTCTCGCCGGTGCCGTTGTCCATCTCGAGCTCGCCGGCACCGAGAATTTCCAATGTCTCTTCGAGAGTTTGCGGAGTACGCGCCTCGCGCGCGCGGACGCGACCATTCGCCTTCGGTGCACGGCGAGCCGCGGCTGCGGCGGATGGTGCCGTGTTGGCCGGAGCGGCCGGCTTGGTGGCAACCTGACGCGGCCGTACGTTTGCCGGCTGATCGTCCGAATCGATGAGTTTGAACTCGTCGACCGGCCCCGAGCGGGTCTTCTTGGGGAAAGCGATTTCGGCTTTCTTATCGGCATCCGAAGCGCGGGTGCGCTCTTGCGGACTTACGGGCACGACTGCGACTGACGTGAACTCAGAACGCACGTAGTACGCAACCTGCTTCGCCGAGATCGCGTCGCTGAAGAAACCGAGCCGCAGCCCATACCACTTGCGGCCGTCACGGCTGCCTTCGACCGTGTACAGCGTGTAGGCGCTGAAAATGGCCAGAGGAGGGACCTTGGACAGCTCAACCGGCTGCACGGCCCATTGCAACTGCACAGCGAACCATACAGGTGCGTTGTCAGTAACGGCTTCCTTCAGAGCGCGCCGTGTACCCGTGTCATCGGGTTTCAACAGCGAGATGGCGCCCGTCTCGACCTCAATACCATTGATCTCGCTTCCATCGGCACGCCGGGTCTCGAGATACTTCAACACCTGCGTGTCGCTGAAACCGTTGTCCTCGGAAACCGCATCCAGGCCGGCCAGCATCGGCGCCGGCATCATCCGCGTCTCGCCGGTGGTTTCAGTCTCGCTGGCTCTCTCGTCTAGAGCCTTGAGCACTTCGCGGACGTTTGAGTTCGGAAGCGCGGGCTTGACGTTGGCCTTGGAACCCGAACGGCCGGAACCGACGGATGCAGGGTTAGCCCTACCCGTAAGGGCCTGGGCAACTGTGGGTTGGGCTGTCTTTGCAGGTTGGACCGCGGCGGCACGCGCAACGGGTACGGCAGCGGGCAGGGGCGCAGTGCGTGCAACGGCAGATGCCGCGGGACGCGCTACGGCCGGCACTGCCGGGCGAGCGGCGGTGCCTGGAACTGGTGCTATGGCGGTGAACGGAGCTGCAGGACGGGGCTGTGCCGGCGCTGTGGAGCGCGTTACACCTGCCGCCGGTGAAGCCTTTGGAACGGCCTGCGGCGCGCGCATCATACCGATCACACTGGGCGCTGTGGCTACCGGTGCTCTGGGAGCCGGCGCTGAACTCAACACCGGTGCGGGCTTCGCTACGGGAACGTTCTTGAGAATCTGAGCGGGCACGGGTGCAACAGCTCGCGCAGAACCCGCTGTGGCCGCGTGAATTGTTGGGACGTTCAGGGCCGGCACGTTGGCCGGTGTTTGAGCAACCGCAAGCGTAGGAACGCTACGAGACGTTGGAGGCGCCTGATGTGCGGTCGGTACTACGGGCGGAGGTCCGGCAGCGTGTTGGGCCTGTGCCGCGGCTGCAGCGACTGCGCGCTCACGCAGCTTCTTGCCCGGCGCTTCCCCAGCCCAGGCACCCGGATAAATGTCGCGCACCGCACCGAGCCACTCCTCCGCATCGGCGAGTGTTGGGAAATACCCCATGTGCAGTCGGAATCGCTCGCGTCCTTCCTCGAAACGGCGACTGACGAAAAAAGTGAAGCGTTTGAGTTCGGCCTGCTCCGGATTCGACAGCGCCATCGGCGTCGTCGATGAGCACAAGTTGAGTACGAACGGGCCTGCCGCTCCCTGCGGCTTGGCCTGTTCAACGGCAGCTTGGCGTGCTGTGGCGCCAGATGCAGACTTAGGCGTTGGTGTCATAGAATCTTCCCCGGACCGATGCGTAAACCGGCCACCCGTGGACAGGAAGAGTTTCCCGACGAGATCGGAGTGCGAGCGTCGCGCCAGCTGCGCGATCGTGGCAGCCCCGCCGTCATAGGAATACTTCCTTTAGACCGGTGGCTTTGCGTCCCCGTCTTTCGACGGGTTTGCCCTTGTCACTACAAGGTGCAAGTGTCAAAGCGTCGCGGATGACAGTCAAGCGAATAAATTGTGTAACGGCTCTCAGGGAGCGATTGCACATATCTAAATGCCAGCATATGTTGAATTGTCTGGCTTTGGCGACGCCAATCCGGCCCTAGGTCGCGCCCCTACCCCGCCTCGCGAACCTCACCGAGCTCGCCTCCAGACTGGGCGCGCGCCTGCAGCAGCTCCGTGACGACCTGGCCGGACAGCGGCCTGGCCAGGTAGAAACCCTGCGCGATATCACAGCGGCGCTCGCGCAGAAACTCGAGCTGCTCGGCCGTCTCGATGCCTTCGGCCACGACCCGCTTGCCGAGCGCATGCGCCATCACCACGATGGTCTCCACGAGGGTGGCGGAAGCCGGGTTCTGTGGAACTTCCTCGAGGAAGGTGCGGTCGATCTTCACGGTGCCGATCGGATACTGGCGCAGGTACGACAGCGACGAGTAGCCGGTTCCGAAATCATCCAGCGCCAGGTGCACACCCAGTTGGTGCAAGCGCTCGAGGGTCGCACCCGCTGCATCATCGGCAAACACACTCTCGGTCAGCTCCAACTCGAGCAACGCGGGTGGCAGACCGTATTTGTCCAGGGCACGACGCACGAGCCGCGGGAACTCGACATGTTTCAACTGTTGGACCGAGACGTTGAGCGCCAATCGCGGCGGCGCAATGTTCTGGTCACGCCAGCTCGCCAGCTGCGCACAGGCGGCATCGAGCACCCAGCCGCCGATGTCAATGATCAGGCCGCTCTCTTCGGCTGCCGGCACAAATTCGCTCGGTTGGCGCATGCCATCACGCGCCGTCTGCCAACGTATCAAGGCTTCCACCCCGGCGAGAGCCCCGCTGGCAACGCTGAACTGCGGTTGATAGAACAGTGAGAATTCGCGCCGGCGCAACGCTCTGTGCAAGCCGGTTTCCGTGGGGACGACCGCCCGGGTGTTCATCTGCGGATCGAAGAACATCGTGCAACCGCGGCCGAGGTCTTTGGCCCGGTACATCGCGGTATCCGCGTTGCGCATGACATCATCGATGGC
>Ga0105247_10001295_pt1 | contig 18455 bp, 5 predicted proteins | sample KBSS24metaG_FD_81519 | JGI IMG/M metagenome (GOLD analysis project Ga0105247, IMG submission 81519) | Switchgrass rhizosphere microbial communities from Kellogg Biological Station, Michigan, USA - KBS S2-4 metaG | ecosystem: Host-associated > Plants > Roots > Rhizosphere > Soil | place...
CCGCCGCCCGTGACGCCGCCGCCCGCGGGCCCGCCCGCGGGCGAGCAGCCGGCGGCGATCGCCGAGCTCCCTCCGCCGTCCTCCTCTGCGCCCCCCCCGGAGAGAGAGCCGCGGGGGCACGGGCTCCTCGACGCGCCGAAGACGATGGTCCCGGTCTACGTCGGCGGCGCGGTGGCGCTGATCGGCGCGGGCGCCGCGGTCCTCTTCTACGTCTTCAAGCAGAACGCGCTCGACAGCGGGCGCGCGGTCGCCCGCGACATCGTCGCGCACGGCGGCAACGCGTCCACCTGCCCGGCCAACGCCGACCCCGCGAAGTTCGGCGCCGCGTGCCAGGTGCTCAACGACGACGTCGACAAGGCGAACACCGACGCCACGCTCGGGAACATCAGCGTCGGCGTCGCCGTCCTCGGCGCCGCCACCGCGGTCGGCTGGTACCTCTTCGCGCCCAAGCGCGACGCGTCGGACACGCCGACGACGAACGCGACGTGGCGCTCGCCGTCCGTGAGCCCGATGGTCGGCCAGGGCGTCCGCGGCCTGTCGCTGCGCGCGGATTTTTAATCACGTTCGAGGAGCGCGCGGCCGCTCTCCTCGAGCTCCTCAGCCGAACACGGTGTTCGTAGCTAGTAGGGGGCGGTGCGAACAACGTGCGCGAGCGCGCGCGGTCAGCGCGGGTAGCGCAGGACGCGCGCCGCGCCCGGCGCCATGCCGTCGGTCCCCTCGGGGCGGGTGAGCGCGACGGCGTAGCACGCGGCCGCGTCGCACCCGGCGTCGACCATCGCGTCGGCGGCGATCGGGAGCCGCGTCACGTCGCTCGGGCGATCGCCGTCGAGCGTGACGAACGCGAGGCCGGTGACCGGCGCGGACGACCCGCCGTCGCGCGGCGCGCGCTCGGGCCACGCCGCGACGAGGTGTCCGCCGAGGAAGCCGGTCCAGTAGGGGCCGGCCGACACGCCGCAGTCGAACGGCGCGATCACCGCCTCGAGCTCGCCCGCCCCCTTGCGCGACGCCCGCAGCAGGCGGAGCCGCGTCCGGTGATCGCCGTCGGCGCAGGGCTCGCCGTCGTCGCGCGTCGCGAGGACGAAGAGCGACGCCGCGTCGGCGTCGACCGCGACGACGTCGTCGTCGTCCTCGAGCCGGTGCGCGAGGCGCCGCCACGCGCCGACCTTCTCTCCGTCGACCTCGCGGAACGCCGTGACGCCGGGGAGCCCCGGGCTCACCACGCCGAGCTCGTCGCCGGCCGTGTACTCCAGGTGATCGCGATCGTCGCCGCCCGTGAAGTCGCGCGCGCGGAGGAGCGGCGCCGTCTCGTCGCCCTGCACGAGGTCGAGGCCGTCGTCCCCCTCGACGAGCGCGAAGACGCGGTGCGCGCCGCACACCAGGATCGGGTCGCCCGCCGGGAGCGCGCCGCCCGGACGCCCGCGCGCGTCGGTCCACGCGCGCGCGACGAGCGCCGATCGCCCGGACGCGTCGCGCCGCACCCACGACACGCCCTCGTCGACGGCGCACGCCGCCGAGCCGACGTCCTCCGCCTCGCCGCGCGGCTGCCCCGCCGCGTCGACGCCGGCGAGGATCCGCGCCTGCTTCCCGTCGCGGAGGACGCGCGACAGGACGAGCGCCCCGCCGTCGGGCGCGGCGTACACGCGCACGTCCGCGTCGGGCGTCCACGCGACGCCGGCGAGGACGTCCGTCGACCACGCGCGCGCGCCGCTCGCCTCGATCCGCGACAGCGCGATCGCGCGCCGCGCGACGACGAGCCCGGCCACGAGCACCGCCCCCCCCGAGGCGCGCGCCGCGCCGATCGGCGCCGAGAGCTCGGCCGCCGTCTCCATCGTCCCCGGCGCCTGCCCGGAGCGGGCCGCCGCCGGATCGACGGCGCGCTCCGCGGACCCGTCGGGCGCGGGCGCGCCGGACCTCGCGCCGCACGTGCACCCCGAGCACACCGCCGTCGAGGCGACGAGGACGACGAGCGGCGCGCGCATGCCCCCTTATAACGCGTCGGCCTCGCGGGCATCCGCGGAAGGCGCGGACGGCGCGCCGCTCACTCGTTCAAGATCTTGCGGAAGCTGGTCCGCGGATAGCCGGCGGCGCGCGCCGCCGCGCTCATGTTCTGCCCGTGCGCGGCGAGGAGCGCCTTCGCGAGCCCGGGGTTCAGCGCGGCGCGCGGCGGCTCCGAGGCGCGCCCGCGGAGCGCGCGCTCCACGTCGGCGGCGTGGATCAGCCCGTCGGCGAAGTGCGCCGCGCGCTTCAGCACGTTCCGGAGCTCGCGCACGTTCCCGGGAAAATCGTGGGTGGCGAGGCGCGCGAGCGCGCCGCTCGACAGCGACCGCGGCCCCATCGTGCCGCGCACCTCGTCGAGGATCTTCTGCGCGATGACGGCGATGTCGCCGCGCCGCTCGCGGAGGGGCGGCACGTCGATGATGTACGTCAGGCGATGGAACAGATCGCGGCGGAACTCGCCGCGCTCCACCTTGGCCGAGAGCGCGGCGTGCGACGCCGCGACGACGCGCACGTCGAGGCGGCGCCCGCTCCCCGTCGATCCGACGGCGCGCACCTCGTACCCCTCGAGGGCGCGGAGCAGCGTGGGCTGCGCCTCCATCGGCAGATCGCCGATCTCGTCGAGGAACAGCGTGCCGCCGTCGGCCTCGGCGAACGCGCCCGCGCGCCGCGACATCGCGCCGGTGAACGCGCCGCGCTCGTGGCCGAAGAGCTCGCTCTCGACGAGGCCCCGCGGCAGCGCCGCGACGTTGATGACGACCATCGGCCGCGACGCGCGCGGCCCCTCGGCGTGGAGCGCCCGCGCGATCAGCTCCTTGCCCGTCCCCGTCTCGCCGGCGATGAAGACCGGGTCGGCGTAGCGCGCGAGGCGCCGCACCTCGGCGGCGATCCGCCGCATCGCGATCGACGCGCCGGCGATCCCGGGCAGCGGCGGGCCGAGCGCGCCGCCGTCGTCGTCGGCCTCGACCTCGCCGATCACGATCGTGCTCCGTCCGACCGTGATCATCGTGCCCGGCCCCGCCGACGCGTGATCGATCCGCGCCGGCCCCACGTACGTGCCGTTCCGCGATCCGAGATCGCGCACGGCGACGCCGGCGTCGCGCGGCTCGAGCACGCAGTGCCGCGCGCTCACCGTCGCGTCGCGGAGGCGCACGTCGGCCGGCGGCGCGGCGCCGACCACCACCTCGCCGTCGGCGAGCAGGATCCGCCGCGCGTCGCCCTCGTCCTGGATCTCGATGACCCACGGCCGGCGCGCCCTCCGCGCCACGATCTCGACCGTCTGGCTCGATCGAGGCTCGGGCTCGCTCGCCCGAAGGTCCGCCGGCGCGACGCCGTCGCCCTCCGCGCGAACCGCGCCCTCGTCCCCGACGGTCCCCTCGCCTCCGACGGCCCGCTCGCCCCGATGATCTCTCATGCGCCGCCCATCGACGCCGAGCGCGGCGCGGTTGCGCGAAATCGAAGGGCGCCGAGCCACCACCGGGGGACCCCGATGGCGGCCCGTGCGCGATCAGCCGACCGCGATGCCGAGCGTCTTCCGGAGCGTGAAGTACTGCTCGCTCACGCTGAAGACGAGCAGCTCCTTCATCTTGTCGGCCGGCGCGAGATCGCCCGGGAGCTGCGGCTCCGCGGCGACGATCTTCTTGGCGATCTCGAGGTCGGCGCAGAGGAGGAGCCCCGCGCGCGCCGCGGTGACCTCCACGCACTGCATCCACCGCTTGAGATCGGCCTTGGCGCCGTCCTCGATGAACTTGCTCACGACGAGGCGCAGGCCTTCCTTCTGCACCGGCTGCATGTACTTCACGAGCTCGCCGGCGGTCTGCCCCACGGCCTGCGCCATCTCCGGCGGGACGGCGAAGTCCGCCATGATGATCTTGATCGCGCTGAAGAGCATCACCTTCAGCTCGTTGAGCGTCGGGAACAGGTTCCGGATGTAATGCTCGCCGCGGTAGTACGCGAGGTGCTTGCCGACGATGAACGTGAGCTCCTGCGGCGTGAAGCCGGTGAGCACCGTCTGCCCCGCGACGCTCGCGGGCGGCGCGGCGGGCACGGCTTGCAGCGCGCCCGGGATGTCGTTCCGCACGTAGAGCTCGGGGAGCGGGACGCCGAGGACCTGCGCCGCCCAGCCGAACGTCTTCGCGAACGTCACGGTGCTCGTCGACGGGTCCTGCTTGAACCGCTTGTCGAGCGCCGGGAGCTGCCGCGACGCGCGGAGCTGGTTCGTCTTCGCCACGATCGCCGCGGGGGTGATCATCTCGAAGATCTTCCCGATGAAGATGTTCTCGTCCTTGTGGAAGAGGTTCTTCACCCACTGCTCGTTGTCGAGGCGGCTCTTCACCTGGATCATCCCGCGCGGGCGGTAGTCCTCGAAGAAGCGCTGCTCCTCCTCGTCGGCCTTCTTGAGGAACGCGAGCGCCGCGCACATGCACCACGCGCGGTCGTACTCGTGCTGCTTCAAGTACAGCTTGTACAAGCTGCGGTACGGGTCGACCCGCATCGCGTCCTGCTGGAGGACGATCGCGTGCTCGCCGATCGCCGCCTCCATCTGGTCCGTCGACTCGAAGAGCTCGGCGAGGATCTGCCGCTCCACCGGCTCGTCGGGCTTGTACCGCGTCGCCATCTTGAACGCTTCGATCGCGCTGTTCACGTCGGCGAGTCGATCGCGGTAGATGAGCCCGAGGTTGTGCCAGAGGTTGTACTCGAGGTCCGGCGTCCCGGCGTTCGCGTTGGAGAGGCGCCGGAGCATCTTCCGGAACGCGCGCTCGAGCGACTTCCAGTCCTTCTTGCCGGTGAGGATCTTGTTGATGCGCTCGAACGCCTCGAGGAACGTCGGGTTGAGATCGAGCGCCTCGTTGAAGAGCTCGACGGCGCGGTCCTGATCTCCCTCTTTGTCGCGGTAGATCTGCGCCATCGTGTAGATGAACTTGCTCTTCCTGATCGGCTCTTTCTCGAGGTCGGCGATGGTCGAGATCGTGTCGATCATCTTCGACCAGTTCTCGAGCGCCTGGTACATGCTCAGCATCTTGTGCAGGAGCGCGTGGTTCGCGGGCTTCAGATCCCGCGCCTCCTCGAGCGCCTCGATCGCCTTGCTCGGGTTCTTGTCGTTGTCGTTCCAGATGTCGGCGATCTCGAGGAGGATCTTGAAGCGCGGGTCCTCGTCGAACACGTTGTCGAGGATCTGCCGCTTGTACGCGACGACCTGCTTCCACTCTTTCAGGTCGGTGTAGACGGAGACCATCGCCTCGAGCGTCGGCCGGTGCGAGGGATCGACGCCGAGCGCCTTCTCGTAGTTGTTGATCGCCTGCTTCGCCTGCCCCTGCTCGCGCTTGATGCAGCCGAGCTTGTAGTAGACCTCGGCGCGCTGCTCCGTCTCGCTCTCGCCGAGCGACGTGAGCACCTTCTGGAAGTTCGTGAGCGCCGCGGCCCAGTCTTTCAGGCGGAAGCTCACCTCGGCGAGGCCGCGGATCGTCAATTGATCGGTGAGATCGAGCTGGAGCGCCGCGGTGTACGCCTTGAGCGCCTTCTCGTCGCGCCCGAGCGCCGCGCACACCTGCCCTAGCTTGTTCTGGAGCTGGTGCTGCTCGCCGCGTTCGCGCTTGCCCGACTTGCGCACCACCATGTCGAGGAGCGGCTCGGCCTTCGCCCACTCTTCGCGCGTGATGTACTCGTCGATGAGCGGGAGCCCCGCCTCTTCGTTCTCTTCGTCGGCCTCGTGCGCCGCTTCGAACGCCAGGATCGCGCTCTCGTGGTCGCCGAGCATCTCCTCGCGGAGCTTGCCGAGGTCGACGAGGAGCTTCGCCCGCTGCCGCGGCGCGGCGGTGTAGCTCTGCTCCTGGTCGATGTACCGCGCGGCCTTGTCGTAGTCGGCGTTGTCGATGGCGATCTGCCGGAGCGACGCGAGCGACGGCACGTGCGACGGATCGAGGTCGAGCGCCATCTCGTAGCGCTCCTGCGCCGAGACACGATCGCCCAGCTTCTCGTCGAGCGCCTTGCCGATCCGGTAGAACGACTCGACGCGCTGCTTGGTGTCCTGCGTCAGCTCGGCGACGCGGGTCATGTACTCGATGGCTTGGTGCGCGTCGCCCTGCTTGTCGTACAGCTTCGACAGGGCCTCGAGCGCCACGATGTGCGTCTCGTCGAGGTCGACGATGTTGCGGTAGGCGTCGATCGCGCGATCGACGTCCTCGACCTCGTCGGCGTACACCTGCGCGATGTGGCCGTAGAGATCGATCTTCGTCTTGCGATCGACCGTCGCGGCGACGTGGCGCTCGTACGTGTTGATCAGCTCGAGCCACTGGCGGAGCTTCCGGTAGTTCCGCTCCAGCGAGAAGTACGCCTCCTCGTGGTTCGGATCGATCTCGAGCACCTGCTCGAGGCGCTGCGCCGCGATGTCGGCCTTGAGGAAGTGCTCCTCTTGCAGCCGCGCGAGGTGCATCAGGACGTCGATGCGCTCCCGCTCGGTGGTGACGACGTCGAGCTCCGACTCGAGCACCTTCACGAGCTCGGGCCACTGGTGGAGCGCGTCGTACACGCGGACGAGGCCGCGGATGCCTTGCAGGTTGTCGTGCTCGATGTCGAGCACCTCGCGGTACACCTGCGCGGCGCGCGTCGGCTCGGAGAGGCTCGTCTCGTACAGCGCGGCGATCCGGAGCTTCGTGTTCGCGACGTCGGTCGGATCGGTGAGCGCCGGCACCTTGCGCTGCAAGATGTCGACGAGCTCGCGGTTCTGCCCGCGCTGCCCGTAGATCCGCTCGAGGTTCTCGAGCGCCGGGATGTACTCGGGGTCGACCTCGAGCGCGCGGTGGAAGTACGTGAGCGATTGATCGGTCTGCGACATCTGCTCGTCGAGCAGCTCGCCGAGCTCGGTCATGATCTCCTTGCGATCGAGGTCGGTGATCGCGACGTCGAGCGCGCGGGTGAGCGTCGCGCCGAGCTGCTGCCAGTTGGCGCTCTTTCGATAGAGCTGCCCCATCTGCCGGAGCGCGCCGACGTTGTTCGGGTCGAGCGCGACGATCTGCGCGTAGTACGGCTGCGCGTACTCGGGGTGGCCGAGGTCGTCGCCGTACCACTTCGCGAGGTGCAGGCAGAGGCGGATCTTCTGCTTCGGATCCGTCTGCTCTTTGAGCCAGGTGTTCGCGGTCTGGATCACCTCGCCCCAGCGCCCGGTCGCCTGCGCCATGCGCTCGAGGTACTTCGCCGTCTCGCGATCGTGGAAGTCCTCGCCGAGGGCGTTCACGAGCGCGTCGAGCGCCTGGTTCTTGTCCTCGAGGTGCTCCTCGAAGACGCGCGCGATCTTGCGGAGGAGCTCGGTGCGCTCCGCCACCTCCTCGCGCGTCTCGAGGCGCGACAGATAGAGCTCGATGAGCGGCTCCCAGCGCGCCGCGGCCTCGTGCCGCTTCTCGAGCTCGAAGAACGCCTCGTCGCTCGTCGGCTCGACCTCGAGGATCTTCTGGTACGCGTTGGTCGCCGCGTCGGCGTCCTGGAGCGTGTCGGTCCAGATCGCCGCGACGCTCCGGTACTCTTCGACCTTCTCCGTCGGATCGCTGAGCGCCGCGGCGCGCTGCATCTTGACGTCGATGACCTCGGTCCACTTCTCCTCGGACCGGTAGATCGACTCGAGGGCGTCCATCGCCTCGAAGTCGGGGCCGACCTCGAGCAGCTTCCGCCACGCGTCGGCCGCGTCGTACGGCTGCTGGAGGTGCTCGCCGTACGTCTTGCCGAGCTCGCGGAAGATCTCCTTGAGCTCCTCGGCGTCGAGGAGCTGCGCGGCGCGATCGACGATCTGGTGGAGCGACTGCACGAGCTCGCTCGGGTCCTGCTGCCGCCGGCGGATGGCGGCGATCGAGCGGAGCGCGGCGAGGTTCGCGTAGTCGATGTCGAGGACGCGGTTCCAGTCCTCGAGCGCGAGCTCGTCCTTGCTCAGCTTCTCGGTGAAGACGCGCGCGCGGCGCGTCAGGATGTTCACGCGGTCGTCGTCGCTCGGCGCGATCTCGAACTGGCGCTCGAGGATCTCGACCAGCTCGCGCCACATGTGCTGCTGCTCGTACAGGTTCGACAGCGCGGAGAGCGCCTCGGGGTCCTCGCCGCGGAGATCGAGGACGATCTTCCACGTGTCGATCGCCTTCTGCGGCTCGCCGAGGCGCGTCGACGCGAGCGTCGCGATCTTCGCGCGGATGTCCGCCTCGGCGACGTCGCCCGACGCGTTCTCGAGCTCGCGCTCGTACACCCCGTTGAGCTCCGGCCACCGCGCGAGGCGCTCGTAGATCCGCCCGAGCGCGATGATCGTCCCCTCGTGCGACTTGTCGAGCTCGTCGAAGATGTGGCGGTACGCGCGGATCGCGTTCTCGGTGTCGCCGAGGCGCTCGTCGTAGATCTCGCCGAGGCGCGCGTAGAGGTCGACCAGCTCGATCGTGTCGGTCGTCGCCTTGACCCTCTGCTCGAGGATCTGCGCGAGGTCCGGCCACGACTCCATCGACAGGTAAATGCGATCGAGGTTCGACAGCGCGTCGACGTCGAGCGCCTCCACCGACAGCACGTATTTGTACGTCTCCTCGGCCTTCGACACGTCGCCGAGCTCGTCCTCGAACGTCCGCGCGAGGCGCTTGCCGATCGCGCGCTGCACCTCGGAGTCGCCGTGGATCCCGAGGATGTCGGCGTACGCGTTCGCGAGCGTCTCCCAGCCCCCGTCGACGGTGGCCGCGAGCCGCGGCGACTCCTCGCCCGAGCGCTCGTCGAGCGGGTACTCCTTGAGCGCGCGGATGTAGACGTTCAGCGTCGCGAGCGTGTCGATCAGCTTCTCTTCGTGGAGCTCGGCGATGCGGTAGTACGCGGCGAGCCGCTCCTCCGCGCCGCCCGCGCCGCCGTCCTCCGGCGCGACCGCCGGGATGTGCTGGAGCTGCGCCTCGTAGACGCCCGAGAGCTTCTCCCACTCGCCCACCTGGCGGTAGAGCGGCTCGAGGATCTCGGCGATCTCGACCTGCTTCACGCCGCTCGCGAAGAGCGCCTCGAGGGCGCGCAGCGTCGCCTCGTGCTCCGGCGCCGCGCCGAGCACGTCGCGGTACGCCTGGATCGCCGCGTCGAGGTTCTTCAGGCGCGTCTCTTCGACCTGCCCGAGGCGGTGCTTGAACTCGAGGATCTCGTCCGGCGTGTTCCCGATCTCCGCCTCGCGGGCGAGGATCTTCGCGAGCTCGGCCCACCGCTCCGTCTCGGTGAAGAGGCGGTCGAGCGAGCGGATCGCGGTCTGGTTCTCCGGCTCCACGTCGGCGACGCGGCGGTATCGATGGATCGCGCTGTCGACGTCCTCGAGCTGCACCTCGTAGATCTGCGCGGTGCGCAGCCCGAGCTCGACGAAGCGATCGGGCGCCTCGGCGGCGAGCCGATCGAGCTCGACGTCGTAGAGCTGCCCCACCTCGGGCCAGCGGTTCACGACCATGGCGAGCCGCTCGAGGTTCTGGAGCGTGAGCTCGTTGCCGTTGTCGAGCGTGAGCGCGCGCGCGTACGTGTCGAACGCGCTGTGGTGGTTGTCGAGCGCGTCCTCGTAGAGGCGCGCGATCCGGTGCAGGAGATCGACCTTCTGGAACGGATCGGTCGCGTGCTGCACCTGCACTTCGTGCACGCTGATGAGCGCCGGCCAGTCGCTCGACGCCTCGTAGACCGGCTCGAGCACCGCCGCGGCGCCGAGCGGATCCTGGGTCCCGTTCTTCAGCCCCTCGAGCGCGCGGAGCGTCGGCTCGTGATCCGGCTGCTGCTGGAGGATCTCGCGATAGAGCTCCACGCTGCGCGTCACGTCGTCGAGCCGCTTCTCGTACAGCTCGGCGATCCGGTACTGGAAGCTGATCGCCTCGTTGTGATCGGCGGTCATCTCGCTCTCGCGCGTGAGCACGGTGAGGAGCTCCTGCCAGTTCTCCGCCTGCTCGTAGAGGACGTCGAGGCGCGACAGGGCCTGCAGGTCGTCCGGATCGAGCTCGAGGATCTTCTGGTACGTCTCGATCGCCTTGGGCACGTCGCCGAGCTCGCGCTCGTACACCGCGCCGACCTGGTAATAGATCCGCTTCTTCTCCTCGGGGTCGACGACGAGGTCCGCCTTCTTGGCGTAGATCGTCATGAGATCGGCCCAGCGCGAGAGCCCGAGGTACCGCTTGATCAGCGCGTTGAGCGCGCGGACGTCGTCCGAGTCGAGCTCGATCACCTTGTTGTAGACGGCGATCGCCGCCTCCGGCTGCTCGAGGACGTCCTCCTCGATCGACGCGGCCTGGAAGAGCGCCTCCTTCTTCTCGTTCAGATCCTCGAGGATGCCCGCCTTGGTCTGGAGGATCTGCGACAGCTCGGAGTAGCGCCCGGTGGTCCGGAACAGGCGCTCCAGCGACTCCGCGGCCGGGAGGTTCGCCGCGTCGATCTCGAGCACCTTGCGGTACAGGCCGATCGCGACGTCGATGTTGCCGAGGTCGAGCTCGTAGACGCGCGCGCTCATCATGAAGAGCTGGCTCGCGAGCTGGTTCGACTCGACGGATCCGTCGGCGTCCTCGGCGGCGACCTTCTCGCCGGCGAGCGCCTCGAACACCTGCGCGAGGTCCTGGAAGCGCCCCGTCGCGCGGGCGATCCGATCGAGCGCCTGCTGCGTCGCCTCGTTCGCCGGGTCCTCGCGGAGCGCGCGGGCCATCGTCGAGAACGCGGCGTTGAGGTCGCCCGCGGCGTCCTCGTGGAGCTGCGCGATCTGGTGCAGGAGCTCGACCCGCCGCGCGGGGTCGTCGCTCCGCCGGACCTGCACCTCGTGCACGCCGATCAGCTTCGTGTGATCGCCGAGGTGGCGATAGAGCGGCTCGAGGAGGTCGGCGATGGTGAGCTCGTGCTCCGGCTCGCGCCCGAGGCGCTCCAGGGCGGCGAGCGCCTGCTCGTTCGTCGGGTCGCGCTCGAGCACCTGCCGGTACCCCTCGATCGCGACGTCGACCTCGCGCATCTCCGTCTCGCGCAGCGACGCGAGGCGCAGCATGAGCGCGAGCTGCTCGTCGTCGCCGGTCGCGAGGCCGAGCTGCGCCTCGAGGTTCTCCGCGAGCTCGGTCCACATCTTCTGCCGCGTGAACAGCGCGTCGAGGGCGCCGAGGGCGCGCGCGCTCGCCGGATCCAGCTCGAGCACCTTCCGGTACGACGCCACCGCCTCGTCCGGGCTCGACAGGCGCTCGTCGTAGATCTGTGCAGTCTGCACGAGGAGCGCCTCGCGCGCGTCCGGCTCGAGGGCGAGATCGATCCGCCGGTGGATGACGCCGATGAGATCGGTCCACCGCTCGGTGCGCGTGAAGAGCTGCTCGAGCGCGTCGAGCGCCTCCTTGTCCGCCGCGTCGAGCGACAGCACGTGGAGGTACCCCTTGGCCGCGTCGTCGATCTGCCCGAGGCGCTCGTCGATCGACGCCACCTTGAGCCAGTACTCGCGCGCGAGCTGCGCGTCGCTGAGCCCCCCGGCGACCTCCTCGTACAGCGCGACGAGGTCCTTCCACGCCTCGGAGACGTCGGCGACCTGCTCGATCTCGTGCCGCGTCGCGGAGAGCGACGGATCGTCGCGGAGCGCCTGCGCGAGCGCGCGGAACGCCTGCGGGTAGTTGGTGAGCATCTGCCCGCTCACGCGCGCGATCTTCCTCTGGAGCTGGACGCGCCGCTGCACGTCGCCCTCGCTCGCGGAGAGGATCTCGAGCGCGGCGATCAGCTTGTTCCAGTCGCCCCGCTCCTCGTAGATGTTCTCGAGGATCGCCGCGGCGTCGGCCTTGAGCGTCTCGTGCTGGAGGAGCGCCTCGAGCGCGACGCGCGCCCCCTCGTGCTGCGTGTCGAGGAAGAGGATCTCCCGGTAGTTCTCGAGCGCGCCGGCGGCGTCGCCCGTGTGCCTCTCGAGCGTGCTGCCGAGGCGGTACTTGAGGTCGATGATCGTCGGCTCGGCGTTGTCGAGCTCGATCCGCCGGCGCAGGACGTCCACGTACGGCTGCCACCGTTCGAGCTGCCCGTAGAGGCGGTCGAGCGCGGTGAGCGCGCGCGCGTCGCCCGGCTCGTCGTCGAGCACGGCGTTGTACGTGTCGATCGCCTTGTCGACGTCCTTGATCTCCGCCTCGAAGAGCTGGGCGATCTCGTAGTTGATCCCCTTCTTCTCCTCGGCGTCGACCGAGAGATCGCGCTTCTTCGTGTAGATCTCGAGCAGCTCGTTGTAGCGCGCCGTCTGCCGATAGAGCCGCTCGAGCGCCGAGATCGCCTCGGCGTTCTCGCCGTCCACCTCGTACACCGCGCGGTACGCGACGAGCGCGTCGTCGATCCGCGCCACCTCGTCGACGAGGACGCGACCGAGCTTCAACCGCAGGGCGATCGCGAGCGACGACGCGCTCTGCCCCTCGGCCGAGGTGATCGCCGCCTGGTACACCTCGATCAGGCGCTCCCAGCCGGTCGTCGCCTTCGCCGCGCGCTCGACGTCGATCGTCGCCTGCTCGTCGCCGGGCGCGAGCTCGAACGCCGACAGGTACCGCTCGAACGCGCGCTGCGGCTCCTTGACCTTGCCCTCGTAGAGCGCCGCGACCTCGCGGAGCAGCTCGAGCTTCGTGTACGCGTCCTCCTCGTGACCGAGCTTCACCTCGATCGCGTTGGCGAGCGCCTTCGCGTTCCCCGCGGCGGTGTAGATCGGGATGAGCGCCTCGGCCGCCGCGAGGTTCTGCGCCTCGATCTCGAGCACCTTCTCGTAGGCGCGCGCGGCGCGATCGTTCTTCTGCTTCTTGTCCGCCCAGAGCTGCGCGATCTTGAAGAGGAGGCCGATCTTCGCCGGCGGGTCCTGCTCCTTCGCCTCCTGCTGCTCGAGGACGCGGATGAACTCGTCCCACTTGCCGGTCTCGGCGTAGAAGACCTCGAGGTCGTCCCAGCGGCCGAGCGCGAGGTACTTCTTCTTCAGCGCCTCCTGCGCCTTCCTGTCGTTGGGATCGAGGCCGAGGAGCGCGCGCCACGCGGCGACCGCGCCCTCGTCGTTGTTCAGGCGATCGCCGTAGATCGTCCCGAGCTTGTTCAAGATCTGGATCTTGGCCTGGCGATCGCTCGTGATCTCCGCCTGCCGCTCGAGGATCGTCGCGTGCTTCTCGAAGTCCTTCGCGCGCTCGTAGAGCATCGCGAGGGCGGAGAGCGCCTCGACGTTCGTGTCGTCGGACGCGATGACCTCGTTCCACAGGTCGATGCAGACGTCCGGCTTCTTCACGCGCTCGGTCGCGAGCTTCGCGATCTCGAGGAACCTCGCCGCGCGCTCCGGGCCGGCCGGGGCGCGCTCCGCCTCGCGCCGCTGGAGGCCGAGGAGCTTCTCCCAGTCCCTGCGCTTCTCGTACATCTGGCGCAGGTACTCGGTGGCGCCCGGGTTCTCCGGGTCGAGCGCGATCACCTGCTCGTACGCCTTCACCGCCTCCGCCTGGTTCGCGAACTTGGTGACGTAGAGGTCGGCCGCGCGCATGTAGAGCGCAACTTTTTCGTCGTTCGACGGCTCGAGCGCGGCGAGCTGGAGCAGCGTCTTCACGTACTCGTTGAAGCGCTTCGCCCCCTCCTGCTTCTCGGCGAGCGCGCGGAGCTCGGCGAGCTTCGCGTCGTCGCCGGCGGCCGGTATGACGGACGGCGAACCGCCGGGCGGCGCCGACGTGATCGTGGCCGGCGGCGAGGCCGACGCGGCGGCCTCGGGCGGCGGCGCGGTGTACCGCGCGTCGGCGACGTCGTCGGTGGGCGCGGGCTCGGGGGGCGGCGCCGTGGGCCGATCGAGCGACGCGAGATCCGCGGGCAGGCCCGGCGCGCGCGGCGTCGGGGTCGCCGAGGGCGTCGCCTCGTCGCCGCCGGCGTGCGCGGGCGGGTGCCCGGAGCGCGTCGCCGGGATGGGCGGGAAGCTCGGCGACGCGGGCTCGCGCTGCGACGTCCCCTTCAGCGTCTCGCCGATCTGGAGCTCGAACGCGCGGAGCTGCGGGTGCTCGGGCGCGATGTCGGCGAGGCGCTCGAACGACGTGCGCGCGCGGATCAAGTTGCCGAGCTCGCGCCACGCGATGGTCCCCGCCTGCACGAGCAGGAACGTCGCGTTCCCGTTCTCGCCGGCGCGCGTCGCGCCCTCCTCGGCGATGGTGAGGACGCGGTTCCAGTCGCCGCCCTTCTTGCCGTAGGCGTCGCGGAGGAAGTGGAACGCGCCCTCGTTCCCGACGTCGAGCTTCACCGCGTCCTCGAGGAAGCGCGAGCCGATGTCGATGTTCTGGTGGCGCTGCACCCACCGCTTGCCGAACGTCATCGCGAGGCGCCCGCGCTCGACGTGATCGGTGATCGCCGTGAGGATCTCGACCTGCGACGCCTCGAGCTCCTCGAGCTTCGCCTGCTCGCTCATCAGCGCTTCGTAGAGCGCGGCGGCCTGCCGGCTCGTCGGGTCGGCGGCGTACGCGCGCGCGAGGAGCGGCTCGACCTCCTCGGGCGCGAAGCGGCGCGAGATCCGCGCGGCGCGCATGAAGAAGCGCGACCTGGGCTTGGCGTCGGTCGACGACGTCGCGGCGCGCAGGTGCATCGCGACCTGCTGCTGCCAGGAGCCGCTCTCGGCCTGCACGTCCTCGAGGCACGCGCTCGCCTGCTTGTTCTCGCCGCCGCTCGCCGCGAGGGCCCGCGCGTAGGTGGCCGTCGCCTTGTCGTAGTCGCCGAGATCGCACTGCACGTCGCCGAGCTCGGTGAGGAGCTCGCTCGCGACCGCGCCGCTGTTCGACGACTTCAGCTCCAGCTCGAGGAGCTTCTGCACCATGTTGAGCTTGCCGAGATCCCAGTAGATCCCGCGCGCGGCCTCCAGGCTCTCGATAAGCGCCGGATTGAGCTTGTACGCGTCCTGGAAGTGCTTGAGCGCCTTCACGCCCATCAGGAACTTCTGATCGAGGATCCGACCTAGACGCAGGTGGTACGCCGCCTTCGCGACGTTCTGCGCCGATCCGGTGATCCCCTTCTCGAGCTCCTCGATCAGCCCCTGCCAATCGTGGTTCACCTCGAGATACGAAAGACGCTCCTGAAGATCCATGGAAACCCTGTCGTTGGAATCTGGGTGCGATTGCGGCGAGTCGGGTAGAGCCCGCTCAGGCATCACCTCGGGGGCGACGCGCAGCCGCCCGAAAGAACGGACGCGCGCTGCGGCCACCCCGTCGGACGGAGTGCTGCGGGAGCAAGGCTACCAGAAGAGGGCGGATGACGTGCCAAGCATGATCACGCGTCGCGGCAGAAGGCGGGGCGCGGTCGCCCCGAAGGATCGTCGAGGTTCGGCGCGCCCGATCGCGAGGGGGCTCGCCGCGCTCATGGGATGGGCTCGCCCGAAGGCGCCGGGCGCGGCGACGGAGCATACGATGCTCGCGACCACCGCGATGGACGCGACCCACGCGACACCGACATCGTCCGTCGCGACGGCGCGCTCGACGCGTGTCCGCTTCGAGGCCGCGACCGCGACCCGCGCGTCGTAGGGAATGGTCGCAGAGAATGGTCGCAGGGGTGCACGGCGCGAACGGGCGGCCGCGCGGCGGTGATGCGCTCGCGAACGGCGCGGGCTCGGCTCAGAGCGTCCCACCGAGCTGTTTGACGATCTCGCCGGCCTGCGTGCACTCGTCGTTGAAGCGCGTCTTCGCGCCCCCCTTGCAGACCGTCTTGTTGAACGCGGTGAGCTGCTGGATCGCCTCGTTCGTCTTCGGCGGCTTCGCCTTCGAGTACGCGGCGCCCAGGTTGAAGAAGGCGATCTGCTGCCCCTTCTCGTTGCACGGGCCGCACGCCTTCTTCGCGGTCTCGAAGTCGTTGATGGCGCCGTTGATGTCGGCGTTGATCTCCTTCACCTCGCCCATGAGGGAGTAGATCGCGAACACCGCCTTGTCGCCGTCCTTCTTGAAGTTCAGCGCCTCGCGGAGCACCTGATCGGCCTGCTGGTAAAAGCCGAGACGGATGTAGAGGTCGGCGAGCGGACCGTAGAACGGGAGCTCGTCCGGCTTCACCTCGACGGCCTTCGTGTAGTGCTGGAGGGCGCCCTGCTCGTCGTCGGTGTGGAGGAGCACCTCGCCCATCTCGAAGTACGGGTCCGCCATGTTCGGATCGAGCTTCATCGCCTGGGCGAGCGGCGCCTTCGCCTCTTGCCACTTGCTCGGATCCTTCGCCGCCATCTGCTCGAACGCGTACCCGTGGAGGAAGAAGTAGTTCGCGTGATCGGGCGCGATCTTCTCGGCCTTCGCGCAGGTCGACGTGACCTTGTCCCACGCCTCCTTCTTCTGGTACGCGGTCGCGAGCTTCCAGAGGATGCGGTGGTTCTGCGGATCGAGCTGCGTCGCCTGCTCGTACTTCGAGATCGCGTCGTCGAGGCTCGTGGCTCGGGCCTTGTCGCCCTCGTTCGACATGTTGACCGCTTCGATGTTGTCGCGGCTGCACCCCGCCGCGCCGAGCACGAGGGCGGCGCCGGTCAGGGTCGCGAAGAGGGCCGCCGTCATCGTCCAGCCAGAGGTCGCGCGCGTCTTCATGGGATGGCGGAGTGTACGGGAACAGCGATCTTCCAGGCCAAAAAAACGAAGCGGCCGGCCCCCCTGGGTGCCAGCCGCCTCCTCGCTCGTTTTCGCTTTACGTGTGCGTTACACGTTCGGCACCGGCGGGATCGCGCGCCTGCGCGTCGCCCTCACTGATCTCCCGGGTTGAAGATGATCGGATAGACGACCGTGACGATGCCGCCCTCGGGCTGCGGGAACGAGAGGTTCGTGAAGCCGCGGACGACGCACGACACGACGCCCTGATCCGGAAGATCCGAGCCTCCGTCCGACGCGGTCGAGACGCTGCCCGAGCGATCGATGACGAACTTCACCGCGACGCGCCCCTGCAAGTTCGGGTTCGTGCGCAGGCCGTTCTCGTAGCAGAGACGGAACCGGCCGAAGTTCTGGCGGACGATGCGCTGGATGACCTCCGGCGGGAGCCGGCCGTTCACCTGCGTCGTGCCCTGGCGGATGCTCGGCGCGCGCGTCTGGTGCGATCCGCCGAGGCGGCCGTGACCGTTGCCGAAGCCCTGTCCGTTACCGCTGCCGGCGCCGTGGCCGATCGTCCCGATGTTGCCGAGGCCGATGCCCTCGCCGCGCCCGCCGCCGCCCTCGCCGACGCCGGAGAGGCCGAGGCCGCCCGCGCCGAACGAGTCGCCGATGGTGTCGCCCCACATGTTGCCGCGCGCGCTCATCGGGTCGTTCCCGAGCGAGTCTTCGCGGCCCCACGGCGCCGTCGGCGCGTTCGGATCGGCGCCGCCGCCGACGTTCAAGAGGCCGATCATCCCGAACTCGGCCGCCTCCTTGAGCGCCGCCTGCCGCGCGATGTGCGGATCGGGGTTGTCCTGCGGGCCCTGCACGCCGTAGCGGTGGCCGGTCTCGTGGGTGGTCGGGTTCCCCATCGAGCCCTCTTCGCCCTTCGCGCGCGTCCCGGTGCCGCCCTCTTTGTTGTCGGCGTTCGCCTGGGGGTCCTGCTCGGTCTCGCGCTCTTCCTGCTCGCGCTCGGCCGCCGCGTCGAGGAGGTGCTGCATCCGGAGGATCTGATCGCGATCGATCGCCTCCGCGTCGTCGCCGTTCATGCTCGGCATGAAGAAGGCGAGCGTCGCGACGATGCCCATGTGGATCAAGAACGAGAGCCCGACGAACATGAACGCCGCCGGCTCGAGCTGCGAGAGCGCGCCGACCGGGACGGGCTTGCCCGCGTTCACCGCGCTGACCTGGAAAATGAGCCCGCCGTCGAGCTCCATCCGCGCCTTCGATCCCGGCGGGAGGTCGAACTCGTGGCCGCCGCTGATCTCGCTCGACGGGCGCGCGCGCCCCGACGAGATCAGATCCGCGATCGACACCTTGCCCTGACCGGGGATGTCGACCGTCCCCGACGATCGCGGCAGGATGACGAGCGACGCGCTGCCGCCGCGCGCGAGCACGATCGGCGCGCGCGTCGTCCCGAGCGTCTCGCTCGGGATGTAGTAGTCGCACGTGATGTTCTTGCCGAGCTCTTCTTCGCCGACGAAGAACGACCGCGGCGGGGTGAGGTGCTGCACGTGGAGCGTGTTGCTGCCCCAGAGGATCATCACCTCGATCGAGGAGAGGTGCGCGACCTCGACCTCGTCGGGGTTCACCTCGGGGCCGCTCTTGATCATCGTGTACGTGTAGCTGCCGGGCGGCGCGTTCGGATCGACGTCGCCCACGGTGTACGCCGGCGCGGCGGCCGCGACGAACGGGTTCCCCGACGCGAAGGGGCTCGCGCCGGGCGGCGGACCGGCGAACGGGTTCGCGCTGAACGGGCTCGCGACCGGCGGCGGAGGAGGAGCGCCTCCCGCGCGCGCGGGAGCCGGAGGCGGCGCGGATCGCCGACCGTCGCTCGACGGGGGCGGGGCCGCGACGGCGGCCACCGCGGCGACCGGCGGCGGCGTCGCCGACATGTTCGACGCGAGGTCCGCCTGCTCGAGCTGGATGAGG
>Ga0105247_10001302_pt1 | contig 18336 bp, 11 predicted proteins | sample KBSS24metaG_FD_81519 | JGI IMG/M metagenome (GOLD analysis project Ga0105247, IMG submission 81519) | Switchgrass rhizosphere microbial communities from Kellogg Biological Station, Michigan, USA - KBS S2-4 metaG | ecosystem: Host-associated > Plants > Roots > Rhizosphere > Soil | place...
CGAGGAGCGGTTCGATCGCGTGACGCGGATCGCGGCGGCCCTGTTCCGGGTGCCGGTGGCCCTGGTGTCGCTGGTCGATGCCAATCGCCAATGGTTCAAATCCTGCGTCGGCACCGATCTGCGCGAATCGTCGCGCGAGGCCTCGTTCTGCGCGCATGCGGTGGCGGCGCGCGAGCTGCTGGTCGTCACCGATGCGCTCCACGACCATCGCTTCGCCGACAATCCGATGGTGGTCGGCGCCCCGCATGTCCGCTTCTATGCCGGCGCGCCGGTGTTCCTGCCCGAGGGCGCCTGCACCGGGACCTTGTGCCTGATCGACATCCGCCCGCGCGACTTCACCCCCGACGACCGCGCCCGCCTGCGCGATCTCGCCGATATCGTCGAGCATGAACTGGTGCGGTGAACGGCCGCGCGACAATGATCGTGGCTAGCTTCTTCTGCTCCCCTCCACGCCTTCGTGGAGGGGCCGGGGGTGGTTCTTCTTGTTCCGTCCGGTGTGCACGAGAGGAAGAAGAACCACCCCCTGCCCCTCCAGCAAGGGCTCTAAGGTATGCACACATCTTCGGATCGCGCCGGATTTAGCCCCTCCCCTTCAGGGGAGGGGTTGGGGTGGGGGCGAGCGAAGCGAGCTTTTCAGCCAATTTTTCGCGCGTTCGGATCGACATCGAGTGGCTCTGCCGACTCCCCCACCCCAACCCCTCCCCTGAAGGGGAGGGACTTAAGCGGCTGACATTCCATCGAAAATGGAGATTAGAGCAAGGGCTGGAGGGGTGCAGCAAAATCTCCCTTGCCCCGACTTTTGCCGCGATCAGGCGATATTCGCCATCAGGCTGCGGCCGATATCGCCATAATAGCGGCAGATCTCCGCCACATCCCAGGACGTGACCACCAGCGCCCCGCCGACCGGCACCTTCCACAGCGTCGGTGCCTCGGCCGCACGGTCGAGCCACCCGGTCGTCATCATCGTCCCGCCGGCGCGATCGGCGCGGCGGACGATCCCGCCGCAGTGGAACAGGCAGGCGCGCGTGCGGCCGATCGCGCGCAGCCGGTCATGGTCGGGATCGGGCAGGCGCAGCGCGGCGCGGAAGCGCGTCAGCTTGTTGGCGGTGTTGCGCTCGTCCCGGTGCATCGCCAGCCCGTGGCAGGCGGCCACCTCGCCGATCAGGATGTTGAGGAAGCGATCGAGTTCGCGCAGCCCGTTGCCGATCGTTTTCGCGCGCCAAGGCCCGTCGATCGCGCGCGGCACCGTGTGGGTCTTAAAGCAACGGCCCCCACCGAGAAAGTCGATCCCGCGCTGCAGCGTCGCATGCGCCAGCAGCAAGGCCGGCGTCGGTCGCTGCGGCGGGCAGGCGCCGGGCCACAGCCGGGCGGCGGCCGGCAGATCGGTGGCGAGGGCGCTCAGCCGCCCGGCTTCAGACGGCTGCGCTTGTCGGCGATCGCGCGTTCGACCGCGTCCAGCCCGGCGGCGCTGCCGACCGCGAGGTCGAGCGGACGCCCGCCCAGAGCATCGTCATGCGTGTTGAGGAAGGCGGTCGCGCCGTCCTTGCCGCCCAATTGCTCCCATGCCATCCGCGTCACCTTGCTCTGGCGCTCGGCGGCATCGCGCGAGAGCCGGGCGGTGGTGAATTTGTTGGGGAATTTCTTGCGTTCCGGGCGGGCTGTGGTCGCCTGTCCACTCGTCGCCTGCCCATCAGCTGCCGGTGCCGCTGCCTTGTCGCTCATCGCCGGAATCCTCGCCGCTGGCCGGGGCCATAGCTCGCCACGCGCTCGCGATAGACCAGCCGGGCCTTGTCGATGTCGTAGGGCGTCATCTCCACCTGCACGCGATCGCCGACCAGCGAGCGGATCCGATAGCGCCGCATCTTGCCGGCGGTGTAGGCGATGACGCGATGCTCGTTCTCCAGCCGCACGCGAAAGCGGCCATCGGGCAGGATCTCTTCGATCATCCCGTCGAGCGTGACCAGTTCTTCCTTCGCCATTCAGGCCGCACGCGCCGTTTCGGCGGCGGTCAGCGCCTGCTGCTGCAGCACGGCGATCCGCGCGGCATAGCCGGCCGCCAGCCCGCGATGCGCGATCCGCCCCTCGGACGATGCCGACTCGTCGGCGCGCATCAGCGAAACCGCGTGTCGATGTTTGAGGTGGACGAGTTCCATCTTCAGTCTCCCGTGCAGGTAAGCGGGAGCGCGATGGTCTCTCAGCCGCGGGCGCCTACGAACGGAACTGCCAGCGATGGACCCCATATAGGGACTCCGGACGGAAAAGCGATGGTGCTGCAATGCGATATGTTTCGGCGGGGTCGCCCGGCGAACGCCCGGAGGCCGCGAGGCACCGCGGCAAAGGAACGATCACAGCGGTGCCGCACAGCCGCTCCGTCGCTCTCCGCCCACGATCAGATCGACGGCGAGCGGATACACCGTGTCCGACATGCCGTCGGAACAGCCCGGCGCGGGCCGGATCCGCAGTTCGAACAGCCGCCCGCCGAGCGCGCCCGACCAGCGATCGCCGTCGGGTCCGTCGCTGTGGCGGGTCCAAATCCGCGTGCCGTCCTGGTTCTCCGGATGCGAATAGGTGACGCAGCGCCCCTCGATCCGCGCGCCCCAGAACGGTTCGGTGCCGATCGCCCGGTACCGCGTCACGCGCAGCCGCTCGCCGTCCTGCACCAGACAGCCGCCGCCCACGTCCGCAGGCGGCACGCCCGCCACCGCTGCGCCCGATCCCTCGCGGCAGGCGGCGACAAAGCCGCGCGCCAGGTCCCGCGGCGGGGCGGGATGCGGACCGCTCGTCTGCGCGCCATAGCTGGCCGACAGCCGGCCGCCGACCAGCGCCGCGAGCTGGTCCGGAACCGCGCCGGTCCCGCTCACACCGCCCCGCTGCGCATCGCCGCGCGTGTCGGCGACCAGCGCCACGACCTCGCCGCCGCTGCCGAACGACAGCCGTTCCTCGCTGCCGATCGGCCGGAAGCCGGGAATGTTGACGAGCAGCCGGTTCTGCCGCGCGGGACAGAACAGCCGGATCGTCGCGCTGCCCTTCGCGGGCAGCAGCACCAGCGCGGTCCCTTCGTCGCTCGCCTGCAGCGTCCAGCGTTGCGCCGCAGCAGGCGCTGCGGGCAGCATCGACGGCGAAGGCAAAGGCGAGGGCGGCGCCTCGGCCTTTCCGGCGGGCGGCGCATCCGCCGCATCCTCGCGGCTCCCGCATGCGGCGAGTACCAGCGTCGCGGCGGCGATCAGGCCAAAGCGCATGTCAGCCATCCTTTCGGTGGTATCGTAGTGCATCGCGTCACCGATTTTGCGGTGTTCGTGCGATGCTGTCGGGCGAAACATGGCAGTTCCCCGGCGAAAGCCGGGGCCCAGGAGTCACACGCTCGGAGTGCGCGACTCCTGGACCCCAGCTTTCGCCGGGGAACAGGATAATCCGGAACTCTCTCCCGGACGTTATCGATCGTCCGAAACCCCTCAGTATCAACGACTCGGCACCCTAGGCTGATGCGTTGGCCGATGAAAGATTGGCCCCGGCGTGCGGACGGCAATCGGGTGAAGGCATGATCGCGGAACCGCCACGGCCCCAGCCGTTGCGGGGACCCATTTTGGGTACGAATTGCGATATCGTCGACCAGACGCCTGGCTCCCGCCTGCGCGGGTAAGCCAAAGGGGTAGAGAAGAATCTCGACAGCGTCGCCGTCGACGGCACCGGCAACATTTGCGTCGCCTCACCCGGCGGCAGCGCAACCCTGGTCTTCCTGCCCGAGCGCGGTCCCCCGCGCATGCTCGAGACGCCTGATTTCCTGACGGCCAAGATCTGTTTCGGCGGCCCGGACATGCGGACCGCCTGGATCACTTTGGGGCGCAGCGGGATGGTGGCGAAGATGGAATGGCTGGTGGAGGGGTTGATGCTGGCGTTCTGAGATTCCTGCCCAAGCCTTGCTCGGGAAAGCACCACCCGAAGGGTCGTGGAGGGTAGCGTCGCGAAGCGGCGTCAAGGCGGCGAAGTGCCGAACCGTTCACGCTTCCCTACCTCCATTTTGTCTCACTCCGATCGCTGCGCGACCGGATGGATGCGACCAAATGTCCAAACTTGGCGAGTGCTCAAAAACGGCAGGCATCTGGCGCAGCAGCCGGGTAGGTTTCGGTGCGAAGTGGCTGCTAGCCGGCCGCTTTCCGCCAGGCGAGCGAAGGAGCGGACATTGGGCGAGGATCGTTCAACTGGTCAGCTTCCTCCTGTTCAAGATGCTGGCGGCGAACAGGGGGAGTCCGGCTGCTCATCCACTTCAAAATCGTCGCCCTCGGTGTACGGGGGAGAGGTAACGACCCACATGGTCAGCGGTCCACGCCCCGGATTGCCGATAGCGTGCACCACCCCGGGAGGGATAGAAATGCTGTCCCCCGGCCGCACCGGCAGATCCTGCCCGTCAAGATGCACTACGCCCCTTCCAGCGGTGATCAGGTACATCTCCTCGGTCATATGGTGCCAATGTCGCGGGGAGACGGCGCCGGGGTCGACTGACACAAGGGCCGCGCTCAAGGTCTTCAACCCGGTGTCCGGCCCGCCAAGCTCCCAAAGGGTGGCGTAGCGGGGGTCGCGCAGGGGCGTCACATTCCCGCGCCTCAGGATCAGCCGGCTCACTGGTTCACCTCTGGATGCAGGGCGCGGTAGAGGCCGTCCAGGTTGTGGCGTTCGCAGACCTGGTCGAAGTCGTCGATAATCCCGGCACTGTCGGCGTAGAAGCCGCCCGCCATGTCGGCAGCACCGGCCGCGAGCAGGGCCATGATCAGGTCAAAACACTCGGCCTCAGGTGAACCGGCCATGCCCAGGTTGATCGGACGCCCTCCGTCCAGCAGCACGATGCGGCGTCCGGCGGGCAGGGTGAAGACTTCGCCGTTCGTCGCCCCCACGCCGGAGGTACTCCAGGGCAACGGGCAGGGGCAGAACTGGCGCAGCAGCGCCAGCGGGAATTCCACCTGTTCGCTGCTGGCACTGGCCAGCAGCACTCCGTCCTTCAGCCAGCGCAGGTCGTCCAGTTCCAGCACCGTGCCGCCGGTCGCGCCCACCACGACATCCCGTCCTGTAATGGCTTCGGCCTTGGAAGCGCAGACCGTGATGCGGCCATGTTTTGTAAGGGCCCAGTACGGCGGCGGACTGCTGTCGTAGGCATAAACGCGCATCCCCGCCTGGCGAAGGGACTCGGCCACGGCCGCGCCGATCGTCCCGGCCGCCCCCAGCACCGCCACGGTGGCGCCCGCCAGCGCTCCGCCCATATGGGACTTCAGGCTCAGGGTCACGGCCTCGCCGACGAAGTCGCATTCAAAGGTCTTCTTGATCACGCTCGCCGGTAAGGACAAATGCGGCTTGATCAACTGCACGCCGGAGCGCTCCACCGTCCAGATCCCACGTGTGGTCTGCTCGACGAAGCCGATGGCCGAAGATAGGAGGAGCGGGCGGCGATATGCCTCCATCGCCCAGTGTCCCCCATCCTCGAGCGCGAGCCAGCGGCGTCCATTCAGGCGCGCCTCGAATGCGGCCACCTGCACCTTGAGGTCGCTGAGGGGGGCCGTGCGCACCCCCGCCGTGGTCGCCCACTCCAGCACCTCCTTGCGCTCGGGATACCGATAATCCTTGTAAAGGAGGGTGATGTCAGGCGGGTCAGCGCCCAAGGCACAGAGTGTCGCCAGGGTGGCCTTCAGGCTGCGGCGCGGGTGCAGGAGCAGCGCCAGACAGGTTCCGTGGAACGGCTTCGAATCGACCAAGGCGGGCGAGCGGGCCAAGGTTCGCAGCACCGGATAGCCATCATGAGGGTTTAGCCTCGCCACCTCCGCCTTGCGCGCGGGGGCGCCCGGTGCTCGCGCTGCATTGGCGTCGTCGGGCTGCCGGCTGTCGGGGTCCGACCCACCTTCGTCCATCTCGCGGAGATCGTTACGCATTTCCATGATCGTCTTCCTTTCGTGCCGCCGGATGCGGCGTGCTCCGACGCGGCAATCGCGCCGAACGGGTCGCAGGAAGCATGGCTGGAGCGGGTCCGCATCAGGTCCACGGATTGGCGAGAATTTTGACGCATCCTGGGTCGCAAGATCGGTGTCAAATAAGTCTTCAAAATCAGCGTAAATTACGTCGTCGAAATCAGCGAAAATTATGGCGTTGAGATCAGCGTAAATTTTTTTGCCAATTTGAGCCGCTCTCTCGTCCTGGCAGACTTGTCTACATTAGCACGGAAGTTACAAGGCTAGCCCGTCAGGTGCGGGCGGTAGGGGTGACGACACTGTGGCGAACAGGAAGCGGCCAAAGGAAATGCCTCGTCCCCGGCGCATGCCCGCTCCTGATCTTGTCAGGAGTGTGCGCCTGCTCTTCGATCTCGTCAGCAAGATAGATGCTCCTGACCTGCACGAACACTTGAGGACGGGTTCGCGTAGTCGCCCGAGCCGTGTGGCGGCCCGCGCGGCACTTGGCCTTGACGGTTCGAGCGAAACCGCCTGGAAACAGGGGCGAAACCGCGCACTCCCTTACACTCAAAGACTGCGCGACATCCTGAGGGGAGAATTCCACCGCATGTTGTCCGGTAGCCGGCCATTGGCGGAGAGGATCTGGCAAGCATTCCAACCTCCGACGCATTTTCTCGAAGGCCTCGACCGCATGTTGGAGAGGCATGAGGCAAAGCTCACCGACCAGGACCGGCGGGACTCTGAGGAACTCGCCATGAGCCTCGTTGCCTCCGACCTCCCAAAAGCCTCGAGCGACTCGATCTGGGCTGAAGCGGGACTCGCGGGAACTACACCGGCACGCGCTGCCGCAATTCCCGTCGCCACTCCGCCCTGGTCAGCGACATGGTTAGCACGGCAGACGGGGGGCTGGGCGGACCGGCTGATCGCGCACGATGACCGCGTCGTCTACGTGTATGGTGCGCGTAAGTCGGGTAAGAGCGCCCTGATCGAGACCCTGGCCAGACGGCTGTCCGCTCAGGCGCAGGTTCCGACAATCCTGCGCCTGAACATTGGGAGCCTGCTGAATAATTTCGCCAACCACCGCGACGAGTTTATGGTGAAGCAGGCCATCTTGAACGGCCTGCTGCAATACCTTCGCCCGTCCGCGCTGGCCTTGGACGCCGACGCTAATTTTGATGCCTTGATGATCAAGGTTTTGTCTTACGCTCCGCCGGGTCCGATCTATCTTATTCTCTCCAATAGCGACATCTGCCTGCGCCAGTCGGACCCCGACCTGCGGGCCGCTTCGGTGGCAGCGACCGCGCCGCTCTTCAGTTTCCTGCGTCCCGTGGCCGACGAGAACGATGATCCTGTGCTCAGTCGCATTTCGGTGGTCCTGGAAGGTTCGCGACCACTCAAGGACCTTTGCGTCACCTACCCCGCCTCGCCGCTGAACGTGGCCACCATCTATCTGCTGCCGCGGATGAAACCCGGCGAATGCGCAGAGCAGGCGCGGCTCGCCGGTGTCGAAGGCCATCACGAGGCGCTGCGGGCGCAAACGGGCGGCCACAGGTCGCTGCTTTGGCCGATTCTGCGGGCGGCAGATGGCGGGCCGGCGATTCCTCCCTCTTTGGCTGCGCTGCCGGGTGTAAGACGAGTCACTGCCGACCTGCTGGCCGAGCTCGAGCTTCAGCCCAATTTGGAGGCGGCGCTGACTGAGGCGCGGGAAGGTGCCGAGCTCGACCTGGACGAACTCACGCGCCTTCAACACACCATGTACCTGTCCCTGTCGAATCCACCGGCCATCGCCTGCCCGCTCCTGGAAGCGGCGCTCGACGGCACGGCGACTCCAGTGGAAGCCGAAACGTGACACGCCCGGCCACAAGCCCCCGCTTCCTGAGTCCCAAGGCGTTGCCGCCAGGCGAAGAGTATGTCCGCGTGGTTCGCCGCGAGGAAGATCTCGCTGAACGGGTGCTGCTCGATGGCGACCTGGTCTACGTCCGCGCGCCCCGCAAGAGCGGGAAGTCCTCGCTGGCCGCGCGTCTCGCCCATCGACTGGAGAAGGATGAGGCCGGCGGAGGCCCGCGCATCGTCGTCAATCTGAGTCTTCGCAGCATCGGCCGCAACGCCCCCGGCTTGCCCTTCCTGAACGCGCTCGAAGATCGTCAGGTGCAGGACTTTCGCATCCTGGCCGGCAAGGCAGGGCTGACGGCAGACCAGGCGGCGGCCGTCCGGAAGGAGGCAGGCGACAGCCCCGACTGGTTCTGGGCGGCAGTCGCCATTGTGGCGCGCACTGCCGTTGCGCCGGTGATTGTCTTCGTCGACGAGATTGAGCAGTTGCTGGGCGATCACAGTGCTAATCATCGATCTATCGGGGAACCCTGGCTGATCACCCTGCGCGATCTGCACCAGCAGGCGGCCGGTGCCTTCACTGCCTGCGTGTTGGGCCGCCTGCCGCCCCGTCTGCTGGTCCGCTCGCCCGAGCTTACCCCTTTCAACACGGCTCGCGAGATCGTCCTGCCGAACTTCACCGAGCCTCAGATCAAGGATATGGCCCAGACAATCGGTGCCGTCTTTGATGGCATGCCGATGGCGGGGATACTGGCCCGCGCTGTCTACAGGCAGACGGCGGGACAACCCAATCAGACCCAATGCCTGCTGCGCGCACTGAACGAGGCTTATGACAGGGACATGGCTTCGATCGCTGAACCCAGCGAGGTCATCGAAGCCTTTGTGACGACCGACCCCGAATGCCAGCCCAGCACCTCAAACACCTATATGGACATCGACGATACCTTTGATCGGCCAAGCGTGTGGCCTGCCCACGATGCGCTGGTGGTTTATGGGGAGATGCTCAGGGTCGCAGTCGAGGCTGGCGCCAATATCGACCCTGCCGTGCGCTACGATGCCTGGAGCGATGCCCATTTGATGCTTGAGGCGGTGGGTCTGGCTCAGGCGGAGACGCGGGAGGACGGACAGCATCTGGTGGCACGCAGCCGCATCGCCAGGCGGTTGTTCAACCGGCAATGGGTCATCAAGCGCCGCACCGGAATTGGCGGACAAGAGTCTTCGACATATGGGCAAGCCAGTCGCGACCTGGTGGAAATGGAGACGCTGGCCCGCCAGGAACTCTGCCGTACCGACTGGGCAGTGGAGCACAAGGTCTCGCTCACCCCCGGCAGCGGCCGAGAAGTCGTCGGCGGCGCCCTCTTTGAGTTCGAACTGGTGCGCGAGTTGCCGCCCGAGCGGCTGACCCTTCAATTGTTCCGGGGCGTTGGCGACTTCGGCAAACGCCTGTGGCTGCGGCAGGTGCGCACGCTGCGCCAACTCAGCGACCGTGCGGCGGCTCTCCCCCACATCTATCGCGGCGGACTTCTCGACGGCGAAAAGGTGGCATACATCATCACGCAGCGGCCGGAGTTGACCTTGGCGGACCCCGGTTTCGCCGACTATGTGAGCGCCCACCGCGGCTGGGCGATGAACCAGTTCGTCTCCCTCGCCGATGGGCTCTCGAGGATGGTTGAGGAAGGGGTCAGCCACCGCAACATTTGGCCCGGCGCAGTGCGCCTGGATGCGCCAGATGAGCATTCTGCGCCGCCACAGATGAAGCTGGCCAGCTTCGAATTCTCGGTGATGCTGCGCTCGGTCGTCGGCGGTGACGAGGACCACGAGCAGCAGGCGCGGCACCGCAAGGCGAGTTTGCGTGCCGCCTTCCTGCGCCAGCCGCCCACCTCACGCCCGTTCGCCTCACCGGAACTGCTGGCTGGGCTGTTCGGCGACGGCGGCGCTCCGATCCCCACATCAGCCACCGGGGATGTCTTCAGCCTGGGCATGCTCGCTCTGGGCTGGTTCATGCCATTCCCCGCGCCTGTGGCGTTCGAGACGGTGCTCAAGCAGACCGGAGGGGGCGATGCCGTCTACGACGCCGAAGCTCATCTGACCTATCTGAACAATCTGGGCGGGGAAATTGAGCAGGCGATCGCCAGGCGCCGCATCCCGGCAACCCTGGGTCGGTTACTGCGAGCCATGATCGAACCCGAGGTCTTCGCCCGCCTGCTGCCCGAGGAGGTTGTACAGACTCTGGACGGACTCATGCCGTCATTGCGCGCCTGGGCTTCAGACCACCGCCGCCAGCCTCTGCTTGCCTGCTACAGCTATCAGGAGCTGTCTGCCGAGTTGCACCGCCAAGGCGCCATCACCACCCATCTTGGCACCGAGGCGGACCAACTCAGCGTCGAGGAGATTCTCGAGCGCGAAACCGCCAACGCCGTCTTGTTTCACGCGCCGCTTGGCATCGCCCCTTTCTTCAGCAACCCGAATGCCGATCATAAGGCCGCTCAGTGGGTATTGATGGGTCCTACCTGGCTCTTCTACTGCCAGCGTTTCCATCGCCGCGCGGGCGGTTTCGGCAGCGCACGTGAGGAAACCAAGCACGTCCTGCGCATCGCATATGCTTGGCCGCGGCGTCGGGCTTGGCGTGGCGTGCCCGCGAAGCACGTGAAGCTGAGCGCGTACGGGTCGCTCCAACTCGCCGAGCAGCGTGGCAGCCCCATCCTGGATCGCGCGAATGACGCACGTTTTCGCGAGTGGGACGCTATTCTGGCGGAGGCCCAGCGCTCCGCGCTGCCGCCATCGTTCCAGGTCGCGCAGACCGCCTTCTCCTGGGTGGTGGAGGCTCAGCGGCAGGAGCTTGAGCTCCAGCGCTTCCCGATCCGGCGGGTGGGTCCGGCCGGCGCAGAGTGCAAATACAAGCTTGATGACAGCGAGTATCGGCGCTGGCGTGATCGAAACATCATGCGCTCGCAGGTTTCTCAGGCCGAAGCCGTCGCCGACCCGAACGAGCGGTTCGAGCAGATCCTGCGGGACGCCGTAGACGAAGGTGACAAGAGTGTGCTCGTGCGCCCATTTTCCCGCCCTACAGAAGGCCATGGCTCGGTGGCGACGATCACCGAAATCTCGGGCGCTGGCATCACCCTGAAAGGCCGGTCCCTGCCCTCTCAAGCCTGGATCGAGCTGGGCGAGGCATGGCGCGCTCGGCGGCCCATCTACCAGCAGGAGACAGCGATCCATGAACTGACTGAAACGCCAGGCTTGTTCGACCAGCTGCTCCAGCCCCACGTGATCGTTGATGAGGAGCTGTTCAACGAGGATCACCTGCAACGCGCCGTCAGCAGTCTCGCCGGCCGCTCTGCCGAAATCGTGCGCAAGATTGTCACCAGCAGCCCACTCGTCGCGCTGCAGGGACCGCCAGGCACCGGCAAGACCACGATTATCGCGGCGGTGATCCAGAGCCTGCTGGAGATGGATCAGACCCAGCGTATCCTGGTTACCTCGCAGTCGAATGCGGCGGTGGACAACATCGCATTGCGCATCCTCGATCTCGGCCTGACCCAAGAAGATCGCGCCATCTGCGTGCGGGTCGCCTCACCTGAGGCTTTCAAGGAGGACGGCTCCGTCGACCCGCGCGTCAAAGCGCTCCGGCCGGAGCTGGTGGCGGAGCGCATCGCCTACCGGCTGCGTAAAGATTGCGCCGAGAAGCTCGCAGCCGAGATCGACCCGCGCTTGCGCAAGGCCTATGCGACCTTAGCTTCCGCCGCCGATGGCGGATGCCTGGAATTGATTGAGCGGGTGCGCGAGAGTGCGGCCGTGGTCTTCGCCACCACCGCCGGAACGAGGCGCGTTGTCGATGAAGGCTTTCTTCCCGCCGGCACGCGCTTCGACATGGCGATCATTGACGAGGCGTCGAAGGCTTGGCCGACCGAAATCGTCCAGCCGATGCTGCTCGCGTCGCGCAATCTGATGGTCGGCGACCATCGCCAACTGCCCGCCTTCGGCTCGACGGACATGGAGCACCTGCTCGCCCAGTGCATCACGTCGGGCCATGAGGAATTCCGGGTGCTCGCCAATCACCGGCAGGCGATTTCGGCTTGGCTTAAGCTGTTCGCCACCTTCTTCGATCCGGAAAATGCCAAATATGTCGGAACGGACGATGGCGAAACACTGCCCGGCTGGCGTGACAATCGGGCTGTCGCGGAGCAGCTCCATCTCCAGTTCCGCATGCGCAGCGACATCGCCGATGTGGTCTCGCGCGCATTCTACAAGAACAAGCTGGAGTCACACCCCAGCGTCGACCTGCGCGAACGTCCAGCTTGGCTGAGGGACTTCGCCGCCGAGGTGGGGGCGCCCGGCGGGATCTTGTGGATCGATACTCCACTCGGTGATCGATTCTACAACACGAGTCCCAGCGTCAATGAGGATCAGGCCCAGATCGCCGCGCGCCTTCTGGCCCGGGCGGTCGAGCTCGGGGCGGATCCGCGCCGCGACGCCGTGATCCTATCGCCGTACAAGCTTCAGCGAGGGTTAATTCGCGCCCAGCTCATCAGCCGGCATGACACGGCTCTCGCCGAGGCCGTGCACACTGCGGATTCCTTCCAGGGCCGGGAGGCAGACTTGGTGATCCTTCCGTTGACACGCGGGCCGCCCCCTCTAGGGCGCGACGCCGGAAAGGCGACGCAACGCTACGGCTTCCTGGTGCAGGAAGAGCGGGCCAATGTCATGATGTCGCGAGGCCGCGAACTGCTCGTGATCCTGGGTGATTTCGACTTCTTCGCCGACGCCGTCAGGGTCGAGCAGAAGAACAATCCGGAATATGCCATGGACCTGGGCTTCTGGAGCCGCCTGTGCGAGCGGATCAGCAGGACCGGCCGCGTCATCAACTGGGACGAACTGCCACCCAAGTTTCGGCTGAAGTGACGCCATGGCCGAGACTTTTTCCCTTTTCATCCCCTGCGAAGCGTTCGACGTGGTCCTGTCGGCTGATAGCGACGGGCCGACTGAGATGGAGAAAGCGGTACTGCTGTTCCTGGCTGCTGGAAACGGCTCGAAGCTGGAGGACGTACTGGCCTTCCTTGGTCTAGGCGAACGGCTGACAATGGACCTGATAACCAAGCTCTGGCAGCTGGGCTATGTCCTCGTCGACGCCAACCAGGGAAGGGTGCGGCTCGAGCCCTATTGGAAGGATCTGGTCGAGTCAGGAAAGTGGACCGCCATTCCTTCCGCGCACCAGGTCTCGGAAACGATTTCGCTGATGCGGGAACTGGTCTCGGGCCAGATATTGGAGGATATTTCCACGCCGGCGGTACCTCTGTCGCAGTTCTCGGCGCCGGTCCTGATCTCCTCCGCCCTGGCTGACGCGGTCTCCCAAGCGGAGTTGGCGGGCGTCGCGATGCGCAACCTGCGGTTTGGTTCGGCGCTTGCCACGCGCTCGCGCAACGTGAGGGCGTCGATGCGTCGCCGCGGCGACTCTGTCGGACGCGACCTCGGCTGGTTGAGGATGGAGTTCGAAGCGGAGTCGGATCCCGACATGCCCGGCAGCCTGACTCTTCGGCCGGTACTCGGTGACGATATCAAGCGCGCGCGCATCGGACCCAGCGTTGCGAGCGCCTTGACCGCATGGGCCCTGGACAATGCCGAGCACCCTGCGGTGATTGAGCTCATCAAGACGGCGGGAGGCAAGCGCCCCCGGAATGGCACCAGTCTGGTAGGGCGCATCGAGGCCCTTGGCGGCCGCATTGCGAAGGGTATGTCGGATCCCCTTGCCCATCAGGCGGACATGGAACAATGGAGATCGGAAATCGCGGGCTTCGCTGCAGAGGTGGACGCGTTGGAACGTGCCCACGGCCGGGTCGAGCTGCACACCGCGGATGAGGGCGTGCCTGCTTTCCTGAAGCGAGCCGTGACCTTCGAGCAGCAGCTCGTGCTGTTCGCTCCGACCGTCGACTATGGCGGCCTGCAGGGTCTGGATAGAACCCTGCTCCGCCACATGCGCGAACTGGCGATCGACGCAACAGCGGTGATCCTGTGGGGCGGTCCAAGCCAGCGCCAGCTCCCTGCGCAATGCGCCGAATATCTCGATAATGCCAAGGCCGAGACCGCTGTCTCCAATGTCCAACGCATCTACTCTGCCCAACGGAGTGCGCGTATCGCCGGGGCGCTGGCCGTCATTGACGGCCGTCGCGTTCTCTACTCGAGCGCATCGCCGCTGGATTCGAGAGCCGTGGGGGGGGATTTCGCCTTCGTGCTGGAAATCACAACCGAGCCGCCTTCGCCGATTCCGCAACGCCTCCTGGAAATCGCTCGTGAGCGGGTGCCCGATTTCGACACCGCCGAGCAGATCGACCTCAAGCCATGGCGGTGGAATCGCCCGCGCCAAACCCATGTAACGGTCTCCAGGCCGGTCGAGGTGACGGATGAGGAAGCGGTGCCGGACACATCGCTTTTTGAATGGGGCGAAGATGACGGATCGGTCGTGCTGAAGGCTTATTTCCGGGATTTGCATCAGGCCTGCCGCCGGTTAGCGGAACGGGCGGACGGCGCCGGCTCCACGGTCAAAATCCTTGCGGGCGCCGAACTCTACCAGCAAGCCTTGGACATCGTCGCGGACACCGACCATCTGACGATGGAAGCAACTCTCTGGCTGGGCTTCGGTCGCGACGAGTCGGCCTCTCCCGGCCTACCTTTGCACCGCAGCCTGACCGATGCCATTGCTGAGCGTGTCAGGGTCGGCCTTCCCACCATCGTGCTCGCCGCTCCGCTCACCCCTCCGCCGGCGCGTTCGGCAGGCAGGGGGGGCGGCAGCATCAATATCTCCGCACTCAGGAGGCTGGCCGAACAATCGCCTGCGCTGGTGACTATCGTCGACGCACCCGACCTGCCCGGCCATTTCATCTGCGGAGAGGAGCGATTTCTCGCTGCCCCCGACGGCCTCGCTTCTCCCCCAGTGGTCCACGGTGTGCGCCTCGGGAACCGTGTCATCGGCGTAGGTATCGCCGATCCTGAACTGTGCGCGGCTTTCCGGGCCGCTGTTGCTGCACGCTGGCCGGTGCTCGTACCGCGACTAGGCGCGGTCACGGGCCGTTGCCGTCAGGAGACCCATCCCGCCCCCACCTCCGTCGTCGCGTTAGTGGAAGCCTGGCGTAAGGCCGCGCCCGGGCGGCGGCGGACAGACCTGCTCAGCGCCATGATCGGGACGGGGGACGAGAAGACCGCAGGCGTCGCCCGGGCCGCGCAAGCACTTCTCGACCTGACATTTGGCGAGGCGCAAGATTCTTCTACCCGCGACCTTCGCTCTGATACTTTGGCGGTCGCCGCTGCTCATGGTCCTGCTGCTCTTGCGAACTCGGCCCTCACCGAGTTGGCCGGGTTGGCTTGGCGCGAGGGCCGCTGGCATGAGGTCGCGCTGATTCTCGACGCGGCTCCCGATGCGGCCGGCGGGGTTCCGCCCGAGCTGGCTGCCGCCGCCGCCGCTGTGAGTGTCGGATTGCCGGCACCGGATCTCGTCGCCTTCCTCGCTCACAGCGACCACGACCGGTGGCTGGCGGGTGTCGCCCTCGCGGTAAAGGCAGTGCTGTTCAACGCTGACGAGGAACTGGCTTCGGCGCTGGAGATCAAGCTTTTGGACCCCGCCCCCTTGGGCGCCGAGCGGCTGGCGGCGCTCGCCGAGGCCATCCTTGCTTATTGGGCCGCTACGATGGAGGGAGTCGATCCAGCTACAATCCGGGCTATCGCGCGCAAGGATGAGATGGAGAATGATCTGCGCGCCCTCGCGTGCACGCTCGTAAAGGAATTTCGGCTTGCCGCAGACCGAAGATATAACAACAGCATGCTCAAGCGCGTGGTGCCGCGGGTTTACAGCGATGTCTCGGGGTTGAAACCCGTGGTCGAGATGATCCAGGAGGATGGCGCCGGCCCTTGGCCTGCCGTGCTGAAGGGTTTGACCGCTGCCTTGGGAGAGGGGCGAATCGATATCGTTGAGCTGGCTGACGAAATGTTCGAGGAGGCCCGCCGTACTTTCGGCCGCGAGACTGACGAAAAAATCTTCAAGGGCCGGGGCAAAGGTGCGGGCATCCATGAGCAGGCGCATGAGGTTCTCCGCCGCGCGCTGGCGCTGCGCGCCACCATCCAGAGCGCTCTGGCCGCGCCGGATCGAGCTGCCAGCGCAGCCATGCGCAAGCTACTGGCAGTGCTGCAGGCGGACGTGCCCAGCCTTCCATCCCTTCACGATGACCTCCCTCCGGGTGCCGTCGCCGCGCCTTTGTTGACCGATCTGCACGCCCACCTGTCGCAGATGCTGAGCGCGGGGCCATGAACACGCCTCCCCATACCTTTCTGGGATGTCTTCGCGCTTGGCCTGATCTCTGGCGCCGTCCCGCTGTCTTCGCCTTGATCCACGGCGCCGCCGAGACGCCTCCCTCGCGATCAGCTTTGTTGTCGGCATTGCTGGAGGTCGAACCCACCGACCTTCCAGAGGAGGCCTGGGACGCGATCGTGCAGCGTGAGGACATGGCCGCAGTCCAGGCGGCATATGAGGAGCTCTCCCCCCGGATTTCGGCCGACAGGCTGAGCGAGGCTAGAAAGGGCTTCGAGCGGAGAGCCGCTAAGGTGCGGGCTCGGGCTTTTCCTTTGTCGGGGACTCTGCGCAATGCGGTGAGCCGGTCGCTTGATGAAGCCATTGCAATCGTCGCGGTCAATCCGGCTGAAGCCGAACGGTTTCTCGCGCGCGCAGATGCGCAGGCGCACGAGGCTGAGGCTCAGGGGCTTGCGGCCCTGCAACGCATCTTCGCGGCCGATACCGCAGGCGATGGCGGTTCTCCGAAGGGAGCGCGCCTGCGTGCAGCTCTTGAAGCGGGCGACCTCCGTCTGGCCCGCATCGTGGCAGGCCAGCTGGGCGTTGCCGATTCTGCTTTGCTGTCCGCGTCCTCGACGGACGACCTGCTCCACGACCCCTGGATCGATCGCCAATCGACGATAGACATCCTCAATTGGAGCCGCGATCCTACACTCGCTCCTGCCGGCCGCCTTCCAATTGCGGAGCTCGTGGAGCACGACTTGGCCTTACTGGCCGAGCTCGCTGAAGCGCTGGAGACAGGCGCGGAGGTGAGCCAGGCCGGCGCTGAACATATGCTGCGCCTCGTCATCCGCAGCTTAACCGGGGGTTCGGCCCCTGACCTGGACATTACCCCTCTTCCCGAGACCTCCGCTGACATATGGAGCTTTAACGTCTCGGGTGCGCCGGCCAGCCGGCTGTTTCCACATGCAGCGGACGAACATGGCGCGGTGATAATCGTCCCGCGCAGACCTGTCCTGAGATTCCCCTCCGGCCCGTCCGGACGCCGCTTCGTCGCCTTTGATCCCTACGAGCGCTGGACGGTCCTGGCCAAACCCGATTCCATCCTGATGACCCCGCGCATGGTTGTCAGGGCGCTGCTGGCGGCGAACGAAGCCCGGGATACAAGCATCCGTTGCAGGTCGTTCGTGCGCCTTCAATCGGCGGCAATCGCTGTCCGTCCCCTGATCCTCAATGTTCTCGCTCGCGATGAGGCTCGCTGCCGGCGCTTGATCGACGCCACGTCTTCGTCGGTTCTGTCGACCGAAGAATTGCAGTCCCTGGCGCAGGCGCTCGACATCTATGTCGACGACGGCGACCTCACGGCCTTGCGTGATGCGTGCGGCGATCGGTTCACGCTGCTGTTGGAGGTGCTGCATATTCTAGCCGAGGAGCTCGAAGGCGCGCAGGTGGCGCATCGACGCTTTGACTGCCTCCGTGCCCTGCTGCGGCCAGAGGTCGAAGAAAGGGTTGCGGCCTTGATAGAAACGGACCTCCGCCGACGCCTGGCGGGCGAGCAACGGACAGATACCGCGCTCATTCTAGGCGACGCAATGGCGCTCCTCGAGGATCATAGCGCGGGGAGTGGCGCTAGCCTCACGGTCACCAAGTTGGTGGAGGGACTTCTTGCCGCGGGGAGCGTCTCGACCGCCGAGGAAGGCCGCAACCGGATCGCCGAATTGCTGTCACTGGGCCTCCTTTTGACCAGCGCCACCGACCTCAACGACACGGCCGGCTCGGCTTGCATCCTGCGAATTCTCCCCCTTCCCGGCCGCATCCTGCTGAAGATGGACGACTAGGGACGTCTCAAAAGCCACGACGAGGATAGGCGCGGTTCGAGTAGGAGGCCGAGTCCGAATCTGGCCTAGCAAAGCAGCGACGATTAATGTTTTGCCCGCAGCATCGGCGTCGCCAAGGGCACGCTGCTTAGCTGGGACCATGGTCGTCGCGCCCCACTGGCCCGGCCCAGGTCCTGCTCGCCATGATCGCAAAGCAACCCTCACTGGTGAGCGAGCTGCTGGGCCAGGCGTAATGTCCCGACTGCGGACGAATTGGGTGACCTGCTCGTCGGTGAAGCGCTGCCCGTCATGTTTCACGGTCTGCATGAAACGGATCAGGTCGTCCGCCGTTCGCCGCCATTCGAGTCGAGCTCCGCGCGGCGCGCCCAGATGATCGGCGGCACATGGGCGAACTATAAGGCGCCAAAATTTGCAATGCCATGATGTTCGTGCTATGTTCCTTCGTGCCGGTGAGGGAGCGACG
>Ga0105247_10001303_pt1 | contig 18336 bp, 19 predicted proteins | sample KBSS24metaG_FD_81519 | JGI IMG/M metagenome (GOLD analysis project Ga0105247, IMG submission 81519) | Switchgrass rhizosphere microbial communities from Kellogg Biological Station, Michigan, USA - KBS S2-4 metaG | ecosystem: Host-associated > Plants > Roots > Rhizosphere > Soil | place...
ACTTGATGTAGCCGGCGTTCAGACTCACTTCAGGCCAGGCGGTAACAGCGGCACGCCATAGGTATCCAGCGGCGTATCGCAAACAGAGCGAACGGCTGAGAGAGGCAGCGTGCCGTAGAGATGCGGGAATAGGGCGCCACGTCTAGAGGGCTCCCAGCGTAGCGCTTCACCGAGTAAGTGCGGATCCACAGCAAGTAAAACCAGGCCCACCTGTCCCTTACGATGTCGCCGGGCGCTCTCCGGTAATTGCTCGGCCGTCGAGAAGTGGATGAATCCGTCTGCGCGGTCCTGAGAGGAGCCTGTATAGGCGCCGGCTTTCACGGCGAGCTCCCACTCTTCGCGGAGGCACATGTGATAGATCAAATCTGGGTTGTCCGCTTGTTCTTTCATGGGGCACACAGCGATGTCAATAAAGTAGCAGCTGTGTGCATCTGAATAGCGCGATGCGCTTTCCTGATTCCCGATGTGTTACCACTGCATCCCACACTTGTGTGGTCCGGCCTGTGTGCGCGGGTGTGGCAACACACTCGATCATCCCGTCGCGTGCGGTGTTCAAATGATTCGACTTCAGTTCGATTGTAGTGAACCCCACAGCGCCTTCTGGAAGCCACATCCGGCACCCATAGCCTGCCGTCGTATCGGCCAGCGTCACCACGGCTCCGGCGTGCAGGTAGCCGTTTGGAGCCATCAGATGGGGCCGCACGAGGAGCTCTGAACGTAGCTCCTCCTTGCATGCAAACGTGAAGACGATCCCAATATGGGCCGGAAAATGGCCCACTCCGAGATCATTCAAATCTTGCACTGTGGGCATGTTGCACTCCGAATTTCGCGGGGGTATGAGGCGACGAGCGCGGGACGTCAGTGTACCTTGCCGTCGGCGAATGCAGAACAGGCGTGGAAACCGCGTCCGGTTTCAGCGTCGGAGACGACCGGCTGGATTCGCACGAGAGCCGCCCGGTAGACGTCTGCGGCCGCCCAGCGCGGTAGGTACGACGGAGACTGCATAAGACCACCACTACTACACGGTGGCGACGGTGAATCTGCGCGCCGTTGCCACCACGCGCAAACAGACGGTGAGACAGGCGTCTCGATATCGATGTTGCGTTGGGACTTCGGGCTCTGAAAGCGTCTCTGTTGGCAAAGATTTCCAGCGCTTCCATAGACGCGAGGGTGTCAACTTGGGAAGGTTGCATGTTACGATTTGCGAATACGTCCTGACACTGAAGCACATATCATGGGTATGTATGATTCACCGGAATTGATATCCGCACGGCTCGAGCGGCAGATTGTGTACTCCGAGTCCAAGAGCCGCAGCCTGATCAACGAGGTAGAGACAAGACTGAACTCTCGAATCCACGAGCTCGAGATGAAGCTGATCCGTCGCGGTGTGCTTCTTTGGCCCGAGCCCGAAACCATATTCAGCTGGGTGTGCGGGCTATACTTTCTGCTGCTGATGCTGATCCTTTTCGCGCTGATCAGGGCTGAGCACAGCCGCAATCCGGACGAGGCGAAATCGGTTCCGCAAACGAGTCAGTCTGCAGCGCCGGTACCGCACGGAGATTTGCCTCAGGAAACGAGGGAGTAGCGGAAAGAGCCGCCCCATTATTCGCAGCACCCTCGACGCACTCGGACACTGGGCTCCGGTTCAATGCCGTCGCTACTGCACGAAGGGCTTGTAAGGCTGTTTCGAGAGCAGGCCGCGCTGGCTCCGGAATTGCTCGTCGAGGCACTCCAGGCCGAACTCCCCGAATACACTGAGGCCAGGATCGACTCGAGCGACCTGACAGATATTCGGCCTACTGAATATCGAGCAGATCTGGTCGTACAACTGCGTCGCGATGACTCGGTGTTCGGCATCGTTGTGGAAGTTCAGCTTGGAAAGGATGAGGACAAGGGGTTCGTCTGGCCTGTCTACATAACCACTTTACGTAACCGCATTCGGTGCCCGGTTTGTCTGTTGGTCGTGACGCCCGATGACAAAGTTGCGGACTGGGCCCGCCAACCGATAGCCCTGGGAGGGGCCAGCCGTGTTGTGCCCTGGGTATTGCACCCAGCGAACATTCCGGCGATTCTGAGCCCGCAGCAGGCAAGGCAGCATCCCGAGCTCGCTGTGCTATCAGCTGTTGCTCACGGGCAAGACGCCGATGTGGATAAATCCGTGGAGATCGCGTTTGCGGCGCAGAGCGCCACCGCAGCCCTCGACACGGACCGTTCCACACTGTATTTTGACCTTATTCTCTCTTCTTTATCCGAGGCTGCGCGCCGGGCGTTGGAGACGATGGACGTGCCAAAGTATCAGTATCAAAGTGACTTCGCGCGGCGCTACTTCAGCCAAGGCGAGGCCCAGGGGAAGGCCGAAGGGATGGCAGAAGGCAGGGCCGAAGGGATCGCAGAAGGCCAGGCCGAAGGCCGCGCGGAGATGGCACTCAGGCTGCTGTCGCTGCGTTTCGGAGCAGTGCCGGAAGCTGCACAAAACAGAGTTCGTCACGCCAGCGCCTGCGAACTCGACGCGCTTGCCGAACGGCTTTTGAACTCCGGTACGCTGCCTGAGGCACTTGGCAAGCTGGGATAACGCGAACTGATTCTGGCTCAGCCCCACCACAGGTTGTAACTCCAACCACCGGTCGGAACAACATCGACAGCCGGGCTCAGCCGAGGCGAGAGTTCTTCGGAGATTGATGAGCGTCGGGAGTTTGGCGGTCCCGTGGCCTCCGCTTCTTCGGACGCCATGGTGATAGCGGTTGGCTTCCGACTCGGAATCTCGGACTGCCCATTTCACCGTGACCTGGCCGCCGTCATGGTTGGCTAGCAACTGGATCGCGGCGCAACGTACGCGCAATATCGCGCGGATGCGATCCATGCCCCCTCGAAGACCAGGGGGCCGCTATCGAACGCGAAGCTCGCCTGGCGTGCGTTCGTCACTCCGCAAGCGATGAATGAGCTCATCAAGGCTCTGGATCAGAAAGGCCTCGTTGCGCGACGGCCCGATCCAGGTCACGGCTGCTAGCCAGCGTCGAAGTGGGGTGCCGCAGCGAATTCGCCGCCCGTTTCGCCACTCGAGCTCCCGGCGGGACTGTTACCTGCCTCACAATATACGCAAGTTAAAAAAAGAACCTTTGACACCGAAGTGCGGCGCACAGCGGTGACATCGCGCCGCGATACCCGAGCAGTGAGCGCGGGCCCGCAAATCGCACCTGGCGAAACTGCGAGACAATTCTTTTTTGTACGTTGCAACACCCAAGTGTCTGGCAGCCCAGACAGTTGCGGCCAAAGTCGGCGTTGGGTTTACTAACGCCACAACGCAAGGGCAAACCCGCCGTAAGGCGGGGACGCAAAGCCTCCGGTCTCTAGCTCCACCGAGCGTGAGATAGCGGGGTTACCGGCAAGCAACAATGTTTGCCGTTATCCGGATCGCGAATCGCGGCCTCGAGGTCGTGTGTCCGCGGACCACGTCGCTGCCCTGGCGAGTCGTTGAACTTAACCGGGGTAGTATCAAATGACAAAGTCCGCTTTCGCCGCTCACTCTCAGATCCGCAATGTCGTGTTGTGCAGCCTGTTCACGTTGGGCCTGGCCGCGTGTGGTGCAGACGGGGCATCGAGTGATTCCGACGGGGCGTCCGCCTCCAGCTCGGTTCCCAGCCTGGTCGCGCCGAACGTCGGCTTTGTCGACCGCACCTCCGACACCGCTACGGCTTCGAGCTCCACGAGCGCATCTGCGGCGATCGCTCCGGTAGTGAACACCACGCCCGCGGCCAGCAGCGCACCGGCCTCGGGCACCAGCAGCTCGAGCACGTCCACTGTCGCCTCCAGCACCAAAGCGACCACCAAGCCCAGCAGCAGCGGTACGGCCACCCTGGATTGGATGCCGCCGACCGAGAACAGCGACGGCTCTGTACTCTCCAACCTGGCCGGTTACACCGTGTACTACGGGACTTCGCCGAGCAGTCTGACGCAAAGTGTGAAGGTCTCTAACCCGGGCCTCGCCAGCTACACGATGACGAACCTGCCCTCGGGCACCTGGTACTTCGCAGTGACCTCCTACTCCTCGGCGGGTGTCGAGAGTGCACGCAGCGGCGTCGTGAGCACGACGATCTGAATAGTCTGCCGCGGCTATGACGGTTGAATTGCTACCCCACGCACTACCTCCGGCCCGAGCGGCAGGCGCCAGCCGGAGGCGGTGCACCCCGCCGATATTGTCAGGAAGCGCGACTTTACACTTTTAGCAAGCATGACAAATCGACGGCCAGGCCCTGCAGTCCCGGTACCGCCGTCACTCCGGGTTGATCGGTCGAGGCGACTTCGCCATAAATTCCGTTGACGATGTGGCGAAACGAGTGCAACCGGCCGTTCTCGAGGTCGACAATCCACACCTCCGGTATGCCGTGCCGGGCATACAATGGCACTTTGACGTTGCGGTCGTAGCGCAGTGTTGTGTCACTAACCTCAACAACTAACAGCGTGTCGTCGCCCGCCGCGAACTTCGAAGCGTAGAAATCCTCGTGCGGCTTGAGCAGGATGACGTCCGGCTGTGGTTCCGTGATGTCACTGAGGCGGAACGATCCCTGAATACGAGCGATTGCCCGATTCCCTACGGCGGTGACCAGCCAATGGGTAAGCCGGTCGACGGCGCAGTTGTGCGATATCCCTATCGGCGCCATGTCGATGATCTCTCCTTCGATCAACTCGACTCGCGAGCCCGGATTGAGAATCCCCAGCTCGGCCATACGGTGATATTCCTCCACCGTGATGAGCCGGTGGGGAAATGACCTGTCTTGCATCGTGGCGCTCATGACATTTCCTGCGGTGAAGTGAGTGTAAGGGGAACTGCCTCGTGATGCACCTCGAACAGTGGCAGTCATTGTGAACCATCCGTAGTCGGGCAGAAGTTTATTAGCCTGCGTGTTTTGGCAGATATTCAACTGCTAAACGTCTTGGGACACGTCCGAGAACACGTGCGTAATCCGACGTCCAGTACACGAGGCCCGCTAAACGTGCGTTCATCACTCCGCAAAGCGATATAATCCAGCCCGCAAGTGAGTCGAACGCCATTCCCGGCGGTTCTTTGAAGGTGGACCATGACCCGATCCGAGGCGATTGTTGGAATTTTGTGTGCTGGGCTCATGGCCCTTCCCGCGGGCGCGGGCGCGCGCAAAGACGCCAAAGTGTTGATGGCCCAGGATCCGGCGGCCTTGAAGTTTGAGGAGGAGTGGGGCTTCGCGGATGCCGTGGTAACTGGCGATACGATATACCTATCAGGCGTCGTGGCGGGTATTCGTGAGGGCGAGACCGATCTCAAGCTCGGGTATGAGCGGGCGTTTGAGCGAATCGGGACGATCCTGCAACGCGCCGGCGCGAGTTGGGACGATGTCGTGGATATTACAACGTTCCACACGGACCTCACGACGCAGATGCCGGCCATCGTGGCAGTGAAGAACAAGTATGTGAAGCCGCCGTTTCCGGCGTGGACGGCAATACAGGTCTCCCGTCTGATTCCGAACAATGGACTCACGGAGATCAAGATCATCGCAAAACTGCCGAAGTAGGCCTCAAGTACTGGGCGTCTGGCCGGACTACGGCGGACTACGGCGGGCGTGCCGCCGCCAAGCCTTGCCGTCCCCGTCATGTCTGCCGGTCCGCAAGGCACGTGAATACGACGTATCAACTCCGCACGCCGCGACTGCTCACTGACTCCATGGCGAAGTCCGGCGTCTGAGACGCCGTGAAACTACGACGTGGAGCTGCCTCCGTGTTGGCAATACTTGTGTTGTTGTTGCATCAAACTCGAGAAGCGCGGCGCATACAGGACTCCGTACAGAGTTGAGTTCGCAGGTGGGCTTTGTCTGGCCGCACCTCGTTTCTACGCAATTACGCAACATAAACAGGTCGCGGAGTGAATCAGCCCTTGATAAGCTCTTGCACACGAGGTGGATATAGCCATCAACAGTGTTTTGGCTTTGCGATTCGCGAGACGATAACAATGAGTATGATGATGCTGCAGGACATCAAGCAGGCCATCGAGCAGCTTCAGACTGCCGATCGCGAAGCTCTCCGACAGTGGCTTTACACTTCCGCGGACGCGGGCGTTGAAGGTGCGGTGTATGACGTTGCCGAGCCGGCCGTCGCGTATGTGACCGATCCCGGGCGCCCTTATGTGTCAATCGAGGAATATCTCGAAGACGAGCGGCGTTCGCAGGTGCGCCACGAATATGTGGATGGTCATGTCTACGCAATGGCCGGTGCCAGCGACGATCACAACCGCATCGCCGGCAATATCTTCTCGTTTCTCCATTCTGCCTTACGCGGCAAACCTTGCGAGCCATTCATCAACGATATGAAGGCGAAAATTCAACTCGCCAATGCTTTCTACTACCCGGATGTCCTGGTGGCCTGCGATCCAACAGACCAGGCGAAATACTATCGTGAGCGCCCCGTAGTGGTAGTGGAAGTGCTTTCCCCAGATACTCGGCGGACGGACGAACATGAGAAGGCCATGGCCTATCGGTTGGTGTCATCGGTCAAGGTTTACTTGCTGGTCGAGCAGGAGCGTTTGCGCATCACCGTTTTGCATCGCGCCGACAACAATTGGCGTCGCGAGGTCATCGAAGGGGGAACAGCAGCCCTGAAGCTCGAGTGTCTCGGCGTGGAGATTCCGATGGAGCGGATCTACGAACGCACGAGCGTGCAGAGGGAGTAAACGAGCCGATAGGACGCCCGATGCCACAGGCCGGCTTTACCGGGATGCGGTCGCGGCGGGGAATGAGCCCATTACGCACCCACGCCCAACGGCAGGTTCCTGATGAGCACCGCCTGAATGTCCAGGACCTTGTTGTAAAAGTGCAAAGGCGAGATGGTTGCCTCACCGACACCCACCGTTCCGATTTACTCGCGTTCCAAGACATCGTTCCATGAAATTTCGGCATGCCTGCGGGCCGCATTTTCAATGGTCCACGTAGTTGAGCTGACGCTAGCATGACGTGAGCTGAGTCGTGATAAACGGAATCGCAGTTGAAGCACGTAATTCTATTTTCGATTGCATGCCTGTGCGCGGGTACATGCACCACGGCATATTCGCAAACTTCACGGGTCCCGGCCCGCCACATCGTGGCGGATGTGAGCCAACCAGCCGGCGTGCTCGATCGCTTCTTCGATTTGTCAGTCGGATCGGATTACCCAGGCACGTTGATCCGTGACGACAGCCAGGCGCAGCTCAAGACCGCTGTGGACGAGCTCGGCTTTCGATACATCCGGTTTCATGCGATTTTTCACGACGTGTTGGGAACGGTGCGAACCGAGAACGGCAAGTTGTTATATGACTGGTCGAAGATCGATCAGCTGTACGATGACTTGCGGGAAAAACACATCAAGCCGTTCGTGGAACTGGGTTTCACACCGAAAGCGCTCGCCACGTCCCAAAACAGCATCTTCTACTGGAATGGCAACACGTCACACCCTAATCCTTCGGGTTGGCATGACCTGGTCAGTGCTTTCATCCGCCATATTGAAGCGCGCTACGGCGCAGCTGAGGTGCGCACATGGTATTTCGAGGTGTGGAACGAACCCAACCTTTCGGGATTTTGGGAAGGGGCCGATCAGAAAGCCTACTTCGATCTGTATGACCTGACGTCGAAGTCGGTCAAAGGCATCGATCCAGCTTTGCGCGTTGGAGGCCCGGCCACTGCTGGGGCGGCCTGGGTTCCCGAGTTTCTGGCGCACGTCAAGCAAAGTGGCGCGGGCGTTGATTTCGTGACGACGCACACATACGGGGTGGACGGAGGCTTTCTCGATGAAGACGGCAAGAGTGATACCAAGCTGTCTGCATCTGCGGATGCAATCGTGGGCGACGTGCAGCGTGTTCGCCGCCAGATTTCCGAGTCAGCCTTTCCGGGACTTCCGCTGTTCTTCTCCGAGTGGAGCACGAGCTACACGCCACGGGATGCCGTACACGATTCCTACATCAGTGCGGCCTACATCTTGAGCAAGCTCAAGGCGTGCCAGGGGCAGGTGCAGGGCATGAGCTACTGGACATACTCGGATCTGTTCGAGGAGCCCGGTCCACCTACGGCATCTTTTCAAGGGGGATTCGGGCTCCTGAATCGTGAAGGCATTCGCAAGCCAGCGTTCTTCGCTTATAAATACCTGCATGCACTCGAGGGAGACAGCATCCTGACGCGCGATCCTCAGGCTATCCTGGCGACCAGGAATGGAGGCTTCACGGCCGTGATGTGGGATTTCGAGCAGCCGGAGCAAACGGAAAGCAATCGTCCCTTCTTTACAAAAGTCGTTCCCGCACACCGGGGCGCCCCGGTGCATTTGCAAGTGACGCATCTCACGCCAAGTGCGGCTTACCACTTGGAGGTGTATCGGACTGGATACCACGCGAACGATGCCTATTCGGCCTACATCGAGATGGGAGCCCCCAAGGACCTGACTGCGGCACAGGTTGCACACTTGATCGATCTAACGCGGGACTCTCCGGAGAGGGATCGCGTTGTGCACAGTGGGGCAGGTGGCACGGTCGAGGTTACAGTATCGATGAGCAGCAATGACATCGTACTCCTGCGGCTTACGCCAAGGCGGCGAGACAATTGAGGGGATGACATGACACAGCCGATCTTTGACGGCCGATACCGCAGTGCGTGTGCTCCGCCGGCAAGGCACTCAGGCATCGGCGCATGGAGCCAGTTGCTGGAAAGGCGTTTCCTGGCGTTAGTTGCGCTGATTTGCATTCCACCCTGGTCCGACGCTGCAGTCCGCGCAGAAACTGTACCTCCTGGCGCGGCCGGCCCGTCGCTCGCCAGCGCCGCGCACGTGGTGGAACCTATGGCGGAGCTCGACGCTTGGCATGCAGCGCAGCTGATGGGCGTGGGTGTCAATATCGGCAATACGCTCGACAACACCAGCAAGTGGGAAATCGGCTGGGGAAATCCCCGCATTACCAAAGAATACATCGCCAGTCTGGCAGCACTCGGATTCAGGACAATCCGGCTTCCGGTGGCCTGGGATACGTACGCTCGCGAAGGGCGCATCCCTCCCGAGAAGCTCGCCAGGGTCGCGGAGGTTGTCGACTGGATCACCGCAGCTGGAATGTTCTGCGTCCTGAACATTCACTGGGACGGCGGCTGGATCGATTCCAGCTATAAGAAGCGTTTCCCGCAGACATACGCGACCTTCAGCGCAGAGGCGGAACGTAAGTACCTCTCATACTGGAGTCAGATCGCGAGCTTTTTCGCCGGCAAGAACGAACGGCTGCTCTTTGAGGCACTGAATGAGGAAACAAACTTCGAAGGAACTGGATCGCTTCGGGATGCATACGCCACGCTGAAGAAGGTAAACCAGCTATTCATAGATACGGTGCGCAAGACCGGTGGCAACAACGGCAAGCGCTTGCTGATTGTCACGGGCTACTCAACCGACATCGGCAAGACGACGAGCAGTGAGTATGAGTTGCCCACCGACACGGTCCCGCACAGACTGTTCATCTCCGTACACTATTACACGCCGTGGAAATTCGTCGGCGTGACTGAGGACGTAGGCGGGATAAAGATGCAACCTACGTGGGGAAGCGCGAGCGATGTCGCTGAGCTGAACCGGCTTTTCGATGCGATGGAGGAGTTTTGTGTCCACCACGATCTCCCGGCATTCATCGGAGAATTCGGGGTGAACGGGAAGAAGGAAACAGCGTCTCGTGTACGCTGGATGTCAGCCGTGGCCAGCGCCGCGTTTGCTCGCAAGATGGTCCCCGTCCTCTGGGAGACGGGTGGCGACATTTCCCGCCAGCCGCCGCACTCTGCGAGCCCGGCACTGCGCCAAGTGATGCAGACGCTCTCCCGTCCTACTTCATGAAGCGAGAGGCATGAATGGCGCCGCAGCCCCCCAGCAGGCGTCCGGATTGCGCTCAAAGTCGAGACAGGGGGGGCACCGACAATAAGAATGCGCAACCGCACTCAAGGGAAGCCATATGCATTGCTTGAAGGTCCGGTCAGTGATGCTCGCCGTCAGCCTGCTGCCGTTCGCCGCCCACGCAAGCTCGAGGTGTTCCTCACTACTGAAGTTCACCGCACCGGGCGCAGTCGTTACCGAGGCCAACCACGTAGCCAGTGGCACCGTCTCCCCCCAATCGGGCGGCACGCCCGTATCCGGGCAGATGCCCACTCATTGCCGTGTCGACGGACTGATCGGGGCCCGCACCGGTGCGGATGGAAAACCCTATGGCATCCGCTTTGCGGTTGCGATGCCGGACAAGTGGAACGGTCGGCTCCTGTATCAGGGCGGCGGCGGTCTCAACGGCTCTGTTCAGCCTCCTGTGGGCTCGACCGCCGCGGGCGAAGCACCCGCGCTGGCGCGGGGATTCGCAGTCGTGAGCAGCGACTCCGGGCACGAGGGGGCGATCTTCGACGCCTCGTTCTTCCACGATCAGCAAGCGGCGCTCGATTTTCTGTACCAATCGATTGGCAAAGTCATGGCGGTGGCACGGCCGCTCGTTACTGCTCATTATGGTGCCCCGATAGCGCACAGCTACTTCCTCGGCTGCTCCACCGGTGGACGCGAGGCCATGATCTCCACGCAGCGTTATCCGAGGGAGTTCGATGGGATTGTGGCAGGCGCTCCTGCCATGCGGACCAGTTATTCGAACCTTGCTACACGTTGGGTAACGGTTTCGCTCAACGCGGCGGCACCGACAGACGCACAAGGCCACCCGTTGACCGCCCAGGCTCTGTCCGACTCCGATCGCCAGTTGGTTGTTGAGGGTCTCCTGAAGACGTGCGACGCACTCGATGGCGTCAAGGACGGCATGATCTTCGATACCCGGCACTGCAGTTTTGATCCTGAATCCCTGCGCTGTAACGGTGACAAGACGCGCAGCTGCCTGTCTGCCATCCAGGTCCAGGCCATCAAGCGGGCGTTTGCCGGGCCGAGAACTCCTGCAGGAATACAGGTCTACCCCGGGTTTCCGTACGACACGGGCATCGGCTTTCACGGCACCGGCATTCCCGGGCTGCTCTCGGGAGGTCTGAGCCCGGTGCCCACCGCGCCGGCTGGGACAAAAATGGACGTGGAAGCCGAAGCAGCCATTGCGCACAACGCAACAGAGATGGCCGGCGACTCGAATGCCTGGACCAACCTCTCGTCCTTCACTCAGCATGGCGGCAAAATGATCTTCTACCATGGCATGAGTGATCCTTGGTTTTCGGCATTGGACACTGTGGGCTATTACGAACGGCTTGCCGCAGACAACGGTCCCGCCCCGCTCAGCGACTGGAGCCGCTTGTTTCTCGTACCGGGTATGGGACATTGCGGTGGAGGCGAGGGGGCCCTCGATCGCTTCGATATGCTCTCTGCCATCGTTGATTGGGTCGAGCAGGGTCACGCTCCAGCCCAGGTAACCGCTACCGGCACCGCATTCCCAGGACGAAGCCGCCCACTGTGTCCCTATCCCCAGCACGCTCAATACAACGGTACCGGGGACACTGAATCGGCTGCCAGTTTCAGTTGCGCCGAATAAATAGCGCACTGGCGGAGACCAAAAAGTAGAAGGCACCGAAGGCTGCATAGGGTGCGATGGCGGTGATGTCCGGGGTCGCCGACCCCGCCGCCAGCTTGAAGAAGAAGGTGCCCGCCAGCGCAGACTGCGCGCCGCTCAGGATCATGACCCATTGAGCGCCATACGACTTCCAGCGCCGAACCGCGGTTGCGAGCTGAAACAGACCGGGGAGAATCGCCCAGACACCGAACACGGCGAGCACCGCATTCATGTTGGTGCCGAGCGCGATCGCCACACCCACAGTGGTGAGAACACTCACGACGAGGTTGAGTGTTTGGCTCAGGTTGGACTTCAGGCCACCGCTCTTTTTCGCGTCGCTGTAGTTCGCGATCGCGTCCCAGGCGGGGTACGCAACGAGCAGCGCCGCGGCGAGTTGTGGAACGTTCCTGGCGATCGTTACCGCAAGCGCGACCCAAATGACCGAGAACGCTCCGCGGGTGAAGTAATAAGCCTTGAGCCAGTGTGTGGCGGACTGCGCGGGAGGCTGATCGACAGGGGTGGGCTGCATTGCTGTTCTTCCGATGTTCGGGGGCCGGGTCGGCGGCGGAGAGACTACCTACTAGAAGGTAGGCACGCAATGCGTTCGTCTCCCTCTTTCGATAGACAGGGTGGCTCTCGCACGGATCACGCATGCCGGCGCCTGTTTGCCGGCGCTCTCAGCCGCGCACTTGCAACGTGCCGGATTCGGGCCTATACCGACCTACCAGAAGGTAGTCCGAAAAGGTGTTTCAGTGAGCGATACCGCCGAGAAACTGGTGGAGGAGGCGCGCCAGTTGATCGTCAACGCCGGGTACCACGGATTCAGCTATGCCGACCTGTCCAAGCGTTTTGGGATTCGTAAGGCTAGCATCCACCACCATTTCCCCGCCAAGGTAGATCTGGCGGTCGCGGTCGTCGAACAGGCGAGGCGCGCGATTCAAGCGCAGATCGCCGCGCTCGAGAGCGGCACGCCGGTGGCCATCGAACAGCTTGCCGCCTACACCGGTTACTGGGAGCGCTGCATCCTGGACCGGACCGCGCCGTTCTGTATCGCTGGCGTGCTGGCTGCGGAGCTTCCAAGTCTTCCGCCGGAACTTGGCGTGGCCGTGCGCGGACATTTCAGCGATCTCAATAAATGGCTGGAGCATGTCCTGATGCTCGGCGTAAAGCAGGGCTCCATGAGTCTGCAGAACACACCCGCGATCGAGGCGCAGAACTTTTTGGCAGCAGTCTATGGCGCCATGTTGGCGGCCCGGGCCTTCGATGATCCTGGCAAGTTCAGCGCGATCGTAGAAGCGCTCGTTCATCGTATCCGTGTGAAGTCTCATCCGGGCGCGCGGCCTAAAGGTTCCCGCGATGGGAACAATGCGCTCGGGAAAGCGCGCAAGCGCGCGAAGGGACAATGAAGCCCGTTCGAATACTTGCCCTCCGCCGGACTCGTCAGGAAGAAGCTGCGGGGCGCCGCTGCTGGCGTTGGCTCTATCTGGCGGCTCTTGACATCGCCTAAAGATTCGATGATTCTGGAGTCATGGAATCAAAGACCGCGGTAGCTGCTTTGAGCGCGCTCGCGCAAGACAGCCGCCTGCATGTCTACAGGCTGCTGGTGCAGGCTGGACCGGAAGGATTGGCCGCAAGTGACATTGCCGAGCGTCTCGGCATCCCAGCCAACACCATGTCGTTTCATCTGAAGACGTTGAGCCACGCCGGCTTGATTCTCGCGCGCCAGGAAGGCCGTTTCATTTATTACTCGGCCAACTACGAGCAGATGAACTCGCTGCTCGGCTTTCTCACGGAGAATTGCTGCGGCGGCCACAGTTGCGCCCCCGAAGTCATCGCCCCCCGTAAGAGGAAACCCGCATGAAGCGCTTCCACATGCATGTCAGCGTCGCGAACCTCGACGAATCCGTGCGGTTTTACTCCAAGTTGTTTGCCTCCCAGCCGACTGTCCAGCAGCCGGATTACGCCAAATGGATGCTCGACGACCCGCGAATCAATTTTGCGATTTCAACCCGACGCCAGCCGGTAGGGATCAATCACCTGGGGTTCCAGGTGGATGCGGCTGAGGAATTGCGCGGCATGCACGCGCAGCTGCAATCGGCTGACAGCCAGTTGATTCAAGAAGACAACCAGCCGTGCTGCTACGCCCGCTCGGACAAATACTGGGTTACCGATCCGACCGGCATTGCGTGGGAGACTTTCCACACGCTGGGTAGTATTCCGGTCTACGGCGAGGACACGGCGGTTTTCGACCACGGCGCCTCCAGCGTCCCAGTGAAAAAGCAAACAAGTGGCAAATCCGAATGCTGCGTACCGACGAAGCCGGTGGCGGCCGACGCTGCATGCTGCGAGCCAGCAGCCTCGGAAAAAACCAGCGGCTGCTGCGCTGCCTGAGTCTTCTCACCATGCCACGCAACCCGGTTTTGGAGACCATGACGGAAGAACACTGGCCGGCAGTGCGGACCATCTATCAGGCCGGGATCGATACAGGTCACGCGACTTTCGAATCCGCCCCGCCGGCGAGCTGGGAAGTGTGGCACGCGCATCACATCAACGACCTCAGCCGAGTTGCAATTGACGGGCAAGCGATCCGTGGCTGGGCCGCGCTGACGCCTGCTTCGGGACGCTGCGTCTATGCGGGCGTCGCGGAAGTGAGTGTGTATGTGGCGCCAGAGGCCAAGGGCCACGGCATCGGCCGGCTTCTGTTGTCCGACCTGGTCTCACGGTCTGAGGCTCGCAACTTCTGGACTCTGACCGCCGGGATCTTTCCCGAAAACATCGCGAGCATCCGGCTACACGAGTCCGCAGGTTTCGCGCGCATCGGTACGCGGTCCAAGCTCGGCAAGATGTCATTCGGGCCACTCGCTGGACGTTGGCGCGACGTACTGGCTTTGGAGCGACGCAGTTCAACAGTCGGTATCGATTGATCCTGGTTCCGCCACTGTTTGCATGACAGACGTGCAGTTATGACAGATAAAGTTTTCAACGTGCTCTTTCTGTGCACCGGGAACTCGGCGCGCAGCATTCTTGCAGAGTCGCTGCTGAATCATTGGGGCCGTGGCAAATTCCGAGGCTTCAGCGCGGGGAGCTATCCCAAGGGTGTCGTCCATCCACGGGCGGTGCAGCTTCTGCAGCAGATGGACATGCCTACCGAGAATCTGCGCAGCAAAAGTTGGGACGAGTTTGCCACGCCCCGTGCGCCGCAACTCGATTTCATCTTTACGGTCTGCGACAACGCGGCGGGCGAGGTCTGTCCGATCTGGCCGGGCAAACCCATCACCGCCCATTGGGGCATTGCGGACCCGGCAGCCGTCGAGGGGACTGAGGCCGACAAGGCATTGGCGTTTCGCAAAGCCTTCAAGGAACTCGAATCTCGAATCAAGCTGTTCATTGCCATTCCAATTCCATGGTCTGACCCCTCGACGGTAAAATCCCAGCTCGACGCGATCGGCCGGTCTGTTACCGAGCGCGGAGACTGAAGTGCAGCGACGGGTGGTTGCAGAAGGGATCGGCTCGCTGTTGCTGGCGGCGACCGTCATTGGTTCCGGAGTTATGGCGGAACGACTCTCAGCCGGAAATTTGGCAGTCGCGTTACTCGCCAACACGGCCGCGACAGTTGCGATGCTGGCCGTCCTCATCAAATTGCTCGGACCGTTGAGTGGTGCTCATTTCAATCCGGTGGTTTCATTCATCCTGGCGTTGCGGCACTCGATGACTTGGCGCGCGGCGGGGCTATATGCGGTCGCTCAAGTTATCGGATGTTGTCTGGGTGCGATCCTCGCGCACGCAATGTTCGAGCTGCCTCTGCTGCAGTCATCTCATCATGTCCGCACGGGCGCCGGTCAGTGGCTTGCCGAGTCCGTGGCTACCTTTGGTCTCGTGCTGATTGTGCTTGGCCATCGCCGGTCCGAGGATGCGCCCTGGATGATCGCAGGATGGATTGGTGCGGCCTATTGGTTTACGTCCTCCACCTCATTCGCAAATCCTGCCATCACGATTGCCCGAGCACTGTCGGACACCTTCGCGGGTATTCGGCCGGATCATGTGCCGGGATTCATAGTTGCTCAAATCGCGGGAGCCGCCGCAGCCCTGTTGCTGGCGAAGCCACTCTTCCAACTGCCTCCGTCAACCAGAGCCATCTCTGATACCGCGACCCCTGTGAGCGCTCCGCAGTCTTAGCGTTCAGGATGACCAGCTGCTGCAGTGCAACAGATCCGGCTACAACGGCTTGGGCGGGCGTACTATGTCAGGACACTGCACCCCAGGTACGCAGCCCTTGCCTATTAGATTGGCGCAGCCTGCAACAAGACCGAGTGGCCGAGACCGCAACGGCAAGTCGCCGGGCCGCGGATGGCTGGCTTCGATCTCGCAAGTCCCGGCGGGCGGTATCGCGACCGCGCTGCTGCTCCGTGTGCTGCTTTTCAGCACGTTGGTCACGCTGGTTCTGACCGTCCTGCAGCTGTCCTTGAGCTACCGAAGCGAGAGGCAGCGCCTCGAGAGCCGGTTCGTCGAGATCGACCAGGCTACCTCGCGCAGCCTGAGCGAAAGTCTATGGGCACTGGACACGCAGCTGATCCAGAAGCAACTTGAAGGCATATTGCGCCTGCCCTCCATGCGCGCGGCGGAGGTCCGGGAGATTACCGCGTCCGCACATGGTCTGACGGTTTTCCGTGGCGAGCGGCAAACAGCTCGGGCCGTCGTCAAAGAGTTTCCGCTGGCCTGCTGCGGTGATCACCCGCAGGTTATCGGCTTGCTTCATATCGAGGCGACTCTGTCCGATATTTACCGCGATGTGGCGGCGCAAGCCCTCGTCATTCTCCTCGGCAATGCTGCCAAGACCTTTCTGGTCGCACTCTTCATCCTGTTCGTCGTGCATCGGCTGGTTACCCGCCACCTGCTGGACATTGCCGCGTCATTAGGTGACGAGTCCCCGGATACAGAGGCTGCGCCGTTGCAACTGCGGCGACTATCGGGCAAAGGCGATGAGCTCGACAAGCTGGTAGACGCCCTTAACGCGAATCGCGAGAGATTGCGGCAACATGCGGTGGAAATAAGAAACGCAAATGCGCGCATGGCAGCGATCCTGGATAACATCCCGGACCTCGCGTGGGTGAAAGACGCCAGCGGCCACTTCGTCGCGGTTAACCGGGCTTTCGCGCTCGCGAAAGGATTTGCCGGGGCGAGTGACATGATCGGCAAGACCGATCTCGAGGTTCACCCTTTGGAACTGGCCGAGTGCTATCGGCGTGACGACGCCGAAGTCATGGCATCGGGTGGATCCAAACGGATCGAGGAGCACCATGTCAATTCCAATGGCGACGACACCCTGATTGAGACCATCAAGACTGCGCTCCGTGGTGCCGACGGCCGTGTGGCCGGGACGGTCGGTATCGCTCGGGACATCACTGCTCGCGTGCAGGCTGAGGCGGATCGCAAGGCGCGGGAGGTCGCCGAGGCCGCGAACCAGGCCAAGAGCGCATTCCTCGCCAACATGAGCCATGAGATCCGCACGCCGATGAACGCGATCCTCGGCATGACCAGTCTCGCACTTCGTGATTCCCTCGAGCCTCGACAGAGAAACTACCTCCAGAAGGCGCATGCGTCGGCCGAGTTACTGCTGCAAATCCTCAATGACATTCTTGACTTCGCGAAGATCGAGGCAGGCAGGGTTGAGGTGGAGTCGATCCCGTTCTTGCTCGATGACGTGTTAAACAACATCGTCAGTATCTTGAGTGTGAAAACAGAGGCAGCAGGGTTGGAACTGTTGCTTGCCTTGCCACCGAAGCTGCCCTCGGCCCTCGTGGGCGATCCTTGGCGCCTGGGTCAAGTCTTGCTCAATCTCGCCAACAATGCGGTCAAATTCACCGAGCGGGGCGAGGTGATCGTGGCGATAAGGCTAGTCGGGCAGGGCGCTCAGTCTGTGAGTTTGCGTTTCGAAGTGCGTGACACCGGCATCGGCATGAGTCCCGAAGAGCAACAGCGTTTGTTCCAGCCGTTCTCGCAGGCCGATGCCTCGATCAGCCGTCGCTATGGCGGCACTGGGCTCGGGCTGGCGATCAGCCGGAACCTCGTGCAACTGATGGGCGGCGAGCTTCAGGTCAACAGCGCACCGGGTGCTGGTAGCCGTTTTTACTTCACTCTACCCTTTAGGTTGCAGGCGGGCGTGGCCGCGGCCACGGGCCGCTCCGGCACGGCGGCGCTGCGTGGCGGGCGTGTGCTCGTCGTCGACGACAACGCCGCCGCGCGGGTAGTGCTTGCCGAAATGTGCGCGGACCTGGGATTTCAGGTTGACGTCGCCGTCGACGGCAATCAGGCTCTCCACCTCGTGACGGTGGCCGACACGCAGGATATTCCCTACCGGTTGGTGCTGCTCGATTGGAAGATGCCCGGGATGGATGGTGTTGGATGTGCACGCGCGCTCGGGGAGCGGCAACTTCTTCGGCATCCGGCACCCGTCATCCTTATGGTGACCGCCTACTCGCTCGACGAAGCCACAAAGCGGCTGTCGGAGCAGCAGGTCACAGTTGGCGCGTTGCTCAACAAGCCCGTCACCCCATCGACCTTGCTCGATGCGTGCACGACGGTGCTCGGCAAATTGGCACCGCCCCCCCTTTCGCCGCCGGCACGACCGAGCGGCCAAACAGCTGACCTTGGTCGGCCCAGCGGCTTGGAGGGTGCCCGCATTCTGGTAGTGGAAGACAATGAAATCAACGCGGAGCTCGCCGTCGATTTATTGACTGACGCAGGTGTGAGGGTCAGCGTGGCCCGCAACGGGAAGGAGGCGCTCGACTCCCTTGCCGTCGGCCATTTCGACGCGG
>Ga0105247_10001304_pt1 | contig 18324 bp, 20 predicted proteins | sample KBSS24metaG_FD_81519 | JGI IMG/M metagenome (GOLD analysis project Ga0105247, IMG submission 81519) | Switchgrass rhizosphere microbial communities from Kellogg Biological Station, Michigan, USA - KBS S2-4 metaG | ecosystem: Host-associated > Plants > Roots > Rhizosphere > Soil | place...
GCCGACCTCGATGACGTCGCAGCCGCCCTCGACCATCGCTACCATCGCCGCGATCGAGGTGTCGACGTCCGGGTACCCGACGGGCAGGTAGCCGATCAGCGCGTACCGGTCGTGGTGCTTCGCGTCCTCGAGGACGTCGGACAGCGCGCTCATCACAGGATCCCGAAGTACTTGGAGGCGGTCTCGACGTCCTTGTCGCCACGGCCGGAGAGGTTGACGAGGATGACGGCGCCCGGGCCGAGTTCCTGCCCGAGTTTCATCGTCCCGGCAAGGGCATGCGCGGACTCGATGGCCGGGATGATGCCTTCGCTCTTGGAGAGCTTCTCGAAGGCGTCCATCGCTTCGGCGTCGGTCACCGGGCGGTACTCGGCCCGTCCGATGTCCGACAAGTAGCTGTGCTCAGGGCCGACACCCGGGTAGTCCAGGCCGGCGCTGATCGAGTGCGACTCGATGGTCTGGCCGTTCTCGTCCTGCAGGATGTACGTGCGCGCGCCGTGCAGCACACCGGGCGCTCCCCCGGTGATCGTCGCCGCGTGGCGGCCGGTCTCGACGCCGTCACCGCCGGCCTCGAACCCGACCAGGCGCACACCCTCGTCGGGGACGAAGGCGGTGAAGATACCGATTGCGTTCGAGCCGCCGCCGACGCAGGCCGTCACCGCGTCCGGCAGCCGGCCGACCCGCTCCAGGATCTGCTCGCGGGCCTCGTCCCCGATGACCCGCTGGTACTCGCGCACCATCAGCGGGAACGGGTGCGGGCCGGCGACCGTCCCGAAGACGTAGTTGGTCGTCTCGACGTTGGTGACCCAGTCGCGCATCGCCTCGTTGATCGCGTCCTTCAGCGTCCGCGAGCCGGTCGTGACGGGGATGACCTCGGCGCCGAGCAGGCGCATCCGCGCGACGTTGAGCGCCTGTCGGCGGGTGTCCTCCTCGCCCATGTAGACGACGCACTCGAGGCCGAGCAGGGCCGCGGCGGTCGCCGTGGCGACGCCGTGCTGACCAGCACCGGTCTCGGCGATGACGCGCTTCTTGCCGATGACCTTCGTGAGCAGCGCCTGCCCGAGAACGTTGTTGATCTTGTGCGAGCCGGTGTGGTTGAGGTCCTCTCGCTTGAGCAGGACGCGCGCCCCGCCGCAGTACTCGCCGAACTTCGGCACGTCCGTCAGGGGCGACGGGCGGCCGGTGTAGTCCTTGAGCAGGCGCTTGAGTTCGGCGTTGAACTCGGGGTCGGCCTGCGTGGCGTGGAAGGCCTCGGTGAGTTCGTCGATCGCGGCGACGAGCGCCTCGGGGACGAAGCGTCCCCCGAACTTGCCGAAGTGGCCGGTGGCATCAGGAACTGTGGTCATGGTCTAGGACTTTCCAGAAGTGGGCTGACGGGTCGGCTGGATGCGTCAGCTGCGCCATCGCCCGAGTGGAAGTCCAGACATGGGGACAGCGTACCGAGGCGGCTTTCGGCATTTCACGGATCCACAGCGGGCGTCTGATCCCACCCGTTCTCCAGCCGTCCGGCATCCGGCAGCTGGTTCGGATCGATGGGCTTGGGCGACTCCCGGAACTGTGCTTTGCGAACCTGCCACCGCGTCACGCGTCGTTGTTGGTCCCGGATCCTGCGGCTCCTGCGGAACGTCTCCGGCGGACGGGCAAGGCCGTACACGTCTGCCCACCACTCCCCGAACTCGGGGTCGAGGATCGTGTCGAGGTGGGCGGGGAAGCGGCGGTCGGCGAGGTCGGCGACATTGCCCCACACCAACAGCGGTAGGACGAGGCGTCGGTTCTTGTCCACGACAGTCAATTGAAATTCGGCAGCGGCAAGGACCTTGATCAGGGTCTCCAGTCGGGGGATCGAGGTCCCGGTCTCAAGTGCGGCAAGGCTCGACGGGGCCAGGCCGACGAGTTCGGCGAGTTCGCGCTGACTCAACCTCAAGGCTCGCCGCACCTTGCGGATGATGCCGCTCAGTGGAAAGCCGCCGAGTCGGAGTTCGTTCTCTTCCATGGTTGCGACGATCGCGCAGGGCTCCGACGAGGGCCTCGCACCAAGCTGGAGAGCTGTGGATAACCCGGGGGCTGTGGATAACCCGGTCGCGCCGAGCGTCCCCCGCGCCGCTTCCACCACCCTGGTTCGACTTTGCTTTGCTCGCCAGCAACGAGCGCCGAAGCAGGCGGTCCCCACCGGCGACGCCCTAGTACTCACCGGGCCGGGCTGCTCGTCGGCACCGAGCAGAGCAAAGTCGAGCTAGGGGTAGCGGAGCCCCCGGGGGGCTGGGCGGCGTTGGCAGGCCGGCGCGTCAGCGGGAGGCGTGGGGTGTGGCGGGGTGGGCGCCGGCGGTGACCAGGTCGGCGACCGCCTGACGCGGGTTGCCCGAGGTGACCAGCCCCTCGCCCACCAGCACCGCGTCGGCACCCGCGCCCGCGTACTCGATCAGGTCGAGCGGACCACGCACGCCGGACTCGGCGATCTTGATGACGCCGTTGGGCAGCCCCGGGGCGATGCGTTCGAAGGTCGAACGGTCAACCTCAAGGGTCTTGAGGTTGCGGGCGTTGATGCCGATGACGCGGGCACCGGCGTCCAGCGCGCGGGATGCCTCGTCCTCGGTGTGCGCCTCGACGAGCGCGGTCATGCCGAGCGACTCGATGCGCTCGCGCAGGCCGACGAGAGTGTTCTGGTCCAGTGCCGCGACGATGAGCAGGACGACGTCTGCACCATGCGCGCGCGCCTCATGCACCTGGTACGGGCTGATGACAAAGTCCTTGCGCAGCACCGGGATCTTGACCTTGGCGCGGACCGCGTCGAGGTCGTCCAGCGAGCCGCCGAAGCGGCGCTCCTCGGTGAGGACGCCGATGATGCGCGCGCCGCCGGACTCGTACTCGACGGCCAGCGCGGCCGGGTCGTCGATAGTGGCCAGCGAACCCTTGGACGGGCTGCGGCGCTTCACCTCGGCGATGACGCCGACACCGGGTGCACGCAGCGCGGCCCAGGCGTCGATCGCGGCCGGGGCAGCCAGCGCAACGGCCTTCACCACGGCAAGCGGCGTGCGCGCCTCGCGCGCAGCGACGTCCTCACGGACACCGGCGACGATCTCGTCCAACACGCTTGCCACGGAACGAGGGTAACCGCCGTGCGATCCGGCCCGACCCGCGGGTCAGACAGTGGGGTCGTCGCCGCGCTCGATGGCCGTCCAGAGCGAGGCATTCTGCTTGGCAGCGGCGTCGGCCGGATCCAGCGGTGCGTCGTACCGGTGCGACATGCCGGCCCACGTCCCGCCGCGCCAGGCGATCAGCACGCCGGCGACCAGGACGAACGCCCCGAGTAGCGCCGACAGGATCGGCCACTGGGCGACCGAGACTCCGACACCGTCGTTCGCGGGGCCGACCGACGGCAGCTTGTCGACCACGATCTGCCACGAGTGGTGCTCCGAGAGCCCGTCCCGGGCGGCGATCGAACGCCACAGTGCTACGGCACCGGCGACGGCGAGAACGACCCCCACGAGCCGGCGCCAGAGGCCCCGCGTGGCGATCACCGCGACGATGCCCGCCAGCGCCACCAGGAACAGCGCCGTCGGCATCGAATCGACCTTGCGTCCCGACACGTCGATAACCAGGTTGCCCAGGGGCGGTTCCCGGGACACGGACAGCGTCTGCCACGTCAGCGACGAGACGAGCAGGCCCGCTCCGCCACCGATGACGAGCAGCGTCAGCGCGAGGCCGAACTCTCCCCGCGATCTCACGAGACGGGCTTGAGGGTCTCGGCCGTGGCGATCGCCTGCAGGACGGCCCGCGCCTTGTTGCGGGTCTCCTTGTCCTCCATTACCGGAACGCTGTCGGCGACCACACCTGCGCCGGCCTGCACGTAGGCCATGCCACCGGTCATGATCGCGGTGCGGATGCAGATGGCCATGTCCAGATCGCCGGCGGGGTCCATGTAGCCGACGGCGCCGGAGTAGATGCCGCGGCGCACGGGCTCGAACTCGTCGAGCAGTTCCATCGCCCGCACCTTCGGCGCGCCAGTGACCGTCCCGTGCGGGAAGGCGGACTTGAAGACGTCGAACGCGTCCAGGTCGCCGCGGACGGTGCCCGAGACGGTCGAGACGATGTGCGAGACGTTCTGGTACTTCTCCACCACGCCGAACTCGACGACCGTGACCGACCCGGGTTCGCAGACCCGGCCCAGGTCGTTGCGGGCCAGGTCGACCAGCATGACGTGCTCGGCGCGTTCCTTCGGGTCGTTGACCATCTCGGTGATCAGTTCGAGGTCGCGCTCGGGCGTGTCGCCCCGCTTGCGGGTGCCGGCGATGGGGTGGATGGTCGCCTCCCCGCCGCTCACCGTCACCAGCGCCTCCGGGGACGAGCCGACGATGTCCAGCCCGTCCAGATGCACGAAGTACATGTACGGGCTGGGGTTCAGCGTGCGCAGCACGCGGTAGACGTCGAGCGGATCCGCGGAGGTCTGCACCCCGAACCGCTGGCCCGGGACGATCTGGAAGACCTCGCCCGCGCGGATCGCTTCGATGGACATTCCGACGGCCCGTTCGTACTCCGCCGGCGGCGTGCGCGACTCGGCGAGCTTCGGCGGGACCTCCGAGACGGACGCGACGGTCGGCGGTGCGGGCTGCGCGAGGGCGGCCTGCATGGCATCCAGCCGCCGGATCGCGCCGTCGTAGGCGACGTCCAGTTCGGCCGCCGACATCTGCGCCGACACCAGGGCGTTCGCGATGAGCACGACGCGGCACTCGTGGTGGTCCACGGCCGCCAGATCGGTGACGAGCAGCATGGTGAGCTCGGGCAGGCCGAGATCATCCACAGCCTTGCTCGGCAGCTTCTCGATACGGCGCACCACGTCGTAGCCGAGGTAGCCGACGAAACCGCCGGTGAGCGGCGGCAGGCCCGGCAGGCGCGGCGAACGGATCGTCCGCCAGGCCTCGCCGAGCACCTGCAGCGGGTCTCCCGCGACCGGCAGCCCCGCCGGCACCTCGCCCGTCCAGATCGCGTCGTCCCCGTCCGCCGACAGCGTGGCGACGGCGTCGACGCCGACGAACGACCAGCGGGAGAAGGACGCCCCTGGCTCGGCGGACTCGAGCAGGAAGGTGCCTGTCCGTCCGCCCGCGAGTTTGCGGTAGACGCCGACCGGCGTCTCGGCGTCGGCGAACAACGACCGGGTGATCGGGACGAGCCGGTGCGTCTTGGCCAGCTCGGTCAGGTCCTCGCGCGTGATGCTCAGCCCGTGCTGAGCTCCGCGAGCGTCGCTCACGAGATCACGTCCGCATCGAAACACGTGCGGTCGCCGGTGTGGCAGGCCGCGCCGACCTGGTCGACCTTGAGCAGCAGCGCGTCCCCGTCACAGTCCAGTGCGACGGACTTGACGTGCTGGACGTGCCCGGAGGTGTCACCCTTGACCCAGTACTGCTGCCGTGACCGGGACCAGTACGTGGCCCGTCCCGTCGTCAGGGTGCGGTGCAGTGCCTCGTCGTCCATCCAGCCGACCATGAGGACCTCGCCGGTGTCGTACTGCTGAACGACGGCGGCGACCAGGCCGAGATCGTCGCGCTTCAGGCGCGCGGCGATCTCCGGGGCGAGGCCGGAGGGATCTTTTGGAGGCATGCCGCCAATTCTGACGCACCGGCGCTAGCCCGTTGTCGCGGGAAGCCAGACCGTGACGGTGCTGCCGGTCTCCACCGCGCTGTCGAACCGCACGGTGCCGCCGTGCGCATGCACGATCGAGGCGACGATCGACAGGCCCAGTCCGCTACCGCCGCTGGCACGCGTCCGTGCCTTGTCCGCACGCCAGAACCGCTCGAAGACGTGCGCGGCGTCCTGCGTCGGCAGGCCCGGGCCGCTGTCGAGCACCTCGATGCGCACGCCCGCGCCGTCCGGTGCCGCCCGCATTTCGATCGGGCCGCCGGCGCGCGTGTAGGCCGCGGCGTTGGCGACCAGGTTCCGCAGCACGCGCAGGATCTGGTCCTGGTCGCCCACGACGGTCAGACCCTCCTCGGCGGCGACGGTGACGGGACGGTCGGGATAGGCGACCTTCACCTGGTCCAGGACGTCGCCGAAGACCTCGTCCAGATCGACGACCTCGTGCACGGGACGGGCGCCCTGGTCACTGCGGGCCAGGGTCAGCAGGTCGTCCACGAGCCGGGACATGCGGGTTCCCTCGGACTCGATGCGGGCCAGGCTGTCGGCGGCCTCCTCCCCCTCGGCCCGTCCCTGCATGCGCGCCAGTTCGGCGTAACCGCGGATGGACGTGAGCGGCGTCCGCAACTCGTGCGAGGCGTCGGCGAGGAACTGGCGCATCCGGTCCTCGCTCTCGACACGGGCGGCGAACTGGGTCTCGACCGTGGCGAGCAGGGTGTTGAGCGACTCGGCCAGGGTCCCGACCTCGGTGTCCGGGTCGACCACCTCGACGCGCCGGTCCAGTCCGGTGCCCTCCGGGGAGAGCTCGGCCGAAACCTCCTGGGCGGTCTGGGTGACCCGGTACAGGTTCCGCAGCGAGAACCGGACGCCCCAGCTGGTCGCCACCGCGGCCAGCACGACCGCCGCCGCGCCGATGATCACCTCCAGCACGACGAGCCGCTCCAACACATGGGTGGGGTCGTCGGTGGAGAGCCCGACCACCGCGATGCCGCGAACGTTGATGAGCGGCCCCAGGTTGAACGCGACGTTCCGGACAGCCGTCACGCGCAGCTCTTCGCCGTCCGTCGTCCTGAGCGTCAGCGGACCCGCGCCACCGACGGCCAGCCGGTGCTGGTCGGCCGGGCTGAGCTTCATCGGATAGACGCTGGGGGTGATGGGGCCTCCGAGCACGGTCCCGTCGTCCGTCAGTGCCACCGCCCAGACCCGCTGCCCGACGGGTCCGCCGAACCTGTTGTTCCGGTCGAAGGCCTCCGCGACGGAGCTGGACGCTGTCGTCTGCAGCTGCTGGTCCAGCCGGGCGTACAGGAATGAGCGCAGTGCGACGTAGGTCCCGACCCCGGCGGCGGCGACCACGACGAAGACCAGCGCGACGACGCCGACGGTGAGCTTGCCGGCGAGGGTGCGCGGGATCGGCCGCCAGCGGGCGGCGGTGGGGGGCACGGAGGACATGGTGGCGTCAGCGTGGCACGCGTACGCAGGCGCGAGCGAGCCGCCTCCTGAGCGACGGCTAGGACCGCGGCGCCTTGATGACGTAGCCCGCGCCGCGCAGCGTGTGGATGAGCTTGGGCTCGACGCTGTCGATCTTCTTGCGCAGGTAACCGATGTAGAGCTCGACGATGTTGGACTGGCCGTTGAAGTCGTACTTCCAGACGCGGTCCAGGATCTGCGCCTTGGACAGCACGACCCGCTCGTTGCGCATCAGGTAACGCAGCAGCTCGAACTCGGTCGCGGTCAGATGCACCTCGACCCCGCCGCGGGTGACCTCGTGGCTGTTCTCGTCCAGCTCCAGGTCGGCGATGCGCAGCATGCCTTCGCGTGGCTCGTCCGGGTTGCTGCGGCGCAGCACGGCGTGCACGCGCGCCAGCAGTTCCTCGACGCTGAACGGCTTGACCACGTAGTCGTCCGCGCCGGCCCGCAGGCCGCCGATGCGGTCGTTCGCGGCGTCGCGGGCGGTGAGGAAGATGACCGGGATCTGCGAGCCGGCGGTACGCAGGTTCTGCAGCACGCCCAGCCCGTCCAGCCCGGGCATCATGACGTCGAGGATGATCAGGTCAGGGTCTGCCTCGGCGACCTTCGCCAGGGCGGAGGTGCCGCTGTCGGCCGTGACGGTCTCGAAGCCGTCGAAACGCAGGGCGGACGACACGAGGTGCGTCACGTTGTCCTCGTCGTCGACGACGAGGACGCGGCGCTTGGTGCGGATCGGGGTCGCAGTGGCTGCACTCATCAGCGGTTCCGGCTTTCTTGGTAATGGCAAGGCTATCCCTGTAGGCAGACTGAGCGCGCCGGCTAGGAGTCAGCTGGCGCGAACCTGTGCGCCACTTATGAATCGTGCCGTCACCGGGTGCAGGGCGAACGCCACCGCCGTCACGGACGTTAAGGCCAGGATGATCGGGATCACGATCGGGCCCGTCGTCCGGTCCGCCATCAACCAGCAGCACGTCCCGAGCGTGGCCAGCTGCGACAGGACGAACGCCCAGCGCCGGGTGGCGTGCAGCAGCCAGAAGATGCCGAGCGAGAACACGACGAGCAGGAGCAGCGCCACGAGCCCGGCGGTGAACTCGCCGCCCTGCGTGCTGGTGATGTCCGGCGGGCTGACCGGGTGGATCGTCCCGTGCACGATGAAGATCAGGGCGTAGACGCCGAGGAACGGCAGCGGGGCCACGCCGGCGGTGATCGCGCCGGTCACCTGCAGCGGGGTGGTGTAGTCGCCGCCGCCGGCGTCGCGGTCCGCGCGGCCGACAACCTCGGCCGCGCCGAGACCCGCAGTGTCATCGGCTGCCACGACTTCCTCTTCTCAATATGCTGCACGGATGCTGCAGCACGCCGCGGACGAACGGCACGAATTCTGCGCCACGCTACGCGAGACCGCATCCGATGCCCCGACGTTGTGTGGAGGCTGGACGGTGTCGCAACTCGTGGCGCACCTGGTGCTGCGCGAGCGGTCGCTGCGCGAGCTCGGCGGGCGCCTGCCGTCGGCGAGGTTGCGGGCAGCCGCGCAGAACGGCATCGACGGGCTCGTCCGCGACCTGACGTACGCGGAACTGGTGGCGCGGTTCGAGGCCGGTCCCCCGCGGTACTCGCTGTTTCGCGCTGCGCCGGTGCGGGAACTGGTGAACCTGCTGGAGTACGCGATCCACCACGAGGACGTGCGCCGGGTCTCGCCGGTCGCTCCCCGGCCGCTGCCGTCCGCCCGTCAGCACGCGATCTTCAAGCGGCTGCGGGTCGCCGCGCCGATGACGATGCGGCGGCTGCCGTTCGGCGTCCGGCTGGTCTGGCCGGGTCAGGGCGATCTGACGACCAAGCGCGGCGCGGCTCCGGTGACGGTCACAGGCGACCCGCTGGAGCTCGCTCTGGTCGCATTCGGACGGCAGGCCATGGCCGAGGTCGAGTACGACGGCCCCTCCGCCGACATCGCTGTCGTCCGCGACAGCGCTCTACCGGTCTGAACTCTTGGTCGGTTTGCAGGCTGGTGGCCCGCAGAACGACCAAGACTGCAGCCTGGCGCAACTAGCGGACGGTGATGCCGTCCTCGCGCAGGGCGGTCTTGACCTGGCCGATCGTGAGGTCGCCGAAGTGGAAGACGGACGCGGCCAGCACGGCGTCTGCACCGGCCTCGACGGCGGGGGCGAAGTCGGCCAGCTTGCCGGCTCCCCCGCTGGCGATTACCGGGATGTCGACCGCGGCGCGGACCAGGCGGATCAGTTCGAGGTCGTAGCCGTCCTTGGTGCCATCGGCATCCATGGAGTTGAGCAGGATCTCGCCGGCGCCGCGGTGTGCGGCCTCGCGCGCCCACCGGACCGCGTCGAGGCCGGTGCCTTTGCGGCCGCCGTGCGTGGTGACCTCGAAGCCACTGGCGGTCGGCTTCTCCCCCGCCGGGACGCGCCGGGCGTCCACGGACAGGACGAGCACCTGGTTGCCGAAGCGCCGGGCGATCTCGTCGAGCAGGTCGGGACGGGCGATGGCGGCGGTGTTGACGCCGATCTTGTCGGCACCGGCGCGCAGCAGCGCGTCCACGTCCCCGGCCGCGCGGATGCCGCCGCCGACGGTGAGCGGGATGAAGACCTGCTCGGCGGTGCGGCGCACGACGTCGTAGGTGGTCTCCCGGCCGGAGCTGCTGGCGGTGATGTCGAGGAAGGTCAGCTCGTCCGCGCCCTGCTCGTCATACTTGGCGGCGAGTTCGACAGGATCACCGGCATCGCGCAGGTCCAGGAAGTTGACGCCCTTGACCACCCGCCCGGCATCGACATCCAGGCAGGGGATGACGCGAACGGCGACCGTCATTGTGGGCCGGTCGACGCTGAAGCACGTGCAGGGCCCGGCACGGCGTGTCGCCCTGCAGACGCTTCAGTGATCACGACGAGACCGCCGCCAGCGCCTCGGGGAGGGTGAAGCGGCCGGCGTAGAGGGCCTTGCCGACGATGCTGCCCTCGACGCGGCGGTCGTCCCCGGTGCGGACACCGGCGATCGCGACGAGGTCCGCGATGCTCGACACGCCGCCACTGGCGACGATTTCGGCGCTCGTCCGGCTCAGCACGTCCTGCAGCAGTTGCAGGTTGGGGCCGGTCAGCGTGCCGTCCTTCTTGACGTCGGTGACGACGTAGCGGGCGCAGCCGTCGGCGTCCAGGCGGGCCATGGTCTCCCAGAGGTCGCCGCCCTGCTGCGTCCAGCCGCGGGCGGCGAGCGTGGTGCCGCGGACGTCCAGGCCGACGGCGATCTTGTCGCCCTGCTTCGCAATCGCTGCGCGCACCCAGTCCGGGGACTCGAGCGCGGCGGTGCCGAGGTTGACCCGCGCGCAGCCTGTGGCGAGGGCCGCCTCGAGCGAGGCGTCGTCACGGATGCCGCCGGAGAGCTCGACCTTCACGTCCAGCTTGCCGACGACCTCGGCGAGCAGTTCGCGGTTGCTGCCGCGGCCGAAGGCGGCGTCCAGGTCGACGAGATGCACCCACTCGGCCCCGCCGGACTGCCACTCCAGCGCGGCGGCCAGCGGGTCGCCGTAGGACGTCTCCGAGCCGGCCTCGCCCTGGACCAGGCGGACGGCCTGCCCGTCGGCGACGTCGACGGCGGGAAGAAGGACGAGGCTCATTTCTGACTGCTCCGATCGAAGCTGAACTTCAACAACAGTGGGCTGGCGATCGCGAGGATCAGCGCCACCCCGAAGACCAGGCGCCACTCGCCGGTGAACATGTACACGAGCACGAGCAGCACCAGCACCGCGGCGATCAGGCCGGCACGGATCTCGCCGTGCCGGGTCGAGCCGCTACGTTGCCACAGCCGCACCCGCCGCCACAGCCGCACCCGCCGCCACAGCCGGGCCCAGCGCTGCTGCCGGGCCCGCTTCGCAGCGGCCGTCTGCTGCCGCGCCACCTGGTGCGCGCGACGCTCGGCGGCGAACCGCTCGCGCTCGGCCCGGGCCCGCGCCCGCGCCCTGCTCATAGGGTGGCCAGCCAGTTCTTGAGGAGCTGGGCGCCGGCGTCACCGCTCTTCTCGGGGTGGAACTGGGTGGCGCTGATACGGCCGAGTTCGACGGCGGCGACGAACTGCTCGCCGTGCTCGGCAGTGGTGACCAGGCCGGGCGCGGAATGTGCGGCGTAGGAGTGCACGAAGTAGAACCGCTCGTCGGCCACGCCCTCGAACAGGCTCGAGCCGGACGGGACGCAGACGGTGTTCCATCCCATGTGCGGCAGGATCGGCGCCTTCAACTGCTCGACGGTGCCGTCCAGCAGCCCGAGGCCGTGGGTCAGCTCGCCGTGCTCGACGCCGAGTTCGAAGAAGACCTGCATGCCGACGCAGATCCCCAGGACCGGCCGTCCCGTGGCCAGGAAGTCGGTGACCAGCGAGCGTCCGTCGATCGCCTCGATGCCGGCCATGCAGGCGGCGTAGGCGCCGACGCCGGGGACGACGAGACCGTCCGCGGCCAGCACGGTGTCACGGTCAGCCGTGACCTCGACCGTCGCCCCGACCCGCTCGACCGCACGCTGGGCGGAGCGCAGATTGCCCGACCCGTAGTCGAGCACCACAACGTTCTTCACAGTCACGGCGAACTTGTGAGCCGTGCCATCGGCATGGGCACTAGAGGACGCCCTTGGTGGAGGGGATGATGCCGGCCACGCGCGGGTCGATCTCGACGGCGCTGCGCAGGGCGCGGGCGACGGCCTTGTACTGCGCCTCGGTGACGTGGTGCCAGTCGCGCCCGGCCGACACGTTCACGTGCAGCGCGATCGCCGCGTGGTAGACGAACGACTCGAAGACGTGCCGGGTCAGCGTCGTCGCGTATTCGGTGCCGATGTACGCCGGTGCGCCGGCGGGTTCGTTGTGCACCAGGTACGGACGGCCCGACAGGTCGACCGCCGCGGACACCAGCGCCTCGTCCATCGGGATGACCGAGTTACCGAACCGGCGAGTCCCGGCCTTGTCGCCAGCGGCCTGGGCGAACGCCTGGCCGAGCGCGATGGCGCAGTCCTCGACGGTGTGGTGCGCATCGATGTGCAGGTCGCCCTCGACCTGGACGGTGAGGTCGAACAGGCCGTGCTTGCCGAACGAGGTGAGCATGTGGTCGTAGAACCCCACGCCGGTCGTGATGTCGGTGCCGCCTGTTCCATCCAAGTCGATCTCGACGAGGACCTTGGTCTCCTTGGTGGTGCGCTCAACCCGACCCGTGCGGCTCATGCCAGTACCTCCGTCAGCGCGGCACGGAACGCCGCCATCTCCGCCGGGGTGCCGATGGACACCCGCAGCCAGCCGTCCGGCCCAGTCTCCCGGATCAGCACGCCCCGATCGAGCAGGCCCTGCCAGACGGCGTGCCTAGTCAGCGCGCCAGCGCTGCCATCGGACCCTGTTGCGAACGTCCCGAAGAGCACGAAGTTCGCGTCGGAATCCGCCGCCCGCAGACCGACCGACCGTAGCCAGGCGACGGTCGCGTCGCGCTCCGCGCGCAGGAGGTCGACGGCGCCGAGCAGCTCGTCCCGGTGCGCGACCGCGACGCGCGCGACCGCTTGGGAGACCGCGTTCAGGTGGTACGGCAGCCGGACTATCCGGACGGCGTCGACCACCGCAGGGTCGGCGGCCAGGTAGCCGAGGCGGCCGCCGGCCAGGGCGAAGGCCTTGCTCATCGTGCGGGTGACGATCAGCTTCGGGTAGCGCGGCAGCAGCGACAGGGCGCTCGGCGTCCCGGTGCGGCGGAACTCGGCATACGCCTCGTCCACCACGACCACGCCGGGGGCGACCGCGAGGATCGCCTCGATGTCGGCCAGCGGCAGCGCGGTGCCGGTCGGGTTGTTCGGCGAGGCCAGGAACACGACGGACGGGCCGTGCTCGGCGATCGTGGCCAGCGCGGCCGGCAGGTCGATCGCGAAGTCCTCGGCGCGGCGGCCGTTCACCCAGGTCGTGTGCGTGTTCCGCGCGTACTCGGGGTACATGGAGTAGGTCGGGGCGAAGCTCAGGGCCGTCCGTCCCGGACCGCCGAAGGCGTGCAGCAACTGCTGCATGACCTCGTTGCTGCCGTTGGCGGCCCAGACGTTGGCGACCGTCAGGCCGGTGCCTCCGTCGGTGTTCAAGTAGGCGGCAAGATCCGCCCGTAGGTCGGTGACCTCGCGGTCGGGGTACCGGTTCAGGGACGCGGCCGCGGTGGCCGCCGCTTCGGCGACGTCCTTGATCACCGACTCGGAGGGCGCGTACGGGTTCTCGTTGGTGTTGAGCTGTACGGGCACGTCCAGCTGCGGTGCCCCGTAGGGCTCCTCGCCGCGGAGCTCGTCCCGCAGCGGCAGGTCGTCCAGCGTGATCGGCCGCGATCCGTTCGACACTCCGCGCGTCATGGCGCGCCTGCTGTCGAACGGATCGTGCACGCCGCTGATCGGCTCGACACCGTGAACGCTATGGCGCCCCGGACGTCGAACGGTCGGGTGGTCATGCGGACGGGCTCTGCGCGCTGGCCGCTGCCGCAGCAAGACGCGCGGAGACGGCGGCACCGTGGGCGGGGAGGTCCTCGGCTGCGGACAGGGCCAGGACGAACGGGGCCGCCTCGGCCAGCGCCTGCTCGGTGTACTCGACCAGGTGGACGCCCTTGAGGAACGACTGGACGGACAAGCCCGAGGCGTGGCGCGCGGTGCAGCCGGTGGGCAGGACGTGGTTGGAGCCGGCGCAGTAGTCGCCGAGCGAGACGGGCGAGTGGGCGCCGACGAAGACGCAGCCGGCGTTGCGGACCCGCCCGGCCCACTTGCGGGCGTCGGCCGCGATGACCTCGAGGTGCTCGGCGGCGTAGGCGTCGACCACGCGAAGGCCCTGCTCGAGGTCCCGCACGAGGACGGTCGCGGACTGCTCGCCGGACAGCGCGGTGGTGACCCGTTCGAGGTGCTTGGTCAGCGCCACCTGCCGCGCGATCTCGATGTCGACCGCGTCGGCCAGTTCGGGCGAGTCGGTCACGAGGACTGACGCTGCGAGGGTGTCGTGCTCGGCCTGGCTGATCAGATCTGCGGCGACATGGACCGGGTCGGCGGTCGAGTCGGCGAGGATGGCGATCTCGGTGGGCCCCGCCTCGGCGTCGATGCCGACAATGCCCCGGACGAGGCGCTTGGCGGCGGCGACGTAGACGTTGCCGGGTCCGGTGATGACGTCGACCGGCTCGATGCCCAGCGCGAAATCCCCATACGCCGCAAGGGCGATCGCCTGCGCGCCGCCGATGGCGTAGACCTCCTCGACGCCGAGCAGCGCGCACGCCGCCAGGATCGTGGGGTGGGGCAGGCCGCCGAACTCCTGCTGCGCCGGGCTGAACACGGCGATGGAGTCGACGCCCGCGACCTGCGCCGGGACGACGTTCATGACGACGCTGGACGGGTAGACCGCCAGGCCACCAGGGACGTACAGCCCGACCCGCTCGACCGGCACCCACTTCTCGGTGACCGTCCCGCCCGGGACGACCTGCGTGGTGTGGTCGGAGCGGCGTTGCGGCTCGTGCCCGATGCGCGCGCGACGGATCGACTCGGCCAGCGCGTCCCGCACGGCGGGGTCGAGGGCAGTCAAGGCGGCGGAGACCGCGGCTGCCGGGACACGCGGCTCCGGCACGTCCACCCCGTCGAACTTCAGGGTCGCCTCGCGGGCGGCCGGGTAGCCACGCCGCGCGACACCCTCGACGATCGGGGTCACCGAGGCCACAGCCGCATGGACGTCGACCTTCGCCCGGGGGAGCACCCGGCGGTAGTCGGCGGTGGCGGTCGTCAGATCCAGGCGGCGTAGCACGTCCCCAGAATACGGGCCTGCTCATATCGACATTCCGTTGTCACCCGCGCGCGGTACCTTCGCCGCATGACTTCCGCGACCGCAGATCAGAAACTGGACGGGGCCGTCCTCAAGATCGCCGGTGTCGTCGTCCTGGGCGCGATCATGTCGATCCTGGACATCACCGTCGTCAACGTCGGGCTGCAGACGTTCACCGAGGAGTTCCACACCACGCAGGCCGCGTGGACGATGACGGGCTACACCCTGGCGCTGGCGTCAGTGATCCCGCTGTCCGGCTGGGCGGCCGACCGGTTCGGCACCAAACGCCTCTACATGATCGCGCTGATCCTGTTCGTCCTGGGTTCGGCGCTCTGCGCCACGGCGTGGAATATCGGTTCGCTGATCGCCTTCCGCGTGATCCAGGGCCTGGGCGGCGGCATGCTCATGCCGATCGGCATGACGATCATGACCCGAGCGGCCGGACCGGAGCGGGTCGGACGCGTCATGGCCGTCCTGGGCATCCCGATGCTGCTCGGCCCGATCTGTGGTCCGATCCTGGGCGGGTGGCTGATCGACGCCGCCAGCTGGCACTGGATCTTCCTGATCAACCTGCCGATCGGCATCGTCGCGCTCGTCTACGCGCTGCTCGTCCTGCCGAAGGACGAGACCCACAAGAACGAGAAGTTCGACTTCGTCGGCATGGCACTGCTCTCCCCCGGCCTGGCGCTGTTGCTGTACGGCGTCTCGAGCATCCCCGAGGCCGGCACGGTCGCGTCCGCAAAGGTGCTCATCCCGGGCCTGATCGGCCTGGTGCTCGTGGTCCTGTTCGTCTTCCACGCGTTCCGTCCGGAGCACCCGCTCATCGACCTGCGGCTGTTCAGGAACCGGCAGCTGACGCTGGCGACGCTCTCGATGTTCCTGTTCGCGGTCTCGTTCTTCGGGGCGATGATCCTGCTGCCGTACTACTTCCTGCAGGTGCGCGGCGAGGACACTCTGCATGCCGGTCTGCTGCTGGCCCCGCAGGGCATCGGCGCGATGATGACGATGCCGATGGCCGGCCTGCTGGCCGACAAGATGCCCGTCAAGCGCATCGTCACGCCGGGGCTGCTCCTGATCGTGGTCGGCCTCGGGATCCTGACGCAGCTGGAGCCGGACACGTCGTACTGGCTGATCGGTCTCGCGCTGTGGATCATGGGCCTGGGCATGGGCTGCACGATGATGCCGCTGTTCACCGCCTCGCTGCAGACCCTCTCGGGTCCGACGATCGCCCGGGGTTCCACACTGATGAACATCACCCAGCAGATCGCCAGCTCCTGCGGCACCGCGCTGATGTCGATGGTGCTGCTGAACCGGGAGAAGAGCACCGACGCGGGTGCCGAGATGTTGAAGTTCTTCCAGAACCCCCAGTCCGACAAGAACCCGTCCGGCGTTCCCCGGCCGGAGAACTTCCTGCAGGGCTTCGCCGACATCGCGCATTCGCAGGGATTCACGTTCCTGGTCGCCGGCGTCCTGGTGCTGGTCACGCTCATTCCGGTGCTGTTGCTGCCGAGCCGCGAGAAGGACGTGTCGAGCGAGGTGAAGGACGACGCAGGCTTCGCCGCCGTCATGCACTAGCGGACGGCGAGCCGTCCGGGACGACTAACGACCGAGGTCGTCCCGGGCGGCGAAAGCGACGAACAGGCCGTAGACCAGCACTGCGACCAGCGCCTGGACGAGGTACAGGGCATACGTGTGCACCCACAGGGCGCTGCGGATGATCGAGTCGGTGGCGCCGCTGGCGTCTCCGCCACCGACGGCGAAGCCCACGATCCCGGCCACGAGCGAGCCGAGGAGTGCGCCGACGGTCAGACCGCCGATCGGCCACGTCCCGCGCTGCAACGGCAGGTGCCAGACCACCAGTGCCGCAACCAGGCCGACGAGGGCCATCAGGGCGGCGAAGCGGCCGTCGCCGGCCGCCCAGGCTTCGGACTCCTCCGGGTAGACGGTGGCGACGTCGAACAGCCCCCAGAACTGGTGGATGTCCACGACCCGCGCGAACGGGCGGTCCGGGCTCCACCACGCCCACAGCGCCCCGACCGGGGCGCCGGCGAAGGTGAGGACGCCGGCGATGAACGCCGCCTGCCACCGATGCGGTGCCGCGGGTGCGGGCGGCTCGGGGACCAGGACCTGGACGGTCGCCGGCTCGGCGCCGCCGTACTCCGTCATTGCCGGATCCTCGCTCCGCAAGCGTCGCTCATCGCCCCACTGCCTGCTTCAGCAGCAGGTGCAGCTCGTCCACCCGCGCGGCGGGAACGACTCGGCCCAACTGGAACTGGCGCAGCGCCTGAAAGGTCTCGGCCCGGGTCTTGCCGCGGACGAGCCGGGTGCCGAGTGCGGGCAGGCTCCAGATCCGGCCGGGCAGCCCGATGCGGCGCAGTTCGGCCAGCACGTCCGAACGGGTGTCGCGCACCAGCGCCTTCAAGCGGTCCTCCAGCGGGCCGTACTGCCTCGTCACCGTCAGCCGGCCGACCAGCGCCATCAGCAAGGTACGGAAGAGCAGCACGATCAGGGCCAGGATTCCCACGAAGATCGCCCAGAGGTGCGAGTCGACCGCAAACCACAGCCCCACTGCGACGGCCGCGATCACGGCGACGATCAGCAGCAGGCTCATGCCGATCGATGATGCGATCGAACGTCCGACGAGATAGCGCGCCAGCGCCCACTGGCTCAGCGGAGAGCCTCCCCCGCCGGCGGGAGGTACCCCCAGCCGAAACTCGCTGACGTCGGCGGAATCGTCCGCCCCGGACATCCGGGGGGACCCGACGGCGGGCTGGTCGAAGCGGATCGGTTCCATCCCCACGAACCTACCGCGCGTCCCGAGACGCCTCCTGGCCCTACGCTGTCCCGATGCGCAGCATCGGGGGCAACAGCGGCGACGCATCGCCGCGACGGGCAGCCGCACAGCAGCGGTGGGCGACGGCCCGGCAGCGGTGGAACGAGTCCCCCCGCGTCGCGAAGGCCCGGCGGCGGACCGCCAAAGCCGGCAGCAAGGCACGCCGGCAACTACTCGGCCTGCTGATGAAGGTGCCCGGCGGCCACTCCGACCCCGCCTCGCTGCTCGCGCGCTTCCCCGACGAGACGCTGATGCCGCTGCGCCGCAACGGCCTGGACCCCGTACCAGCCCTCGCCGAGGTCCGCGAGCGTGCACCCATCAGCCGGGTCAAGATGCCGCTGGGGCTGCGCGGCTGGCTGGTGACCGGGTACGAGGAGTCGCGCCAGATCCTGTCCGCGGGCACGGACGTCTTCAGCAACGACTTCGGCAACATGATCGGCAAGGTCGGCATCGCCGCCGAGCAGGACCCGGGCGGCCTCGGCTTCGCCGACCCGCCGCACCACACCCGGCTGCGCAAGATGCTCGCGCCGCACTTCACCGCCCGTGCGGTCGAGAAGCGTTCGGAGCGGGTGCGCGAGATCATCGCCGACGCGCTGGACGACATGGCCAAGGCGGCC